>Ga0247727_10003600_pt1 | contig 33975 bp, 38 predicted proteins | sample WisWelCaveWW1625_FD_202498 | JGI IMG/M metagenome (GOLD analysis project Ga0247727, IMG submission 202498) | Biofilm microbial communities from Wishing Well Cave, Virginia, United States - WW16-25 | ecosystem: Environmental > Aquatic > Deep subsurface > Groundwater > Cave microbial mat | place...
GCCGAAGCCGGTGATTCAACGCGCCAAACAAGTGCTTGCGACTTTGGAGCAGCAGGCGATTGAACGCGACGAGCTTCCAACCGCGCCAGCGAAACAGGATCATCACGCGAAGCAGATGGATATTTTCACGGAACAAGAGCGCCATTTGCGCGAGGCGTTGTTGGAAATTGAGGTGAATCAAATGACGCCGTTGGAAGCGTTGCAAAAGCTGGCGAGTTTGCAAAAGCTGGCGGCGGAGGGAAACTCTAATTAGTTTGGGCAGTTGAAGATTTTAGGTCATTCATTCAATTTTAACGTTTTGATGCCTTGAGGTTTTAGTGAAGGAGTCTATGAAAATGAACAATATGGCGTCTTATCTCGAAACGCTCACGCGTGAAACCAATATGCCGGAAACCGAGGTGATGGCCCATGCGATTGAGTCCGGCTTAAAACAACTCTGGCGCGAACACACGTTGGGCCGTTTTTTGCGCGGTAAACTTGGCCGGAATGAAGCCATCGAATTGGTCGGTATTGATTGGGTCGAGTTGGCCGAGCGTCAACATGCTGCGATGATGGAGGATCTGAATTGGGCGTTACTTTAAATGAAATTTTTAAAACTCGAAATAAGGGAGAACAATAAAATGACGGATACCGTTGCAATGATGACGAAGGAAGAACTGCGGGAAATGATTGAGGGAACCATCGAGCGGAAACTTTTTGAAATACTCGGCGATCCTGATGACGGTTTGGAAATAAGAACGGCGGTGCGTAATCGGCTCTTGCGCCAAAAGAAAGCCGTTGCAAAGGGCGAACGCGGTTTGCCGTTTGAAGATGTGGCACGGCAACTTGGATTGAATTAATCATGTATAGCGTCCGCATTTTGGATGCGGCGACCAAAGATTTAGCGCGGCTAGACAAGCCTGTTGGCCGCCGTATTGTCGAGCGAATCAATTGGTTGGCTGTGAATTTAGACAACCTCAAACCTTTACCATTGACCGGTGATCTCGCAGGATTGTACAAACTCCGAGTCGGCGGCTACCGCGTCGTGTACGAGATTATTCGAGCTGAACGAACCATCATTATTCACAAGATTGGTCACCGCAGTGACGTTTATCGGAAGAGATAAAAGTTTATCATCTTCTTATTGAAAAAGTTTTTATGAGTGCAACTCAAATAACAACTTCTTTCAACATCGCAGATCTTGAAAGCCTGATCCGTCGCGCCGTTCGAGAAGAACTTGCCACGCTTCTCCGCAAGCCGGCGGGTTCGATTCTTGAAGACTGGAAACAGGAAGGGCCGGAAGATTCTCTTGGTGACGACGTGCTGCTTCGCGATGCGCTCGGCGTGCTCCAGCAATGTGAGAATACGCCGGAGGCTTGGATGCGCTGGGAAGATTTTGAAGCAGAACTTGACCGGGTGGAGGCCAACGGTGAGTTACGACATTGAAAATAATTCGTGTATGGTCATAAGATGAATAGGAGATTAGATATGTCAACGATTGAACACGTCACACTTTCGGAATTGCACAACCTTTTGCAATCTCTGCAACTGCCGCCCGATACACGCTTGACGGTAAAATTTGAAGATGCGCAAGCGGTTCAAAAAGCGGTGGAACGGCAAAAAGCTATCGACGCCATGAAGAAACTCAAAGGATCGGGTAACGGCAATCTTGTTACTGCTTTATTGACTGAACGGGAAAAAGAAGCCTTGGCATGATTCAATATGTTTTGGACACATCTGCTCTATTGGCCTATATCGAAAACGAAGAAGGTGCGGCAGAGGTGGAAGCCTTATTAGAGAAAGCGCTCGACGCAGAGGCCGTGCTTTACATTTCGATGGTCAGTTGTATCGAGGTCTTTTATATTACGTGGCAAGAACAAGGAAAAGACGTTGCGGCTGAACGCTTAAAACTGATCGATGATTTGACGGTTATCCAAGAGCCAGTGGACAGCCAATTGACCAAAATCATCGGTGAAATTAAAGCGACGAAAACCATGTCATTTGCCGATTGTTGCATTGCAGGATTGGCAAAATTCAAACAGGCGATTCTCATTCATAAAGATCCGGAATATGAACAAATGGAGAATGAGATGAAGCAATTAAAGTTGCCTTATAAGCAAAAAAAGAAACGAAATTAAAACCGTCTTAATTCCAATGCGAACGATGTTCGAGCCAAAACCTCGCGCGGAAATCTTGGTGCGGCTGCGGTCGCTGAGGCCGGACTCGGCGCGGCGTTGGGGCCGCATGACGGTTGCGCAGATGGTGGCGCACCTCAGCGATCAAATGCGCCATACGCTTGGTGATCGCCCATGCGCGGCAGTGCAAGGGCCGCTGCGGTTGGCGCTCGTGCGGTATCTTTCGATTTACTGGCTGCCGTGGCCAAAAGGCCGCATCAAAGGACCGCCAGATGCATTTGTAACGAAGCCCGCAGTATGGGAAGAAGATGTCAAAGGGCTGGAAGCGCTTCTCGAACGGTTTGCCGCAAAGGGTCCGAGCGGTGATTGGCCCGAGCATGCGCTGTTCGGGAGAATGACGGGAAAAGACTGGGGCGTGTTTTGTTACAAACATTTTAATCATCATCTCACGCAGTTCGGGGCGTGAAGGTGTGCGAGCGGTCGATAGAAAGGAAGAAAAAACGACAATGAATCAGGCAGTTGAAAAGATCATCAAAAACTTCTCGGACGAGACCAAAAGAATATTAAGCGACAATTTGGTCGCAGAATACCTGTTTGGTTCTACTGCTCGCAATGAAGCCGACGAATTTTCCGATATTGATATTCTTATCATTGTTAAGCAGTTTGACTATCAAATTCGCAAAGAACTGAGCAGGCTATCTTCGGAATACTCCATAAGTCATGGCGTATGTATTTCGCCGATCATCAAAGATGTAAAAGTTTGGGAACAAAATGAATTTTACAGAACCCTGTTTTATCGGGAAATTCAACGCGATGGCGTGCAATTATGTTAGAACGGAAAGTGATTGATTTATCAGAGCATCGCTTTAAGAAAGCTCATATTTCAAAATGCTCAACAGTTGATCGCTGAAGTAGAGCAAAAACGGATCAGGTTGATAAATGGAGATTTGAGCCTGCCTAAAACACCATAAATTGGTTGTTGGCAAAGAGTGTAAATTCGGAAACATAAAGTTGTCTTATCGATCAACAATATTTTCGGTGAACATTATGCGTTTCTTCACAAGCAAATTTTTTATTCTTTTAATTGGCGTTGCCGTTTTTTCATTAGATGCCCACGCCGCGGGCGGTTTCAAAAAAGGCAAATACGCTGGTGAATTTCTTAATCTCGGCGCGGGCGGGCGCGGGCTGGGCATGGGCGGCGCGTACACGGCGCTGGCGCGGGATGTGAGCGCGGCCTATTGGAATCCTGCGGGATTGGTGAATATCGAATATCCGCAAATCATGCTCATGCACGCGCAGCAATTCGAGGGCGTGGTGAAATATGATTTCGGCAGTTTCGGCGTGCCGTTTGGCGCGCATCGCAGTCTCGGCCTCAGCTTGATTCGGCTCGGCGTGGATGACATCAAGCGCACGGTGCTGGAAAATCCCGATGCGAAATTGGGGCCGACCAATCGCCCGAAAGTGGCGGGACTTTTTTCCGACGCGGAATATGCGATGTTTCTCACTTACGCGGTGCGGCGCAGCAATGCGTTGTCTTTCGGCGCGAATATCAAAATTCTCCACAAAGCGCTCGGCGACAATTCCGCATGGGGACTCGGTTTTGATCTGGCCGCGTTGTTTAATCCGGTCGGCAATTTGCAGGTCGGCCTCAATTTGCAGGATATCACGAGCACCGTTCTGGCATGGGATACGGGACGGCGCGAGTTGATCTTTCCGATGCTGAAAGCCGGTCTCGCGTATCCGATGGGTTTTCCGATGATCGGCGGTTACATGGCGCCGGCGCTGGATTTTGAAATTCGTTTTGAAGGCCGCGATTTTGCCTCGCAACTGGCCGCCGGACCGGTGAGTTTGGATTCGCATCTGGGCTGGGAATATCAGCGCGAGGCGTTTGCTTTTCGTGTCGGCTCTGATGTCGGCAACCTTGCCCTCGGCGCCGGCCTCAATTTGCCCAAATTACAAATTGACTATGCTTTCCTCAGCCATAGTGATCTCGGCGAGAGCCATCGGATTTCCGCGCGGCTATCGATTGAAGAATTGAAGTATCGCCGGGCGAGGTAAGTTCTTAGTTAAATTGAATTGCCCCACGGATAAAAAGCTGCCCACGGATTGTTATGCTAAATCCGTGGGCAGCTTTTCATCCGTGGGAACATGGAATTTTTGAAAAATGCACTCCTGATCACCCCATCTCCTTTTCCTCAAAAAACTCAAAAATTCTATTGAATCTTACCGCGAATTTTCGTAAAATCTAAGTTGAGTTTAAATTACAACTTATTTGACTCTGGAAGCGTCTGTAACTTCCAACGGAGGAGGAGCGAACATCATCAAGGCAAACGGCGGTTATGATTATTAGCATGACGGGTTTTGGCCGGGGGCAGCACAGCATTAAAGGCTATGAGGCCGTGGTTGAAGTACGTTCACTCAATCACCGCTTTCTTGATGTGGCGATGCGGTTGCCGCGCGGCCTGAGCGCTTATGAGCAGACAGTCAAAGATCTGTTGCGCACAAAAGTCAACCGCGGTCGCGTCAATGTGGCGGTGACGTTAAAATCGGAAACCGCAGACGAACTCGGCCTGAGCGTGGACGAAGACACGGCGCGCCGGTACAAACAACTTTTGGAAACGCTGATCAAGAAACTTGATCTGCCGGGGCCGGTGACACTTGAGCATCTGCTGCAATTTTCGGATATTCTGACGATGGCTGAAGAAACCGGTTTGCCGCCGGAGGCGTGGTTGTGCGTCGAAAAAGCGCTGGCGCTCGCGGTGGATGAGATGAATACGATGCGCGTGCGCGAGGGACAGGAGATGAGCAATGATTTGCGCGCCCGCGTCAACGGCCTGCAAGAAAAACTTGAAACGATTAAAACCCACGCGGCGGGCCGGAGCAAAGCGGAATTTGAGAAGCTTTACAAACGCCTGGGTGCGATGGTGGAGTCCAAAGAGTTGGATCGCACCCGGCTGGAGTTGGAAGTGGCCCTGCTCGCGGATCGTGTTGACATCACCGAAGAGTGCACGCGCTTTCAGAGTCACAACACGATTTTTCTCGAGGTGCTGGCTGATCCCGAGCCGGCCGGCCGTAAATTGAATTTTCTGTTGCAGGAAATGAATCGCGAAGCCAACACGATCGGCGCGAAAGCCAATGATGCCCAGATTGCGCATTTAGTGGTGAGTATCAAGGAGGAAGTGGAAAAGCTGCGCGAGCAGATACAAAATATCGAGTGACGCATGTCCCGACTCTCCGTTGAAAACAATAATGAAAATCGGGATCGCGAAATTGCAGACCATCCCGACTTTCCTTTAGAGCAGACCAAGAAAATCGGGACCTCTCCGGAGCGCGGCTATTTAGTCGTGATTTCGGCGCCCTCCGGCGGCGGCAAAACCACGGTGATTCGCCGGTTGTTGGAAATTCGGGAAGCGGATTTTGTGTATTCGATTTCGGCGACGACGCGCGCGCCGCGCGCTGGCGAGCAGCATGGGCGTGATTACTACTTCCTCGCGCCGGAAGCGTTTGCCACGCAAGCGCACAACAATGGTTTTATCGAGTGGGCGGCGGTGCATGGCAAGCTCTACGGGACGCCGCGTGTCGCGGTGGAAAACTGGATGGCCGCCGGCAAGCTGGTGTTTATGGATATCGACGTGCAGGGCGGCATCAATGTTAAAAATCAATACGGCGCGCGCGCGATGTTGATTTTTATCAAACCGCCCTCGATGGAATCCCTGCGGGATCGTCTGCTGGGGCGCAACTCCGATTCCCCCGAAGCGATCAAAACGCGTTTGCAAAATGCGACGGAAGAATTGCGGAAAGCGCAGCTTTACGACCACGTGGTGGTCAATCATAAATTAGACGACACGGTTGCCGAGGTGCGAGCAATTATTAACCAATATCGTGTGTAGCCTTTCACTTTTCGCCTATCACCCATTTACACGGAGTTTTTTCAATATGGCCAGTACTATTCCCATCGAAGACTTAAAAAAACACAGCTCGAACATTTACGAAGCGATCATGATCATCGCGAAGCGGGCACGCCAAATTAACGACGAGCAGAAACGCCTGATCGAGCAGGAAACCGGTTATGATAGCAACATCGACAGCATTAACGATGACTATGCGGATGACGATGCCGCGGAAATCGCTGAAGATCGCCAGGCGCAACCGGTGAAGCATATCAAATTGCCGAAGCCGACCACCCTGGCGCTGGAGGAGATGATGTCGGGCCGGTTAAATTATCGCTACGCCGAGAAACCCGCGGAAGACGACGCGAAGAAATAGTCCCGCGCCAACCTTTAACTTTTCCAAAGGAAACGCGGGACTGTAAGCCATGCCCTTCACCGGAAAAAAAATTCTGTTGGGAGTCAGCGGCGGGATTGCAGCTTACAAAAGTTGCGAGTTGGTGCGCGAGCTGCGGCGGCGCGGCGCGAAGGTGCGTGTGATGATGACGTCGCGCGCCACGGAATTTGTCACGCCGATGACGTTCGCCGCTTTGAGTGAGCAACCGGTTCTCACCAATATTTTTTCACCGGCCACGGCTTTCGGTGAAGATCATTATGGAAAATCGGGGCCGGAACAAAGTGCAGCCATCGAGCACGTCGACTGGTCGCGCTGGCCGGAGGTGATCGTGCTCTGTCCGGCCACCGCGAATTTGCTGGCGAAATTGGCAAACGGTTTTGCCGACGATCCAGTGAGCGCCACCGTCCGCGCCGCCAGGGTTCCGATTGTACTTTGTCCTGCGATGAACTCTGCGATGTGGGAAGACGCATTCGTGCAGCGCAATATGCGCTTGTTGAAAGAAACCGGTTACCGTTGCGTTGATCCGGAATTTGGCGCCTTTGCCACCACGCAAGAGGGCGAAGGCTGGGGGCGCTTGGCGAGTTTGGCCGCGATTCTAACCGAAACGTTAGCTGCACTGCAAAAAGAAAAACCGCTGGCCGGCAAAAAAGTTCTCGTGACGGCCGGACGCACGGAGGAATATTTTGATCCGGTGCGCATGCTGACGAACCCCGCGACGGGACGCATGGGATTTGCGCTTGCCGAAGCCGCTCGCGCCTTGGGCGGGCAGGTGACGTTGATCAGTGGCCCGACGAATTTGATCCCGCTTCGCGGAATTGAATTGGTGCCGGTGGTCTCGGCGGCGGAGATGGCGAACGCGGCGCTGCAACATTATCAAGGCACGGATGTTCTCGCGATGTCAGCGGCAGTTTCGGATTATCGTCCGCGCATGGTTGCGCCGGAGAAAATGAAAAAGAGTGCCGCGGCTTTCCAGATCGAACTCGAACGCACGGTCGATATTCTCGCGACGCTCGGCGAGCAAAAAACGCGCGCGCTACACATCGGCTTCGCGGTTGAAACTGAAAACGAGTTGGATAATGCAAAAGACAAGCTCCGCCGAAAAAAGCTCGATCTCATCGTGCTCAACAATCCTCGTCACGCGGGCGCCGGATTTGGCGTGGAAACGAATCGCGTGACGTTGGTGGATCGTGAAGGCAGAGTCGAAGAATTGGCGTTGATGTCGAAACTGGCGGTGGCGTTCAAGATTTTTGAGCGAGCGTTGAAGCTAGATTGATCTGTTCCAATGGATTTTAAAATCATAGGGAAGATCACTGACACTGGGCCAATCGCGGTTGGACATGGAGTTCGCGATTCAACGCGACTCAATAAACAGTATGGCAGAGGTCGCTGGCGAAAATTGAAAGGATTCGCTAATGTTCTTCTCGACGATGGTACAATACACAAAGCCGAAATACATTGGTATGAAGCGCATGGTATAGGAAAAAGGGAACTTAAAATTAAACTTCCTTTGCTTGATTAGACATGAAAACAAAAATTATTCCAACGCCGCATTATACCGTTTGTATCAACAACGAAGGTTACAAAGCGTCGCTTGAAAAGGGAAAGCTCTATCGCACTTTACCCGACGAGAAAGCTGCTTCCCATGGGTACATCCGTGTGATTGACGAAAGCGGCGAAGATTACGGATATTCCGCCACGCGATTTATTCCAATCAAGCTGCCGCGAATCGTGGAAAAGGCGCTTTTTACGAACGGCGATAATGCGTTTCATCCGACGCCGAGTAAGTCGCCGCGCCGGACGCGTTCAAGAAGCAACAAAGTATATGCAGAAGACGTTTGAAATGAACAAAGCGAAATCGCGACAACAAAAGTTGATAGTCGAAGAGATGCGAGAACTCTCATCCTATCTTGATGGGATTCCAGAAGCGTTAAGGACGAGCGGCGCATTTGACGCTTATCAAGCTCGACTCAATTTATTGGGGAAGGAACTGCTCCTTGCCCATCCGGGTGAAACGCTGGAGTTCTCAGATGAATCGCTTGATGAAGCATCGCCAAAGTTTACCACCGAAATGCTAATTGAAATGAACGACGATCTACGTCCTGAATACGATTTATCTGAGCTCTTGAAAGGCGGCGTGCGCGGCAAACATGCTGCACGTTTTCGTGCGGGCAAAAAATAAAAAATCCGCGAAAATCCGTGTCGTCCGCGTAATCCGTGTTCAAAAGCTTTTTAAACTTCCCAAATAAATGGCTAACGCCCAACGCAAAGAAAAAAGCCTCGATGCCACGAACGCCGTGCCGGTCGATCAAATCATCGATCGGCTGCCGCCGCAGGACCTCAACGCGGAAGTCGCCGTGCTGGGCGCGATGCTGCAGGAGAGCAACGCGGCGAGCCGGGCGTTTGAGTTGCTCGAAGACTGGTGTTTCTACAAAAGCAGCCATCAGCATGTTTATCAGGCGATGTCGGCGCTCTTTGAGCACAATGAACCGCTGGATGTGCTGACCGTCGGCGCGGAGTTGCAGCGTCGCAGCCAACTCGACGCGGTGGGCGGGAATTATTATCTGACCGAGCTGGTCGCGCGCGTGCCCTCGGCGGCGAATATCGAATATCATGCGCGTATCGTTTTGGAAAAAGCTATTCTGCGGCGCTTGATCGGCGTCGCCACCGAAATCGCCAATGAAGCGTTTGAAGAGCAGGGGCGCGTCGATGATATTTTAGACAAAGCCGAGCAGCGCATCTTCAGTCTTTCCGAGCGCCGTTTGCGCCGCGGCTTTGAGTTCATCAATCCGATTCTGCACAAAACTTTCGATACGATTGAATCGTATCATCAGCGCCGCGGCTCCGTTACCGGCGTGCCGACCGGATTTACCGAACTTGATGAAATGACCTCCGGTTTGCAAAAGTCGGATTTGATCATCGTCGCCGGTCGCCCCTCGATGGGCAAGACGGCGTTTTGCTTGAACATGGCGCGCAATGCGGCGGTCGATCACAATATCGGCGTGGGCGTGTTCTCGCTGGAAATGGCCAACTATCAGCTCGCCCTGCGTTTGCTGTGCAGCGAGGCGCGGGTTAATTCGCACGCGGTGCGCACCGGCAGATTGCCGCGCGAACAATTTTCCAAGCTGGCGCTCGCGGTCGGCAAATTGGCGGAAGCGCCGATTTATATTGACGACACCGCCGCGTTGACGGTGATGGAAATTCGCGCCAAAGCGCGCCGTCTGGTGGCGGAAAAGAAAGTCGGGTTGTTCATTGTCGATTATTTGCAGCTCGTGCGCGGGCCGCGCCATGTGGAGAGCCGCCAGGTTGAAATTTCGATGATCTCGCAATCGCTGAAAGCGCTGGCCAAAGAACTGGATGTGCCGGTGATTGCGTTGTCGCAATTGTCACGGGCGGTGGAGCAAAGAGGCGGCGACCGCCGTCCGATTCTTTCGGACTTGCGTGAATCCGGCGCGATCGAACAAGATGCCGACGTGGTGATGTTCATTTATCGCCCGGAAGTTTACGACCGCGTCGAATTTGAAGGCGTCAGCGAGATCATCATCGGCAAGCAGCGCAACGGCCCGATCGGCACGGCGAAAATCATGTTCCTGAAAGAGTATGTTTTATTCACCAACCTGGCCAAAGATCGCGCCGATTTTCCGGCGCTGGAGTCATCGCCATTTTGAGACGATGCTGGTACAGATTAGTTTTACGCATGACGCTTTAGAACGATTGCCTTCGCATAACGTCCGTTAAGGATGGCGTGGCGCTATTGCTCAACATCTTTTGATTTGCTCCGGGGAGAGCGATGCCATGAATGACAAGAATGAGTATGAAAAAACTTTTAGCTGGATTTTGCGAAAACTGCGGCGGTATAGTCATCATACCGTTGACGTCGACTTATTGACGCGCGCCTATCAGTTTGCCGAAGAGTCGCATAAAGATCAACTGCGAAAATCCGGCGCGCCGTATTTCGGGCATTGCCTCGAAGTCGCCAAAATTCTCTGCGATTTGCGGATGGATTATTTTACGATTGCCGGCGGTTTGTTGCACGATGTCGTCGAAGATACCGGCGTCTCGGTCGCCGAAGTCGAAGAGAAGTTCGGCCGCGAGGTCGCGGTTCTCGTTGACGGCGTCACCAAAATCTCCGGCTTGAAATTCGACAGCCTGGAAGCGCAGCAGGCCGAAAATTTTCGTAAAATGCTGTTGTCGATGGTCAAAGACATTCGCGTGATTTTGATCAAATTTGCCGACCGGTTGCACAATATGCGCACCATCGAATTTCTGCCGGAGAAAAAGCGCGCGCGCATCGCCATTGAAACGCGCGACGTGTACGCGCCGTTAGCCCATCGACTCGGCATTGCCAAAGTCCGTTGGGAGTTGGAAGATTTGGCGTTAAAAACGTTGTCGCCCAAAACCTATTGGGAACTCGTGCAGAAAATCTCGGAGAAACGGCAGGAACGCGAAGCTTACATCCGGCGGATTACCACGCCGATACGCAAAGAGTTGAAGCAGGTCGGCACCATCGCTAAAATTACCGGCCGGCCGAAACATTTTTACAGCATTTACCAAAAAATGCTGCGGCAGGAAAAATCATTTGAAGACGTTTATGATCTGTCGGCGATTCGCATTGTCACCAAAAAAGTGGAAGACTGCTATTTTGCGCTCGGCATCGTCCATAGTTTGTTTACGCCGATTCAGGAACGCTTCAAAGATTATATTGCGACGCCGAAAACCAACATGTACCAATCGCTGCACACGATGGTGATCGGGCCGGGCGGCAAGATGGTGGAGATGCAGATTCGCACCGAGGAGATGCATCGCACCGCGGAAGAGGGCATCGCGGCGCACTGGCGTTACAAAGAAGGCAAGTCCAAAGAAGACGAATTGGATAAGCATCTCGTGTGGCTGCGCCAGATGATCGACTGGCAGCATGACACCAGCGATCCGCAGGAATTTATGGAGAACCTGCGCATCGAGTTGTTTCAAGACGAGGTGTTCGTCTTCACGCCGAAAGGCGATCTGTTCCGGTTGCCGGTCAACAGCACGCCGGTTGATTTTGCTTTTGCCGTGCACACGAAGATCGGCATGCACTGCCTCGGCGCGAAAGTGAACGGCAAGATTGAGCCGTTGAATCACAAGCTGCACAGCGGCGATTCGATCGAGATTATCACCGGCGCCAATCAAAAGCCGAATCCGGATTGGATCAAGTTCGTCCGCACCTCCAAGGCGCGCTCCAAAATTAAAAAGTGGATTAAAGAATCCATGGTGGAGCAAAGCCAGAAGCTCGGCGAAGAGATTTTGCAGCGGCAGCTCAAGCAGTCGAATATAAAGAAAGAAGACGTTGACCTTAAAGTCATTGCGGCCAGCTTTGGCTTTAATGAGGCGCCGGATTTGTTCAGCGCGATTGGCCGCGGCGATCTTTCCATGCAGCAAGTCGTCAATCGTGTCGCCCCGGAAAAGCGCGAGAGCACGAAGCCGGAAGAGAATTTCATCAAGAAGTTTCTCACCCGCGCGCGCGGCTCGGCCAAAGGCGTGCGGGTGCAGGGCATTGACAATTTGCTGATTCAGTTCGGTAAATGTTGCCAGCCGGTGCCGGGTGATCGCATTCTCGGCTTTGTGACGCAAGGACAGGGCGTGGCGATTCATCGCAGCGATTGCAAAAATGTGCTGAAGCACATGGAGAATCCGGAGCGCAACATTGAAGTGGAATGGGACGTCGAGCAAAGCAAGCGCTTTATGGTTCGTCTGCACATGCTGGGTGAGGATCGCAAATATTTTCTGCGTGACATCAGCGACTCGATTTCGCAAACCGACACCAACATTGTCAGCGTCGAGATGCACGCGCAGGATTCGCTGGTGCACAGCAATATTATTATCGAAGTCGAAAACCTGCAGCATTTAACCCGTGTCATCAATAAAATCAGCAAGGTCAACGGCGTGATCAACATCGAGCGGCTGGACGGCGCGGGCGAAATCGTTGCGGAAGCTTAATAACGCTCATGTCATAAATTTATGTTTAGTTGAAAATTTAGGATTTTATGCCATCATGTAGTTCTCTATGGAATAAAGCCAACTGAGGAGTGTTGTATGAAAAGAACGATCACCAAAAAAGATGTGGCCAAACGCACGGCCAAAATCAGCGGCGAAAAAATTTATCTCACCGAGAAAATTGTCGACGGCGTGTTTACGGCGCTGCGCGAGTTTATGGAAGCGGCCAATCCCGAAGTCCGCATCGAAATCCGCGATTTTGGCGTGTTTGAGGTGAAAACCACCAAGCCGAAACCGAAAGCGCGCAATCCCAAAACCGGCGAGATTATTTACGTGCCGGCGCGGCGTAAAACCCATTTCAAAGCCGGCAAGATGCTGAAAGAAGTGTTGAAGCAGCCGCTCACCGACATCAAGCCGCGTCCTGATCTCTTGGAAGGGCTGGACGATGATGATTTGGATGAAACAGCAGTGTGGGAGGAAGAAGACGACGATATGGATGAAACGGACGCGCCGGAAGAAGCCGAAGCCGGCGCCGCGCCGAAATAATTTTATCCATTCGACGCCTTGATGACAAATACCGATGAAAATAAAGTAACGCCGCCGACAACGTTCGCCGGCCGCATTCTCGCTATCGACTTCGGTTTAAAGCGCGTCGGTCTGGCGGTGAGCGATCCAATGCAAATTATCGCGCGCGGGCTGGAAACGGTGCAATATCAATCGCGGAAAGAATTGCTGCGGCGGCTCGTTGAGAGCATTCGGCAAAATGAAATTGTTAGCGTCGTCATGGGGTTGCCGCGCCACATGGATGGCAGCGAAGGCGAGATGGCGAAAACGGTGCGAGACTTGATGGCGGAACTCGCCAAGCGGATAGCCATTCCGATCGTGGCGTGGGACGAGCGTCTTTCTTCGGTGCAGGCGCAGCGGGCGTTGCGCGAAATGGGCCTCTCGGCGCGGAACACCAAACGCGGCGAGGTGGATCGCATGGCCGCGGTGTTTATTTTGCAAAGTTATTTGGATAGTTTGAAAATTTTAAAATTGTAAATTGAAAATTTACAATTTGCTGATTGTCACGGAAAACTGGACAACTTGATCAACCATGGAAAAGGTAAGGGTCGCGATCATCGGCGCGGGATGGATTGCGCAGGTGGCGCACATTCCGGTGTGGAAAAAATTAGAGAACGTCGAGCTGGTCGCCGTTTGTGATACGGTCAAAACGCGCGCCAAGGCCGTGGCGGAAAAATATAAGATTCCGCAAGTTTTTACGCGCGATGAAGATTTGCTCAAGCGCGACGACATCGATGCGGTCGACATTTGCGTGCCGACCAACATGCACGAGCGCTTGACGCTGAGCGCGCTCTCGGCCGGCAAACACGTGTTGGTGGAAAAGCCGATGAGCCGCACGGTGGAAGAAGGCGAGAAGATGGTGCGCGCCAGCCGCCAGCACAAACGCCATTTGATGGTGGCGATGAACGTGCGCTTCCGCTACGATGCCACCAATCTCAAGTCCTTCATCGACGGCGGCGAACTGGGCGAGGTGTTTTATGCAAAGGCCGGCTGGATGCAGCGCCAGAAAAAATGGACGGAGCACGCATGGCTTTTTCAGAAAAAGCTTTCCGGCGGCGGTGTGCTGATGGATCTCGGCGTTCAGATGCTCGATATGACGCTGTGGCTGCTTGGCAATGCCAAGGCCAAAAGCGTAAAAGCAAACACCTACAGCCACATCGCCAAACGCGATGTGGAGGACACCGCCGTCGCGCTGGTGCACTTTGACAACGGCGTCACGCTCAACCTGGAAACGAGTTGGACGTTTTTGCGCGAAGAAGATTTATTTTACACCAACCTGCTGGGCACCCGCGGCGATGCGCAATTGAACCCTTTGCGCGTGACCAAAGAAATGCACGGCAATCTCGTCAATCTCACCCCCAGCAAGCCGGAAACGCCGACGAATCTTTATAAAAATTCCTACGAAAACGAGCTGCGGCATTTTATTGCCGGTTTGCGCGACGGCACGCCGATGCTTTCCACCGGCGAAGAAAGCCTCGAACGCATGAAAATTATTGCGGCGATGTACGAATCGGCCCAGCGCGGCAAAGAGGTTGCTCTGTAATGCGGCGCGATTTCGGTTTGACCTTGCTCACGGCTTTCGCCCTGGCCTTCGCCTTTCCGCCTTTCGAACTGGGCTTTTTGGCTTATTGGGGCGTTATTCCTTTTTTATTGCTTTTAGAAAATAAAACTGCGGGCGACGCCTTTCGCTGGGGTTATCTCGTCGGGTTGATTTTCAGTATCGTGACCTTGTATTGGATCAGTTGGACAACGCTTCCCGGCGCGATCGCGACCGTCGCGGTGCATCCGTTCTATTACGCCTTTTTTGCCGTTTTGATTTTACCGGTGCGTCGCCTGTGGCCGAACGGTTACTTAATCGCCGTGCCGTTTGTGTGGACGGCGGTTGAGTATGTGCGATCAATCGGCGATCTCGGTTTTCCGTGGCTGCCTTTAGCCCATACGCAAAGCTACTATTTGGGTCTGATTCAATACGTTTCGTACACGAGCGTTTATGGCGTCTCGTTTTGGGTGGTGAGTCTTAATGTGTTGCTGCTGGCGTTGTGGCGTTGCCGCGATAATAAACGGCGCGTCGTTGGCCTGGCGATTGTTTTGATTTTATTTTTTGTCACCCCATATCTTTACAGCCTGGCGGTGATCCCGCCAACGCAAGAGCCGCGGGAGCAAATTCGCGTCGGTTTGGTGCAGGGCAATGTTGATCCGTATCAAAAGTGGGAAAAAGATTTTGTCGAGCAGAATTTTCAACTTTACGAACGTTTGTCGCAGGAAGTTGCGAAAACCCAGCCCGATATAGTCATCTGGCCGGAGACTGCCGCGACGACGTGGTTGTGCCGCGAAGGCCGCGACGTGCAACGGCTGCGCCGCCTCGCCGGCGAAATCGCGGCGCCGATTTTAACCGGCATTCCGGATTGTGTCTTTCTCAGCGAAAAAGATTATCGCACGTACAATGCCGCGGCGCTGATTTACGGCGACGGCCGGCCGATTCCGTCGTATGGCAAAATGCACCTCGTGCCCTTTGCCGAGCGCGTGCCTTTTGAAGACGCCATTCCGTTTTTCAAAGAATGGCTGGCAAAATTAGAGATGGGAGAAGGGAACTGGTCGCCCGGTTCCGAGATTAAACTCTTTGAGCTTTCGACGGCGGCGACCAATGGCCAAAACCAATCGCCGGGCCGCAAGGTGGCGGCGATCATTTGTTTCGAATCGATCTTTCCGGAGGAGGTTGCCGCGTTTGTGCGCCGGGGCGCCGATCTGCTGGTCGTGATCACCAACGACGCGTGGTTCGGCCGTCCGACCATGCCGTTCTGGTTGAATGGCGGCATTTATCAACATGCGCAGATTGCGATTTTTCGCGCGATGGAAAATCGCATCAGCATCGCGCGCTGCGCCAACACCGGCATGACGATGACCATCGATCCTTATGGACGCGTTCGAAAACGCGCGCCGTTGTTTAAAGAAGCGGTATTGCAAGATACCGTGCCGGTGCGGCGCGAAACGACGTTTTATACTCGCCACGGAAATATTTTTGCGCAAGCGGTTGCATTTGTGGCGCTGTCGCTGGTGAGCGTGGCAATGCTCGCCCAGCGCTTGCGCGCGAATGCGAGCCATGTTCAATCGCCGCAGACGGAAATATCCAAACGGCGGGTAACGCGTTCATAAAGATGTTGAGGCTTAAAATTTTTTGGCTGGTTAAAGGCTAAAAATTTGCATTCTCTGCAAATAGAGAGTTCTTTCGGCAAATCACACTTACATGTCATCCCGAAGGGATCTTGTTTAATATCAAACACGGTGCTAGTGATGGACAGGATTCTTACAGAATGACATTTTTAATAAAAGCAGCGTGATCTGGAGAAATTGTAAACCTTGTTTTTTTTATGCAAGCCAGTTTGCGGTTTACTGGCGACATTCGCGCCGGTTGCATTATTGGCGCAACCGCCGGCCAATAATTTGCAAATGGTTCTGCCGCTTTTCGACCGCATCGCGAGCCGCGTTGGCGCAGAACTCTCAAGGGAAGAACAGCAGGCGATCTGGTTGCAACCGCCGTCAAATGCGAAACCGGAAGAACGTTTTTTGTCCAGCCGCCTGGTGACTGTGCTCAAAGATTCGTTGCGCTTGGCCGTTTTTGCGGAACCGGTGACGGCGTTGAGAATGACGGCGATAACGCCGCAGTTGGCGCGTTGCGAAATTGTTTATCGCCAGCTGCCCCGTCGGCGCTTTTGGCAAAAGGCGCATTGGCAACGCGCCGCCCACGTCGTTGTCGAAGTCAGCGCGCTGAATCCGGCAACGCGGCAAATTGATTTTCAGAAAATTTATTCCGAAAGCCTGGTGGATACTGTCGAAGGAAGATTTTTACCGCGTCTGGAAGATACGAGTTTGCCTTTTACCATCGGTAGAAAAGAGGAAATCGCCGGAGGCCCTGGTTGGCTGGAACCGGTTTTGATCACCTCCGCCAGCGGCGCCGTGGTCTATTTGTTTTATTCTTTGCGTAGTCGGTAACGTAGCACAATTTAAAAAATGAATTGAAAGAGGGTAGGAAATATGAAGCCTTTGCAAACGGTACCGAGAAAGGCGCTCCGGGTAATTGAAATTTTGCTTACTGTTTACGGATTTTTTCAATTGCTCTGGATTTTTATTATTAAACCGTTGTTTTATTCATCTGTCACCGTGGTTTGCCCACCAAAAATTTATTCTCATGAACAAGTTATTTCTGGAACTTACTATCCGGAGAGGAAAGATTATCAGGTTCGGGTTTATGTGAACCCTGATGATAAAAAGAACAAATATTGGCTTCAATACCAAACATGGCAGACATTGCCGGCTGGTGAGTGGGTGGATTTGGCTCGCTTTGGGAATTCGTGGGGGGTAGATATGGCGAAGCGCCCACCACTTGATTTTTATGTGTTTGCCGTACTGGTTAAATCTGCAGATATGAGCAAACTTCCAGGTTTAGATAGCGGCTATGTCAAGGCTAGTGGCCACGATGTTTTCAAAAATACTTTGAAGCAAGCCGGAGTCATAGCTATATCAACTCCATTTCGAGTTGAACGCTTGCCAGAGCAAACCTGTGATATACCGAGCGAACTTTCAATTAATGAGAGCCCCGTTGTCACTGCCACGAAAAAACTACAGGTTTATTCACCAGTTCGATGCAATTGGGAGCCTAACCGGCCAATGTTCTTGGAAGTCTGGCGTGGTGGAAGAAAGATATTGGGAGAAACGAGGCTTAATGGTTCGGAATTAATTTTGGAGCCAGAGATTTATGAGTTAAAGATCATGGAAAAAGAAGAGTTTGGTTGTTTCACGAATGTGTGGATAGAGGTGCTGCCATCCCAACAGTGAAACGCATTTACAGATGTCAATATCGTCTATGGTTGTAGATATATTAGCTGTATTTTTAACAATGGAGATTCGTATTCATGGAAGTTCGTCGTCTTCTCTCCCGCCTAATGCTCTGTAGCCTGGTATTCGTTCTTTGCGCTTGCGGCGGCAATAAAGCGCGGCTGAATATGGGCACGGAAGAACGTTTTGCGTATGCGCTGAAGCTGTTCAATGGCAAAAATTATTTTGACGCGCGCACGCAATTCCGTATTATCATCTTAAATGCGCCCGGCAACACGATCGTCGATCAGGCCCAATTCTATTTGGCGGAATGCCATTTTTATATGGATGAGTTTGTGCTAGCCGCTTCGGAATACGAACGTTTGCTCAAGCTCTATCCGCGCAGCGCGTTTCTGGACGATGCGCAGTATAAAATCGCGCTGTGTTACGACCGGCTGTCGCCCAAGTCCGATCTCGACCAAAAATATACGTTGCGAGCGATTGAAGAATTTCAGCGCTTTCTGGAAGATTATCCGACCAGCGAATACGCCGAAGAAGTCGAGAAAAAACTTTTGGCGGCGCGATCAAAATTGGCGAAAAAAGAATTTGATACCGGCAACCTGTATCGCAAAATGACGCTCTACGAAGCCGCGTTGTTTTCTTTTGACGAAGTGTTGAATCGTTATTATGACAGCAACTATGCCGAGCCGGCGCTGTTTTATAAAGGCGAAAGTTTATTTAAACTGGATCGTTTGCCCGAAGCCCAAACCGCGCTGGAAGCCCTGTTGGCCAAATTTCCGAAAAGCGCTTTTGCTTCTTCATCCAAAGCGATGCTCGAGCAAATCGCGCGCAGCAACGGCAAAGCGCCGAATTGAGGCAGGCGACGCATGCGTATTGGTCTCTATGGCGGCACGTTCGACCCCGTGCATTTGGGGCATTTGAGGGTGGCCGAACAGGCCTGCCTCGAATTGGGATTGCAGCGTATTTTTTTCGTGCTCACGCCGAATCCGCCGCATAAAGCCGCGAGGGCAATCTCGCCGGCGCCGCAGCGTTTGCGCATGTTGCAATTGGCAGCGGCCGATCATCCTCAGTTCGAAGTTTCCACCGCCGAGTTGGAGCGGGGCGGTGTTTCCTACACGGTCGATACGCTGCGGCACTTCCGGGCGCAACCGGAATTTGCCGGCGCAGAACTGTTTTTGATTATCGGTGCGGATAGTTTGCTGGAGCTCAAAAATTGGCGCGAGCCGCAGACGATTATCAGCATGGCACAACTCGCGGTGTATTCGCGCTCCGGGTTGGATTGGCGCCAAGCCGCGCCGCAATTTTTGCAAGCGGCGCATCTGCTGAGTGGCCCGCCGCTTGATATTTCCGCCACCGACATTCGCCAACGGTGCAGCCGCGGCGAGTCGATTCGGGATCTCGTGCCGGAGCCGGTCCGAAATTACATTTTAGAAAACAAGCTTTATCAAAATTCTTTCCAAAAAAGTCTTGCTTTTTGATTTTTATTCGCTTAATTTTCCCCGTTGATTTTTATGGCGACGATTATGCAAATCTGTGCTTCGCCCGCGTGGGGCGGCATGGAAATGCATGTTGGCTTTTTGTCCACACATCTGGCTGCTTGCGGCCATTAAATTATTCCGGTGTGCTATCCCGGCTCGCCGCTGGATCGTGATTTGCAGGAACGGGAATTCAAGCCGTTACGGCTACCCCTTGGCGGTTATTTTCATCCTCGCGCCATTTTGCAGCTTCGAGAATGGTTAGTTGCAAAAAAAGTCGATCTCGTTCATTCTCATTATTCGCGCGATTTATGGACCATCGCCCCCGCGCTACGCGGTCGGCGTGTGCCCTTGGTGCTCACCAAGCACATTGGCACCCAGAAGCCAAAACGCGACGTCCTCCACCGCTGGATTTACCGGCGCGTCGATCATCTCGTGGCCATCTCCGAAATCATTCGGCGGAACATTTTAGCCACGCATCCTATCGCTGCCGATCGTGTCAGCGTGGTGCATCACGGGGTTGATCTCAGCCAGTTCAGCCCGAATGACAACGAACGGGCCTCGGCGCGGCAAGAATTGGGCTTCACGCCCGAGCATCTGGTGCTCGGCATTATCGGACGTTTACAAATCAGCAAAGGCTATCTCGAATTTTTAGAGATGGCGCGGCGGCTGCGGCGGGAACTGCCACAAGCACGCTACCTGCTGATCGGTGAAGCCAGTCGCGGCGAAACGAGCGAAGCGCAAATGATTCTCGGCAAAATCCGCGAATGGCAAGTAGATGATATTGTTTATCCGCTCGGATTTCGGCGCGACATCCCGCGCCTCTTGAATGCCATGGATATTTTTGTGTTTCCGTCGCATGCCGAGGCGTTCGGGCTGGTGCTCATCGAAGCCATGGCGATGGCGAAGCCGGTGGTCTCCAGCAACTGCGACGGCGTTTTGGATATCGTCCATGATCGGGAAACCGGTCTGTTGACGCCGCCGCGCCATGTTGACGCGTTGTCCGCGGCGGTGCGGACGCTGGCGCGCGAACCGGCGCAACGCCGCGTCATGGCGCAAAATGCGCGCGAACACGTTTTAAAATTTTTTGCACTCGAGCGCATGTTGGAAAAGCTCGAGGTTATTTATAAAAAAGTTTTATCAAAAATTTGAATTAGACTTAAGGAGAATTTGTCATGCCTCTAAAATTTTCGACAACAGCGACGTCGTCGGATCGGCGTTACACCGGCAACGCATTGGATCTGATGAACGTTGATGCAGAACAATCCTTTCGGCGTTTGGAAAATTCCGACCGTGCCCCGATCCCGACGCTTGGCCCGCCGCCCAAACGTCGTCCTAACGAGCCCGAAGAGGAAGAAGAGTGGAAGGAGAAGGAGGGGGAAGAGGCGGAGGGCGAAGAAGACGAAGTGAATGATCCGGATGACGTCGAAGAATGGGAAGAGGATGACGACGACTGGGATGAAGAAGAAGACGATGAAGACGATGAAGACTGGGAAGATGAGGAAGACGAAGACTGGGACGATGAAGAAGAGGAAGATGACTGGGAAGAAGAAGAGGGCGGCGAAGAAGAAGAGGAAGAAGGCAGTGACTGGGACAAGCGCGATTGGAATTGAGTCCCGGATTATTCATCAACTGCCAGCCGCCGGTTCTGGCCCTGCGCTCATTTCCCGGCGCGTGAATTATGCGGATTAGCGAAGAAACCCAACATGCGCTATCTGGTTCGGATCGGCGAACAAAAGTTGACGATCAGTGCAATCGACTTCCGGCAACGACGGGCCTGTCTCGACGGGCAATGGGTTGATTTTGATTTCCAGCCGGTGCGGGATTCCCTGTATTCGCTGATTATTGCGGGGCGCAGTTTTTCGGCGCATCTCGAAAATGATGAGCTGGGACTGGAGCTTGGCCGCGGCCCCAGTTGGTGGCGAGTCGAGGTGGAAGATGAACGCGCCGCGCGGTTGAAACAACTCGCGCGCGGCGAGGCCGGTACGGCGGGTACGGTCGAGGTTAAAGCGCCGATGCCCGGCCTCGTTGTGCGTATACCCGTGCAAAAAGGCGAGGCCGTCAAAAAAGGGCAAAGCCTTGTCGTCATCGAAGCCATGAAAATGGAAAACGATATCAAATCCCCTGCCGATGGCGTCGTTGCCGCTCTCCACACCACCGAGCGCACCGCCGTTGAAAAAAACGCCCGCTTGCTCACGCTGACCACCTGACCGCCGCGACGGTTTCCGGTAAAACCGCATTCTCCAATAAAGTGAATTTATGCAGACCCGATTGGCGGACGAGCAAATCAGCACAGTCTTCGCGAAATCCCTACAGCAAAAAGATTTGATCGATACGAATGATACGGCCGTTATTTTTTATGACCTGTCTTTTCTAAATGAAAGAATACAAGATTTAATCGCCACCTTTCCCGCCACGACGCTTCATGCCATTGCCATTAAGGCGAACCCGCTGCAAAAAATTTTAAGCAAAATTAAAACGCTGGGCGTCGGTTTGGAAGCCGCGTCTTTACCAGAACTTCATCTTGCCGTTGGCGCCGGTTTCACCGCGGATAAAATTGTCTTTGATTCACCGGCCAAAACCACGGCGGAGTTGGAATACGCGCTCAATGCCGGCATTCACGTGAATGCCGATTCTTTCGCCGAGCTTGAACGAATTGACGCCATCCGGCGCAACGGCCGATCGCCCGGCACGATCGGCGTCAGAATAAACCCGCAGGTCGGCACTGGAAAAATACTCGCAACGAGTGTCGCCGGCGATTATTCAAAATTTGGGGTGCCATTAAATGAATATCGTCACGAAATAAAAGAAGCCTTTTTGCATTATGATTGGCTGCGCGGCGTTCATGTGCATATTGGCTCACAAGGCTGCCAGGTTGAAATGCTGATCTCCGGCATCGCAAAAGTGCTTGGCGTTGTGCACGAGATAAATTCGGAGCTGCACCACCAGCAGAAACCCGGAAAAATCAATCTCTTTGATTTGGGCGGCGGTTTGCCCGTTGCGTATCATCGCGACGAAGCGCCGGTGAGCATGAGAAGATACAAGGAAGAATTAGAAGCGCGCTGCCCCGAACTGTTCACGCCGGAATATAAGTTGATGACCGAGTTTGGGCGGAATATCCATGCCAACACCGGATGGGTCGCCAGTCGAGTGGAATATGTCAAACCGGGTAAAACCATTCACACCGCCATGCTCCATGTCGGCGCCGATTTGTTTTTGCGCGAATGTTACCACCCGCAGGACTGGCATCATGAAATCATCGTGGTTGATCAAACCGGCAGGATAAAATCAGGGTTGGATGAGCAACGCTACGTGCTTGCCGGCCCGCTCTGCTTTGCCGGCGATGTGCTGGCGCGGGAAATCGCGCTACCAAAAATTGCAGCAGGAGATTGGGTGATTATTCAGGACACCGGCGCGTACACGCTGAGCATGTGGTCGCGATATAACAGTCGCCAAATCCCCAAAGTCATCGGCTATTATCAGGATGGCGCGACGTTTGAAATTTTAAAAGCGCGAGAACGGCTGGAGGAGGTTCTCAATTTTTGGGCCTGACGTGGAAAATATAGTGGTATTCGATTTGTTTTTTATTTACTTCACATTAAACTTCTGTTTTCACCCAATCTCCTGCACCCACCCAAACGGATCATCAAGCAGTTGAAACTGAATGCCCACGAGCAAATCCCATAATCGCTTGGTGCGGATATTTTTTCCGGGGGTGAAACGGCGATAGCGGCCCTGGTAATAAAACTCCGAGATCGGCGTGATAATCGCGGCGTTACCGGTGCAAAACGCTTCGGCGATGCATTTCTCGTCCATAATTTCATCAACCGTAAGCTGCCTTTTTTCGACGCGCCAGCCTTCGCTTTCGGCCAGCGTCATCAGGGAGTCACTCGTATTGCCCGCCAGAATGGAATCCGATTTCGGCACGACGACTGCGCCCTCAGTGCTGATCGCCACAAAATTGGCGCCGGCAAATTCTTCGACATACTTATTATGCACCGCATCCAGATAGAGCACGTCATGGAACGGCTCGTCGCTGACTTTCTGCGGTTTGCCCGCCACCCAATCGTAGCCGTGTTTTGCCAAACTGCTCGGCAGCAAACCCGAGGCATAATTGCCGATGACTTTGACATTGCCCGTGCCGCCCGGCATGGCGCGATGAAAATAATCCGTAATCAAAACGCGCACACCATGAATCGGCCAGTACGCCTGCACCGGCGAAGTGAAAACCATAAAGAGATGATCTTTCGCGGGTTTTACGCCCAACTCCGGGCCGTGCCCGAAGAGTAGAGGCCGCACGTACATGCACATCGGATTGCGCGTTTCCCACTGCCAGTTTTCGCGATGAAACGGCGGAATGAACTCGTGATTCGCCAGCACGGTTTGCCGCACGGCGTCGACAAAAAGATCGACCGGCACTTTGGGTAGCATCAAGCGGCTGGCGGTAAATTGCATGCGTTTGGCGTTCATCTCCGGGCGAAAGAGCACAACGCGGCCCTTGGCGGAAATCATGGCTTTGCTGCCTTCAAACGTCGCCGGTGCGTAATGCAACGCGCACGTCGCGGGATGAAGAGCAAGATTGTCCAGCGGGAACAATGGCCCGCCCGGCACTTTTTGCCAGCCGGTTTCTTTGTATTCAGCAGAATAATATTTTTCCCAGCCGACTTCAAAGCAGCGCGCCGGCCAGTGCGCGTCGCGCTCCAGGTTACTGGTTTGATGATAGGCGAGATAAATCCTGGCGGTCTGGTAAATATCAAAACGGAGATGATTGAAATCGGGAAGTTCTAATGAGCGAAACGGCAGGGAAATGGCGGGCGATAGTGGACCACTAAACGTCTTCTCTGCGGTCATGATTTTTCTCCCTTAATTTTGCACGTATAAAATCCAAACTCCGATTTTCCTTTGATTGTTGAAAACCATTGGGCGGCGGTTTTAGCCATAAAATAAAAAATCGGGGTTCTCCGGAAGATGAGAATCGTGAGTTTACGGACAACCATGAACTTAAGACGAATCCTCCGCCTTATCTCAGCATGAAAAACAACGAGAATATACAAATATTTCTGTTGAAAAGCCAGCGCTGATTCAGCGGTTTTTCCACCCGCGCGCTTTCCAGGCGTTTCCATGCGGGTGAGAGTTTGCTTCGGGAGCATCAGCAAACGTGGACGATTGCTGATGTTGATGCAACACGGCCGCCAGCGCGGCCGCGGGAAGATCGACCGGCCCGTTCACCGCTGAGAATTGAACGTCGCGAAATTCATTGGGCACAAAATGCGTATCAAAATCGCCGCTGCAAAATTTTTCGTGCTGCAACACCCACAGGCAAAATGGAATCGTCGTGCGCACGCCGACGATTTCATACTCATTCAACGCGCGGCGCATGCGGCGAATCGCTTCATCGCGGTTCGCGCCCCAAGCGACGAGTTTGCTGATCATCGGGTCGTAATAAATCGAAATCACATCGCCTTCGCCGACGCCGCTGTCTTCGCGCACGCCGTTGCCGCCGGGGCGTTGCATATATTTTAATTTCCCAATCGACGGCATAAAATTATTTTCCGGATCTTCGGCGTAAACGCGGCACTCAATCGCGTGCCCGCGGCGCTGAATTTGTTCCTGCGTAAAAGGCAATTGGCCGCCTGCCGCAATCTCCAGTTGCAAGCGCACGAGATCAAGCCCCGTGACCATCTCCGTCACCGGATGCTCGACTTGCAGGCGCGTGTTCATTTCGAGAAAATAAAAATGGCGGTGTTTATCGACAATGAACTCGATGGTGCCGGCGTTGGCATAACCGCAACGGCGCGCCGCTTCGACCGCGGCCTCGCCCATTTGCCGGCGCATTTTTTCGTCGAGCAGGGCGGAAGGCGATTCTTCGATGACTTTCTGATGCCGGCGTTGAATCGAGCATTCACGCTCGCCGAGATGCACGACGTTACCGTGTTGGTCGGCGATGATTTGGAACTCGATGTGGCGCGGGTTTTCGACATATTTTTCGATATAAACTCGGCCGTCGCCAAACGCCGAACGTGCTTCCGATGAGGCCGTCTGAAACAGCGCGGCTAAATCTTCGGCGCGGTGCACCAGACGCATGCCTTTGCCGCCGCCGCCAGCCGAGGCCTTGATGAGCACTGGAAAGCCAACACGTTCCGCAATCTCCAGTGCTTCGCTCGGATTTTCAATTGCATCTTTGCTGCCCGGCACCGTCGGCACACCCGCACTTTGCATCAGTTTGCGCGCCGTGGTTTTATCGCCCATTTGGCGCATGGCGTTGCCGCTGGGGCCGATAAAAATAAGTCCGGCGGCGCTAACGTGATCGGCAAACTCGGCATTTTCCGAAAGAAAACCGTAACCAGGATGAATCGCTTCCGCGCCACTGCGTTTTGCCGTTTCAATAATTTTCTCCTGCACCAAATAAGATTCGCGCGCCGGCGGCGGGCCGATTTCATACGCCTCGTCGGCCATGCGCACATGCAACGCGAGACGATCCGCCTGCGAATAAACCGCGACGGTGCGGATGCCCATCTCGCGGCACGTGCGCATCACCCGCACGGCGATTTCACCGCGATTGGCGATTAAAATTTTTTTGAACATGTTTCGTAGTAACGCCTTTAGGCGTCAAAATATTCAAATGCAGAAAATTCTTTTTAACCCAAGCCATCACTGTAGCGCGAACGCGCAGCCCTGAAGACTACGCCCGTCGGGGGCGACGACAAACTTACCCTTTAAAACTATCCAATGCTTCGCGCTCGTTGTCATACGCCTCGATCACATTGTCGAGCTTGGCGATTTTAATGAGACTGAGCACGCGCGAGGTGGGATTGATGAGCTTGACGCGGCCGTTGAGCGGCCGCGCCTGGCGAATACCGAACAGGATCGCGCCGAGGCCGGAGCTATCGGCATAGTCGACTTTGGCGAGATCAATGAGAATATCCTTTTGCCCCTGCTCGATGAGCACGAGCAAATGCGCTTTCAAATCCGCGGCCACTGCGTTGTCGAGCCGCGCGTCTTGTAGGCGCAGGATGGTAATGTTGTCTTTGATGACAGATTTCAGGTTCATGAGTTGACTCCGCATTAACGAAACTCTTTTAGCTAAAATTTTCCAGACTGGCAGTCTGGATTACGTTTTATGCATCCGGCTTTTGGGTGAATGTTGCTAAAATCATCTCACGCAACTGCTGGGCCTCTTTAAAATCTCGTTCAACCTCTTCAAGCGGAATACCGGCATCGAGAGTTGAAGGGTATCTTTCAGCGAAATAGTAATTTTCAACGCGCTGACAAAGTTCAGTGAAAGGACTCAAGTCCGGTTTGAATTTTATTGCTTCTTCAAGCAGCGTGGAGATGGCATGGGTTTTTTCCAATTCCCAATTATTGGCAAGGAGAAAAGCTTTGAGATATTTTTCCACCGCCTGTTGTAAACGAAACCCCGCGTCTTCCTGATCTCCTTCCTCAAGCCGTTTTTCAACGCGCAGCCAGTCACGTTCCGCAACGCGCAGCCAATCTTGTGGATAAACCGAATCTTCTCTCTTGGGAGCCATATTCAAATCTCCTAAAAGTTTTACTCCTCGTTCAAGTATTTGTTGAATGAATTTGTCGCCCCGGTCAAGACGTTTTTGAACTTCTTCGGGCGTCAAAACAACCGGCGAAACCAGGATTTTGCCGTGCAAATCCCACACAAGCTTTTTGACGGCCGCACACCGCGTGATAAAACTTTCCGCCGTTTTCTTGACAACAAAAAAGTCGATGTCGCTATCCGGCCGCGCTTTGCCGGTTGCCTGCGAGCCGTACAGGATGATTTGATCCGGCTGATATTCCTCCGCAATACGAGCGGCCATTTTTTCAATCAACGGCCGCAGGGGATTGCGGGTGAAAGCCGGCAAGTTTTCATTGGCAGTTTCTTTTATTTTACTTGCGGTTTGCATAGTTGTCATGGGTTTCCAGACCGGCGGTCTGGGTTACAGCGGAATATTTCCGTGCTTTTTCTTAGGATTGCTGTCCACTTTATTTTCCAACATGCGCAACGCTGCGATCAGCTTCGGGCGCGTTTCCGCCGGCTCGATCACCTCGTCAATATAACCGCGCTCGGCGGCGATATACGGATTGGCAAATTTTTCGCGAAACTCTTGCACTTTTGCGTCGGTGGCGGCTTTGGGATCAGGCGCTTGCTCGATTTCCTTTTTAAAAATGATTTCAACGGCGCCCGGCGGGCCCATCACCGCAATCTCCGCCGACGGCCAGGCGTAATTAATGTCGCCGCGAATGTGCTTCGAGCTCATGACATCGTAAGCGCCACCATAGGCTTTGCGCGTGATCACCGTCACTTTCGGAACCGTGGCCTCGCAATACGCATACAACAGTTTTGCGCCGTGCTTGATAATGCCGCGCCATTCCTGCTCCGTGCCTGGCAAAAAGCCCGGCACATCGACGAACGTCACAATCGGAATATTGAACGCATCACAAAAACGCACGAAGCGCCCGCCTTTGAGCGATGAATCAATATCGAGGACGCCGGCGAGACTCGCGGGCTGATTGGCCACAATGCCTACGGGTTTACCGCCGAGCCGCGCAAATCCCACGACGATATTGGTGGCGTAATTTTCATGCACCTCCATAAAATCGCCGTCATCAACGATTTTAAGAATGACCTCTTTGATGTCGTAAGGTTTGTTGGGATTCTCCGGCACCACGGTGTTTAACAACTCGTCTTGGCGATTGCTGGCGTCGGTACAATTTTTTAGCGGCGGATCTTCGCAATTATTGGCCGGTAAGAAACTCACAAGCCGGCGAACATTTTTCAAACACGCAATTTCGTTTTCCTCGAGAAAATGCGAGACGCCGCTTTTGGTGGCGTGCGTTTCGGCGCCGCCGAGTTCTTCAAACGTGACGTCTTCATGCGTCACGGTTTTCACCACATTCGGCCCGGTGACGAACATATAGCTCGTGTGTTTCACCATGAAAATAAAATCCGTGATCGCCGGTGAATAAACCGCGCCGCCGGCGCACGGGCCGAGCACCGCGGAGATTTGCGGCACCACGCCGCTCGCCAGCGTATTGCGCAAAAAAATTTCCGCATACGCGCCGAGACTCGCCACGCCTTCTTGAATGCGCGCGCCACCGGAATCATTCAGCCCGATCACCGGCGCGCCGTTTTTCATCGCCATATCCATGATCTTGCAAATCTTGGCGCCGTAGGCTTCGGAGAGCGAGCCGCCGAGCACGGTGAAATCCTGCGAGAACACATAAACCAATCGCCCCTCGATGCGGCCATAGCCGGTGACGACGCCGTCGCCGAGGAATCTCTGTTTCTCCAACCCAAAATCCCGGCTGCGATGTTGCACCAGCATGTCCAGCTCTTGAAAGCTGCCTTCATCCAACAACAAATCCAGCCGCTCGCGCGCCGTCAGCTTGCCTTTGTCGTGCTGCTGTTTAATGCGCGCCTCACCGCCGCCCAGCCGCGCCTTTTCCTTCAAACTCTGTAGTCGCTCAATATTTTTCGGAATCGCCATAATCGCAATTTGCCTTTTTCTTTTTGCCGTTTGCTCTTTGCCTTTCCCTCTGCTCAGTATAAAAAGAATGCGACAAAAAGCAAATGCTTTTTTAAATTTGCTAAAAAGTGCTTGACAAATGGCAAGACAGCGCTTATTTTTGATCGTAATTCCGTAGTTGTATTTTGCGAGCTGCGAAAAAAAAAGCCGCGGCCTGCTGTAAAAAAGGCGGTCGGATGGCGGAGGTATTCGCCTGTCGACATGCATACCGTAACGGGGATACAAGCCGGCAGGAAAAAATTTCGGTGTACGCTTCCTTCGCGGGAGACGTATATCTTAAACTCATTTGGAAAGCCCGAATGGACTTGTCTCGATAGGGACAAGTCCATTCGGGCTTTTTTCGTTTTAACCACAGGAGGATGTTATGTTCAAGCGGTTGCTTTATTTCGGATTTTGGACAAGCGTGATGATGTTCGCGCTGCCCAATTTTCTGTCGGCACAGTCGCGCGGCTCGGCGCTCGGTTTTGACGGCGTTGATGACTACGTCCGTGTGCCGGATGATCCCTCGCTCGATATGACGAACGGCGTCACCATCGCGGCGTGGATCTTTCTCGATTCCTACACCGAATGGGCGAGCATCGTCACCAAAGGCGGCATTGTCGATGACGGCGGCGAATTGACGCCCAACAATTACACGGTTCATCAAAGCGGGCCGAGCGCCGCCTCGGGCGAGTTCGGCCATTTGCGCTTCACCACGGATTTTGGTTTAGCCGGCGATTCTCATTCGATCATCCCGTTGCATGAATGGCATCATGTGGCGGTGACGTTCGATGGCGCGACCGTGCGTTTTTATTTGGACGGTGAACCGGATGGCGCCGTCCCGTTCTTCGGACAACTGCAACCCAATGACGATCCCTTGCACATCAGCGTGGATTTCCCGGGCGGCGATGATTATTGGCACGGGTGCATAGACGAGGTCATGATTTTCAACCGCGCCTTGTCACGTCAAGAAATTCGCGCTTTGAGCGACGAAGATCCAGAAATTATTTTTCCAGCGCTCGTTGGTTTTTGGCGGTTCAACGAAGGCAAAGGCGAGGTGGCGCATGATCGCTCGGAAAACCGAAATCACGGCCAACTTATTGGTCGTCCGACTTGGAAAAATTTTGGCGCGCAAAATCTAATGTTGCCCGCAACTGCTTTGCATCAGGCTTCCGACGCCATCAACCTGCTGCCGAATTATCCCAATCCCTTTAATCCCGAAACCGAGATTCGTTTTCAGCTTCTGGAAGCGAGTCACGTCGTCGTGAAAATCTTCAACCTCGTCGGCGCGGAGATTCGCACGCTGGCGGATGAACAACGCGAAGCCGGCTATCATCGCGTGCATTGGGATGGCAGGGATAAAAACGGCAAAGCCGTGGCGAGTGGAATTTATCTATATCGACTGCAAACCGGCAAATTTTCACAAGTGAAGACCATGAGCCTGCTGCGCTAAGGAGAACGCAAAATGAAAGTTCCGCGGCAACAAGTTCGTTTCGGCCTCTCGCCGCATCGCGATGGATTCGCACTCTCGACGGCGTTGACCTTTTGAAGCAGTTCAAAATTCACAATAAACGTTAAAATGTCAGGGAGGTATAAATCATGAAACGCTTTTGTGGTTTTATCGCCGCGAGCGCTTTGGTGGCGGGCGTTTTGTCGCCGTTACAAGCGCAATTCTGTTGGTTTCGATAATAAGGAAACGAGTTCAGAGGCGGTTTAAAACTACGGCTGCGAAGATGGCTCACCGATAAAACCGCCGTCGATTTTTCTCCGGGAATACTTTACACGCGATCGCTTCTCTTGAAAAAACGGGTGGTCTGTTTTTTGCAAATTTATTACCGCCAGAATCACCTCATTAAACGTTTTGGGCAAATCTTCACGCGGATCGTCTCAGGGAGATTATCAAATAAACGGTTTAGATAAGCCAGGGCGATAAGAATTTCGATTTGTAATTTCCCAATATTGGGAAATTGTTTTAAGAAATTTTTCAAATTCGAGAAAACCTGGTTAACGAAGCCGTGGACCAATTTTTTCTGAAAGGGCCGTATTATGAAACGGAACAGATCGATATTTCTCTTCGCCGCGTGGATGGTTTTGGGAGTCGTGCAATCAGGTTTTGGGCAACAAATCGATCTTACTGCCAACACGGTTTATTTGCGAACGGAGCCAAATTCCGGTGGGAGGTTGATATCCAACCCGCTTCCCGGGCAACACTATTATGCCTATCTGGATGGTTTTAATACGGGGTCGGCAGCCGCCAATAATTTTCAGGTTGAAATCAGCTTGGATGGCGCCGGCGTGTGCCTGGTCGAGATTGCGCAAGCCCCGCCGGATGGGGCAAGCTTTATCGCTTCGTGCAGCTCGCCGATCACCTGGCCGGGCGGCACGGATCATGTGTTGAGCGGCGTCATCGACGTGGGCAACGTTATTGCCGAAACGAATGAAAACAACAACACGGTCAGCCACACTTTCAGCCAAACCGACCTGGTGGCGGAGCGGGTCTATTTGCGCACGGGACCCAACTCCGGCGATGAAGTGACGATTCCGATTACCGGACAATCGTATTATCTTCATTTTGATTGGCGCAATGACACGCCGGTCATCGTCAGTAATGTGGGTTGGGAAATCAGCCTTCGCAGCACAGGTTGTTCCGGCGCAACCGGAATTGGCGGCAACACCGGCACGACTTCATGGTGCGATTCTCCCATCGTTTGGCCGGCTGGAGCGGTTTCCATACTTGGAACAGTGGATAGGAACAATGATGTCGCGGAGACCGATGACGGCAACAATTGGGTTGCAAAAGATTTCTTGCCGGGCCCGCACGAATATTTTTCGCACGCGGTTTATGAGATCGGCGGCATCGCCAATGGCGACGGTGACGGCCGGGTTGAGAGCGGCGAAACGGTCGAACTGGTGGTGACCGTCATCAATCGGGGCACGCAGAGCGATGATTTTGCTTATGGAACGATTTCAACCTCGACGCCGGAGGTGACGATTTCAGACAATAACGACACCTGGACAAATATTTCCGCGGGTGGAACCGCGGAAAATGACAACACACTCGTTTTTTCGGTCAATTCCAATTTAGCGCAAGACAAAACCGCGACCTTCACGTTGTTGATGGAAGATAAATGGACGAGCACGTTTACCGTGCCCATCTACGTGCAGGATCAGGTGCAGCTCAATGCGCCGAGCAATTTGCTGGCGCGGCTGCAAGGCGACAATACCTCGGTGGAGCTGACCTGGCAGGATAACAGTAACGACGAGGACGGCTTCAAGATCGAGCGCCGGACCGGCGCCGCGGGCAACTGGGTCGAGATTGCGATCACCGGCGCCAATACGCCAAACTATACGGATACGGGCCTGCTTCCGGAAGTGCACTCATAATCTGTTTGGCGTCAGTTTCGAATTGAATTACACCAATACGCCGTTTCTCGATGTCGTCACGCCGACGAGTTCGAGCGTGGTTCCGGGCGCGTTTCTCGGCAATGACGTCGTGTTTATTGCCAATGTTGACGAAGCGGCCGGCAAAGTGAATATCGGCGTCAGCCGCAAAGCCGGGCAAAGCGGGATCAGCGGCAGCGGCGGCGTCGCACGGGTGAAGTTCACTTCGACGCTCGCCACGCCGGCGGGAACGCAAATCAATTTTTCATTCAGCAACGTGGCGGCGAACGAGCCTTCCGGCGCGGTGATTACGCCGGCGTTGAAAAATGCGACGGTCACCTTGAATCTCAACGGCGTCATCGTTTGGCCGGGTGATACAAATAACGATCGCCTCGTGAATCAGGCGGATATTCTGCCGCTCGGTTTGCACTTCAACAAAACCGGCCCGGCGCGGCAAAATGCTTCGCTCGGTTGGGCCGGCCAACCGGCGACACCGTGGTCGCCTCTCGCTGCGACGTATGCGAATGCCAACGGCGACACCGTCGTCAATCAGGCGGATGTTTTGCCCATTGGATTGAATTTTGGCAAGACGCATTCGGCGCAATCTTCGAGCCCGGAGCGAAATGAAACGCCGCTCAATTGGCGCCAAACCAACGCGGCCACGATTCGCACGACGATCACCGGCAATACAAATCCCGGGCAGGATTTCACCATTGATGTCGTTGTCAGTGAAGTCACTGATTTATTTGGCGTCAGTTTTGAATTGCAGTATGCGCCAACGGCGCTGGTCGATCCGCAGAAAGCCGAGTCCGGAAGTTTTATGGGCAACGATCCGATCTTTTTCTCCAACATCGACAAAGCGTTGGGCAAAATCAGCATCGCCAACACCCGCAAAGCCGGGCAGGGCGGCGTGACCGGCGCCGGCGTGGTGGCGCGAATCGAAATGCGCGTTTCGGCACAAGCCGTGCGCGGCCAGGCGATTACATTGACGCTGCAAAATGTCACGGCGAATGATCCGAATGCCCAGCCGATTCAACTGGCCGTCGTGCCCAATCAAATCGTCGTCGTGAGCGTCGCATCATCCCGGCAAGAATCTTTGCCGGAAAAATTTGCATTACACGCGAACACGCCGAATCCGTTCTGGAGCGGCGCGACATCCCGCTTTGCGGGAAATCCATCAACGGCTATTCATTATGATTTGCCTCAAGCCAGCGAGGTGCGTGTCGTGATTTTCGACATGCTTGGCAAACACGTGCGCACGCTGGTGCAGCAACAACAAGTTGCTGGCCGCTACTCCGTAGTTTGGGATGGCCGCGATGAGAACGGACAAATCCTCGCGAGCGGCGTTTTTATTTATCAACTGCGGGCCGGTAATCCTTCGTCACGCTCAGGACAAGGTTTCGTGCAACATCGGAAAATGTTATTGGTGCGCTAAATAAAGCGTTAGAACTCCATATTATTCTAACTGCAAAAATACGGCAGACAACATTAAAACTGCAATGACTGCCAAACAAAACAAGAGTCCACCAGTTAGAGTGCCTCTCTTTCAAACACGTTACTATTCTAACTGAAATGGGCTTCTAAATTACGAAGAAATATCATGAAAACCACCAGACTATTCCTTATGCTCGCAGCGTTCCTTGTCACAAGCTGCGCTGATGACTCACCTGTAGGTATTGACTCACAAAATGAGTCAGAAATCAATCATGAGTAAATAACGCTTGCAAAAGATAGGCCCGGGCTAGTGGGCAAAATCGTTTTTGAAACTGACCGGGATGGCAATTCGGAAATCTATGTCATGAATCCAGGCGGTTCCGGTTTAACAAACTTGACGAATCA
>Ga0247727_10003601_pt1 | contig 33974 bp, 32 predicted proteins | sample WisWelCaveWW1625_FD_202498 | JGI IMG/M metagenome (GOLD analysis project Ga0247727, IMG submission 202498) | Biofilm microbial communities from Wishing Well Cave, Virginia, United States - WW16-25 | ecosystem: Environmental > Aquatic > Deep subsurface > Groundwater > Cave microbial mat | place...
GCGGCTTTATCACACCGAATTTACCGGCGTGGAATTGCGCTTCGATTGGCAAACCGAAACGCATGAGGTCTTCACGTTCAACCGCCAAGAGATGAAATGGCGTTATCGTTTTGCCGACCGGCCGGCGCCGCCGGATGAATTTCTCCGGCACTGGCAGGCCTCGTTTCATCGCAACAGCATGAACGGCCTGTGCCTCACCCGCGCCGCCGAAAACGAGCTGATTTTCATTCACAAGGATTTTATGCGCCTCACCACGTTGGAGGGCAAGCGCAACGTTCCCATTAAAAAGAACTACCATGCGGCGATTCAACAACTGTTCGGCATCGCGCCGGAATATGTCGAGCAGGCGCTGTCGGCGCTGCGTGAGAATCTGGCGCGCGAACGCATAGCGCAGAGAGTCGTGTCTGCCTAAGTTTAATTTTAAATTTTCAATTGCAAATTTAAAATTTCAAATTTGCATTCAACATGGCTGTCCCACAAACACCGTTGCCCGTCAAGCTCGTCGTCGCAGCGCTTTATTCGGATGAAGCTCGCCTGCTCGCGGCGCGAGAACGCCTCGTTCAGCGCTTCGGGCCGATTGATTTCACCAGCCAGCTTTTCTCGTTCGATGTGACGGCCTATTACGTCCCCGAAATGGGCGCGCCGCAAAGTCGCCTTTTTTATTCGTTCGAAAAGCTCATTTCACCCGGCGATCTCGCCGCCATCAAACTCGCCACGAACGCTACCGAAGACGAGCAGGCGGTCAACGGCCGGCGCAAAGTGAATCTCGATGCCGGCTATCTCGATCCGGACAAATTGGTGCTGGCCTCCGCAAAATACAACAGGCAAAAGATTTATCTCGCCGATGGAATTTGGGCCGATTTGACGCTGCATTATGAAAAGGGGCATTTCAGCGCCTATCCGTGGAGCTTCGCTGATTTTCGTACCGGTGAGTATGAGACGACGTTTTTGCGGATAAGGGAGATTTATAAAGCGCAGTTGAAGCGGGGTGGGAACTAAATTGTTTTTTTATGATTGCGGCCCGCGCAAGAATTCGAGCTTGCCATCGATGCCGTTTAAACGCAAGTCAAAGTGATTGAGGATATCGCGGCCTAAAATGACATAGTCATCATCACCGACAATGACTTCAACTTCTCGGAAAGTCCACTCGTGAATCTCAATATCAACCTGATAAAGAGGAACAAAATTGCCTTTGCCTTCATATCCCTCAATATAAAGCGTACCGGTACGAGGCGGCTGTAATTTTTGTATGATTGCCGGTGTTATCACAGAGTAATCAGCGCCCGTATCGATCAAAGCCGGATTGCTCACAAATGTCTCACGCGCCCGGAAGTCTCGGACAACGACATTAACCATGGGCGCGGGTGGATCGACTTGGCGATTGTAATTATAAAAAAGGATCACAGTCGTCTTAAGGGCTTTCGTGGAGAACGCATTTTGGCGACGGGAAATTCTTCGTCAACAAGCTGGATGTAAACTTCGGCATGGGGAAATCGGTCGCGGAACCGCAACAGCACGTTGCGTCTGGTGTCGCCAATTTCGACAACTTGTTCATTATAAACAGCGACCCATTTTCCACGATGTGCTTTCAAAAGCTCCGGAAGCATAAGAAAAAAAGCCCGTTGGTCGCGCAACCAGGGGTCGTCTATTATCTTGGGAATCGGCAGTAGCGGCGCTTCGAAGATCTGAACTTGATCCTGTATTTCCGGCATGATGCACCTCTTTGAAAAATTGCGGCTGTCTTATTAACAGCAAGATACGGAATTATAAAATACTTTTCAAGCATATTTTTGTTTGTATTTAAGAACGCCTAAAGACGTGACGCCGAGAAGATGACCCTCAAAGAAAAACTCCGTGAGTTGGACCGGGTTCAGCCAAAAATCGCGACGCCCATCCCAACGAGAAAAAGCACGACGCTTGAAGATTTGCTTGGCGGCATTGAGCAAGATGGCTGTTTCGTGGTCGAGCGCCGATTCACCCCTGACAGCATCCAACTGGGCAGCGTTCACGATATTTCGCCGGCCGCTTTAGCGATTGCCGGGAAAGATGAACGCTTGCTGGCGCTCGATCTGGCGCGCGCTTTGTTTTTGGATACGGAAACCACCGGACTCGCCGGCGGCGCCGGCACGGCGGCTTTTCTCGTCGGGATCGGTCGATTTGAAGAGGAAGCTTTTGTCGTGCGGCAATATTTTTTGCGCCAGCCATCCGAGGAAGCGGCGATGCTCAAGCAGCTTCAAGCCGCGGTCGAGCACAGCCGCGGCTTGATCACCTTCAACGGCAAGAGTTTCGACATTCCGCTGCTGCGCACGCGCGCCGTGCTCAATCGCTTTGCGATTGATTTCGATCGCCTGCCGCATTTCGATGTGCTGCACGCCGCGCGGCGTCTGTGGAAAGATCAATTTTCCGATTGCTCGCTGGGCGGGCTGGAAAGCAACGTCCTTCATTTACGCCGCAGCCAGGATATTCCCGGCGCACTGATTCCGCAAATTTTCTTTGATTTTTTGCGTTATGGCGACACCGCGCAATTGCCGGAAGTTTTTGCGCACAATCGCCAAGACCTCGTGAGCATGGCGGCGCTGCTGGCGCGCATCGCGCAGCTCGTGCAACACCCGCTGCAACGCGACAACGGCGCGCCGATCACGCCGCACGAGCTGCGGCGCGTGGCGCTGTTGTATCGCCAGCTCGGCGATTTTGCCGAGAGCGCGAGGCTCTTTGAACAGTTGCTGCAAAAATCGCCAAGCGCGCCGCGTTTGGAAGATCATCTGGCGCTCGGTTTATGCTACAAAAGCCAGCGCCGCCACGATGAAGCCAAGCGCGTTTGGCAGGAACTCATCGAGCGACTGCCCTTTCACCCTCTGCCGTATATCGAGCTGGCCAAACATTTTGAGCATCGTGAAAGCGCGGTGACCGCGGCGCTGGACGCCGTCGAGCGCGCCCTGCGAAGTTTGCGGTTGAGCGAAGAACTCAGCCGCAAAAGTGCCTGGGCGGTTTATCAAACTGATCTCCTGCATCGGCAAACGCGGCTGCGACGCAAACTAAGAAACACTGAGAGTATGGACGAACACGGGTAAACAAGCGCATGCTTTCGCGTTCGTCCATTCAGTCCGTGTTCCTTAATCCTGATTCAGCTCATTCGGATCCGGCAAGGTCGGATCTACGCCATACGAATCAGGATGGATTTCGCTGTCTTCCCAAATAGGATTGTGGGGATCGTTCACTTCAAGGCCGTCATCGTAGCTATCGCTGTCATCCCCGCCGTTGCGGCTGATTCCCTCGGAGCGATCATCAAAATAGTCGCTAAAAACTTTTTTCCAGAAACCCATGTCAAACCTCGCCTCTTAATTTTTTTGTCCGAGGCCTCCCTGCCCATGATTTATTGTCACCTCAGCAATGACAAAAACTTTTACCCGCCAGGCGTATCAGATATGTTTTAAGTTGGTTGCGCCACTTCGGAAGGTACGACAATTTCGCTCAAACGATTCAAAACTGTCGCGACCAAGGCCCCGATTTTCCGTACAAAATCGAGAAAAATCGGGGCGTTTCGCAGAATTAAATCCGCCAAGCCACGCTCGCCGGGCGGCGCTCAATCAGGATTGATCTCGTTCGGATCGGGCACGGCGGGATCTGTTCCATGGGGAGTCGAATGGATATCGCTCCCATCCCACACCGGATTGCCGGGATTGCCGATCTGATTGCTTTCATCATACAGATCGGGATCGCCGTTATTGTTGCCGTCATCATCGAAATAATCCTCAAAAATGCGTTTGAACAAACTCATGGTGAAGCCTCCTACGGTTATAACTTCCTTGTCCTATGTTCGATGCTTGCGCTTCATCCCTGCGCCGCGAAATCGGAACTTTGCCCTCGGTGATTTAGCCAAATTTTTGACCCCGGCAAAACGTTATGGTCTTACCGATTCGGCAACCGTCACATCGTTGCAACATAAAATAAAATATTCAATCCTCGAAATGCTTTTGTGGCGCCGAGGATTGACATGTCGTCAACAGGTGATTGGAGATGTTGGAGCCAAAAATAATAGCTACAGATACAGGCTAAAAGGCAGGAATGCAGAAATCCGAAGGAAACTTCTTGCGCAGGACAAAATTTTCGCCGGTTAAGCCCAATGGCCGTCAACTGCCGCGCATTTGGCGCATCATTTTTTTCAGCATCTCGCGATCGAGCTGCATAAGCGCCGAGAATTGTCCGGCGCCGGCGATGGACTCGCCGCCGTCAATGGCCACACACTCGCCGTTCACATACTGCGCTTCATCGCTGACCAAAAACACCCCGAGATTGGCCAATTCGCTGTGCTCGCCAAAGCGGCCGAGCGGCACGCGTTTTTTATACTGCTCGCCAAACTCGGCGCTGGGAAACAATCTTTTCCACGCGCCTTCGGTCGGAAACGGGCCTGGAGCGATGGCGTTGACGCGAATGCCGTAAACACCCCATTCGACGGCGAGGGAGCGCGTCATGGCGAGGACGCCGGCTTTGGCGCAGGCGGAAGGCACGACAAACGCCGAGCCATTTTCCGCATAAGTCGTGACGATATTCAAAATCGCGCCGGGAGCTTTTTGTGCGATCCAATGTTTTGCGAGCGTCTGTGAGCAATTAAAAGTGCCGTAGAGAACGATGCGCACAATGGCATCGAAACCGCCGGGAGACAAATCTTCCGTGGCGGCGAGAAAATTGCCGGCGGCGTTATTCACGAGAATATGCGGCATGCCGGCCTTCTCAATCACCTCAGCCATCATCTTTTCGACGGCTTGATAATCACGCACGTCGCATGGAAAGGTGAAAACCTCTCGCCCTCCTCCTGCTTGCTTAATCTCCGCTGCGCCTTTCGCCAGCCGTTCGGCATTGCGTCCGCAAATCACCAACGTCGCGCCAAGTTCGGCAAAGCGTTTCGACATCGACAGGCCGAGACCTGAGCCACCGCCGGTGATTAAGATGATTTTGTTTTGCAACAAATCATTTTTGAACACGTTTCTCCTTGATATAAAAATGCTTTTATTGATTTACGGCATGAGCTAATGTTTCGGCAGCCCACTGATTTATACTTTTGCCTTTGACTTCAGCAGCCATCGCCACAGCCGCGTGAACTTCTGGGGCAACACGTAACATTAGTTTTCCAGAATACGGTTTCTGAGGAGGACGATTCAGTTTTTCACAAGTATTGAGATAGTCATCAACGGCTTCTTTAAAAGCCGCACGCAATTTTGCCACTGACTCGCCGTGAAAGCCCACGATGTCAGTAATACCTGCAATATGACCGACGAAGCAGCGATCTTCGTCACTATATTCAATTCGGGCAGCATATCCTTTGTACGTCATCGTCTTCATGGCTTGATTCCTAGTTGTTCTAAAAAGTGTCGTGCATCACGTACCTGATACGGCTTGGCTTCTTTGTGAGGATGGGGGCGGTGGAAGGTCGCAACGACATTATGTAATTCAAACCGTACCCTTGAACCCCGTCCTTCAATAACACGAGCCCCTAGGGCAATGAAAAGCGCCTCAATCCGCCTCCATTCCAAGCTGGAAGGAACCGGTGTCTTGAAGATAGACTCCAGCGTCTTTTGATGCTGTTTGTTCATTAGTCATATGATAGCAAAATATGCTATCACATGCAAGCACTTTGTGATGACATTGGCTGGTTCATTTGATTTTGTGACTGAGCATAACACTGGTGTGAGCAATATATCTCACCTTCTCGATATGTGCCAACTATTCAGTAACCGGCCAATCCAAGACTATTTTTGTGACTGTTCCAAAACTTTTTCAATCGTCACGCTCGGATCATCAAACACAAAATACGTCGCCTTCGCCGAGCTGCCCAAAGATTGAAAATAGCGAATCTCCGCGGAAGAGTTGCCGATGCGCCAATCGACCCAGCCTTTTTGCACGCCGGAGCCGCCATCCGAAGCTTCGGTCAAATATTTTTGGCCATTGCCAAATTCCAACACCACGAACACGCGCGGGGCCGGCGCTTTGCCGCCCTTCGCGGTATAACGCTGAGCCAGGATGCTCCGGCGGTTTTCATACGGCACCGACATGGGAATATCAACGGGATTGATGGCAAGGCTGCGCCAATCCACCGCCGGCTGCCCGGAAACCGTCAAGCCGTTCGGATGCTCCACTTCCGTGAGCGGCGTGAAAAGATCTTTTTTCACAAGATTGGCGTTGATAAATTCAATCGCTTTTTTACTGCGATAAGAAAAGCCGGAGCAGGTGTAAACGTTTTTCTGGCTACGCTCGCCGGAAGTCCAATTGTTCGCGCGCAATTTATCATAGCGCACGAGATATTTCTGCCCTTGCCAGGTGAGAATGCCGGTGCCGGAGTTGATGACGCGGTCGAGAAAATAGGTGTATTGAAAATCGAGCGGATCGATTTGCGCCGTCCGGACGCGGTCGCGCAAGCAGGTTTCAAGCGAGTCAACAGCGCAGCGCTCGCTTTTGGCAATGAGATAATAGGTGACGCGGACTTTGCTGAGTTCAGCGCTGGTTTTGGCTTTGCTTTTCAAATAATCGAGGGAAGAAATCATGTTGTCGGGTTGGCGAAACGGCTCGGAAGCCGCTGCCAGCGCCGCGGGCGAAGTCGATCCCGCCGCGGACGATGATGGGTCGCCGGCAGATTCAGATGAAGCCGCGGGCGGCGATTCGCGGCGCCAATCTTTGGGAATGACGCCGATGCCGCCTAAAAGCAGCCAGCCCAGAAGCGCGAAAATGATGATCTTTACAAGGTCCATTGGTACGCCGAATTTTGAATGAGACTGCCGGAAGAGCGATCAAGACACTTGTATTCTACAGAAAGCGTTCAACTTTGTCAAGCGAAAAATACTTGATTTTCTAAACAGACGGTTTATATTGAAATCATGTCCGGAATAAAGCTAAACTGAAATCAAAATCTTATGAAGGCTATTGCAAAAAAACTGCGCGATGACGCCATCGCCATTTTTCAAGCCGGCTTGCAGGCCGTGGCGCCGGCGGCGGCGATTCGCCGTCACGTGAGCCGCGAAGAAAATTTTTTGATGGTCGCAGGCCGCAAATATGATTTGCGTCATTTTAAAAATATCTACGTCGCCGGGGCCGGAAAAGCCGCTTGTCCGATGGCCGCGGTTTTGGAAGAAATTTTAGCGGAACGTTTGACACGCGGCCAGGTCAATGTCAAATACGGCCATCTCACGCCCTTAAAAAAAATTCAGGTGCAAGAAGCCGGACATCCGGTTCCGGATGCGGCCGGATTGCAGGGAACACAAAAGATTCTGGATTTGCTGAAAGCCGCCGATAAAAACGATTTGGTGATCGGGGTGATTTCCGGCGGCGGCTCGGCGCTGCTGCCGATGCCAAGCCCCGGCCTGTCGTTGGAAGACAAACAAGCCGCCACCAAACTGCTGCTCGCTTGCGGCGCGACCATCAACGAAATCAACGCGGTGCGCAAACACATTTCGCAGGTGAAAGGCGGCCAGCTCGCGCGCGCGGCTTATCCGGCGACGCTGATTACGCTGATGCTCTCGGATGTGATCGGCGATCCGTTGGATGTGATCGCTTCCGGGCCGACCGTGCCGGATGAAAGCACGTTTCAAGAAGTTCAAAACGTTTTCGAGAAATACGGCATTCACGGCAAAATTCCCCGGCCGGTGCAGCAACACATTGCGAGGGGCTTGGCCGGTGAAGCGCCGGAGACGCCGAAAGCGGATGATCCCATTTTTGCGCAAACCCAAAATCTGATCGTGGCGAGCAATCGGCAGGCGATTGAAGCCGCCAAGCTTGCAGCGGAAAAGCGCGGCTATCATCCGCTCATTTTGTCGACGTTGATCGAGGGTGAAACGCGCGATGTCGCCCGGATGCACGCGGCGATTGCGAAAGAAATTCGCCTGTCGAGCAATCCGGTCGCACCGCCGGCGTGTGTGATTTCGGGAGGAGAAACGACGGTGACTATAAAAGGAAAAGGCCTCGGCGGCCGCAATCAGGAATTTGTGCTGGCAGCGGCGATTGATTTGGCGGGCTGGGAAAATATCGTTGTGTTAAGCGCCGGGACTGATGGCACCGATGGTCCGACCGACGCAGCCGGCGCGATTGGGGATAGCGAAACTTTGCAACGCGCGCTGGTCTCGAATTTAAATCCGCCGGCGTTCCTTGCGGACAACAATTCATATCGGTTTTTTGAGAAATTGGGTGATTTGTTGATCACTGGTCCAACCAATACGAACGTCATGGATTTGAGACTTATGCTGATTGGACTGCGTCCGTAGGATAGGTAAGCTTCAAGCATTATGCCGGATAATCCTAAAACCAACAAAATTTTTGATATTAATTTTTTTTAACCTTTTGATAAAAAAATTTTGTATATTTGAACTCTCAGCCTCACAACAAAAAACGCTTGCAATTCGCCGTTGGATTTTTATACATTTAACAAACATCGGCAGCGCCCGTAGGACATTTGACGCGCGGGCCCAAAATCATTACAATTAAGGAGGCGTATGGAGATTCATCATCGACATCTCGGTGTCATCTCGTGCCGCGAGGATGATGTTATCACCTTTCCGCTAGGCTTGCTCGGATTCCTCAAGTTCAAGCGTTATCTTTTGTTTCAACAGGACGTGTCCGACCCCTTGGTGTGGATGGTGAGTGTTGACAACCCCGATCTATGTTTCCCCCTGCTTGATCCCAAACGTTTCTGCCCGGATTACAATCCCAACATTACCAAACGGGATTTGAGCGAATTATCGGCAGAAAATCCGCAAAGCCTGCAGATGTACTCTATTGTAACCATACTACAAGACGCCCGGATGGCCACCGCTAATTTGAGCGGGCCAATTTTAATTAACAGGGAACCTAGAATCGGTAAACAATTGGTGCTCCTTGACGATCGATACACAACCAAACACCGTATTCTCAATGGTTAGACGTGCACTCATGAGGAAGGAGAATTTATGCTGGTCCTGACAAGGAGGTTAGGTGAAACGATTGTCATCGGAGACGACATCGTCATCAAGATTGTCGACATCCACGGCAAGCAGATTCGCGTTGGCATCGAAGCACCTACCGAAGTCAGCGTTTATCGCGGCGAAATTTACGACCGCATCATGCTGGAAAACAAAGCGGCCGCGCAAGCCGCCAATAATCACGCAAGCCTGGCTGAGCTGAAAAAGTTGATCGCCAGCGACGAGAAGGCCGCGCCGGTTGGCAGCAACTCGCGGTCTTGAGGCAAAGTGGTTCTTGGATTGCGTCCGCTGGACAGCGTCCGTAGAGTGAAGCGCGAACACACGGCGCAAAAGGCATGTTGCCGGAGTAAATAAAATTTTCGAATTTTTGACTTTTGCACGGAGGGAAGAGTAATTAAAAAGTTTTGCAGAAGTAACAACCCCAAGCCCCGATTTTCTTTAATTTTTTTTATAAGGAAAATCGGGGCTTGATTCTTTCAATTGGTTTGAAAAGCATTTAATCACACCCGCGTCGAATTACCACAACTCTTTCGTTGCACCATCAAGCTTCCTGCCGCGTTAATTATTCAAACACATTGTTTTTGCGTCGATTACAATTGTATCGATTTTATCGAATCCATCATGGCATATCCGTTGCACTAATCAGAAGCGAATGCGTTAAGTTCTCGACACGAATGCCAGGATGTGATTTGTGATTAAAATGCGACGGGAGACAGAAACCAAATCAATTCACATGTGTAAGTGCGGCAACTTATGACAAATAAATTCTGTCTCCCGCTCGCTTCATGACAACGCAGTGATCGGACAGCGGACAGCGTCCGAGGAGGTTATTTACAATGAAAAAAAATTTGTTACAATCAAAAGTTCTGATGAGTTTGCTCGGGCTGGGATTGCTAACCGGCTGTCTCGAGCAATCGTTTGAACCCGACACCGAGCCGCCGGCAGTGCCGCGCGGGGTCGCGAGCACGACCGGCGACCGGCAGGTGGTGATTTCGTGGTATCCGAATGCCGAATACGATTTGTCAGGTTATCATGTCTATCGCGGCAATTCGGAGCGGGGCAATTATTTTCGCCTCGGCACGACCCGCAGCGCCAGCTTCGCCGATCGCGAGGTGACCAACGGCCGGACGTATTACTACGCGGTCGCCGCGTATGACAATTCGGGAAACGAAAGCGAATTGAGCTACGATCTGGTTTTCGACACGCCGCGGCCTGCCGGTTACGGCGTGCGGCTCTTTGATTTCAAAGCGCTGCCGCCGTCGTCCGCCTACAGTTTTGGCGATTATCGCGTGCAGGATTATCGCGCCATCACCTCGGATATTTTCTTCGAGTATCATGCGCAGAGCGGCGGCTTGTTTCTGAATGTGGCCAACAAAAATACTGATATTCAGGATTTTGGTCATACCGATTCACTCGATGACATCGATTATGCGCCGGAGAAAGGCTGGTCGCCGCTCGGTTATGTCGAGTGCATCGCCGGCCATGGCTACGTGATTTGGACCGCCGACAATCACTACGCCAAAATCCGCGTCACGGCGGCGAACTCGAATTTTGTCGAGTTCGATTGGGCTTATCAAATTGCCGAAGGCAACCCGGAGCTGCGCATTCACCCGCAAACACCCGAGAAAACGGCCTTGTTGCATCGCGTTGGAAAAATCATCACGAATTAAAGAGACGATCATCATGAAACTGCATCAATCGTTTTTGCACCTTGCCGCCATAAAAATTCATCGCTTTCCGGCTTTGTTCTTTTTCCTGCTTGCGGTTTGCTTCACCGCGCCGGCTTTGGCGCATCATCCGCAAGCTTTCGATGATATCGAAATCAAGGTCTGGTCCTCGCAAAGCTTCGACGATCCGTTTTGCAGCGACGATCCGGTCGAGATTTATTTTCGCGTCAATCGCACCGGTTACGTCACAGTTTATCAGATCAATCCCTACGGCGGCGTCGACATTCTTTATCCGCTTGCCTATCATCGCTGGCGGCCGGTGTATCCCGGACGGACCTATCGCCTGATTGATTTGGCGGACGATATCGATCTCTACTACGGCGGCGCCGAAGGCCGCGCCTACATCGGCATTATTGCGACGCGACAGCCGATCAATATCGTGCCGTGGCTCGAAGCCGAATTTCGCCATTGCGGCCTGGCGTTCGGCAGGCCGGAGCGGGCGGCGGTGGGGATTGATTTTCAACTGACGATCAACCGCGTTCTGGCGAATGTGCGCTTGCGCCTGGGAACCGCCTGCGTGCCATCGTACTATGTCGCGCCGATCTACGTCCGGCCTCGCGTCGTGGTCAGACGCTCGCCCCCGTTTGTCGTGTGGCCGGAGCCGCCTCGTTATAAATCGTATTATCCGAAATGGTCGCCGCCTGGACGGGGAAATCGAGATGATTATCATCAACCACGGCCGGAGCCGGAACCGCAGGAAAAACGGCCGTTCCGCCGTCGCGGCAACGAAGCACCTGAAAAGCCTTATCGAACACCCGACTCCAGCGAATCCGAACGTTCATCTCCTGATAAACGTTCCGCCAAAAGATCGGATGAAGTGAAGGTGAAAAATGATTCGGGAGATTCGGGAGGCGGGAAGTCGTCGAAAAGCTCGGAGCGGCGCGTTAAGAAATCTCGCAACTGAACTGCCCGATAATGTTCAACACCTGGGGAAGGTTGACGATATTTTCCCAATGAAAAAGCGCCGCCGCCCCGATTTTTCGCGTAGCGAACGCTTGCAACAAAAAGACAAGCTCGTGGAGATGGTCTTCTGAAAAAGCGGTGAGATCGGCAAAATCAATCTGTGGAAATAACGAGAAGTTATAAGCGGCCAGTTCATCGAGCACGGCCAGGGGCCAGGCTGGTGTCTGGCCGTATTCATTATAAAAAAACTGCGGCGACAGCGCGCTGACGATTTTGCTGGCGGCTGCCAAATGTATGCCCGTCAGCCGTCGCAAGCGCTCGGCAAAATGCGGCGTGGCAACCGGCGGCAATTCCAAAAGAAGCGAGGGCAAAGCTTTGGTTTTCTTTGAGGCTTCTTCAATATCGGCGAGCAAATTGATGATCTGCTCGCAGCGAAACGCAAACCAGGCTTCGATATCCTGCAAAGGATTGGCGAGGCCCGTACGCTCGGCAAATTCCTGGCGGCATGAGGGGCACAGGCAAAATGCCGGCGTCTGCGATCCCATCTCTTCCCAGGCTTTCACTCCAGCTTTACTTTCGTCAGAGTCAAAAGCGGGCGGGGGCAGAAACGGACACCACAAGAAGTTGATCAGCGCCAGGACCGGCTGCAAATGGTTGATCGCGCCTTCGATGAGATGCAGGCGATGCTGGTTGTAATCGAAATGGCTGGGACAAATGGGCCGGTACCACAAATCCTGCGGATAGAATTTGCCATCGGGACTTTGCGGGCGAAATTCCGGCAGGCACTCAAACGTGTCGCGATCATTGAGAATGGGAAATTCCAAAGCAAAACCAAGCTGCTTCTGCGCGCATTGCTCGCGCAACGGCAGCAAACTCCAGGGATTAGGCTCTTGATCGAATTGCTGGGCGAAAAAAATGCGCGCGCCTTGAAACGCCGGCACGATCAGATTCTGAATGCCGGCCGCCGCGATCTCATCCGTGAGCCGGTCGAAATTGCCATGATAACGCTCACCCCAAATCGTCCGTGGATAAACTTTAACCGCGAAATTCACACCAAAGTCCTTAATGAAAGATCGGCCAGATCATCAGTCCTAAACCCGCCAGGAAGACCACGACAGCAGGCCAACGCTGCGCCCATATAATCTTTTCTCGAATGTACCAGCGAAATCGCGCCACGCCCCAAGACATGAGCAGCAACGCCGGAAAAACGATCAGACGCGAGCTTAATCCCACCAATAAACAGAACACCGCCCAGATCATCCATTTTTCCATCGGCGCAAAACCCCGCTGCGCGGCGCCCGTCTGGGACTTGCCCATCTGGGCAGTGCCCGTTATGTGCGGCTCACGAGTCATTTTGGATTAAATCTTTTTAAAAATTATTGAGGAAAGTCGGGCTATGCCCGTTGGGGCTTTTTGCTCAGTGCCGAGGGCCGGACTCGAACCGGCACGGCCATGTTATAGCCAGGGGATTTTAAGTCCCCAGCGTCTACCTGTTCCGCCACCCCGGCAAGAAATTTCGATTGCGGATTGGGGATTTCGGATTGCGGCACTTTCTTTCCGAAATTCGAAATCCACAATCCAAAATCAGAGGAGGCGGCGATCGGATTCGAACCGATGAATAGAGGTTTTGCAGACCTCCGCCTTAGCCACTTGGCTACGCCGCCCGGCCGCCGAATAAATCACCTCCGCAAAATCCGGCTTAAAAATTCTTCGGTGCTTGCGTTCAATTTGAAGACGCTAACAAAGTAAAACGCCTCCTGCTTTCTCCCCGATTTTTCTTTTCAAATGGCCAGCAAAGATCGGGGCAAAAAACAAGAAGCGTTTTAGAAATGAGAGCGGGAGACGGGGCTTGAACCCGCGACCCCCACCTTGGCAAGGTGGTGTTCTACCACTGAACTACTCCCGCTGAACAATTTTCATTTTGTTTTAATATAAACAATTCCGGCATTGCAAGCAAGTATTTTTTCATCGTCACCGAAAGAAAATTTCTCAGAAAATGCTTGCAAACAATCTCAGATTCTGTTATAATAAACTCTGGCAGTAAATGGAGGCCGGCGGGCTGCGCCCGTGGAAAAAAATGAGAAGCGAGAGTCATGCAAGACATCGAATATACACAGCTTATTATCACCTGCGAAGCCTGCGGGAACGTCAAACGCTTTACCATCACGAGTCAGGAAGAGTACGAGCGTATCTTTCGTGAATTTCACTGCGAAAACAGTTGCGGCCGCAACTTGTACAGTTTTATCACGCTCGGAACGCTGCATGTCGAACTGGATGCTCGACTCGAGGAAGAGGCCGCTCCCCCATCCGAAAAAAGCGCGACCAATACCGCGGAGGCCGGCAAATAAATTTGTTGATACCAAATTCACCAGCGAGCTCATGGCCCCGACATTCTCCACCACAAACTTGACGAGAAGCGGGGCCATTTTTCTTTTGGCCTTTTCAATGGCGCAGGCGCAATTGCCGGTTGGAAAAAATGCCGTGAGGCCAATCGGACCGGCTGCATGGCACCGCGACATTTTCCGGCCACTTGGCCCATGGGCCATTCAGGTCGTTGAATTCGACTTGCGCCATCCTTTTTTGCAGCTCGAGACGGCGAAAGCCGGCGATCATTTGCACAGCAAGGAGCGCACCAGCGCCATGGCCGCCCGGCGTGACGGTGAGAAACATCGCATCGTCGCCGCCATCAACGGCGATTTTTTCGACATCAATCATGGCGTTCCCATCAATTTGCAATTGCGCAACGGCGAGGTTTTACGGCAGCCCACCGGCCGGTCGGTTTTTGCCGTGAGCGCGGCCGAAAAGCCGGTGATCAGCTTCTTGTCGCTCATCGGCAGTGTGCAATCAAAGGCCGGCTTTTGGCAGGCGCTGAACGGCTTCAATCGCGCTCGCAACGCCGACGAATTGATTTTTTACAATCAGTATTTCGGCGGCAGCACGGCGACGAATCATTTTGGCAGCGAGGTTCGAATCAGGCCGCTGAAAAAATTTGCGGTGAATGATACGATTCGCGCCGTCGTCGTGGAGACGCGCCGCCATAGCGGCGACACGCCGCTCGAGGCTTCAATCTATGTTCTCTCCGGTCACGGCGCCGCCAAAAATTGGCTGGCGCGAAATATCGCGCTTGGCGATACGATCAAATTTGTCTGGCGCATCCCGGAAACGCCCTGGCGGCTGGTTGAAGCCATTGGCGGCCTGCCGCGCCTCGTGCGCGATGGAAATCTTTCCATCGAAAGCAAAGCCGAAGGCGGCAGCGAGAGCTTTACCAACAATCGCCATCCGCGCACGGCGATCGGTTTCACTGCCGACACCAGCCGATTTTTCTTCGTCACCGTCGATGGCCGCCAGCCCGGGTACAGCGAGGGCATGACACTTTTGGAATTGGCGAATTTCATGCGCGAGTTGGGCTGCAGCCAGGCGCTCAATCTCGACGGCGGCGGTTCAACCACGATGGTGGTGCGCGGCAACGTGGTGAATCGTCCGAGCGACGCCGCCGGCGAACGCGCGGTTGCCAATGCGCTGCTGCTGATTTGCACGGCGCCGCCCGGCCGAGTGACGCACCTCGATATCACCGCCGGCCGCGTTGTCTTGCGTCCCAGTGAAAAATTTGATTTCAATATCATTGCCGCGGACAATTATTATAATCCGCTCAATCTGAGCGACCGAGAAGTTTCATGGAAAGCGCCGAAGAAGCTTGGCAAGATTGATAAATACGGAATTTTTACCGCTGGCACAAAAGCCGATTCGGGCTACGTGATCGCCTATCGCCGGCAGGCGCGTGATTCCGCGCGGGTAGTGATCATGCCGCAGAACAGGTGACCGCCCGGACGAGTCCGTTGGGCAATTATTTTTCGTTAAAAAGAAATTAAAAATTTGCTTGACTTAGTTATAAAATTTTTGTAAACTATTTCACGACGCAATTCTTCCTACTCTTTTTATTTCCTGAAGAACGAGTTGGCCAAAACGCGTGAGGTGCAGGGCAGTGTTGAGGTTGTCGTCTTGGTATCTCGATAAACCGGTTACGATTTGACTCCTCCTCTGCAAGCGCCGTGTTGGTCTTTTCGAACTAATTTTCTCCGCAATAAAATAAAGCCAGACAATTCCATTTATGATTTAAAGTTGGCCATTTTTGAACATTACGATATATAAGTCATTCGCCGATGATGTTGTGTTTTAAAAATGTTTAATTTTCAACTTTAAGCCGCATGCAATCACAGGGGCAAACGAGTCACGGCTTTCTTAGGGCGTAAGCGTGACAGAGTGTGCCTTTTGTTTTTCGTCAACTCTGATCGGTGCGTTATCTCGATCTGAGGAAAATCATAAATTTGCCCTAGGCTCACGGGTTTCGTGTGAGTCGCCTTGTCGTGCAGAGAGATTAGGAGCTGCAAGTTGAAGGCACACTTAGATCACAGGCTCTTCACGGTTATGGCCGTAAGCAGCGGGGGACTAAGTGTGCCTTTTTTCTTTTTCGGTATTTTTAAACCAGGACGTTTGAATCCCCCCACGGGTGTCGTTTTGACATCTTTGAACAGATTTTTTCTACAACCACGTGGAGGAATGGATGGAAAGCTTGATTGACCGTCTCCGCGACGTGCAAGCGTTGGCGAAACTGGTCGGAGAAGCCCCGCTTTTTCTCAAGGCGATCCAGCGGCTTCCGGTCATGGCGAAAAGTGAAGCCACGGTGTTGATTACTGGCGAGACCGGCACGGGAAAAGAGCTTGTAGCCAGGGCGATCCATTATTTGAGCAAAAGGGCCGCATACCCTTTCACCCCCGTGAATTGTGGCTCGCTTCCGGATACGTTCAAAGAGCTCGAGCGCGCGATCATTCGTGGCATCCATCTTAACCAGACAAACCTGATCCAAGCCAAAGACCTTGGTATTCCCTTTGAAATCGGGAGTCAATATGTAATTAAACGTTCGTGACACAAGTTTTACCTATCCTCCATTCCCCTTCAACATCGACCTCTTCAACGCGCGCGGAATCCTGGGCAGGTGGTGGGAGTGGTTACTGAATGCGAGTGGGATGGGAAGTGCCGGGCTGGTGTGGTTAATCTCTCGCTATTCTCAAACCAGGATGATTTGAAATTTCTCCCGCTGGAGCAGCGAACACCTAGTCGAACTCATTTTCTCCACAATGGTGAAAGGTTCGATGGAAAGATTGATTGAACATCTCCGTGACGCGCAGGGATTAGCGAAACTGATTGGAGAGGCCCCGGCTTTTTTAAAAGCGATCCGGCAGCTTCCGAACGTGGCGAAAAGTGAAGCCACGGTGTTGATTACCGGCACTGGAAAAGAGCTTGTCGCCAGGGCGATCCATTATTCGAGCACAAGAACGGCTTTCCCTTTCGTGCCGGTAAACTGCGGCTCGCTTCCGGATACGCTTTTGGAAGACGAGCTCTTCGGGCATGAGCGCGGCGCCTTCACGGATGCTCATGCCCAGAGGCGCGGCCTTATTGCCCAGGCCGAAAAGGGCACTTTGTTTTTGGACGAAGTGGAAACGCTTACCGCGAAAGCCCAGGTCGCCCTGCTGCGTGTGCTGCAGGATAAAAAATTTCGCGCTATCGGATCGAGCTGCGAGCAACAAGCCGATGTGCGGATCGTCGCCGCTACCAATGCGCTGCTCGATCAACTGGTGCGCGCGGGAACTTTTCGCGCGGATCTGTATTATCGGCTCTGCGTCTTTTCCATCAACCTACCTCCGCTCCGTGATCGTCGCGAAGACATTATTTCGCTGACCCGCCATTTTCTGAAGAAGCATGCTCGAGCCGATCGGGAGGCGCTGCAACTGGCTCCGGCTGCCCGCGAGGCTTTGCTCGCCTACGACTGGCCGGGAAATGTCAGAGAGCTTGAAAACGCGATCATTCGCGGCGCCAATCTCTGTCAAGGGAATATCGTCGAGATCGAAGACCTTGGGATCCCTTCCATTACGAAAAGTTCGTATCATGCCCCCGTGGACCTCTCGCCGGAATTGTGTTCGTTCATGGCTATGAAACATAAGATGATCGAAGCATTTGAGCGAGATTATCTCAGCCGTCTCATGCAGTCGTACCATGGCAACATCAGCCATGCGGCTCTGGCAGCCGGACAAGAACGACGCAATTTCAGCAAGCTGCTGAAAAAGTATAAAATCGACCCCACACTTTTGTCACCTATTTGAATTGATTTGCTCTTTATCGTCCGGCGCTGCGTAAAAAATAACGCTTCGGTGTGTGCTAACCTACTCGTTGATTTTATTCTTTGATTCACAATAAAATCCGGGAGAATTTTGATTTGGCTCCCGGTGTTTTGCTGTACGCACCAATTGCCTCTCGCCTCTGATCATCTCTCATAAGTTTTTGAAATTAAAGCTTACTCCGGCAGAATTTAAACTGGCTGCATTTTTGCAAATTTTCTTTAACATAAAATTAAGCGAGATATCAGTGAGCAAGCCATCGAATCAAAAAGAGTTGTGGCTGCAGGAAGAGAAAATGGCTGAGGCAATTCTTAAGTATCTGGCGGAGCATCCCCAGGCTTCGGACACTTTGGAAGGCATTGCCGAATGGTGGATTATGCGACAACAAATTAAAGTCGAAATCAACAAACTAAAAAAAGTCTTACAGCGCTTAACCGAGCGTGGTCTCCTGGAGAAAATTGGGGAAGACGACAAAGCTTTGTATCGTCTGAAAGACAGAACTGGCGAGTCGCATTCCAACGACAAAAAATGAACGTAAATCCTATTGATGACCGTGAGCAAATGAAAAAAAGTCTGTGCAAGCAGATGAATTAATCTTGAGGTTTAAATATGCAAACGAGAAAATTTATTTCAAGGCGCTTTTTCCTCGCCCGCATGGGCTCGTTAGTGGCCGTCTTCTTTCTACTGGCAGGCCAAACGCTGGCACAGGAGGAAGAAGATGAAGCTCAAACTGTAGGCGAAAGACCTACGCTGCGAGCTAATGCGCTATCGCTTGATTTCAAATCTGACGCCAAGACGAATGGCGTTGATGGAAAGACGAACGGGCAAACGTTGGAGGCTTTGACGGACTCCATTGCCAATCTCATCACCATCGAGCCGGAAGAAGGCGGCGTGCCGGCCGCCGGGCGCACGGTGGTCAAAGTGTTCGCCACGCCGAAAGAAATCGTCGTGCGCGCACGTTGTTACGACAATGATCCGGCGGGTATCGTCTCTTTTTCCAAAGCGCGGGACACCGAGCTTGATGAGGAGGATCATATTCTGATCGTGTTCGATACGTTCATGGATGGCCGTTCCGGCTATGTCTTTGCGGTCAATCCGACCGGCGCGCGTTTTGACGGCCTCGTGATCGAGCAGGGCGAAGATGTGAATAGCGATTGGGATACGATTTGGGAGGCCACCACTTCACAAGATGAAACCGGTTGGTTTGCCGAGATGCGGATTCCGATTAAAAGTCTCGGTTTCAAAAAAAATCTCACCGAGTGGGGCTTCAACGTGCAGCGCCGTGTGCAGCGTTTGCAAGAAACCAGCCGCTGGGCAAGCCCCAAGCGCGATTATGAGATCGAACAAACCAGCCGCGCCGGTTTGCTCACCAATCTGCCGAAGTTTGATTTGGGCGTGGGTTTGAGTATCCGCCCCGCGCTCGTCGGCAGCGTCGCGAAACCCGAGCCCGGCGCGGAGAACGATTATGCGGGCGACCTCAGCTTCGACATCACGCAAAAATTAGGGCCCAATCTGCTCTCGGCCTTGACAGTCAACACGGATTTCGCGGAGACCGAAGTGGACGTGCGGCAGGTTAATTTAACGCGCTTCCCCCTCTTCTTCCCGGAAAAACGAACTTTCTTTTTAGAAGGCGCGGATATTTTCGAATTTGGATTGGGATTGGATGAAGACAATCTGATCCCATTCTTCAGTCGCCGCATCGGCCTCGTTGGCGCCGGTGAGGACGATCAGTTGGAAATTCCCATCAATGCCGGCGGCAAAATCAACGGTCGCGTCGGCAACACGAATCTCGGCGCGCTGATTGTCAACACGCGGCAGGTGGATAGTCTGGCGGTGAGCGATGAAGAAAACCTCCGGGTGCCGCAGACGACGATGGGAACGTTGCGACTCAAACAAAACATTCTGGAAGAATCTTCGCTGGGCATGCTTGCTACATTCGGCGATCAACTGGGGCGCGCCAACAGTTGGTCGGCCGGCGTCGATTTCACCTACAAGACCTCGAGCTTTCGCGATGACAAAACTCTGCTGCTCGGCATCTGGGGATTGCTCAATAATCGCGAGGATTTGGAGGGCGATAAATCCGCCGTCGGCTTTCGCATTGATTATCCCAACGATTTGTTTGACGTCAATTTCACCAGCATCCGCATCGGCGACGGTTTCGCGCCGTCGCTGGGTTTTGTGCCCCGCAATAACATTCATCTGTGGGATTTCACCGGCGATTACAAGCCGCGGCCGTCGTGGCCTTTGGTGCGCCAGATGATTCACGAAGTATCTTTTCGGCTGTTTAACAATCGCAGCAATACCGAGTGGGAGAGTTACATGCTAAAGTTGAAACCGCTCGACTGGATTTTTGAAAGTGGTGATCGGTTTGAGGCCGGCCTCCTGCGCGAGGGTGATCGGCCACGCGAGGAATTTGAAATTTCCTCGGATGTGGATGTCGGCCCCGGCTCTTATGAGTGGACGCGCTACTTCCTCGGCGTGCGCTCGGCGGAAAAACGCAATATCAGCGCGCAAATCAAATGGGAAGGCGGCAACTTCTATAACGGTGATTTGAAAACTCTCGAAGCCCGCGTCGCGCTGAAACCCTCGGCCTTCCTTAATCTGGAATTTACCGCCGAACGCAACACCGGCAAAGTGCTGGCGCCGGAAGATGCTTCCGTCGAATTATTCGATAAGGATTTTACCGAGGAAGTTTTCGGCATGCGACTGCAACTGAATTTTTCGGCGAATCTGCAATTGAGCAGCCTGACGCAATACGACACGCAGAGCCGCGAGTTCGGCGCGAACAACAAGCTGCGCTGGACGTTCAATCCGCTCGGCGATCTCTTTGTCGTTTATAATCACAACATGATTCGCACGCGTGACAGGCGCTGGGAATTTGTGTCCAGCCAGGTGCCGCTGAAAATTCAGTACGCGTGGCGGTTTTAGCGGGATCACTGGATTGGTGGATTTCTGGATTGTTGGAGTGATGGATTTCTGGATTGATGGAGTGCTGGAACCCAATCAAGCAATAATCCCATTAATCCACCAATCCAAGACTCCAACTATCCAATGATCAATTTCTCCAATAATCCACCGATCCAACAGCCCATAAAAGCAGGCGTTCCACCATGACGACACAAGAAATGCCTTGCCACCCACAACGACAAGCCAAGTGTCACCGCTATCATTGATTTCCACCGGAGGTGGAAACGAATCGAGGTGAAACTGGAAGGCACGATACTCGGCGAACACGGCAATGCGTTGCGCGATTTTCTCCAGAACGTCACATACTTTCCCGGCAATCGATGGACTTTGCAGTTGGAAGATCTGGATGCGATCAGCCTGCGGGGTTTGCGCGTGCTGTTAAAATTCGCCAAAGTGATCCGTCAACGCGGCTATGAAGTTGAGATTAAGAGCATCCCGCCTTCCGTGCTTGCCACGATGCAAGAGCTTAACATGTGCGAGTATTTTGCTTGGAAAAATAAAGAAAATAAAGATCGTGTGAACTCCTTATCAAAAACTCCAAACCAAGAAGGATGGCGACATCATGAAATCAGAATGCTGCAGTTTTAGCCGGAGAGCACTGGCCGGGGCGTCGTCTTTTGGGGCAATACTCGTCGCTCTCATTTGTCTCTTACTGTCTAATTGCTGCGCCCGGGCGCAGGACGACAAAACCGATAATAAGATCGAAATTAAAAACGATGGCAAGACTAACGGTAAGACCGACAATAATATCTCCGAAAAAAAGTTCGAGGACTTCGACGCGAATAATTTCACCCATTCGACCCAGATCGACAATAAATGGATGCCGATGAAGCCGGGAACGCGATACGTCTATGAAGGAACGACCGTCGAAGATGATGGCACCGTTGTTCCGCATCGCGTGGTGATCAACGTCACCGATTTGACCAAAGTCATCGGCGGTATTCGCTCGGTCACGACCTGGGATTTGGACTACAGCGACGGCGAGCTGGTGGAAGCGGAGCTGGCTTTCTTTGCGCAGGATAATAGCGGCAACGTCTGGCGCATGGGCGAATATCCGGAAGAATACGATGAAGGAAAATTCATCGCGGCCCCGACTTGGATTCACGGGCTTGAAGAGGCGCGAGCGGGAATTATGATGCAGGCCGCGCCGCAAATGGGGACGCCGAGCTATTCGCAAGGATGGGGCCCGGCAGTCGATTGGACGGATCGAGGACGGGTGGATCAGATGGGCGTGGAGACTTCTGTTCCCGCGGGCCAATATAAGGACGTGCTGGTGATTGCCGAGACCAGCGCTTCAGAACCGGATGCCGAACAACTCAAATACTACGCGCCCAACGTCGGCAATGTTCGAGTCGGCTGGAAAGGCATAGGAGAAAAAACAAAAGAAACTTTGGAGTTGACCAAGATCGAGCAACTCAATGCTAAGGCTCTAGCCGAGGTTCGCACGGCAGCGCTGAAATTGGAGAAACACGCTTACGAGGTCAGCAAAAACGTGTATGCGCATACGCCGCCATTAGAGCAGATCCCGCAAAACTGAAGCTCTTCGAGCCGCTTTAAATTCCCCGCGGATTGAAGAAGCCTACGGATAAGGCACAAGCTCTTATCCGCGGGGTTCTTCAATCCGCGGGCAATAAAAGTTCAGAATTTTTTTCTAATTTTTGTTCAACAATGGCATAAACCAGATTTTCGCAAACAACTCTTTCGAGAGGTCTGCAATGATGCGTTGGATCGTTGGATCGAGCTTGAAGCTTCGCCTCGTGATGGCCGCAGTCGCGGCGGCGCTGATGATTTTCGGCTTCGCAGAGCTTCGCCACATGCCGGTGGATGCCTTGCCGGAGTTTTCGCGGCCGTATGTTGAAATTCAAGCCGAGGCGCTCGGACTTTCTGCCCAGGAGGTTGAAGCCTTGCTCACCACGCCCATGGAGGCGGATTTGCTCAACGGCGTGTCGTGGGTGGAGGAGATTCGCTCTGAGTCCCTTCCCGGACTGTCGTCCATCGTTCTTGTCTTCGAAAAAGGCGTTGACATCATGAAGGCACGGCAAATGGTGCAAGAGCGGCTGATTGCCATTCACGCGTTGCCCAACGTGTCGACGCCGCCGATGATGCTCAATCCCCTGTCTTCGACCAGCCGGGTTATGGCGATCGGGCTGACTTCGAGCAAGATGTCTCTCATCGATATGTCCGTGCTCGCCCGTTGGACCATGAAGCCTCGCTTAATGGGTCTGCCCGGCGTGGCCAATGTCTCCATCTGGGGCCAGCGCGAGCGGCAGTTGCAAGTGCAAGTCGACCCGGCGCGATTGCACAAAGAAGGTGTGACGTTGCTGGATGTCATCAAAACTGCGGGCAACGCGTTGTGGGCCTCGCCCTTGAGCTTTCTGGAAGCTTCCACACCCGGCACCGGCGGTTGGATCGATACTCCGAACCAGCGGCTCGGCATTCAACACTTTCTGCCCATTTCCAAGCCGGAAGAGTTGGCGCAAGTCGTCGTCGATGGCGCGCCTTCGAAGCGTCTGGGTGATGTCGCGACGGTGGTGGAAGATCATCAACCTCTCATTGGCGATGCCATCGTCAACGACGGCCCGGCGCTCACGCTGGTCATTGAAAAATTTCCCTGGGCCAACACCGTGGAGGTGACGCGGCAGGTGGAAGAGGCGCTCGATGCGCTTCGTCCAGGTCTCTCCGGCATTGAGATCGATCCCACGCTCTTTCGGCCGGCGACTTTCCTGGATTTGGCGATCAAAAATCTCACCTCGGCTTTGATCATCGGCGGAGTTCTGATGATCGTGGCGCTTTTTGCTTTTCTTTTCGGAACGTGGCGCACGGCGTTGATCAGCACCGTCGCGGTACTCACGTCGGTGATCGCCGCCGGCGCCGTGCTTTATGTGCGCGGCGTCGAGGTCAACATGATCATCATTGCGGGCCTCATGATCGCCCTCGCGGCCATGATCGACGACGCGATCGTCGACGTCGAAAATGTCGTGCGGCGTCTGCGCCAGGCGCGTGAAGAGGGCAACGGCATATCGGCTTCAAACATTATTTTCAATGCCGTTCTCGAGATGCGCAGCCCGCTGCTCTACGCCACCGTGATCATGGCACTGGCAGTGATTCCGGTGATGTTTCTCGAAGGTGTGTCCGGCGCGTTTTGGCAGCCGCTCGCTACTTCTTATATGTTGGCGTTGGCCGCTTCCTTCGTGGTCGCGCTAACCATCACTCCCGCGTTGAGCTTGATGTTATTGCACAAAACTTCGCTCATGACCGGTGACTCTCCGGCCATGGGAATGTTGCGCAGCCTCTACAACGGGCTTTTCGGATGGGCCGCACGCGCACCACGCCCGGCTTTCACCGCCGTCTGCGCGCTCTTCGTTATCGGCCTCGTCTCCATTCCGTTCCTCCGCCAAGAATCACTGCTGCCGGATTTCAAAGAAACGGATCTGTTGGTTCGTTGGGAAGGCAGCACGAGCGCTTCGCATCAGGCCATGAGCCGGATCACGGCGCTGGCCAGCCGGGAGCTGCGCGCCATTCCGGGCGTACGCAATGTCAGCGGTCAAGTGGGACGCGCCATTACTTCGGACAAGCGCACTAACATCAACTCCGGCGAGCTTTGGGTCAGCCTCGATCCTTCCGCTGACTACGACGCCACGGTAGCCGCAGTGAAGCAAGCGGTTTCCGGCTATGCGGGTTTGTCCCCCGAAGTGTTGACCTACACGGAAGCAAAAATCCGCGAGGAGCTTTCGGGCACGAGTGAATCCTTTGTCGTGCGCGTTTACGGCGAGGAGATGGACGTCATCCGTAAAAAAGCGGAGGAGGTTCAGAGTGTCATCGCGAAGATCAGCGGGGTCACGGATGCGAAGGTGCAATATCCGGATGAAATGCCGACCTTGGAAATCGAAGTCAACCTCGAGAACATCAAAAAGTACGGCCTCAAGCCGGGCGACGTGCGCCGCACGGCCACCACATTGGTGGGAGGCCTTTTAGTCGGCAGCCTTTACGAAGAGCAGAAGGTCTTCGAAGTGATGGTGTTTGGCACGCCTGAAATCCGCCACAGTGTTTCCAGTATTCAGGAGCTTTTGATTGCAACGCCTTCCGGCGCTACCGTGCCCTTGAAAGAGGTGGCGAGCGTGCGCATCGTGCCCTCGGTTACGGTGATCAATCGCGATGCCGTGGCGCGCCGCATGGATGTGGCTGCCAACGTGGCCGGACGTGATCTCGCCGCGGTTGCGGCGGAGGTCGAGCGTGGCATCAAGCAGATCGATTTTCCGCTGGAATATCGCGCGGAGTTGTTGGGCGAATACGCGGAGCGCCTCGCGGCGCAACAGCGTGTGACCGCTTTTGCCATTGCGGCTGCCATCGGGATATTGCTCATTATGCAAGTGTTCTTTAAAAGTTGGCGCATGGCGGCTGCCATGTTCGTGGCTTTACCCACGGTTCTCGTGGGCGGTGCGCTCGCGGCGATCATGACCGGCGGCGGCCTGCTCTCCTTCGGCTCGATCGTGGGTTTTATCGCGATCCTGGGCATTGCCGTGCGCAATGTCATGACGCTGATCGGCCGCTATCGCCACCTCGAGCACGAGGGCGAAACCTCTACGGGCGTAGCCTTCGGCGTCGAGATGGTTCAACGCGCTACGCGCGAACAGGCGGTCCCGATTTTGATGACGGCGGTCACAACCGCACTGGCCTTTTTGCCCCTGGCATTTTTCGGCAACGTTGCCGGCCTTGAGATCATGCAGCCTTTGGCGGTCGTGGTTCTCGGCGGCTTGATCACGGCGACATTGTTCAGCCTAGTTGGTGTGCCCGCTCTGTACTTGCTCTTTGGCGCGAAGCGCGAAGCGGAACTCGATCTCTCCTCAATCACAATCGTCACGGAAGAAGAAACTGCTGAGTTTGTGGCGCGAATGCGTGATGGAAAGAAAGTGGAACAAGTGCTGGACAAAGTTGAGCACTGAGGCACCGATGTAGCTCAACATTTATGTTGAGAAGAAACCTTGTGCGCAACATAAATGTTGCGGTACAATCTCCAGTCGCACGACACACAACGAGGTTTGAATCCATGTTTGAAAAAAATCATCCCCCAGGGCCGCGCTCCGAAAATGAAGTATTGGTGGCGAAAGACCTGCGAAAGTTTTACGGCCAGAGAGAAGCACTGAAAGGATTGTCGTTCTCTCTGAATGCGGGGCGCGTACTGGGCTTCCTCGGTCCAAACGGAGCGGGTAAGACAACTGCCATCCGCATTCTAACCACGATTTTAGAACCGGATGCGGGCCACTTCGTGGTGAACGGCATCAGCTCCGAACATCCTGAGGAACTCCGCCGCAAGATCGGCGTGCTGCCGGAGAGCCTGGGATTTCACAAGCAAATGACGGGACTCGAATGCCTGGTTTTCTTCGGCCGGCTCTATGGGCGAAGCGCGGCGCAAGCCCGCGTCACCGGTCTAGCGCTTCTTGAAGAAGTAGCTCTGGATCGAAGATCAAAATCTCTCGTTGGCACCTACAGCCGCGGCATGCGGCAAAGACTGGGAATCGCGCGCGCGCTGGTCAATGATCCTTCCGTCCTTTTCCTGGACGAGCCGACGCTGGGCCTGGATCCGCGCGGCCAAAAGGAGTTGCTCGATTTGATCGAGCGGATTGCGCGCGAGCGTAATGTCGGCGTCATTTTGTGCAGCCACGATTTGCCGGAGGTGGAAAGCGTTTGCGACGACGTGCTCATCATGAACTTGGGCCAGGTCGTTGCGGCCGGAACTGTGGCCGAAGTTATTGGGCGCACGCGGCGCTCCGCCATGCAAGGAAACGGCATCCGGATCCAAGTCCCGCTGCCTGCGGTTGCAGAAGCCCGGCAAATATTAGCCGCCGTGACGAACGTCATGAACGTTACGCCCGCCGGCGACGATGCGGCCACTCAAGGGCCGCCCTTTGGGGCGGGCTGGTTGCGGGTGGAGTTTGCAGACTCGACTATCGTTAATTTAACGGAAAATCCTTATCTCAACAACAGAGTCTTGGATGCTCTTATACGCGCCGAAATTCCTATTTTAGGTTTTGAGGCTGAGCGCAGCCGCTTGCAAGACGTCTTTCTGCACTTAACCGAGGAGGCTTTGGCATGAGCAACACACATAATCTGAACAACAACCCGGTTGAACTGTCGGGCAACACGCGCATGGATTCAGGCACGCCTACTTGGTGGCTCGTGTTCGTCAGGGAACTCAACGAATTATGGATGGGAGGGAAGGCGCCCGTCCTCCTCCTCATTTACAGTGTCTTGCTCGGCATCATGACCTATGTGATGGCGAGCAATAGCGAGTTGAGCCTGATTCCTCCGCAGGAAATGGTATATGAGACGCTCAAAGCCGCCATCGCCGTCGGCTTGTTCATCAGCATGATCATCGGTGCGGACGCCATCAGTGGCGAGCGGGAACGATCGACACTCGAATCGCTTCTTTTAACGCCAACGAGCCGCAGACAGATCGTTTTCGGAAAATTTCTCGCGGCCATTTCACCCTGGCCCGTAGCTCTTGCCATTACCATCCCTTATTTGAAAGTGCTCTCCCAGGGCGATGCAGTTTTTGCTCAGGCTGTGCCTTGGGGCGCGTTATTGGGGACCGCGTTGTCTCCCGCTTTCACCGGAATGGGAATACTCGCGAGCTTTTGGTCCAATTCCAACAAGACCAGTTTGTTCACCGGGCTGGGCATCTACATCCTTTTCCTCCTTCCGACGCAATTGCCCGGGAGCGCCCAGACCGGAACGATGGGATCGCTGCTCCAACAAGTAAACCCGATAGCGGCCACCAATCATTTCCTTTCGAAGGTCTTGGTGAATAATCGGCATGTTGGAGAATTTTGGCCTTTTCTCATCTCGCCCGCTTTGTTTGCGGCTCTCGTCTATGTGTTGCTTTTCTGGTATGCCGGCCCAAGCCTGCGCTTGGAAGGAGGAAAAGCAAGTAAATTCTGGGTGTCAGTGGGCCGGCTCATCGGTTTTTCAGTGATCGCCTGCTTCATGATTTTGCTGAGTACAACTCCAGCGATGGCTCTACAACAAGAGGAGCAACCTCAAGAACCCGCGGCCATGAGCATTGAACAGATGCCGTTGCAGATAACCATCGACATGGCCTACAAGACGGTGCAGCAAGGCGATCATATCATCTACAAAACGGTGGTGACGAATAATGGCGCGGCAGCGTCGCCGGGTTTGTGTTTGGCGATGAACATCATCAATCTCGATGCCGCCGGAGATATTGTCGATCCGGAAGATTGGTCGCCGCAACGGACGCAGTACATCGTGTCTCTGGCCCCGGGTGAGTCCGCTACGCATACGTGGAGAGTCAATGCCATTCTGGATGGCGACTATCTGGTGTATACGGTCGTCATTCCCGAACCGAACGGCCGGGATGCCACCAGCCAAGTGCTTGCCAGCTCGGGCATCCACTTGACGGTGACGCCTTTTACTAAACTCAATCCCGGCGGCGTGCTGCCGTACGCCATCGGAGGTCCGGTCGTATTGGTTCTGGGCATCATTTTTCTCTATCGTCTGCGGCGCCGGAAAATCGACATGGGGGGCGGCACTACTGAGTCCGAATGAATATCTCGGTATCGAGGAGATTCTTTATGCGTAAGTCACTCGCTATTTTTTGTTCGTTTGTCCTGTTGATCGGTGCATTGCTCGGTTGCAATGCTACCGATAAAACCGAAGAAGCGGCCAATTCCTCTGCGCCGTCCAACGCTGCCAACGCCGCACCGCTTGAAGAAAAAACACCGCAGCAATATATGGCCGTGTGCATAACCAAAGAGGCGCACGAAGGCAATGAGTATGTCCTAACCAAATGGTTGGATACCAAATATAAAGCCGAAGTTTATGGCCGTGAACATGCCCGGAAGAGAAAAGGGCATGAGGTGGTCTACAAAGAGCGCGTTAAACCTTAGGTCAGGTTTAAAGGGCTGACAAAATCAGTTTAAATATTTAAAGCACACAAAGGAGCCAAAGATGAAGCACATAAACAAATTGATGGTTGTAGCTCTGCTCATCGCCGGGCTGCAACTTGCCGCTTGCCAAAAACCTCATGAAACGCACCACGCCGAGCACCCAGCCGAGATCGCGAAAATCGAAGGCACGGAGCTCAGCCGTGTGACTCTAACCGAGAAGGCGATGCAACGGCTCGATCTCAAAACCGATCAAGTGCGTGAGGCAATGGTGAAGCGGTCCACTTCGCCGCGCCGAGTGGTGCCCTACTCTTCGTTGATCTATGATCAAAAAGGCCAAACCTGGATCTACACCAGTCCCCAACCTCGCACCTTTGTCAGGAGTAAAGTCGACGTTGACTACATTGAAGGCGAGGTTGTGGTTCTGAAGGACGGCCCCCCGACCGGCACCGTCGTCGCCTCAGTGGCCGTGGCGGAATTGTACGGCGCCGAGTTCAAGGTTGGACATTGACTGGTTGCTGGATGCTTGTTTCTGGTTGCTTGTTTCTGGTTGCTGGTTGCTTCCAAGTAACATGTCATTCTGTAAGAATCTTTTTTAGCACAAGCACAGTGCTCAATACAAGAAAATTCCTTAAAATAATTTTGCCTGAAGAGTAGTTGCTTTGGGATACGCTTTCAAAGAGAAATACTACCATGATGCGATGGATTCTTAGCTCGAGTTTGAAATTTCGTTTCCTCGTGATCGCGATCGCAGCGGGAATGATCTACTTCGGCATTGGGCAGCTTCGCAATATGCCGGTGGATGTCTTTCCAGAGTTCGCGCCGCCGTTGGTGGAAATTCAGACGATCAGTCTCGGGCTTCCCGCCGCGGAAGTGGAAAACCTGGTGACGATTCCGTTGGAAGAGGCGCTGGCCGGCGTGCCCGGGCTTGAGGTCATGCGCTCCAAGTCGGTTCCCGATTTGTCCTCGGTCAAAATGATTTTCGAGCCGGGCACCGACCTGCTGCAGGCGCGACAGATGGTGCAAGAGCGCGTGCAATTAGTCGTACCGACGTTGCCCACGTGGGCGAGTCCGCCGGTGATGTTGCCGCCCTTGTCAGCGACCAGTCGGTGCATGAAGATCGGGATTTCGTCGAAAACCCGGTCCGTGATTGACTTGTCGATGATTACTTATTGGACCATCCGGCAACGCCTATTGCGTGTGCCCGGCGTTGCCAATGTCGCCATGTGGGGTGAGCGCATTCAGATGCTGCAAGTGAATGTCGTGCCGGAGTTGTTGAAAAAACATCATGTGACGCTGAAGGAGGCCATGGAGGCCACAGCGAATACGCTGGATGTGGGCTTGTTGCAATTTGCTGATGGACACATTATCGGAACCGGCGGCTATGTTGAGACCCCAAATCAAAGGCTCCCGGTGCGGCACGTTCTGCCCTTCATCTATAAGTCAGACGAAGTCACGCCGGACGCGATGGCCAATGTGGTCGTCGCGGTCAGAAACGGCAAGTCGCTGCTGATGAAAGATGTGGCCGAAGTCGTGATCGGCCATCAACCCATGGTTGGCGACGGCATCATCAATGATGGCCCCGGCCTGCTGCTCATCGTGGAAAAATTCCCGTGGGGCAACACGCTGCAAGTCACCAAAGGCGTGGAAGCCGCGATCGCTGCGTTGCGGCCCGGCCTTCCCGATGTCGACATCGACACGGCCATCTTCCGGCCCGCGACCTTCATCGAGATGTCGATCGACAATCTCTCCAATGCGATGCTGCTCGGCGCTATTCTCGTGATTCTGGTGCTCGTCGCCTTTCTTTACGAGTGGCGCGTCGCGTTGATCACGTGTACGGCGATCCCGTTGTCTCTCATGGCCGCCATGATGGTGCTTTACGTGCGCGAGACGACCATCAACACGATGGTGCTGGCCGGGCTGGTGATCGCTTTAGGCGCCGTAGTCGATGATGCCATCGTCGACATCGAAAACATCGTGCGGCGTTTACGTGAGCATCGCAAGGCGGGCGGCACAAAGTCGATAGCGAGAATCATTCTCGAGGCCTCGCTTGAGGTGCGCAGCGCCATCATCTACGCCACGCTCATCGAAGTGGTAGCGTTGATGCCGGTCTTCTTTATGGAAGGCCTGTCCGGCGCGTTTTTTAAGCCGCTGGCCATTTCCTATTCGTTGTCGATTCTGGCTTCCATGGCGGTCGCGTTAACCGTCACACCGGCGCTGGGCTATATTCTCTTGCGCAATGTTACCTCGCTCGAGCATCGTGAATCTCCGCTGGTGCCGTGGCTGAAGCGTGGTTACGAAGCGGTGCTGGCCAGGATTATTCGCAAACCAAGTCCGGCATTCATCACCGTTGGGGTCCTCACGCTGGCCGGCATCTTGATCTGGCCTCGGCTCGGGCAGTCACTCTTGCCTTCGTTCAAGGAAAGGGACTTTCTGATGCACTGGCTGACCAAGCCCGGCACTTCGTGGCCGGAGATGAACCGCATCACCATTCAAGCGAGCAAGGAACTGCGTTCAATTGAAGGCGTGCGCAACTTCGGCGCTCACATCGGGCAAGCCCTGATTATGGATGAAGTGGTCGGCGTGTATTTCGGCGAGAATTGGATCAGCGTCGATCCCAGGGTTGACTATGACGAAACGGTTGAAAAAATTCAGGCGACGGTTGACGGCTATCCCGGCCTCTATCGCGACGTGCAGACCTATCTGAAAGAAAGAATCCGCGAGGTGCTCACCGGATCTTCCGAAGCCATCGTGGTGCGCAATTATGGCTACGACCTCGACGTGCTCCGGAAGAATGCCGATATGATCAAAGAAGCCCTCACCGGAATCCCCGGCATCATTGACTTGCACGTGGAATTTCATGAGAAGATCCCACAGATTCAAGTCAAAGTCGATCTGGCCAAAGCCCAAAAGTATGGTCTCAAACCTGGCGACGTGCGCCGCGCCGCGACCACCATCATGGCCGGCGAAGAAGTCGGTGACATTCACATCGGCAATCGGACGTACGACGTGAATGTGTGGAGCGTACCAGCCGCGCGCAACAGCCTCACAGATATTCGCGAGATGCTGATCGACACACCGGGTGGTGGTCACGTGCAGTTGCAAGAGGTTGCCGACGTCAGCATCGCGCCGACGCCGAATATCATATCACATGAAAACCTCAAGCGTCGTCTTGACGTGCGCGCCAATGTGAAAGGGCGCGATCTCGGCTCCATCGTGGCCGATGTCCATAGCCGCATCGCGAAGCTCCAGTTCCCGGTCGGATACTACCCGGAGATCGTCGGCGAATACAAAGAGCGGCAGGCGGCCCAGGCCGTCATTCGTTACTTGTCGATTGGCGCGCTGGTCGGGATTTTTGTTTTGCTGTTCACATCCTTCGGAAACTTCCGCTTGACGACGCTGTCCTTCCTGACTTTGGCCTCGGCGCTGGTCGGCGGTGTGCTGGCCGCGTGGTTAGGTGACGGCGTCATCTCGCTCGGCTCGATCGTCGGCTTTCTCACGATCCTGGGAATCGCCGCGCGCAACGGCATTATGATGATCACACACTTTCAACACCTCGAGCGGTACGAAGGTGAAACCTTTGGCCCTGGTCTCGTTCTGCGCGGAGCGAAGGAACGGCTTTCGCCGATCTTGATGACGGCGCTGACCACCGGATTGGCCCTCGTGCCCCTGGTGGTTGCCGGCAATCTCCCCGGCCACGAGATCGAACACCCGCTGGCCGTCGTTGTTCTGGGCGGCCTAGTTACTTCGACGTTGCTCAATCTGTTTATCGTACCGAGCCTGTACTTGCGGTTTGGGCGCAGCAAAGCTGACAACGCGAGCGTGCAATTTGCATAAAGCAGACTATACGAATCGGAGCCTGCATTTAGGGAGAAAGCTACTATGAATAAAACTCCCAGAATAATTGCAATGTGTTGCCGCCTGAAAGGGCTTTTGAGCCGCCTCCTCAACGCCCTGCTAATTACCTTGGCGCTTTTTGTGATTCCATCTTGGGAAGAAGCACAAGCGCAAACTGATCCATTAAATTTCTCAGGTGATTTCCGTCTGCGGCATGAAAGGACGACCAGGCAGGAACCCGGCGCTCAACCCGATATTCGTGATCCGCGCAATCGCGAAGTCGTGCGCTTTCGATTCGGCATGAACAAAAAGATCAACGGGCTGTTTAATTTCGGTGCGCGCCTGGCGACCGGCTCGCCCGATGATCCCAACACGACGGATATTACACTGGGTGACTTTGTCAATGATCTGACGATCAGTTTGGATCGCGTTTATATGGAAATGGCCTAAAAAAATCTCTTTCTCACCGGCGGCAAATTCGCGAACCCTTTCCGCAGCACCGAGCTGGTGTGGGATGGGGATGTGAATCTTCAAGGCTTCGGCGCGAGCTACACTTTTTCAGGCTCCAGGAAAATAATTCCAAAGCTCACCGGCGTGTATTATATCGTTGATGAGCAAACGACCAATCCTGATAGCTACATGTGGGGCGGCCAGTTGCAGTTTGTCATGAATCCCAACTCGAATTTGAGCTTGACGCTGGCAGGCGCATATTACGATTACAGCATCAAGAGCCTGGTCAATGCGAACTCCGGCGACACGCAGAGCAATTTCCTGACTCCCGACGGCAAGGGCTACCTTTCGGACTTCAATTTGTTTGATGCCATCGCAACAGTCGACTACCGCGGGTTTGGTGAGCGTTACCCGCTTCGGCTCGTGGGAGATTTTGTGAAGAACCACGGCGCTGTGTTGGAAGAGAATGAAGGCTTCTCAGTAGACCTCTATATCGGAAAAGTATCGAAGAAGAACGACTGGCGATTTCAATATGGCTATGCACTGGCCGAGAACGACGCGGTCTTGGCCGCATTCTCTCATGATAACACCACCCTCGCCAGCAATTATGAACAGCATACGCTAGGCCTCGATTATGTCGTTGTTGAAAACACGACGCTCAATGTAACGTTGTATCATTATCGTCGGCATGATATCAAATCGCCCAATAGCATTGAGAATGATTTTTTCTCACGCCTGCGGGTGAATGCATTGATTAACTTTTAGAGGAGGTGCAAGATGAAGAAAGCGCTGCGCTTGAGCAGCAAATCCCGGACACTGATCGTGGTCGTCGCCGTGGGAGTTTTTGCCTTTATCGGCCTCGTTTCGACATGGGCGGGAGAGTTGAAGCCCGCGCCCGTGAACAATACCGTGGTTGCCGAGCCACAGGACAAGAAACCGGTCGTTGCCGCGCCCGAGATCATCGTCTACGCGTCCGACCTGCCGGAGCGCGCCCTATACGAGTTTGACTTTTGGAACGACGCCGCCTCGCCCGGCGGCAAGATGATCGGAACTCCCAACACCGGCGATGAG
>Ga0247727_10003602_pt1 | contig 33972 bp, 30 predicted proteins | sample WisWelCaveWW1625_FD_202498 | JGI IMG/M metagenome (GOLD analysis project Ga0247727, IMG submission 202498) | Biofilm microbial communities from Wishing Well Cave, Virginia, United States - WW16-25 | ecosystem: Environmental > Aquatic > Deep subsurface > Groundwater > Cave microbial mat | place...
GGAGACATCACCTACCACGGACCCGGTCAGTTGGTGATGTATCCGATTTTCGACCTCGACCAGTTTTTTACAGACATCCACCGGTATATGCGCTACCTTGAGGAGGCCGTGCTATTAACACTGTTTGAGTTCGGCATTAAAGCAGAGCGTTCTGGAGGATTTACCGGCGTTTGGCTGGATACCGGAAAAAGTACCGAACGGAAAATTTGTGCGATGGGAGTCCGCAGTTCCAGATGGGTTACAATGCACGGAGTTGCACTTAATATCAACACCGACCTGTCCTATTTTAATCACATCGTCCCCTGCGGATTGGAAAACAAGTCCGTAACTTCGATGCAGAAAGAGCTCGGACACAAGGTCCCGCTGGCTGAAGTCCGCGAGGCACTTCGCATAAATATGGCCAATGTCTTCGGGTTCGATTTTGAAACGCGATGAGAATCATCTGGAAATTTTTCAAATGGATTTTTTACGTCCTGATAGGACTAATCGTAGTCGCTAACATTGTCATCCTTGTGAGCGGAAGGCTTTACATCTACAAGGCTGTCGCGTACACCTATTTCAGGGGTTATATGCAACCGTCGATTTACGACCTCGACGTTTTCGAAAACAGGAAAGTTGAAAAAAACGGGCCACGGCCGTGGCTTGATCATCCCAAATTGGGCCAGCTGAAAATTTCCGGAGACGACCGGAAGCTTATTGAAAGCTATGACCCGGCCTCTTTTTTGGTGCTGTGGGGCGACACCGTAGTTTACGAGGAATACTGGAACGGACACGACCGGGAGATGTTCAGCAATTCCTTCTCAATGGCCAAGTCCCTTGTGGCGATGATGATCGGCATTGCACTCGACGAAGGAAAAATTCAGTCGCTGGACGAACCGGTGGCCAATTACCTTCCCGAATTTGGGGGAGAAAAAGAAAAAATCACCATTCGCCACGTGCTGACGATGAGTACGGGACTGTCCTGGAGCGAAAGTTATGTGCACCCGTTCTGTGATGTGGCCGAACTTTATTTCGATACGGACGACCGCGACCTGTCTCTCAACCGGCGGGAAATTGAAGAAGAACCGGGCAAGACATTCATCTACAAAAGCGGCGACACACAGGTGTTGGTGTACATCCTTGAAAGTGCTGTCGGAATGAAAATTTCGGAGTACGCATCTGAAAAGATCTGGAAAAAAGTGGGCGCCGAGAGCGATGCCTGGTGGAGCCTTGCCGACGGATCCGAAAGCACAGAGAAGGGATTCTGCTGTCTTTACGCTACTTCGCGCGACTACCTGCGCCTTGGCAAACTCATCAACACGCGTGGGAACTGGAACGGTGAACAACTCGTCAGCAAAGAGTTTATGGACGAATTCTGTTCGCTCGCGCCGCTGAAATTGCCCAACGGAAACCCCAATAACCTGTACGGTTTTCAGAACTGGATTTATACCGGGGAAGATTTCGAAGTGACTTACTTGCGGGGTATGAGAGGCCAGTACGTCATTTCAATTCCTGAAAAAAACATTGTGATTTGCAGAATAGGGCACAGCCGCGGACCACGTTGGGAAAATACCGAAACGGAAACAAATGACGATCTCGTCGACCACTACATTGAACTGCCAGACTATATCCGAATAGGTCTCGATCTCGTTGAACAAGCGCAAGAGCAGCGATGAAGCAGGATATTGAGATTCCGAAAGTCACAGGAGTTTCCGTGGCCATTGTGACCGAGGCCAACGAGGAAAAAACGGCGCAAGTTCACAATGTCTATCTTTTGAACCTGAAAGACATTCGGATTGAAAATGTAATGGTAAGTTCCAGCGGTTATGGACAAAACCTAACGACCGGCGAGGAAATCCGCACATCGACTTTGAGGCACTATATCGGAGAAATGAAGTCTAAGTCCTTTAAAAAAATCGAGCCGATTATGGAAGAAGTTTTTGGACTAAACAATCAGTTTTGGGTGAGTTTTTATGTCAACAAACAAGTCTTTGACAAGAAGTTTATTTTCCTTCCGGAGACGATTGTCGAGGGAAACAAAATTGTTGTTCCGCTGATCAATCAGCGAGGGGTGATGATCTAAATCTTCTTGCCTTCGTTGGAACAGTTGAGCCGGAGTTCCGTTCCGGTGATCCCTGTCGAATCATCTGCCTCGTACTTATAGCTGTAGAACCGTTTGTCTTCGAAACGCATCCAGCCGCCGAGGGTGCTGTCACCCCAGGAATAGGTTGCGCCTTTTCGCAATGAATCGGCCGGGAAGGTCAATCCCCAGATCGTGTAGTTTCCTCCGCTGTAACTGATATCCAAGGTGTCGACATACTGACTGCCGGAATCGGGTTGTTCCACCACCCAGTTGTATTCATAGACCGAACACAAGTATTGACCGTCGTTCTTTTTGTCCTTGTGTTTTTTGCATCCGACAAGCAAGCCCGCGGAAGCGACGAAAAGAAAACAGATCTTAAATGACAATTTCATTCGGAGACAGAGATTGGTGTATCAAAAATAGCAATTTGTTGCAAACCGTCAAGCATTTCATTCCCCGGGTGCGTTTGATGACAAGCAACTGATGCCCTGATTACGAAAATTAGCCACGAATTCGCGAATAAAAATGATGATTCGTGAATTCGTGGCTAATGACCCTTATCAAGTCAAAACGTTTCAACAATCTGCCAACAAACACCTTTTTCGATCCGCTACTTTCTTACTTTTCGCAAAAAATTTGTGCAACTACAAAAAGTAAATCTCGACAAAATCCTTTTTCTGGACATCGAAACCGTTCCGGAAGTATACCGATTCAGCGAGCTAGACGAAACAACAGCTCAGCTGTATATCGATAAAAACAGGTTCCTCATCGCCCGCGACGGCCTCTCGTCCGAAGAGGCATATCAAAAGGCGGGTGTGATGGCCGAGTTTTCGAAAATCATTTGCATTTCCTGTGGATTTGTGCAGGAAAAAACGGGCGAAAAACGTCTTCGGATAAAATCCTTCAGTGGAGACGACGAGGCTGAATTACTCCGCGATTTTTCTTCAATGATGAGTTCGAAATTCTCCGGATCGAACCAGATTCTATGCGGACATAACGCAAAAGAATTCGATTTTCCATTCATTGCTCGCCGGATGCTTATTAACGGCATCGATCTGCCCGTTGCCCTGGACATTGCCGGCAAAAAACCGTGGGAAATTGCGCACCTGGACACAATGGAACTGTGGAAGTTCGGCGATTACAAGCACTATACTTCACTGAGTTTGCTGTGTCACGTCTTCAAGATTCCCACTCCGAAAAGCGACATCACCGGCGCCGATGTGGCGAGGGTTTATTACGAAGAGAAAGATTTGCCCCGAATTGTCAGTTATTGTCAGAAGGATGTTGTGGCGCTTATCCGGCTGTTTCTGAGATTTCGCAACGAGCCAACGGTCGAAGAGGTGAACATCAGTTATAAGTGAGCGTTGGAGGTGCGGGTGAGTCGGGAATTATTCCTAAATTTCAAATTGAATTAACCGGGTGGTATGAAAAGAACAGCGTTTTTTGGCTTGCTTTTGCTCAGTGCGGCAGGATGTAACAAAGACCGGGCCGCGCAAAGGGATCTGAAGGGAATCTGGACCGTGACGGCACAATATAAGATTTCAGGGACAGATACCCTTGATATGTTGGCTGGCTATGAAATCACCTATCAATTCGACGAATGTTATCAATGGTCAGGTCACGACGATTTGTGTCAGGGAGTAATAACAACAACCAGTTCCGCGGATACCATTACAACCACGCAGGATTTCGAATATCTGGCCGGGGACGAAGGCACTACCTTGATGTTTACTTTTTATGATCCTTCAAATGGGGTTTACACGGATATGCCAAGTGTAATCGATGAACTCACCGAATCCAGTCTGAAATTTACCCTTACTGGGACACCGGCCATTGTGGTAGAGGCCGCGAAATAAGAGGCCACAATCTTTGCTGCTTGGAGTCACTAAGCCATTGATTATAAAAAGTATATAGTTCACATCGGGGATATTAATTGATGCCGGAGTGAGGCATTTGTGCGATATTTTTCTACTTTTACACCAAATCTTAAAAAGAGAAAGAAATGAAAAAAATATTGTTTTTTGCTTTTGCACTGGCTGTTCTGGCTTCCTGCAATAAAGATCAGGCCGCGGTTAAAAAACTTGACGGGTCCTGGACAGCAACCGCTTGGAGTGAAACGGATGGCGGAGTTACGGTAGATCAAATTGCCCTCGGTTTTACGGCGAGTATGCTGTTTGACGAATGTAAATTGAAAACGGATGAGTGGTGTACCGGAAGTCTGACGGCTGGATTCGGTGGATTTTCAGCGACGGAAGATCTGGTTTGGAGAGTTACCGGAGACGGAACAACGCTCGAAACAAAAGACAGTCTTGAGTCGTCAACCATCTCGTCGAGCACCATTGTTGATCTTTCCAAGACAACCTTAATTCTTCAGGAGGTCAGTGGAACGACTACAACCGATTTGACACTTACTAAAAACTAATTTCGTTTATACATTTGAAGAAACCCTGTGCGTTAAGTTCAGGGTTTTTTTTTGTCCCTTTGCAATTGCTCATCTATGCGAAAACTCTATTGTGTTTTGATTCTGTTCTTCTGCGGCGCTTGTGACAAGGCGGGCGCGCCTTATCGAAAGTGTGAGGGTTATTGGAAGATAATGGAGTACGAAGTGACCAATGTTGCCGGCACTACAGACTATATAGAGAGCGGCTATTCGGGAGCCTACTTCTTCAGTTCCGGATGTGAAGGGACTCCCGACTCGTGGTGCAGCGGCGACCGATGGTTGCAGTTTCCCGATTCGATCGCAGGTGGATATTTGTCCGAAGAAACCTTCGAGTTTCGCTTCATCGACGATGCGCAACGAATCGCCTTTGAATTGCACTATTCCGGGGTGACAAATACCATCGAAGACACCGCAGAGGTCATTGAGCTGTCTAAGTCCTGGGTCGTGTTCATATTTGAGAATGGAACCAGCTCGGTACGGGTGTCGCTCGAACCCGAATGATTGCGCGATTAGTTCGACCAGGTTTTATTGACCGAATCGTTTTTCTCCTACATTTACTGAAAGGAACTTTGTGGTGAACCGGATATTTCTCTGCACGACGATACTGCTTTTCTTTGCCGCCTGCGACAAAGAAAAGCGGCGATACCAAAAGTGCCAGGGCGATTGGATAATCACACAGTATAGACACACCGACGCCGACACTACGTTTGATCTGACGGAGATTGGATATTCGGGAGGCTATTCATTCGATCAAACCTGCGATGGATCTCTGGGAACTTGCAATGGCAATCGGTTTTTGACGGAGCCGGACTCACTCGGCGGATCAACAGCGGAAACCGACTTTCAGTATCATTTTAGTTCCGATGGGCAGGAAATGGAAATAGAATACGATATCGCCGGATTTTGGACCGAAACTGAAATTTGGGAGGTCCGTGAATTGACCAAAAACCTGATTGTTTTAGAATTCGAAAACTCAGATTACTCACTCAAAATTACACTTGAATCCGAATGAGAAGTCTCACATTTTCTAAACGCATCCAGCGAAGATTTTCTTAACCATCGAAGATTAAGAATGGCCCTGATCAAACCCGTAAAAGGAGTCTTTCCGAAAATACCAGCCTCGTGTTGGCTGGCCGAAAACTGCACAGTTGTCGGTGACGTGAAAATGGGTGAGAACTGCAGCGTCTGGTTCAATGCCGTAGTGAGAGGAGATGTCAACTCCATCGAAATGGGGGACAATGTCAACATTCAGGACGGGGCCGTGATTCACTGCACTTACGAAAAGACCAAAGTGAAATTGGGCGACAACGTTTCGGTGGGACATAACGCACTGGTCCACGGATGCACGGTCGGTGACAATGTGCTGATCGGAATGGGCGCTATTGTGATGGACAACGCCGTGATCGGTGAAAATTGCATCATTGCTGCCGGAGCTGTCGTGCTCGAAAATACCGTTGTCGAATCCGGATCCATTTACGCGGGAATTCCAGCCAAAAAAGTCAAAGATCTCAGCCCTGAACTTTTCGAAGGAGAGGTAAAACGAATCGCAAAAAACTACCGGATGTACGCCGGCTGGTTTGAGGAATAAGGAGGTTTTTATATTCAAACAGGCCTATGTTCCAATACACGGAACCGAAAGTCAATCTATTTAAATTCAAATAATTATGATACGAGCATAATTGTGTAAACATTATTGATAATATCGGTTAATACATTGACATTTAAAACGATATATCCTCGAAGGGCCGTGTATTGCGTGTAGGCCTTTCTACTTTGCTCCAACCTGTTTTTTTATTCCCGACGTCCGCTTTGAGTTTTAATCAAAAACGAATTCTTGACAGGTATACTTTCGGTCCAATTCAGCAGCCGGCGACTTCCTTGTGAAATTCAGTTGGGATAGATTTGCTTTGAACATTCATTCAATCGTATGAGAGCAATTTCCATCTGCGCCGCCACATTTTTACTCACTGCCGTGAACTCACTTGCCCAGGAACAAAAGGGCTGCGGACTGCAATCCAAACTTCGTGAACTCTATACTGCTTATCCCGGCCTCGAGGCCGATCAGCAGGAGCTACTCGAACGGAGCAAACACTACGTGAAATCGGGAGATCGTGATGCGGTCCTGGTGATACCAATTGTCTTTCACGTACTTCACGAGAACGGAACCGAGAACATCTCGGACGCGCAGATATACGATCAGGTGGACATTCTGAACGCTGACTTCAGAAAACTCAATGCCGATACCACCGAAATCGTTGCTCCATTTAACGCAATCGCAACCGATACAGAAATTGAATTCAGGCTTGCTAACAAGGACCATTATGGAAATTGCACCAATGGGATAGAGCATATTTATTCTCACGAAACCAACATTGGTGACGACTATTCAAAACTGCACCAATGGCCACGCAGCCGTTACTTGAATGTGTGGATAGTTGGTTCGATGGCGGCAGGCGTTGCCGGATATGCTTATTACCCTTCGTCTGTCGCCACAGGGATGTATTATGCCGATGGCGTCATCATCCTGAACGATTTCATCGGAAGTATTGGAACATCCAGCCCTTTTACCTCGCGTGCGCTGACCCACGAAATCGGTCACTGGCTGGGACTTCCTCACGTTTGGGGCAGCACCAACAATCCTGAGGTTGCTTGCGGCGATGACGGAATCGGAGATACGCCGGCGACTGCGGGCCACCTTTCCTGCGTTCTTACCGGAACCGATGATTGCAATGCCGGGATTGAGGAAAACGTTCAGAACTATATGGAGTATTCTTACTGCTCACGGATGTATACGGTCGATCAATCGGCCGTAATGAATACAAGCCTTGGAAATGTCATCGCATCACGGAATAACTTAATAACCGACGAAAATCACGATTTTACGGCAATTGACGACGGCGTTCTGTGCGCTCCACTTCCCGATTTTTACAGCGACGTGCAATTGATTTGTGCTGGAGACGACGTACGTTATTTCGCCTCCGTTTCTCGTGCTATCGTCGATTCGTATTCCTGGAGTTTTCCGGGCGGCGTTCCAGCGACTTCCACGGCGGTCAATCCGGTGGTCAACTATCCAAACCCGGGCACCTATAGTGCGACCTTGACGGTGACCAATGCGGCCGGCACCGAGTCGAAAAACCGGACAGCGCATCTTTACGTGACTCCAGACTATTGGGCATTCAATGGACCATTCATTGAGGATTTCGAGAATTCCTCAGATTTTTACAACGACGGATGGTGGGTTATCAATCCGGAAGACAACGAATCAAAATGGGAACCGAATGTAAACGCCGGATATTCCGGAGAAAACAGTATTGCCGTGATGCATTATAAGGCTGCTCCGGACCCTGCTCTCGAACCACACTATTACCAACGCTTGGGAGGCACGCAGGACATTCTTATTTCTCCGGCCTATAATTTCAGTCAAACATCCGATGCGCAACTGAATTTCCGCTATGCGCACGCGACCATCAACAGCGGCCCTTACACGGAAGAGTTTCTGAAATTGCGTGTTTACTACCAAAAGAGCTGCCAGACAAATTGGACTTTGATTGCCAGTATTACCGGACTCGATGTGTTGTCTGCAGGCTATTGCGGAGGAGCATTTTACCCGAATGTTGCAAGCGACTGGAATGAGCACAGTGTCGACCTGCCAACGGCTGCCTACGAAACCAACGTGCGGTTTAAGTTCGAATTCACCGCTGAGGATTACTCGAACAATTTCTTCCTCGACGACATCAATGTGACTGGAACCGTAAATCTGAGTGACAATCAGGCCGGAATCCGTGGCGTAACGGTTTATCCAAACCCAGTGGAAGGAGATGAAATTAGGATATCGTTCAACAGTGAAAGCGGGGGTGAAACCAACGTTCAGATTACCGATGCGGTTGGAAAATTGGTAAGCAAATCGCGCCTCTTGTGCAATTCAGGGGAAAACGTTATTGCGGTAGACTTGTCAGAAAATATGCCAGGTGGAGGAGTTTATTTTGTTACGCTTCAGAATTCAAACGGATCGGTTTCGAAGCGCTTTGTTCGCAAATAAAGGCGTTTAGACTGCAAACAAATTCTCCGGATTTTTAAACGCCTTGAATTCAATGGCGTTTCCCGATGGATCGTAAAAGAACATCGTTGCCTGTTCACCGACTTCGCCCTTGAATCTTAGGTAGGGTTCGATCTGAAATTTTACGCCCGCAGCCTTCAGTTTGTCGGCCAGTTTATGCCAGGCATTCCATTCCAACACCACGCCAAAATGGGGTACCGGCACTTCGTGTCCATCAACTGGATTGTGCGAACTTGATTTGGTTGAATTCGTTTTGTGCAAAACCACCTGATGACCAAAAAAGTTAAGATCAACCCAGTTTTCGGATGTCCGGCCGGTGGGACATCCTAAAATATCGACATAAAAATTCCGGCAAATTTCCAAATCGTCAACAGGAATGGCCAGATGAAAGGGAGAAAGTGTTGATGTCATCGTACAAAGATAATTCAGGTAGTACATTTCTATTTTTTTATCTTTGGTGGTAATGAAAGGGTGGTTTTTCATCGCTTTGATTGGTTTCTGTCATTTGATCAGGGCTCAAGGTTCTGTTTCAAGCGAAGGTGCAACGGGTTTCGAATTGTACGACAAATCGCACATTTCGCCCGACTATCGAAAGAAACATATGATTTCGGTGGCATTCCAGAATTCTATTTCAACCCCGCTGGATAGTCTTAGTAGTAAATTCAGCGAACAGAACTTTGGATTTCAGGTGGGCTACGATTTTGCCATTATCCGTCGCAGGCTGCGGCTTATTTCGGATTTTGCCAAACCGGCAACAGAATTTAAAAACGGCTGGGGAATTCACGCGTCTTTTCAAAAGAACAAGGAATTTTTACTTCAATTCAGCTACCACCGTCCATTGATCAAATTGTACATCCCCTTGTTTAGGATTCACCTACTGAACGAGTTTGGTCTCGGATTACACTATAATCCACGCTTTGCCGAAAAAGCTATGAAGCCAATGACACCAGCGATTATCGTCGATGTGATGAGGATTCGATGGTGCAACTCACCGGTGTACCTCTACGCCAAAGGAGTCTACAGTATCCGGAACAATATCCTCGGATCCCAAATGCTCGGAGTGTCAGTTATGATGGGCCTGAAAGTGTACTTTTACAAATACAATTGAAAAGACTAATCTCCATATCGACCATTTTTCTTTTCTCAGCCAGTGCTGCCGGTCAGGAATTGAAATTCGGTTTCAATGTAGGAACACACCTTGTATACCGCACCAAATTCGATCAGCCCATTTTCATTCCGGAAAATTCGTATTACATCTACCAGGAGAAATCCGCAGGCGCCGGAGTCATCAACAAGACAAGTGTATTTAATTCTCTTTCGGTAGGCGGCTTGGTTACCGCGAGCTATAAGCGATTCACTTTAAATATCGAGCCACAGTATTTTTTCCAGCGAACAATCTACAAATTCAAAGAACCAACAGAAACCGAGCGGGTAATCGGTAAAAAGGCGCTGAGAATTCCCATTTACGGCACGTATAAATTCTGGAAAAAGGAGAATAGCACCTATTTAATTGCCGGCTTGATTTTCCACTCCGAAGCCAACTACGATCTTCAAAATCCGGGAGGCGAAGTGTATTTTGTCGGAAAACCCTATGCGCAAAGCACCATCAATTTTGGCGACAATCACTTTTACAATGTGCTGTATGACGACAAGCCTTACTGGAGCTCAATGCTTGGGATTGGTAAGGTGACACGAAGGGGACTGAACTATTCGCTTCGGTTTCACCGGCGACTGAATACCGAGAAGCGGGGAATTGAAGGCCGGATCTGGAACCTTGAATTGAATATCGGCTATTTGTTCCTCTCAACACGCGATTTTACAAAAAAACACTACTTGTATTTTGACTAGACTGACGCTCATATCGTCCCTTTTGATTTTTGGCATAACCGCTTGTAAGAAGGCCGATAACTACGATTACGACCGGGAAAAGAAGATGGTCCTTGACACAGCAAGTTTGTTAAAAGGTGTCCAATACGTTTCGCACACGTCGACGTCGCTTGCGGTCCAGATCGATATGTTAACGTTTAACGGGCTGATGTACGAAACGGATTTTTCGGGATATACTTTTGATGATACCATCGTGCCGGGTAGTTATACCAGTTCAACCGCTCAAGCCGAAATCAGCTGCGACTACAGCGCCACCAGTACAGGAACACTGGCACCGCTTGGTTCCTACGCCAGCGCTTTTCTGATCAACCAGGCAAATAAGGATTGGTTTGAAGAACGGTATGTTGGTTTTTATATGCGTCGTTATTACGAGCTTATTGACAGCCTGGGCGTTTCTTTTGCGGCGCTTGCTCATATGGATCTTCACCTTAGCGGAAACGAACATTACTGGAATGACGAAGTCGCTGGATCACATTTCTGGAATTACTGGGAGTATAGCATTAATAATTTCTATACATTGACAAACGACGATGACCCTGAAAGCTCATTCTATTTTGAATCCAATGGGGCGAATTTTGATCAGGAACTAGAGGAAATCATCACCGAAATAGCGAGCGACGGAGTGGTCACAAACGGTCGCTCACTCACCATTTTTACAGCAGGGGATGTGCAAGGTGGTTCAATTCAGGCGGCCGATCCGGACATCGACGCAACGGTCGCATTGGCCAATGCAAACAGCATTCCGATCAATTTCATCGGCCCAATCATCAGTGACGTTATGGTGCGCTATGCAAGCGAAACCGGGGGATTCATCGCAGAGGCCGATAACCGAATCAGCGGGGAGGAAGGCAATGAGGCACAAACCGATCCCGTTGGGGACATCGCTGTTTATCTTCAAAACCTGAACCAAATTCTCACGAACGATGCAGAGGTTCATCGCTGCAATGCTGTTTTTACGCAAACCGGAGCGACTACCTTTAATTCCGGCGAGCGCTGGATGTTTCATTTCAAATACAACGACGAACTATTTCGTTTCACCGTAAAAATTCCGTGAACAAACTACTGAGCATAGTGTACATTGGTATCGGGTCCGCAATATTTTCGCAGGATGTTCAACTCGCGGTCCAGAAAGGGCATTCAGACGTCATCGATCTGCTCGAGTTTTCACCGAGTGGAGAATTGCTTGCCTCACGGACAGTGAACAACGAAATCATCATTTGGAACGTGGCGCTGAATAAAACACTTGGCTCTTTCAATATCTCGTCGAAGGATCCTGTGTCTTCAATGAAATTCGTCGACGGCGACAAAAAGTTGAAGATGAAAACCCGGTTCAGTGCATACACTTACGACATCGAAGACTCAAAAATGTTCAGTCAACCAGATACAGACACGAACTACCGGTCGAAACGCTATTTTCTTGACAAGGAGGAAAATTTCGAGACCGAATTGAGCAACGGCGCGATCAAGAAAAAGAGAATTGGCAAGAAGCTAAAGAAATACAAACTTGCGGTCACGTATCTACAAGCGCCTTTTCTTGCCTTTGATGTAAACAAAACGGAAAACCTCTTGGTCGGTGTCGCGGCTGACGAAAAAATTTACGTATACAATTACAAGCTCGGAGTTCGGATCAAGGTATTGACCGGGCACAATTCCGAAATTCGCGACGTCCGGTTTACGAAAGACGGAAAATACTTTGCCACCGCAGGAAAGGACCGAAGTATCATCATCTGGCGAACAAGGGATTTGCGCATTGAAAAGCGACTTTACTCAAACGTCTTTCAAAAAAAGACCGTCAATTTCTCGCAGGATGGAAACCGAATTTATGTTGGCGACGAACTCGGTTATATGTATGCCATCGACCTGAGCGCGGTTTTTCCAAAAATCTCCGTTACCCAGCCGAATTTCCACTCCGTAAACAAAATCGTACGCTCGCCGAATGGAGACGGCTATTACGTCGCTACATCGAACAACTATGTTTATTTCAAGAGAAATCTTTCGCTTAAAAAGCCGGATCGACGCTATGCCTACCGTGACTATCAGTTGACGAAGTCTAAAAAACTAATTCTTCAAAAGGGATTCAATGTGTATCAGGATCCATTTGGTGAGGTCACGCAGCTCAAGATTTCTCCCGACGGCAAGAAACTGCTCTACACCGGCGTTTCCGACATCCCGGGCGTGGCGTATGCCGATATAGAAACCGGAAAGGTCAAACGGCTTTACAACTATTACAGTCATCGTCGCTGGGAACAATGGCAGGATATCGGATGGGTGTCGTCCAACGAATTCATATCACTGCACGATTCATCCAACATTCTTTACCACTGGGACATTAGCCATAAACGCCAGGTAATGGTAAAAACCGACACACTGCCTTTTGTGATCGATCATTTCGAGCCACTCGACACACCTTTTGTTTGGATCAATGCCCGCGGCAAAGGACAGTTTATTTACAACTACAGGAACCGGACCTATATCAAACAGAATGATATGCAGGCCGAGGAGCTTTTCATTTATGGCAATTATACGGTCATCGCAAACCTAAACCACGAAATCGTATTCTGGGATCGCGTGAAGAAGCAAGAATATGCACGATTTAAAGGCCACAGCGAAAAAATTACGGACATCAATTTTCATCCGACAAAGGATTTGTTTATTTCTTCCTCCGACGACGGCACAGTAAAAATGTGGCGCTTCAAGGACAAAAAACTGGTCGTCACGTTGATCCCCTTCCGAAACGAGGAGTTCGTTTTTATTACAGAGGATAATTATTACCTGATAACCAAAGGCGCTCTGAAAGAAATTGGATTCAAGAAAGATGGCCAGTTTTTCTATCCCGATCAATTTGACCTCAAGTACAACCGACCGGATATCGTTTTGCGGGAAATGGGATTTGCCAACGAAGATTTGCTCAGTGCCTACAACAAAGCCTACCAGAAGCGGTTGAAAAAGCTCAATTTTACCGAGGAACAACTCAGTGCCGATTTTCAACTTCCCGAAGCGGAAATCGTAAACATCAATGCCATTCCGGCCGCCACAGAAACGCCTTCTGTCGATTTGCATTTGAAATTCAAAGATTCAAAGTACAAACTGGACAGGATCAACATTTGGGTGAACGATGTTGCGATAAAGGGAAAAAACGGAATCGACCTTCGCAAAGACAATGTGTCGGAATTCGAAGGTAATTTTAAGATTGACCTGGCAAACGGCTGGAACAAGGTGGAGGTTTCTGTTCTGAATCAAAAGGGTGTTGAGAGCTATAAAAAGGGTTTTGAAATTGAGTCGAAAGGCGGAAAGAAGATTCCCAATCTCTATGTAGTGGCGATGGGGGTGAGTAAATTCACCGATACCCGATTCAACCTCCAGTACGCGGCAAAGGACGCAAAAGATATTTGTGCGGCGTTTGCCCTCAACACGTATTTTGGCCAGGTAAAAACAAAATCCGTAACCGACGAAGAGGTCGTGTTGAGTAAATTAGCAGACATCAAGTTTTTTGTTGATCAGGCCGACATCGACGATGTGGTCCTCGTTTTTGTAGCCGGTCACGGCGTACTGGACAACAACTTCGATTATTTCTTCGCCTCACACGATATGGATTTCAACAATCCGGCGAAGAACGGAATTCCTTACGAGGAAGTCGAAGGGCTGTTGGATGGCATCCGGGCCTTGAAAAAATTACTGTTCCTCGACACCTGTCACTCCGGAGAAGTGGATAAAGATGACATCGAAGAAAACACAACACCGGAACCAGAGGGTGGAGACATACAATTCCGCTCGGCAGGTCTCGCAGTTCGCTACAAAGATGATAAGGACGGCGATGGCGAAAGCGATGAAACATTTGGACTGAAATCGATCAACGAGTTGATGAAAAGCGTCTTTGCCGATTTACGGAAGGGAACCGGAGCAACCGTTATTTCGTCTTCGGGCGGAGCAGAACTTTCCATCGAGAGCGAAACCTACAACAACGGACTTTTTACATACTGTCTCATCAACGGACTCAGCAATAAGCTCGCCGACTTCAACAAGGATAAACACATCGATCTTTCCGAACTTCAGCGCTACATCCGCGATGAGGTAACACGGCTCTCAGCCGGAAAGCAAACACCGACATCGCGAATTACAAACGATGAGTTGAATTACAGGTTGTGGTAATTATTTTGTGATGAGGTTCCCATCCAGATCGTAAGTTGTTACCATATCTCCTTTCCACGCAAGAAATTTTTTCTTCTCAACCTCGACATATTCGTACACAGGCTGGATCACCAATGAACCGTCAGACCTCATTATGCCGGAGCTATCGCCAGTTGTCACATAGTAAAAGTCATCTACGCCGACCCACTCAACACTGTTGTATTTGGGTTCGAACAAAAGTGAGCTGGTCTGGTAATCAAATAGACCGACAAGTTCACCACTTACGCAATAATAGAACCGAGTCTCGTCCATATCGATGGCGTCGTACTTCGGCTCCAGAAGAATTTTGCCTGATTCGACGTTGAAAATTCCCATTTTCTCATTCTTTGTGATGATGATATTTTCCTTGTCCCAGTAATGGAAGTCGTAAATCTCGTCGAAATCACAAGCGAGCAGTGTGCTGTAATCCGAGTTGAGAATTCCCCACTTTTCATTTTGTTGAACGAGCATAATCTCGTCAAAGCTGTCGTCGTAGCTTTCGTAGATCGGATCAGTGAGCTTCTTTCCGTCCATTGTCCAGAATCCGTATTTCTCGTTGAGATACACTTCGATGAACCGATAACCGATCCAGGTGTCTGAAAACTGAAAAGGCACAATGACCTGATTGTTCCTGTTGATGACTCCCCACAGCGTATCCTTCGCGGCGGGTAAAAGCTCGTCGTAGCTGTAGGAAACGAATTCGTAATCAAAGGGGATGATGATGTTACCCTTCAAATCACAGACACCACAGAGGTCGTTGTCTGAGTAAGCCATAAATCCGTACTCATCAAATTCACCGATAAAATCGTATCTGAAATCGACAATCACATCTCCGTTGTTGCGGATAATTCCATACTTACCCCCAAGTTTAGCCTCAGCAACGAGCTTCTTGCCCATTGCTGAAAAGGGGCCAATCGTGTCGTACGTTGCAGGCAGCACAAGTATTCCCTTTTCGTTTATCGCCCCCCACTTACCTCCTGTTTTAACCGGATAACAATCGACATAACTCTGAACAGCTCCTTCGTAGATGGGTTGAATGACGACTTCCTGCATTGTGTTGGTAAAGCCCCATTTGCCGTTTTCGTGAAAACAATGAAGGCTCTGGGAAAACACGAGCGGAGGAAAAATCGATAAAATGGAGGTAAGCAAATTTTTCATTTAGGTGGTTTGGGTTGAGAACAAATATCCAGTTTTCGGGGGTATAATCCTACACGAGTAGTCGGTTACCGCTTTCTCACTATTTTAGCCCTTGACAGATGATCAGAATTTTCACACTCATCGTAACCCTATTTGCTTTTCAAGAGGCGTATTCCCGTTCACTGGATAGTCTTGAACTATTGTTGAAGACCGAAAAAAACGACCGCAGAAAAGTAGATCTGCTCAACGAACTAGCCGAAACAAGTTTCAACGAAGACTTTATACAGAGCGAGAAGTACGGCAAACGCGCCCTCAAACTAGCGGAAAAAATTTGGTACCTCGAAGGAAAGGCAAGGGCCCTCAATGCACTTGGGAAGGCAAATATTTACCTGAGTGAATACGAAGAAGGCATCTCGCATTTTAAAGAGGCGATCGAGACTTTTTATGTTCTGCTCGACACCGCTTCGCTCGCCAAAGCGTACAAGGGCCTCGGCACGGTTTACCTGAATATGGCGGACTATCCCGAGGCAAAAAAATACTACGACATCGCCATCCGGCATTTCAGGGCTGCGGGAGATTTGCCAGGCGAAGCGAGCTGCCACATCAACGTCGGTATTATCTACCAGTACCTCGGAAACCTGGACGCAGCCGCCAATTGTTATTTCGATGCGCTGGAAATCGGAGAAAGCACCAACGACCTGCGCACGATTGGTTACGCAAAAAACAACATTGCCGACATCTACAACAAACAGGAAAAATACGAACTGTCCATTGCCCTCTATCACGAGAGTTTGATCATCGCAGCGAATCTGAACGACAATGTATTGATTGCGGACGGCGAGTATATTTTGGGTACTATTTACCTTCAGCTCAATCAACTCGACTCGGCGATGTGGTACACAAAACGGGCCTTTCACATCGACAGCCTGCAATCAAACTGGCGTGGTCTGGCGTCGAAGAGTATTCTCCTTGGCGACATTTACCATAAAATGAATATGCCGGCGACCGCGGAACTCTCGTATCTCGCCGCAATGGATTATGTAAAGGATATTGAAAACAATCAGCAGGTAATGGCGCACATACTTGTGAATTTCGGAACCTTTTGTAACGAAACAGGGCAGTACGAACGTGCAATCCGACTGCTCACCGAGGCGATTATCGAAGCCGGTGAAGCCGGTGAGCCGGGATACGCCTATCTCGCCTACCAACAGACCTCAATTAGCCGGGCAGCATTGAACGAATTCCGACAGGCCTATTACGATCATACCAGATACTCGAGCATCAAGGATTCGGTGATCAATGAAACCAACAATAAAAACATCAATCAACTGCAGGCCATTTATGAGAACAATCAAAAAAAGCACGAGATCGAACGCCTCAACGACGAGGCCCTGGTGACCAATTTTAGTCTTGAAGCGGAGAGAGCCGACTCTGCACGAAAAGATCTTCAGCTGCTTTTCCTTGTCATCGGGTTGATTGCAATTGTAGTGATGGCAGTCGTTTTTGCTTCGATGTTCCGCAACCGCCAAAAGCAGAATAAAATTCTTACGGCGCAAAAACTCGAAATCGAACATCAGAAACAACAAGTGGATACAGCCTTCGCTCAGCTGGAAGAAAAAAGTAACGAGATTCTCGATTCGATTACCTACGCCAAAAGAATTCAGGCTGCCATTCTGCCTTCGGATGGAAATTTTCTAGCACTGTTGCCGGATAGTTTTATCCTTTACGAACCAAAGGACATCGTTGCCGGCGATTTTTACTGGATCGAAAATCCCGGTGATCAAATCATCTTCGCCGTAGCGGACTGTACAGGTCACGGCGTTCCGGGGGCGATGGTTTCCGTAATTTGTAAAAATGCGTTGAATCGGGCGGTGCTGGAGTTTAAGCTCACGGAACCTTCGCTGATACTGAACAAAGCACGGGAGATCATTGTTTCAGAATTCGAGAAGTCGGGAAGCGAAGTTCGCGACGGGATGGATATTTCCATTTGTTCACTCAACCGGAAAACGCACGAACTGAAATGGGCGGGCGCCAATAATCCGCTGTGGATTGTCAATGACAAAGGACTCACCGACTGGAAGCCCGATAAGCAACCGATTGGACGTTATGAGGGAGCCAGACCTTTTGGTCAAAAAAGCACAACGCTGAAGCGTGGCGACGTGCTCTACCTCTTCTCCGACGGATACGCCGACCAGTTTGGTGGGGTAAATGATACTGCGCGTATATCTGGAGGGAAGAAATTCAAAACATCGAGACTTAAGGAATTGCTACTTTCGATCTACCCTGAGAGAATGACGGACCAGAAGTCAAAATTAAAATTGGCATTTGATGTTTGGAAGGGTGAGCTCGAACAAATAGACGACGTTTGTATTATCGGGGTCAGGCTCTGACAAGGATCAGAGAGCGAACCCCGGATAATACTACATCGAGCTTTTGTCGAGATGTTTGTATACCAGGAATAAGGATTTAACTGAAAATCATATCAAGGTGTTTAAAAAGGAAAAACTACAGCAGCCCAATTTGTCCAAAATCAATGACACACATTTTGTGCTCAACGAGGACTACAAATACTATTGGAAAGTGCCTGCGAAAAATCCGGACCTCGGAACCAGCTACGAGATTCATAACTGGATCACGGTTAAGGCCGGTTTTCGTTGGGACGGAGCATCGGTCCCCGGCTACATCCGAAAATTCGGAATCGAAACAGACGGGCTGCACCGCGCTGCAGCCTTGATTCACGACTTTATTTACATCCACAAGGGGAAGATCCCGGAAGGCTCGATGGTTTCTTCGAACGGAGAAGAAGCAGAGCGAACTGTGCAACACGGCACTTTTTCTCGTGAGGACGCCGACCGGTTATTCGCAAATATGATGGACGAATCGGGCGTGCCAATCAGCCGACTGAACTTTATGAGCTGGGGCGTTTCGGCTTTCGGTTGGATTTACTGGCAGGACGGTCCGGACCTGATGCGGAAATTGATCTGGAATGTAGTATCGTACCTGTTGTTGTTGTTCCTGGCGGTTCTTGCCTGCATCGGGATGCTTGACGATACTGTTTCGGTTGTTGTTATTTCCACAGTCTCGTTGTTGACGATCGGATTGCTGTTGAAAACACTCCGCTTTTTTTGATTCGAACCACCACCAATACAACTTGTTCAAGTACTTTCGCGTTGAAAATTCCAGAAGGCGAGAGGACTTCGCCAAAATCCCCGGCCGTCATCGGAAAGGCTTCGTTGTTGAGATTCGCCACAACTTTTCCCGAAAACAAATAAATAAAAAGTAACTCGGATGATTTCTTTTCGATGTCAATTTGTTCCCCCGGCCTGAATGATAATCCTTCCAGGGTACCTTTAGTCTCACCGCGCGTCATCAGGTTAAAATCGGTGCATCTTCCTTCGGCGGTTGTCTTCCAGCCTCCGTCGAACGTGTCGGAATCCAATGGGCGTAAACACATGGTGTGGTGTCCTTCGTGAGTCAATTTCAATTCACCATCCAAAATCATCAATGTTCGTTGAACACCTGGCAAGGGAGTAAATTCGGAGGTTTCGGCATCCACCGTGGCCTGGCTGAGCCGAAAGGAAAAATTCCTCTCGACAAAGGTCGCTCTGGCCGGGAAAATCAAAAGTTCGGTTGTTGTTCCACCCGCCCAGGAACTGGTTTTTCGATCCGTGTGGTGTGTGATTTTCAACGGCATTTGGTTCTATTCATTCAGATAAATACCGTCCTTTTCGATCCGGATCAATCGCTGTTTATACAAGACACCAATTGACTTCTTGAATGTTTTCTTGCTCATCTGAAGGAGTTCCACGATATCGGAAGGATCACTATTGTCTGTTAGGTCCAGCCGACCATTGTTTTGCTTCAACGTCTCGAGAATTTTTTGTGAATTCGGTTCGACGTGCCCGTAACCCGGCTTTTGAAAGGCGACATCAATTTTTCCATCGTCCCGGATTTTTTTGATGTAGCCTGTAAGTTGGTCACCGGTACGGACGGGCCTGAAGACCTCATTTGCGTATACCACGCCGAGGTGGAGATTGTTGATGATGACGTTCCAACCCAGTTCGGATCGCGATGTAACGATTAATTCAACTTCATCCCAGGCGCCAACACTTAACGTGTTATTTTTCAGATGTCCAAATTTTGTCGTACCCACAAGGCGATTCGTTTTCTCATCGAGATACATATAAACAACTGCCTGGTCGCCTTCCCGGAGTTTACGCCCCTGATTTTTCATTGGAATTAACAGATTTTTTTGAAGACCACAATCCGCAAATGCACCGAAATAATTCACATCTATAATCTCCAGCAAAGCAAATTCGTTGAGTTTGATTTTTGGCACTTCCGTGGTCGCGACAATTCTGTCCTCTGAATCGTTGTAAACAAAAACCGTAATAAGATCATCGAAGTCCCATTGATCAGGAATATACTTACCGGGCAAAAGCACCTCGTTGCCTTCTTCGTCCTCCAGATAAACTCCCTGGTCTGCGGCGCGTTCGATGCGAAGTGTGTTGTATTTGCCGATTTCAATCATACTGAATTTTCGAGGGTTAAGATAAATCAACCGTTGATAAGATTTATAACTAACCGAATCATCAGTTCTTTTTCTTCCGATTTGCTTTGAGCCAGTAACAGCGCCAGTGCCGTCAGTCCGTTGTCGTTAATTTTCAGCTCCCCTGATTTTTTAAAACGATGCTTGTTCTTTTCCAGAAACCATACAAACAGGAATGCTCCAATGCGCTTGTTGCCATCGTTAAAGGAGTGATTCTTAATGACGAAATAGAGGAGATTAGCGGCCTGTTCTTCAATACTTGGGTAGAGATATTTTCCGTCGAAAGTTTGCACAATGCTTTTAAGTGAACTTTCAAACCCACCGTCTTTTTCTTTGCCAAACAGTTCGGTGGCCTCTCTCCTGGAGATGAGTTGTTTTTTCAGTTCTGAGATAGCCTCTTTAGCCTCTTGGTATTGAATTTCGTATGTAACATTTTCGTTCAGCGCTCCCGACGGAAGAGTCTGCGAATCGTATTGGTTCAGCAGAATAAAACTCCGGGTGTAGTTTCCAAGAATTTCAAGGAGTCCTTTGGCTTCGGACAGGTGAACGTTGTCGGTTTTTGATGATTGTTCAATTAACGTAACAACCCGCTTTAACTCGTCGAGCCGTTTTTGATTAATGGAATATCCTTGAATTAAATACTCCTTGAGACGCTGGGTAGCCCATTGACGAAATTGGGTTCCGCGAATGGACTTCACGCGATATCCAACTGAAATTATTACGTCAAGATTGTAATAGTTAGCATTTGATTCTTGGGTCTTTCCTTTGATAGCTCCGTGTTTGGTGGTATGTGCAAATTTTGCACATACCTCACTTTCGTTCAACTCACCTTCTCTGAAAACGTTGTTAATGTGCTTAGTAACTACAGATCTCTCCCTTTCAAACAGATCCGCGATCTGACTTTGATTAAGCCAAATTGTTTCCTTGTCGAATTTTACGTGGAGCGCAGTTTTGCCGTCACGTGTTTTATATATTTCGATTTTATTTTCCAACTCTGAGGTAAGAGGAATTCAGATAAAGATACGTAGAAATATAATGAAGGTTTGAATCGTACCTCGCAAGAACTAGTCCACCCAATCCCCGTTCTCCTTAATCAACGCAATCAACTCCTCCAGCGCATTTTCCTCTGGAATATTTTTTTTCATCACCTCTTTCTTTTTGTAGAGGTTGATTTTTCCCTTGCCCACACCAACATATCCGTAATCGGCATCGGCCATTTCTCCCGGACCGTTTACGATGCAGCCCATAATACCTATTTTGAGCCCTTTCAGATGATCCGTTTTGGCGCGAATTTTAGCCGTCGTCTCTTGCAGATCAAACAGGGTTCTTCCGCAAGATGGACAGGAAATGTACTCGGTTTTTGAGATGCGCGTTCTGGTGGCTTGCAGAATTCCAAAAGACGTCGACACGACACATTGCATCGCATTATCGGCGCGGAGAAAAACTCCGTCTCCCATTCCGTCCACCAGTAAGGTGCCACAGTCCGCTGCAGCGTAAAGTTGGAAAGTTTCGTCGTCCAGTTTACTGAACGATCGCTCCAGAATGACAGGGAAGTTGAAGTTCAGCTGCATCAGTTCGACAATAAACCGACGCATTTCAGCTACCGCCGCGTTGTTGTTTGAGGAAAGCAACAGCACCAATTTGCTTTTTCCGACTTCTGTTTTTAGATTCGATATTTCGTCCAGATCATCCGACTTCACGCGCACAAAATTCAGTTTGTCAGAACGGATATCGGTGGACAGAAAATGCTCGAGATCAAAGACAGGATAGACCTGGTTCTGCCGACGCCAGACTTCCGCTTCGCAAATCAGACCGATCGTTCCGGGCAATTCAAATTCAGGGACATTTTTACCGACGTACACAAAATCAACGGCCTGATCTTTCAGGTTCCACTTGTCGTCGCGGACATTGTAGTTGTAGCCGCAAGGAAAAAAATGAGACGATTTAAGTAAACCAATATGGCTTAGGTCGGTGATCACGACCGGCACTTGATCACCACCGATGTTCAACACTTTGGCGGTCTTCCTCCTCGAATATTCATACGGATTGTACGGCAGTGAGAACGTTATTTCCGGGATGTTGAAATGAAACTGACGCGAGCTGTAGCGCTCCGCCAGTTTTCGGGCTACCGGGATTTCAAATTCGGGTTCTTCGGTAAGCGAAACCCGGATGGTATCTCCCAATCCGTCTTCGAGCAAGGCACCAATGCCAACCGCGGATTTAATTCTTCCGTCCTCGCCTTCGCCGGCTTCAGTCACTCCGATGTGCAGCGGATACAGTCTTCCGCGCTTCATCATTTCACAAGCCAGCAAACGATAAGCCTGTACCATCACTTGCGGGTTCGACGCCTTCATCGAAATGATGATGTCGAAGTATTGATTGTCTTCACAAATCTGAACGAATTCAAGTGCGGACTGCACCATTCCCCAGGGCGTATCGCCATAACGACTCATCACCCGGTCCGACAAGGACCCGTGGTTGGTGCCGATACGCATCGCCCGTTTTTTTTCTTGGCAGATGAGAACAAGGGGGGTAAATTTCTTACGTATTCGTTCGAGTTCGGCGTCATACGATGCATCGGAAAAATCAAGCGATTCAAATTTCTTTTTATCGGCGTAGTTTCCCGGATTGACGCGGACCTTTTCGACGTACTCAGCGGCGAGCTCTGCCGCATTGGGAGTAAAATGAATGTCCGCCACAAGAGGGGTCTGATATCCGCGCCGGTGAAGTTCTTCCGAAATGACTTTCAGATTTTCGGCTTCGTTCATCGAAGGAGCCGTATAGCGGACCAATTCGCAACCCGCGTCGATCATTCGGATGGCTTGTTCCACGGAAGCTGCCGTGTCCATCGTGTCCGTCGTTGTCATCGACTGAAGACGTATGGGATGTTCGCTGCCGAATTCCAATGTTCCAACCTTGACCGTTCGGGTTTTCAATCGCGCATAATGCGTGAGACTCTCACAGTATTTTTCCGATTTTCCAATCACAGTTTGTCGAGCCAGGCGATCAATTCAGCGAAAACATATTCGGGCACGTGAGCCGGGATGGTATACTCGTCCGGTGATGCAGGACCCTCTCCCTCGAAGAAAAAATGGTTGAGTTTTGCGAAAGAAACAAAGGTGACATTCTCCTTTTCTCCAAGATTTTGCTTCCATACCTCAAATTCTGACATCGGCACCTGGTAATCCCGCTCGCCATTCAGAATGAGCATCGGCTTTTCGCAGTGTTTTGCCAGCGACAACTGATCGATCTGATTAAGCGAAATCCAATAGCTGGCGGTGGCGTTCATCGGAATGTCAGAAGGAGAGGCAGTCTCGGCAAGATCGTTTTTTACAAAAGCTGCGCGTCGATTGATCTCTGCAATTTGCGCTTTTTCTTCTTTGGTTAATTTGCCGTCGAGATTCGCCAGGAGCTCAATCTGATACGCAATAAGATCTTCCAGCCTGTTCGCCGGACCAGCCATCATAATGATACCCGCCACCTTTTCATTGTTCTCTGCAGTATAGGGAGCCAGCATTGCCCCGAGGCTGTGACCCAGAACAATTATTTTTTTAGCCTTTAAACGTTCATTTTTTGATATCCAATCAACTACAGCATCCACGTCGTCCAGAACCTCCTCATAAACAGTGAAGGTTTCCGGATTCTTTATTTGATTGGCAAAACCGCGCTTATCGTATCGCACAGTGGCATACCCATCGTTGGCTAGTCCGATGGCGAGATCTTTAAAGGTTTTATTTCCGAAAGCGGATTCGTCGCGGTCGTTTTGCCCCGAACCGTGCACGAATACCACCACGGTGTTTTTTTTATTTTCAACGGGCATCGTCAATGTTCCCGGCAGTTTGTAGTCGCCGTTCCATACTTCAAAGTCGGACGTGGTGTACTTCGTCGGATCGTCGTAGGCTGGAGCAATCCACTCCCTGACCACTTCTTCCTCACCACAAACGTGCGGTGGAACGGGCATCATCGCCATCACCATCATTTTGTTGTTGAATGCAATTTTGAAATCGAAGGTTTGATTTTTGAACTGAGAAGTGACATAAGCAATGGTGACACTGTCCTGAACTTCGCTGCAATTGAAAGTCGCCTTTTTGAGTTTGCCACCTTGAATGGAGATTTGTTCCCACAAACCGGATAAAGCACCGTCGGGTATCTGAGTTTGCAGGTCGTCTGCAAACATAGCAGTTGCTCTTTCAAAATCGCCTGTTTTGAATAGATTAACAAAGGCGACTGATTTGGTCGCGATGTCATCCTGACCAACGCAAGTTCCCGAAACAATCCACGCAGCAATCAACAGCTTTTTCATACGAACTCTTTTTACTTCACCGATCCTCCGGTTTCAAATTCCGGGTGTTCTGGAGATACAAAACTCAATTTTCCCTCAGAATTTTCGGCGAGTAAGATCATCCCTTGCGATTCCACGCCGCGGATTTTTCTCGGCGCAAGATTCATCAGAACGGACACGCTTTTGCCAATCACCTCTTCGGCATTATAATGTTCAGCGATTCCGGAAACAATCGTCCGCTGGTCCAAGCCTGTGTCGACCGTTAACTTGAGCAATTTGTCAGCTCCGGCAACTTTTTCAGCGCTGAGAATTTTTCCGACACGAATGTCCATTTTGGAGAATTCATCAAAGCTCACGGCATCTTTCTGTGGCATAAATTTTTTGTTTGTGGTCGATGTATTTTTGAGGCGTGCGATTTCGTCCGCAACGAACTCGTCCGAAATTTTTTCGATTAGCACTGGTGATTCGTTAATCATCTTGCCAGCGCTCAGAATTTCCGAAGAGCCCGCTTGTGACCAATTGAGCGTGTCGAGTCCGACAATTTTCCGGATTTTTTCGGAGAGATCAGGCAAAAACGGAGCGAATGCAATTCCGAGGTTGGCGGTAATTTGTAACGCGATATTCAGGATGGTGTCAACGCGTGCGGGATCCGTTTTGGCAAGTTTCCAAGGCTCAGAATCGGCGAGGTATTTGTTTCCGAGCCGAGCGAGATTCATTGCCTCGGATTGGGCCGCACGCAATTTGTACTGAAGGATGTAGCCATCAATAAGTGACGGAACTTTTTGAAGTTGTTCCAAAACTTCTTGATCTAAGGCTGTCAGATCACCTCGTAACGGAATACGTCCGTGACAAAATTTCTGGGTAAGTACAATCGCCCTGTTGACGAAATTTCCCAAAATATCTGCCAATTCGTTGTTGACGCGATCCTGGAATTCTTTCCACGTGAATTCGCTGTCTTTGCTTTCCGGCGCGATCGAAGTAAGGGTATATTTCAATTCGTCTTTCCGGTTGGGATGCCGTTCGAGAAATTCGTGCAACCACACGGCCCAATTTCGCGAGGTAGAAAACTTGTCTCCCTCGAGATTCAGAAATTCGTAGGCCGGCACATTGTCCGGCAGAAGGAGTTCGCCGTGTTCTTTTAGCAGAATCGGAAAAATGATGCAGTGAAAAACGATGTTGTCTTTTCCGATAAAATGAACGAGCTTTCTGTCGCCGGTCCAGTAATCCTGCCAGTCTTTTTTGTTTTTTTCGGCCCAATCTTTCGTTGCTGATATGTAGCCAATAGGAGCATCGAGCCAAACGTAAAGCACTTTACCGACGGCATCGTCGTAGGGAACTTTTACTCCCCAATCCAAATCGCGGGTCATTGCTCTGGCCTGCAGTCCGCCGTCAATCCAGCTCATACACTGACCAATCACCTGATTGCGCCATTCCGCCGGATCGTGGTGTGGTTTACCGTCGAGCTCACCTTTGGAAATCCATTCGCGCAACCATTTTTCGTGGTTCTCCATCGGCAAAAACCAGTGGGATGTTTCCCTGAGTACCGGCATTTTTCCGCTCAGTTTGGATACCGGGTTGATCAGGTCGGTTGGGTTAAGGGTCGATCCGCATTTTTCACATTGATCGCCGTATGCCGAGGGATTCTGGCATCTCGGACAGGTTCCTGTTATGTAACGGTCCGCGAGAAACTGATTGTATTCCTCGTCGTAATACTGCGATGTTGTTTTGCGGACAAAGGTTCCTTTTTCGTCGAGGTGTTTGAAATAATCCTGAGCGGTTTTGTGGTGAATCGGGTCAGAGGTTCGAGAATAAACGTCGAAATCTATTCCGAAATCGGCGAAGGATTTTTTGATCAAGCCGTGGTATTTGTCGATGATCTCCTGGGGTGTAATTCCTTCGGCTTTCGCGCGCATCGTAATGGCCGCACCGTGCTCGTCCGATCCGCAAACGAAAAGCACGTCGACGCCTTTCATCCGCAAAAAGCGAACAAAAATATCGGCTGGCAAATAAACACCGGCCACGTGTCCCAAATGCAGGGGACCATTGGCGTAAGGCAATGCGGCGGTGACGGTGTATTTTGTCTCTGACATAGACCGGTGGGACTAAGGCAAAGATAGGGTTTGTTTGGGATTGAACTTCTGGGGGAATCTGGAGCGTTACTAGCAGTTCATCATCAATCCGCCTGCGCCCATTTTGGCCTATCCTGAACTAGTCGTTTTACTTTGTCAGAAAATCGATGTCGTCTAAATCCTTGCGCCGGGCGACTGCATTTTTTGCGCAAATTAAGTCCCGAAAATCGTGGTTGAATATGCTGACCATAAAGCTCAAAGCGTGTGCTGACGGGTCGAGAATATCGTCTTGTCGAGTCTCGGCGGATTTTTTAGGCCAAACCTGAAGGCAACGCTATTCAGATACATTGACGCAGCCAGTCGTTCTATAACTGTTTTATTTCTCCAATAATCCCAAGGAGGTTGACACTCTTGATGACTCCCCATTTTAAAAACCGTTCTATCGAGCCGTGGTTCCATATTCCTGAAACAAATATACGGCATTGCATTTACTGTTACAGTATGAGGGCTTTCGATTTCATAAAAATATCTACCTTCGAAACCCGTGAAGAATGAGGAAAAATCAGCGATCATTGTCGGTGCCGGACTGGTGGGCTCCTTGTGGGCTGTTTATCTTGCCCAGGCCGGATACAAAGTACGAATTTACGAACGGCGTGGAGACATTCGCACGGCAGATATTTCGGCAGGAAAGTCAATTAATCTCGCAATGTCTGAACGTGGCTGGACTGCCCTACGTGAGGTAGGTCTTGAGGATCGTATCCGCAAAATCGCGATCCCAATGTACGGCCGGATTATGCACGACATCGATGGTCAGGGAACCTTTCAGCCGTACGGCAAAGAGGGTCAGGCCATTTTCTCCGTATCACGGGCCGGGTTAAATGCCGAGTTGATCACCATTGCAGAACAAGAGGGCAAGGCCGAGATGAACTTTAATAAAAGGTGTATCGGTGTTGATCTCGAACAAGGCATTGTTCAGTTCGAAGACACGGAAACCCGAGAAAAAATGTCCGATCAGGCAACTGTTGTTTTCGGAACGGACGGGGCATTTTCGGCGGTACGTTACGAAGGGATGCAAAAGCTCGACCGCTTCAATTATTCGCAGGAGTACATCGAAGACGGGTATCGGGAATTGTTGCTGCCGGCCAATGAGGACGGTTCGCACAAACTCGACAAGAATGCGCTGCACATCTGGCCGAGAAACCGCTTTATGCTCATTGCCCTGGCCAATGAAAACGGCTCGTTCACCTGCACATTGTTTATGCCGTTCGAAGGTAAAGTATCGTTCAGTAACCTGAACACCGACGAACAAATTACAGCATTTTTTCAGACGACCTTCCCGGATTTTTACAAGATACATCCCGATGTGGTCAGCAGCTGGAAAGCGCATCCTCTTTCGTCGCTGGCCATTATCCGCTGTTATCCCTGGACCAGTGGACGGACGGCCCTGATGGGGGACGCTGCGCACGCCACAGTACCTTTTTACGGACAAGGAATGAATGCCGGATTCGAGGACTGCACGGTAATGTCAAAACTTCTCAAACAGCACAAGGAAAATTGGCCGGTGATCTTTAAAGATTTTCAGGAATTGAGGAAGCCTGACGGCGACGCGGTTCAGGATCTGTCGAAGGAAAATTATTTTGTGATGCGCGATTTTGTAGCCGACCCGAAATTTTTGCTCCAGAAAAAAATCGAAGGTCGCTTTAGCCAGCTACATCCCGACAAATGGATTCCGCTTTACACACAGGTCTCGTTTACCAACACCCGTTATTCTGTGGCTCATCAAACCGGCAAACGCCAGGACGAGATAATGCGGAAGGTTATGGCACGGCCCGACATCGAAAAAATTTGGGACAGCGTCGAAGTCGAACAGGAAATTCTCGGCTTAATCTGAGTCGGACTGTTGCGAAAACAAAGTAACCGTCCGGGCTGATGCCGTTATTATTCCAACAACGGCCGTTTGAAAATCGCCGCAGAACACTTTAAACAAATTCAAAAAATAGCTACCTTGCACCAAAGAATGGCGATGAAAACCCTAACGGCTGCTTTTTTGGTATTCGGACTATCACTCACTGCCTTGGCGCAGAAGGAACCAAAGGAAGGTGGAGGAGGAAAAATAGATGACGATTATTTTCGAAAGAAAAAGGAGAAGCGCGACGGGTCACAACAATTCGAAGAAAAGCTCAATTGGGGAGATGCCATTTATGCCTACGGCTCTAGTCATTACCGCCCCTTCGGGCTGCATATCGATCCTGGGGTGACGTATATGATCGGTAATTCTGCCGCCGACAAAGGGCAGACATACAATCTCACTGCTTCCGGTTTACCGGGCTATTATTTCGGGTTCGGAATGCAACATTTATTCAAAAAAGTACACCTTGAGCAAGATCCGGCCTCTCCGTTTTACTTCGACTGGGACCTCGGGGTGAAACATTTCGGTGGTCGCGAAAAATACAGCGAGGGCGCTTCAAAAACGAGCACCGCGTTTAATTTTGGCAACCTGTTCGCGAAGGCAAGTTTTCACGGCGTCATTCAGGTGAACCCCTGGTATTTTATCGACCAGTCCCTGGGACTGAATTTCGATTTCCGAATTTACGGAGGGAAAAAGACAGTCAATCCACCGTTAGGCGGACAAAGTGAACTGCGTCCGGTTCTTGGCTTGAATTATACGATCGGCTGGGGAATAAAATTGCGCGAGGGGCTTTTCCTGATTCCGACCTTGCAAATGCCCGTGATGAAATTTTTGCGCTGGGGAGGAATGAATCCATCACACATCTGGTTCAACAGCCGGTACGAACCCGCAATATTTACCCTTAAACTCGGTTGGTTATTTCCGAAACGTGGCTGTCCTTCTGTGTTCGACGGCGGTGAAGGAAAGGAGCAAAACGAGCGCTACGAGATGCGTTGAGCCGATACTCATCGCTTGTTGTAATCGTTCATCGTGCGCGCCAGACCCGCAGTAACAAAACTCTCAATGATCTGTACACCCAGCTCAACTCGCTCCTTCAGTAGTTTGTTTTCTTCGTCAGACCAGTTGCCCAGAACGTAGTCAACTTGCCTGCCTTTGCTGAACTCACTGCCAACTCCGAAGCGAAGTCTGGAGAATTCCGTCGTGTTCAGGGTTGTGATGATGTCTTTCAGTCCTTTGTGCCCGCCATCGGTTCCCTTACCTTTCAAACGAAGTGAACCAAACGGGAGCGCGATGTCATCCGTGACGACCAGGACATTATCCAATGAAATGTTTTCAGCCTGCATCCAGTAGTTGAGAGCCTTTCCGCTCAGATTCATAAACGTCGACGGTTTGAGACAGACCAAGGTTTTGCCTTTGTATTTTACGATGGCCGTTTCGCCGTGCCGTGCCAGATCGAACGTCGCCGTGTGCTTTTGAACAAAGGCATCCAACACAAGATATCCGGCATTATGTCGTGTGTTGGCGTATTTTTCGCCAGGGTTACCCAGACCGGCTATCAGGAATTTCATCAGGGCAAAATTAATTGATATACCTTTGATTTCAATGCGTCTCACCTTTTCAAAAAAAGAGCGGCTTAAGAGCAAGAAAACAATTGAACGTTTGTTTGCAGAGGGAAAGAGTGTTCATCAATTTCCGCTACGCATCAAATATGAATTTCAGCAGGTCGAAGCGGGCACGAAACCGTCGGTGCAACTCGCGGTGAGTGTTCCAAAAAAAAAGGTAAACCTCGCCGTGGACAGAAATCGTTTAAAGCGTCAATTGCGTGAAGCGTACCGTTTGAATAAATCGCCGTTATTGCAAAAAGTTAACAATTCGAAACAAAGTCTGGCATTATTTTTAATCTACAATGGACCGGCCTCGGCCGACTATCATACCCTCGAAGAAAAATTAAAAGTACTTTTGAATCAAGTCGAAAAAATCGTTCAATGAAGAAGATGTTGTTGATACTACTGCTGATCTGTCTGCAGTTAAGTACAGGTGTTAAGGCCCAGGAACCAGAGGAAGGCTCGGTTGACTTTGAAATTCTGAAAAACCTCGAGCTCTTTGAAATGGTCTATAAAAAAGTGGATATGGAGTATGTCGATGCTCCAGATCCGGGTAAACTGATGCGGGTAGCCATCGAATCGATGCTCAAAGAACTGGATCCCTACACAAATTACATTCCCGAATCGATGATGGAGGAATTCAAGCTTATGACGACGGGTCAGTATGGTGGCATCGGCGCAATAATTCGCGATCTCGGTGATTATGTTGGTGTCATTGAACCACACGAAGGGTATGCAGCCCAAAAGGCCGGACTGCGTGCGGGGGATCTTTTTGTGGAAGTGGACGGAAAGGATGTGAAAAATCTGAACACGGACGAAGTGTCGTCAAAGCTGAAGGGCAAGCCGGGCTCCGTGGTGAAAGCCAAAGTGCTTCGCGAAGGGAAATTCATCGACGTTTCGATGATTCGCGAGGAGGTTAAATTAAGTCCGGTGCCGTGGTATGGTATGTACGACGATAAGATCGGTTACATCAAATTTACGTCCTTCACCCAAACGGCACACGCCGACGTCGCAAAGGCATTTTTTGATCTGAAAAAAAATAAGGGAATGCGCCGGCTCATTTTGGATCTTCGTGGCAATGGCGGCGGTCTGTTGTTCGAGGCCGTTAAGATCGTAAATATGTTTGTCGCCAAAGGAACGCCGATTGTATCCGTCAGGGGCAGACATCCCGAAGACGACAAGGTGTATTCCGCTTCACTAAAGCCGGATGACCTTGAAATGCCTATAGTGGTTCTGGTGGATGATATGTCGGCATCGGCTTCAGAAATTGTTTCCGGAGCATTGCAGGATATGGATCGCGCCGTGATTGTGGGTCAGACTTCTTACGGTAAGGGCTTGGTGCAGCGGCCGCTCGAACTGAAGTACAACGCCCAACTCAAGGTAACGATCGCCAAGTATTACACGCCAAGCGGCAGATGCATTCAAAAGCTCGATTACACACATCGTGAAGACGGTGAATCGGCCGCGGCAATTTCGGACTCATTGGTGCGAAAATTTAAAACTGCAAATGGCCGTGTCGTGCTTGACGGAAGAGGTATCGAGCCGGACGTACCGGTTGAAATTCCGAACTATTCCCGACTCACAAGTACGCTTTTGCTCAACGACATCATTTTTGATTTTGCAACGGATTACCGGAACAAACACGATACGATTCTTGCTGCCCGGAAATTTGCGCTCACCGATGAGCTTTATAAAGAGTTCACAGATTTTGTGATGACACGGGAATTTACGTATAGCAGTGAGTCCTTCGAGAAAATGGAATCGCTTCGGAAGACTGCAGAAGATGAAGGCTTGCTCGCCAGCGCAAACCCGGAGTTCCTGGCATTGATCGAAAAATTCAAACCCTCCAAAGAAAGAGATATGAATTTATATAAAAACGAAATAACACTTATGCTCGAAGATGAAATCGTCGGCAGATATTACTATCTCACAGGCCGAATTGCCCATTCGCTCGAAAAAGACCCGTTTATCAGCGCAGCGGTTGAAATATTAAACGATTCAGCCCGTTATAACAAAATACTGAACAAGGAAAACTAGAACCAAGGCTGAATGTTTGACAAGTGGCTGAACCTCCCGGCCCACCTGTATCTGCGAATTATTGCCCTGCTCCTCATTGCCGTTGGCCTCACACTGTCCAATGTGTTGATGAGCATTGGAACCATTTGGCTTCTTTCCAACTGGATTCTGGAAGGCGATTTCGCAGAAAAGTGGAAGCGAATCCGAACAGACAAATCCATCTGGCTGGTTTTATTTCTTTTCTTTTTTGGAATCCTGTCCGTTTTGTGGAGCGACGACAAGTCCTGGTGGTTTCAGGACGCCCGGCTTAAGCTTCCTTTTGTCGTAATTCCATTTGTGCTGGGCTCTTCTACGCCACTGAGCAGAGGGCATTTTCTTGCGGTGTTGTATTGCTTTCTGGGTGTCACCGCTTTGACAACTGGAATCAACGTCTTTGCCTGGTTCACGTCTCAAGCAGATCAGACCGACATACGTGCGATGTCCTTGTTTATTTCTCATATACGGCTCGCGGCCGCTGTTGCACTGGCGTTGTTCTGCTCATTGTACCTGATTCTGATAAAATCAGGTAACGTGATGCTGTGGGTTGCACTGATCGCCTGGTTTGTCATCTATTCCTATATGGCGGGAGTAATGAATGGGTATGTTCTTATTCTCGTATTGATGCTGATGACCGTCCTCTTTCTCATCATAAAAATGAGATCTGTTCCTGCCAAATGGGCCATAACCGGCGTGGCGATTGGATTGCTCACAATTGTTCTATTTAATTTTTGGAATGCCATTACGTCCTTCCGTGATCACGAAAACGTTGAAGTTTCTGAACTTCCCGAATTCACCGAGAACAGCAACCCGTATTTACACGACACGAGCGTCCACCAATTCGAAAACGGCAAATACATTTGGGTAATGGTTTGTCAGTCCGAGCTCGAATCGGAATGGAATAAACGATCAGCGATTGACTACGACTCGGTTGACAAGAAAGGCCAGCCAATGTTTGGCACCTTGTTGCATTATATGACCTCGAAGGGAATGAATAAAGATTCAGCGGGAGTCTGGCAGCTAACGGAGTTGGAGATCGGTTTGATCGAAAACGGTAGAACCAGCGCGAATCCAGCCTGGGGACTTGGTGCGGCTGTTCATTCTTTTCTCTGGCAATATCAACTTTATCTTGACGGTGGAGATCCCAACGGTCATTCCTTGCTGCAGCGGATCGAGCACCTGAAAATTGCGATGTGCGTGCTAAAGAAGAACTGGGTCCTGGGTGTAGGAACGGGCGATTTACCAGCTGCGTTCGAGAACTGCTACGACAAAATGAACTCGCAGTTAATCGGAGAAAACCGCCACCGCGCACACAATGAATTTCTCAGCATCTGGATGAGCCACGGATTGATTGGCCTTGTCGCATTCACAACGCTGCTGCTGATTCCGGTTTTTCGAAAGAACAGCAACGATTATTTTTCATTCGTGGTCTGTGTCGTGCTTATAGTTTCCTGTCTTTTTGAGGATATGATTGAAACGCAGGCTGGCGTTACGCTTTTTAGTTTTTTTCTCGCCTTGGCGTTGTATCGGCAATCTGCCAGCCACAAGGGCCGACAGACAGTGGACTAATCGACAAGTTCACGAAGACTCAAGTCATCTGAAAAAAATGCGACCGCACGATCCCAGTCCTCGCGTCTCAGCATAAATGGGTTTGTGTTGATCTTATTCCCGAGGTAAAAAAAACGATCGCCCGTAAACGAAATGGCCCTTTTGTCCTCGAACTCGAAGTGGTATTTCTCAGATCCGTATGGACTAAA
>Ga0247727_10003603_pt1 | contig 33954 bp, 34 predicted proteins | sample WisWelCaveWW1625_FD_202498 | JGI IMG/M metagenome (GOLD analysis project Ga0247727, IMG submission 202498) | Biofilm microbial communities from Wishing Well Cave, Virginia, United States - WW16-25 | ecosystem: Environmental > Aquatic > Deep subsurface > Groundwater > Cave microbial mat | place...
CCTTCCGCGGCCCGTAGACCGAGAAGTTCTCCCGCCACACCCGATCGATCTCCTGCCGCAACTCGACATCGCGCTTCGCCCGTGCCGGAAGCAACGCCGGATCCTTCCGGCGGGCCTCGTGCACGTAGTACGTCGACGGGGCGATCGGCAGCACGCTGCAGATCGACTCGACCCCGTAGGCGTCCCGGCCCGTATCGATGAAGTCGACCATCACTTCGGTCGGCGGTCGAGCTCCGCCTGTGCGAAAAACGCCGAGGCCTTCCGCAGGATCTCGTTCGCTCGCCGCAGCCCACGAACCTCCCGCTCGAGATCCTTCAGGCGCTGCCGCTCTTCTGTCGTCAGCCCAGGCCGACGCCCCGAGTCCCGCTCGGCCTGCCGAGCCCACCCGCGAAGGGTCTCGCCCGTGCAGCCGATCTTCGCCGCGATCGACCCGATCGCGGCCCACTGGGAGTCGTGCTCCCCTTGGTGCTCCAGCACCAGCCGAACCGTCCGCTCCCGAACCTCAGGTGAGTATCTGCTTGGTCTTCCCATGACCCCATCCTCTCAAATAATTGGGCCTCCGGGAAAGTCGGGGCGGTTCACGACGATCCTCTACAGGGTTACATTCCCTCATGGCTTGACAGGACCAAGGAGCGAGTCGCGTCACGGGACGCGAAGCCCGGGAATGCGCGGGTATTTCAGGCCGCTGCCGGTGTTAAAGAGAACGATTCGCTCGCTCGCATCGATCTCGCCGCGTGCAACGAGATCCTGGAGCGCGGCGACGGTCGCCCCGCCCTCCGGCGCGCCGAAGATCCCCTCGAGGCGCGCGAGCTCGAGCTGTGCCGCAGCCATCGCCTCGTCGCTCACGGCGAGCGCGGTCCCGCCGGACGCTCGGAGCGCCTCGAGGATCAGCGTGTCCCCGACGGCGCTCGGGACGCGCAGTCCCGCCGCGTAGGTCTGCGGCGCCTCCCAGCGCACCGCGCGATTTTCTCCGGCTGCGAAGGCGCGAACGATCGGCGCACACCCGGCGGCCTGGACCGCGACCATGCGCGGACGCTTTCCGGACTCGAGGAGCCCGATCTGCTCCATCTCCTCGAACGCCTTCCACATTCCGACGAGCCCCGTGCCTCCCCCGGTCGGGTACACCACGACGTCCGGGAGCTGCCAGCCGAGCTGCTCGGCCAGCTCGTATCCCAGGGTCTTCTTGCCTTCGAGCCGGTACGGCTCCCGCAGCGTCGAGAGGTCGAACCAGCCCTCCGTTGCGGCCTGCTCGCGCACGCGAACGCCACAGTCGACGATGTCCCCGTCGACGAGGTGCACGGTCGCACCGTACGCCGCGGCCTCGAGCCGGAACGGCTCGGGGGTGTCCTCGGGCAAGAACAGGTCGACCGACATCCCGGCGAGCGCACCGTACGCGGCCGCGGCGCCTCCCGCGTTCCCGGCCGACGGCAGAGCCAGGCGCCGCACGCCGAAGCGGCGCGCCAACGTCACTGCGACCGCCATGCCCCGCGCCTTGAACGAGCCGGTGGGATTCCCGCTCTCGTCCTTCACGTACAGCCGGTCGAGCCCGAGCGTGCGGCCGAGGAATCGCGCGTGAAGCAGCGGGGTTCCGCCTTCACCGAGCGTGAGCGGGTCGTCCGATCCGGGAAGCACCTCCGCGTAGCGCCACATCCCGCGCTCGCGGCGCGCGGCAAGCGTTTCGCGCGTGAGCATCCGTGCCGCCTCGTCGAGGCGATAGCGCGCGAGCAGCACCCCCTGGCACGCGGGGCAGAGACCGGCGAGCGTCGCGGCGTCGTGGGCCGCGTGACAGCGGGAGCATTCGAGCCACTCGAGCGTGGACGGGTTCGGCCGGTCGGCCACAGACGTTCCTCCGCGGTGAGACCTTATCCCGACACGTACGAGACCGGCAAGCGGCGCCGGGTTGTCGGCATCGTCGGCACTTGCGGACGAACCGCCTCCCGCGCTTACCACATCCGCGGTTGATCGCGGTCCAAGGGACCCCGACGTTTGCCTCGTGAGGAGCACTCCGGCATTCCCGTTTCCCCGTGTGCCCTGCCTCGTGGCCTGCGCGAGCGCGCTCGTCCTATCGTCCTCTCTCGCCCGCGCCGCGCTGGCGGTCTACATGACGCCCGAGGACCTGGCGGCGAGCGCGCCCGTCGTCGTAGAAGGCACCGTGGTGCGGAGGGCCAGCGGATTCGATCCCGTGAACGGAACGCTCGCCACGTACACGACGATCGATGTGGAGACGGTGCATCGCGGGCCCCGGTCGTTCGAGGCAATCGTGGTCCGGGAGCCCGGAGGGACCTACGGCGACGTGGCACACGAGGTCGACGCGGTTCCTGAGTATCGGGTCGGAGAGCGCGTGCTCGCGTTCCTCGAAGCTGCGCCGGACGGCGCCCTGCGGACGGCCGCGATGTTCCTCGGGAAGTTCTCGATCGAGGAGGACGCACGCGGCCGGAGGTGGGCCACACGAGACCTCGACGGTCAAGGGCTCTTGCCCCGTCGAAACGTCCCTGCGCTGGAGCGGCTCGGGCACGCCGATCTACTCGCGGTCGTAGCCGGCATCCCGTGGCGCGGAGCCCGACCGGGACGCGACGCGCGGCACCGCGCTTCCCCGCGCGCAACCCCACTCGAACTCGACCGGCTGAGCTGGGATCCCGAGACCACGCCGGCCGAGGCCGCGGGCGGCGTGACCGCGCGCTTCACCTCGCTGTCCGGGTCGAACCCGACACGGTGGTTCGAGGCCAACTCGGGCACGCCCGTCCACGTGCACGTCGAGCCCGCGCGCAACCCGCTTCTCGACGACGCCGGGGCGGTCGATGCGATGCTCCGCGCGATGGCGGCCTGGACCGAGGTGCCCGAGGGGCGGATCACGGTCCTGCCCGGCGACACCGCCTACGACTACACCGGCACCTTCATCGCCAGCCCGTCCAAGATCCCCTCGGGCAAGAACGTGATCCTGTTCGGCGACCCGTACGAGGACATCCCCGATCCGACGAATTGCACGGGCATCCTGGCGATCGGCGGTTACTGGCGCACCGGCTCGATCGGGGGCACGGTCAATGGCGTTGCGTTCCACCGGGCACTCTCGATGTACGTCATCTTCAATGACCGCTTCGAGTGCTTCCTCGGGGATCCCGAGGACCTGACGGAGATCGCGACGCACGAGATCGGTCACGGCCTGGGCTTCGGGCACTCCGTGGCGTACGACGCGATCATGCGCTCGTCGGCCTACGGGAGCCGGGGCCCGCGGCTCGGAGACGACGACCGGGATGCGGCGCACTGCGTGTATCCGCACACGCTCACGCTGCAGTCGCCGAACGGTGGAGAATCGTGGGAGGCCGGAACCGTCCGCTCGACCGCGTGGTCGACGACCGTCGAGGACGGACCGGACGCCGGCGTGCTTTCGCTCGAGCACTCGGCGAACGGCGGCGCGACCTGGAGCGTCGTGGCGGAGGGCACGCCGAACGATGGCCTCTACGCGTGGCCCGTTCCGAGCACGCCGGCGTCGAACCATCGAATGCGGGTTCTCCGGCGCCACCGGGGCACGAACGTCCCGGCATCGTTTCCATCGGCGTGCAGCTCGGACGCGTCGAACGGCTCGTTCACGATCCTGCCGCACGTGCCCCGAGCGGGGTCCATCCCCGACGGAACGACCGCGGGCACCGGCCTCTCGATCGATCGCGGGTTCGCCTCCGCGCTCGTGCTGAACTGGTCGCCATCGTGCTCCGCCGAGGCCACCGACCACGTGGTGTACGAAGGGAGCCTCGATGCCCTGCGCGCCGGCACCTGGGACCACGTCCCGGCCCTGTGCGGAACGACCGGGGATCCGTGGGCCACGATCGTCCCGGGCAGCGGGAACCGGTTCTACCTGATCGGCGCGACCGCGGGCGGACGGGAGGGGCTGCTCGGCCGCTCGTCGGACGGCACGGCGCGCCCCGCCTCGACGTCGGCCTGCGCACCGCGCGAGACCTCCTCGACCTGCGGCGGATGACCGAGCGAGGCTAGCTCGAGTCGCGGGCGACGAGAACGGGGCACGTCGCGCGGCGGAGCACACGCTCGGTCGTCGATCCCAGGACCGCGTGGGAGACGAACCCGCGGCCGTGCGTCGCCATGACCAGGAGATCCGCTCGGCCCTCCTCGGCGAGGCGGACGATCTCGACGTGCGGGGTCCCGACCCCGACTGTCGTCTCGGCATCCGGGAAATCAGCCAGGTGGACGCGGGCGAACTCGCGCAGTCGCTCACGAGCTTGCTCGACCTGCTGATCCACGATCTCGCGCACGCTGACCGCCATGTACTCTGCGACGAGCGGCGGCAGCGTGTCCTCCACGACGTGCGCCAGCACGATCCGGGCGCCGAACTTGCGCGCCAGGGTTCGAACCGAAGGAAGGGCGAGCTTGGAGGTTTCGGAAAAGTCGGTCGTGACGAGAATCCGCTGGATGTCGTTCATGGGCTTGTCTCCTGGTCGAGCCCTCGCGGCGCGAGCGGCCGACGAAGCCATGGTACCGCGGCACGGGCTTGGGAAATGGACACCCAGGGTCGTCCTATACTCGACGCTGCTCACCCCGCTCGGCGAGGGAGGGAACGTTGCGTCCCAAAAGAAGCGTCCCGGCACGCCGCCTGCTCGGTGAGCGGGTCCACGCCGACGTCACCGCCGAGCCCACGGGCGTCTACGCGAGCGTCTATCGCCTGGTGCAGCGAATCCCGCGCGGGCGGGTCATGACCTACGGCTGGATCGCGAGCGCGCTGGCGCAGCGCCTGTCGGCGCGGGCGGTCGGCTGGGCGCTCCACGGCTGTCCGCGCGGGGTGCCCTGGCACCGGGTGGTCAACGCGGCCGGCGGCTGCTCGACCGAGCGCCTGCCCGACCTCCCGCAGGGCTTGCAGCGCGCGCTGCTCGAGCACGAGGGGGTCCGCTTCCGGCCGAGCGCGACGCTCGACCTCGATCGCTATGGCTGGCTGCCGGGCACGCGTCGCCGACTCTAGGTAAACCGGATCTGGGCGAAGCGGCGCTTGCCCACCCGCACGAGACGCACGTCCCCCGGGGCCGCGCGAAGCTCGAGGGTTCCTGGCTCCACTCGCACGCCGTCGAGGCTCACCGCACCCTGGCGCAGGAGTCGCTCGGCCTCGGTACGGGACGGTGCGAGACCCGCCTGGATCAGCACCTTCGGCAGGAACGCCTTGCCGGCGTCGAGGGCGAAGCGGTGCTCGGCCACGTCATCCGGCGCCTTCCGGTCGCGGAACATGCGCTGGAACTCCTCGAGTGCCGCGCGCGCCGCCGGCTCGCCGTGGAACTCGGTGAGGATGCGCATCGCCAGCCCCTCCTTGACGCGCATCGGGTGCAGCCCCCCCCCCTCGACGAGATCGCGCATCCCCTGGACCGCCTCGGCCGAAACGTCGGTGACCAGCTCGTAGTAGCGCCACATGAGCCCGTCGGCGATCGACATGAGCTTGCCGAAGATCTCGCGCGGGGGCTCCTCGATGCCGATGTAGTTCCCGAGGGACTTGGACATCTTGTCCACGCCGTCGAGTCCCTCGAGCAGCGGAGTCGTCAGGAGCACCTGGGACTCGAGACCGTAGTCCGGCATGATGTCGCGACCGACATTCAGATTGAACAATTGATCCGTGCCACCGAGCTCGATGTCGGCCGCGAGCGCGACCGAGTCGTACGCTTGCGCCAACGGGTACAGAAACTCGTGGAGCGAGATCGGCTGACCGGCCTGGAACCGCCGCTTGAAGTCGTTTCGCTCGAGCATCCGCGCGAGGTTGTACCGAGCGGCGAGTCGCACGAACCCGTCGGACCCGAGCGGGCCGAGCCACTCGCGGTTGAAGCGGATCTCCGTGTCGGGCCGCAGGATCTTGAAGCACTGCCGGCGGTAGGTCTCCGCGTTGGCCTGGATCTCTTCGGTCGAGAGGGCCGGTCGCGCGACCGAGCGCCCGGTCGGGTCTCCGATCATGCCGGTGAAGTCGCCGATCACGAACACGACCCGGTGGCCGAGGTCCTGGAAGCAGCGCATCTTGCGCAACAGGACCGTGTGGCCGAGGTGGAGATCGGGCGCCGTGGGGTCGAAGCCGACCTTGACGACGAGGGGCGTGCGCTCGCGGTGCGACCGCTCGAGCTTGCGGCGAAGCTCATCCGGGGTCACGACGTCGACCGTGCCTCGCACGAGGCATTCCAGCTGCACGTCGACCGGGAGGAACTCGGGGCGCGGCTCGATCACGGGCACCTCGAAGGCGGCGGCGATTCTAGCAGAGCGACCCGCGGCCGGAGAGCTACAGCAGGCCACGCTCCCGCAGGCTCGTGTAGGCATGGCGCGTCACGATCAGATGGTCGTACAGCTCGATCCCCATGATCTCGCCGGCGCGGCGGATCGACTGCGTGAAATCGACGTCCTCGGGGCTCGGGTCGAGACATCCGCTCGGATGGTTGTGGGCCAGGATGAACCCGAGCGCCAGGTGCGTCACCGCCGGGAACAGCGCCTCGCGCGGGTGGGTGCGCGTCGTGTTCAGCGATCCGATCGAGATCGTCTCCTTGGCCAGGAGGCCGTTCTGCGCGTCGAGGTACAGTCCGACCAGGTGCTCGGTTCGCGCACGGCCGATCTCCCGCACGGCGACCCATGCGTCGCGTGGGCTCGCCACCCGCCGGCGCGCTTCCTCGTCCTCGCGGCCATGGGCCCGCCGTCCGATCTCGAGCGTGGCCGAGAGGCGCACTGCGGTGGCACGCCCCACGCCGGCTTCGGACCGCCACCCACCCGGAGACAGTCGCGCGAGACCGGCGACGCCGTGCCGGCGAACGAGCCGCAAGGCCAGCCGGCGCCGGTCCGCGCTCGGCCGGCGTGCGCCGAGCGCGAGATCGACCAGCTCGACGGTGGCTAGGCCTCGCGGCCCGCGCGCGAACATCCGTGCCTCCGGGCGCATGGCGCGCGGCAGCTCGTCCGCCTCCCGGTGCGGCCCCTCGTCGCCGCTCGGCCATCGCGACTCTTCCGGCTCGGTGTCCGCGCGGCGGCGGGCCGCCTCGCACGTGGCGTCGTCCATGAACATCCGCTCGAGGAAGGCGAGACTCGGGGACCGGAACGCACGACGGGACATCAACCGGCGGGCCGGATCCTCGTCCGACGCCCGTCGAGCGACAGGCGCCCCTCTGCCCAGAGGCCGACCGCTTCGGCATAGATCCGGTGCTCCTGCTCGAGGACCCGCGCGGAGAGCGATTCCTCCGTGTCCCCGTCGAGGACCGACACGGCGGCCTGGAGCACGATCGGGCCCTGATCGCACATCTCGTCCACGAAATGCACCGTGCAGCCCGTGACACGGACGCCGTGCTCAAGCGCCTGGCGCTGCGCGTGCAGCCCGGGGAACGCCGGGAGCAGCGACGGGTGGACGTTGAGGATGCGGCCCGGGAATGCGGCGACGAACTGCGGCGAGAGGATTCGCATGTACCCCGCGAGGCACACGAGCTCCGCCTCCCACTCCCGCAGGATCTCGGTCACCTGCCGCTCGTGCTCGGCTTGCGGCCCGACCGCGCGACTGTCGACCACCGCGGTCGGCACGCCGAGCTCGCGTGCGTGCCCGAGCCCCGGCGCTCCGGGGACGTTCGAGAGGACGAGCACCGGCTCCACGTCGGGGCGCTCGCGCATCGCCCGGACGAGCGACACCATGTTGCTGCCCCGCCCCGAGATCAGGATCGCGACGCGACGGCGTGCCCGCTCAGGCATAAACCACCACGCGATCTCCCGGAACGACCTCGCCGATGCGGGAGAACGGCTGACCCACGCGCGTCAGGTGGCGCTCGACCGCGTCGACCTCGTCCGGACCGACGATTGCGACCATCCCCACGCCCATGTTGAACGTCCGGTACATCTCGGCGTCCGTCACGCGCCCCACGCGGCGCAGCAGCTCGAACAACGGCGGCACGCTCCACGTGCCGCGGTCGATCCGGGCCGCCGTGCCGGACGGGAGGACGCGGGGCACGTTGTCGGTCAAACCACCACCCGTGATGTGGGCCAGCGCGTGGATCCGCCGCTCGCGGATCGGCTCGAAGAGCGGCTTCAGGTAGCACACGTGCTCGCGCAAGAGCGCCTCGCCGACCGTCCCGCCGAGCTCAGGGACGCGCTCGTCGAGCCGCAGCCCCGCGACGTCGAACAGGATCTTGCGCGCCAGGGAGAAGCCGTTCGTGTGGAGCCCCGCCGACGGGAGGCCGAGCAGCCGGTCGCCCGGCCGCACCCGGCCGCCGTCGATCAGCGTCGGCCGGTCCACGATCCCGACCAGGAACCCGGCGACATCGTATTCCCCGGCGGCGTAGAACCCGGGCATCTCGGCGGTCTCGCCGCCGAGAAGCGCCACGGCTTGGTCCCGACACGCCGCCGCGATGCCGCTCACGACCTCGGCCAGAACGGCCGGGTCGAGGCGCCCGGTCGCGAAGTAGTCGAGAAAGAACAGGGGCGTCGCGCCCTGGACCAGAACGTCGTTGATGCAGTGCTGCACGAGGTCGCGGCCGATCGTGTCGTGCACACCGGACTCGAACGCGACCCGCAGCTTCGTTCCCACGCCGTCGCAGGTCGCGACGAGAACGGGCGCTTCGAGGCCGGCGAGGCGGGGCGCGAACAGACCTCCGAACGAGCCGAGATCGGACAGCACCTCCGCGGTCCGTGTCGACCGCACGAGCGCCCGGATCCGGCGCAATCCCTCGTCCTGGGCGTCGATATCGACGCCGGCGTCGCGATACGTCAGCCGGCTCGGATCGTTCGGCTCGCGCTCGTTCATCGGGCTCCCCGGTCGGCGATCAACATCGATCGTCGTGCCGCGGACCGCCACCCGGCGGGTTGCGGCGCCGCAACGCGCGCATCAGCGCGGGGCCCGCTCGAACAGCCGGAGCTGGCGGTGCTCGTCGAGCGGCAGGGCGATCGGTAGATCGTCGGTCCAGCAGGCGGTGCAGACCTGGTCGGCAGGCCGGCCCGCCGCGCGCAGCATCCCGTCGAGGCTCAGGTAGCCCAGGCTGTCCGCCCGGATGTGCTCGCGGATCTCTTCGCGCGTGTGCTGCGCGGCGATCAGCTCGTCGCGCAGTGGTGTGTCGATCCCGAAATGACACGGACCGACCGTCGGCGGACACCCGATGCGGACGTGGACCTCGGACGCCCCGGCGTCGCGGCACATCTGGACGATCTTCCGGCTCGTCGTCCCGCGGACGATCGAGTCGTCGATCAGCACGATCCGGCGACCGCGCAGGATGCCGCGAACCGGGTTCAGCTTCACCCGCACGCCGAAGTTCCGGATCTGCTGCGTCGGCTCGATGAAGGTCCGTCCCACGTAATGGTTGCGGACGAGTCCCATCTCGAACGGCAGGCCCGATGCGCGCGCGTATCCCAGCGCGGCGTAAACGCCCGAGTCCGGCACGGGCACGACCGCATCCGCGTCGACCGGGTGTTCACGCCACAGCTCCGCTCCGAGCCTCTGGCGCACCGCCTGGACTGACTCGCCGAACAGATCGCTGTCCGGCCGTGCGAAATACACATGCTCGAACAGGCACGGCGCGGGTCGCTCGGCCGGAAACGGTCGGAACGAGTGGCAGCCAGCGACGTCGAACACCACGACCTCGCCGCGCTCGACGTCGCGCACCGCTTCGGCGCCGAGCAGGTCGAACGCGCACGTCTCGCTCGCCACGACCCACGCCCCGTCGACGCGCCCGATCGACAGCGGACGCCACCCGAGTGGATCGCGGGCCGCGATCAGACGACCCGGGACGAGGCAGACCAGCGCGTACGCGCCGCGCACCTGACGCAGCGATTCGACGAGCGCATCGACGACGTCGCCGGCCCGGGAGCGCGCCGCGAGGTGCAGGAGGATCTCGGTGTCGGTCGTGCTCTGGAAGATCGAGCCGGCCGCTTCGAGCTCGGCGCGCAGGCCGCCTGCGTTTACCAGGTTCCCGTTGTGGCCGATGGCGATCGGCCCGCGATGGTCGCGCAGGAGGAACGGCTGGGCGTTCGCGGCCTGGGACTCGCCGGTGGTGGAGTAGCGCACGTGGCCGATCGCGGCAGAGCCCCGCAGGCGGTCGAGCACGGGGCGCGAGAACTGATCGGCCACGAGGCCCATGCCGGCGCGGCGCTCGAGCGACGCGCCGTCGGCGCTGACGATCCCCGCGGACTCCTGACCCCGGTGCTGGAGCGCATAGAGCGAGAGATACGCGAGGGTCGAAGCCTCCGCGTGCCCGAAGATCCCGACGATCCCGCACATGCCGCTACTCCGTGAAATCGGCCCGGACGATCCGAGCGATCGGCGGCGCCCGCATTATACGTTCCGCGCTCTTCGACGCGCTCAGGCCCATTTCCGCCCAAGGCGCCGGGATCGCGACCTACTCCCCGTCCGCGAGCGCACGGTCGAGGATCCCGTCCACGTGCCGCAGGAGCCGGTCCGCATCGAAGCACGCATCGAGCGCGGCCGCGGAGAGGACCGCAGAGACCTCCGGATCTCCCTCGAGCCGCTCGCGGAGCGTGCCCTCGCCCTCCCAGGTCCGCATCGCGTGACGCTGCACGATCGCGTACGCCGCCTGACGCTCGAGCCCCGCGTCGGTCAGCGCGAGCAGGACCGCTTGCGAGTACACGAGTCCGCGCGTGCGGTCGAGGTTCTCGCGCATGCGCTCGGGATAGACGAGCAGTCCGTCGAGGACCCGCCGCATCCGCGCGAGCATGAAATCGCACAGGATCATCGCGTCGGGCAGGATCACCCGCTCGACCGACGAGTGCGAGATGTCCCGCTCGTGCCACAGCGGGATGTTCTCGAGCGCGGCCTGCACGTACGACCGGACGAGCCGCGCGAGGCCCGTGACGTTCTCGCACTGCACCGGATTCCGCTTGTGCGGCATCGCCGACGAGCCCTGCTGGCCCGCGCCGAACGGCTCCTCCACCTCCCGTACGTCGGTACGCTGCAGGTGCCGGACCTCGGTCGCGATCCGGTCGAGGGACGAGGCGAGAACGCCGAGCGTCGCGATGAGCATGGCGTGGCGGTCTCGCGGGACGACCTGCGTCGCGACGACCTCCGGAACGAGGCCGAGCCGCTCGAGCACCTCCGTCTCGATGTCGGGCGCCAGGTGCGCGTAGGTGCCGACCGCACCGGACAGCTTGCCCCTGCGCAACTCCTCGCGCGCGGCGAGCAGGCGGCGACGGTTCCTCCCGGCCTCCGCGTACCACGCGGCGAACTTGAGCCCGAAGACATACGGCTCGGCGTGGATCCCGTGCGTCCGGCCGACCATCCGCGTTCGCCGGTGCGCCTCGGCCTGCCGCCGCAGCACCGCGCGCAGCTCGTCGACGCCGCGCACGAGCAGGTCGACCGCGCGCACCGTGCGCAGCGCCTGCGCCGTGTCGACCACGTCGGACGACGTGAGACCGTGGTGAATGTGGCGCGCCGCGGGTCCGACGTGCTCGGCGACGTTCTCGAGAAACGCGATCACGTCGTGCCGTACCCGGGCCTCGATCTCCACGATGCGCCGCGGGTCGAATCGGGCACGCTTCCGGATCGTCGCCAGATCGTCGGCCGGCACGACTCCGCGCCGGGCCAGCACCTCGCTGGCCGCGATCTCGACCTCGAGCCAGGTCCGGAACTTCTCGTACTCCGACCACAGCCGGCCCATCTCCTCGCGTGTGTACCGCTCGATCATGGCTCGTCCTCCGGTCCAGCTCGGCTCAGACCACGACGGCCGGCGTCGGTCCGTGAGCCGACGCGACCCGCATCGCCGCCCGCTTGCCCGGCGTCCGGACGAGCGCCGCGGCAGCGGTGCGGCGCGCCAGCTCGGGCGTGTTGTTGTGCTTCGACAGATGCGCGAGCACGACCGCCCGACAGCGCTCGTCGACGACATCCGACAGGAGCGCCGCCGCTTCGTGATTCGACAGATGGCCCGTCCGTCCCGCGACGCGCTGCTTCAACTCCCACGGGTACGGGCCGTCCCGCAGCATCTCGGGGTCGTAGTTGGACTCCACGACGAGCACGTCGCAGCCGCGCAGGCGCTCGACGACGAGGGTCGTGGCGTGCCCGAGGTCCGTGGCCACCCCGACCCGCACGCCGTCCCGGGACAGCACGAATCCCACCGGGCGCACCGCATCGTGGGGTACGGGGAACGGGTCGACGACGATCCCGCGCACCTCGAACGGCTGGCCCGGCAGGAACGGCGACCACGCCGCGAGGTGCACGTGGGACAGGTCGAGGGCCTCGAGCGTCTCGCTCCCGCAGTGCACCGCGACGCCGAATCGTCGAGAAAACCGCTCTGCGCCGCGCGCGTGGTCCCCGTGCTCGTGCGACAGGAGGATCCCGGCGATCGATGCCGGCTCGACCCCCACGCCCCGCATCCGCGTCGCCAGCGCTCGCGCCGATAGGCCGGCATCGACGAGCACACGCGTGTCGCCGAGCTCGACGAGGATCGCGTTGCCGCCGGATCCGCTCCCGAGCGGGATGACGCGGAGCGTCATCCGCGGCCCGTGTGGCCGAACCCGCCGTCCCCCCGCCGGGTCGACGGAAGCTCCTCGACCTCGATCCACGTGGTCGCCGGAACGCGCTGCACGACGAGCTGGGCGATGCGGTCGCCGCGCCGGACCCGCGCCGGCTCTTGCCCCAGGTTGACCAAGAGGACCGCGATCTCGCCGCGGTAGTCGGCATCGACCGTTCCGGGACTGTTGAGCAGCGTCAGCCCGTGCTCGAGCGCCAGGCCGCTGCGCGGGCGAACCTGCGCTTCATATCCCTCGGGCAGGGCGATCTGGATTCCCGTCGGCACGAGCACGCGGGCCCCAGGGCTCACGTCGATCGCCCCGTCGACCCGAGCGCGCAGGTCGATCCCTGCCGCGCCTGTGGTCGCGCGCGTGGGGAGCGGGAGGTCCGCGGCCTCGGCGACGCGCCGGACCCGCACCTCGACCGCACCGCTCACAACGCGAGCGCCGCCCGATCGACCCGCAGCCGGTCGACCCGACCGACCGCGGCGAGGGCGATCCGCTGCCCGCGGAACAAGCGCCGCGCCACCGCCTGAACCTGTGACGCCGTCACTCTGCTCACGCGGTCGAGCGTTTCGGTGCAGGTGGTCTGCCGGCCGAAGTAGATCTGCTGCCGTGCGAGCTGGGACATCCGGCTCGAGGTGGACTCGAGCGCGAGCATCAGGCTGCCCTTCAGGTGCTCCTTGGCCATCCCGACCTCCTCGGGCCGCGGGCCCGCGTCGCGCAGGGATCGCAGCTCGTCCGCGGCGAGGCGCACGACATCGCCCGCCGCGCCGGGGCTCGTGGCCGCGTAGATCGTCAGCAGGCCCGCGTCGAGGAACGTGTTCAGGCCGGAGTAGACGCTGTAGGCCAGGCCGCGCTCCTCACGGATCGTCTGGAACAGGCGCGACGACATCGTCCCACCGAGGATCGTGTTCAAGACGTAGAGCGCGTAACGACCCGGATCGCCCTCAGGAAACGCTCGCAGGCCGAGGAGCAGGTGTAGTTGCTCGAGCTCGCGCTTGCGCCGAGTGACGATCACCGCGCGAGACCGCGGCGCCCGCCCCGCGGCGCTGCGGCGTGGCCCGGGCTCGAGCGACCCGAACGTGCGGCGAACGAGACGCGCCATCCGCGCGTGGGTCAACTTACCCGCGGCGGCGATCAGGATCTCTCCCGGCCGGTAGGCCTCGCGGAAGTAGCGCCGCAGCTGCCCGCGGCCCATGGCGCCCACGGTCCGCGCCGTACCCTGGATCGGGCGCCCGAGCGGTTGATTCGGGTAGAACTGGTCGGTCAAGAGGTCGTACACCAGCTCGTCCGGCGAATCCTCGACCATGCGGATCTCTTCCAGGATGACCTGCCGCTCGCGCTCGAGCTCGGTCGGGTCGAATGCCGGTCGCTGGACGATGTCGGCCAGGAGCTCGACGGCATCGGTGACGTGCGTGTCGAGCACTTTGGCGTAGAAGCACGTGTATTCCTTGGACGTGAACGCGTCGATCTGGCCGCCGATCGAGTCCATGGCCAGCGCGATCGCTTTGGCCGATCTCGTCTCCGTGCCCTTGAACAGCAGGTGCTCGATGAAGTGCGAGATCCCGTTGAGCCGCGCCGGCTCGTCCCGGCTGCCGCGGCGCAGCCAGACGCCGATCGCGACCGAGCGGACGTGGGGCATCGATTCCGTCAGCAGCGTCAGCCCGTTGGCCAGTCGCTCCTTGCGGATCATCGACACCGTCTCTCTGGGGTGAGGACCGCGGCGACGAGCGACCGCACGGGCCGGCGCTCACGTTCGCGGAAGAAAGCGCGAGTATAGCACGCGCGCAGCGCACTTCAGCGGCTGCCGCCGGGTCGCTTGCCGAAGCCGGGACGGCCCGCGCCGGGTCGCTTGCCGAACGGCGCGCCCGGGTCGGGTGGAGGCGTTTCAGCCCCGCCCCCGCGGCCTCCACCGGGGAGCTGCACGCGCTCGAGATCGAAGTAGGTGAACAGCCACTGGCTGTACTCGGTCAGCCCGTTGTACACGCGAAACGGCTTGTCAGTGGCAAGCGTGCGTACCCCTGCGATCGGGACTCCTCCGAGCTGCTTGCCCCCGGCATTCGGATCCTCGCCGCCGCCCGAGATGCCGAACGGCGCGGCCGCACCGGGGGTCGCCCCGCCGATCGGCTGGATTCCGCCGATCGATCCCTGGCCTCCCTGGGCGGCTCGCGGATCGGCGAACGCGCTCCCGGTCGACGGGCTCGCGAACGGCTGACCGAACCCCGATGTCCCGGGCGCGGTCGGGGGAGCGGCCGCATTCGGGTCGATCAGCTCGCCCCCTGGACCCGCGTACACGAGACCCCACTTGCCGCCCCGGACCAGCGGGTCCTTCCACAACTGCCGCAAGTAGTACTGGTTGCGCGGTCCGGGCTGCATCAGATCCTCGAGCTTCATCGGCGGCGAGCCGCCGTGGTCGCGGCGGTAGCGCTGGATCGCCCGGACGAGGTCCTGCGCCCGGAACATCATCTCGGCCTCGTTCTCGCGACGCAGGGCGTCGGCCCAGGCCTGGAATGCCAGGTCCGAGAAGATGACGAGGATCGCGACCATGGCGACCATGCCGACCATCAGATAGCCCGCCTCGCCCCGTCGCGACGCGGGCGTGGCCGTCGGTTCGAGTCCGACCGATCGCGTCTCGGCCGGAGCGCGACCCCGCGGGCGGCCCAGGAGCATCAGGGGGTCACCACGACGTTCGCACGGTCGGTGCCCACGAGGCCGCACACGTCGGTCACGCGCAGCTCCGCGCTGTAGGTCGTGCTGTTCGGGGCGTTCAGGTTCATGTACGCGCACGTGACCTGCTCCCCGGCCTGGGGTAGGGCTCCGTTCGCACAGTCCCAGCTGTACGAGGCGATCGCGGCATCGCGCTCGGTTGCCGTACCGACGAGCGTCACGTTGACCGTGCCTCCGCCCGCCGAGACGATCCGATCGGCTCCGGCCATCGCCACCGGCGGGACGATCGCGCAGGCGATCTCGTATCCGCTCACGAAGTCGACGTCCGGACTGAAGCGGGAGGCCGCTGCGGGCGCCGCGCCCGGGGCACAGAACGTCGTCGCCGCGTCGTCGTCGTCGCTGACGCGTAACGTGATCGTCATCCGCTGCTCGGTGCCGTAGGTCCGGGTGACGACCGACTCGGTCGGACCCTGCACCACTTCGTCGCTGCCGTTCAGGTTCGAGTCGATCGTCCACTGGTAGCAGGTGATCGCGCCGTCGGGGTCGTTGGACGCCCGGCCGTCGAACGTCACCTGGCGGCCCTTGACCTGGGCCACGGACGGTTCGGCCGACATGACGGCGGAGGGTGGCGTGTTCCCGGCGCTGACCGTCTTCGTGATCGTCACGCTCTGGCTCAGCGCACCCGACGCGGCGGTCACATCGACCGTGGCTGGGTCCTGCAGGTCGAGCGTCAGCACGTCGATCGCCACACCGTTCGCGTTCGTTCGGACCGGGACCGGCGAGCCGCTCGACGACGAGCCCAAGGCGCCGCCGCTCGCGAGGAACGTCACCGCGACGTCCTCCATCGCGAAGCCCGCGGAATCGAGCACCTGCGCCAGGACCGACGACTGCCCGTCCGTCTCCCCGACCGAGGTGTCGATAATGATCGCGGTCGGGTTGGCGCTGAGCTTCAGCTCGCCGTCCGGATCGGCGGTCAGCTCCGTGCTCTCGCACCCGTACGAGCCGATCGCGACGAGACCGATCGCCACGACCGCTGCCAGCATCCGCTTCATGACTCCCTCCATGTCCCCGCGGATAGCTCCGCGGCGGACCGAGCGTTCGAACTCACCAGTCGCCGTACGCCGTTCCATCGAGTCCCACGCCGTCGGCTCCGCTGTGGACGTCCTCGATCCCGGGCTCGGTCGAGATGTCGTCGTCGCCCATCTCGGCGAACTGCTCGACCCACGTCGAGCTGCTGCGCGTGACCGGATCGATCGGCGTGTCCCGCAGGTAGCGCGCCTCGACGAGCTCCTGCAGGCTGCTCGGATAGCGGCCCTTGTCGGCGAAGAAGTTGTTGATCTGCGTCCGCATCGTGAACAGGTTTTCCCGGAGCACGGCCTCCTTGGCCCGCACGATCGACTGGCGGTACTGACCCACCGCGATCGCCGTGATGATCCCGATCAGCGCGACGACGATGAGCAACTCGATCAAGGTGAAGCCTCGCGCGCCCAGGCGCGAAGGGATCGCTTGGCTTTGCGTCCAACGGTCCTGGCGCATCGTGCTCACCATTTCTTGTACGGCACGTCGTTGAGGCCGACCCGATCGCTCTTCGAGCGCACGTCGAAGATGTTAATCCCGTCCGTGAACAGCGAATCCGGTCGGTCCCGTGTCGAGCGCGTGGCCCACTCGGCGTTCCCGGTCATCGGGTCGAGCGGGATCCGGCGCAGATACTTGAGCTGGGGCAGCCCCAGCTCCCCCGTGTCCACGCCCTCGACGAGGAGCTTCAGCTCCTCCGGGTAGCCCTCCTCGTTCGCCGCGTTGAGGTGTTTCGTCCGGATCCCGGCGTAACGCGTGGTGTCGAACTGGAAGCGGTCGAGCGCCTCGCGGATCTCGCGCAGCGCGCGGCGAAGCTCGACCTCCTTCTGACGCTTGAGCAGCGTGTTCGCCACGGGCAGCGCGAGCGCCGCGAGCACGACCAGGATCGCGGTGGCGCATACGAGTTCGACGAGCGTGAAGCCCCGCTCGCCGCGCGGCGCACCGGACCCGGCTCGCGCCGGCCTGATGGTCATCCCTGGACCCGGACCGCGGCGGTCTGGAACGCCGCCGGCAGGTTGCGCGCCTGCGGATCCTTGACGCTCGCACCGGTGAACTGGAAGCCGCAGTCGCCTGCGGCGATCGCATCGAACTCGAACACGGCGAGCGTGCCCGCACCCGACGAGCCCTCGGCCGCGCCCATCCGCGACAGGCCGACGACGATCTCGCCGCCCCCGCCCGTGTCGCTCGACAGGAACACCGTGTTCGACCCATCGCCGCGCAGAAACGGACCCTCGGTGCCGGGCGAGCGGTACTGCAGGACACCCGGGTTGTAGCGCAGGTGGAACGGCGTTGAACCGACGTTGCGCGCGCCGTCGATCACGATCTGGACCACCACGCGCTCGCCCACGCTGTACACCATCTTCGTCGGTACGAGTCGTACGATCGCCGGGCCCGAAGGTGGTTCCGGCTCGTCGTTCCCCTCGTCGTCGGTATCGTCCGGCGGCTCGTCCTCGACCGGGGGTTCCTCGTCCGAGGGAAGATCGCCAGCCGGGGGCGGCGCGATCACGGGTGGACGAGGCTGAGCCGCGGAGCCCTGGGGCGAGACGGTTGTCGGCCGGCCGCTCGCTGCGTTGGCACGGTCCCGCTCGACTTCGCGCGACGTGCTGATCCGGTTCAGGCTCCCGCCGGGCCGCTCTGCCGCCGGCGGCGCCGCCGCGCCGGCCGCGCCGGTCGCACCCGCTGTGCCCCCGTCCCCGCCGCTCCCGCCGAACGGCCCCGCGTACAACGACTGCCGCGCCGGGCCGCGCAGCTTCATGTTCTCCTCGGTCCCGACCCACAGCGTCGCCAGATCGTCCTCGCCGATATCCGGGATGCGAATGATGCGCGGCGTGATCGTCATGACGATGTCGGTTCGTTTCTCGGTGCGTGTGGTCTTGCCGAACAACCGCCGCAGGAACGGGACATCGCCCAGGCCCGCGACACCGGATATGGTGTCCGACTCCTCCTTCGCGATCAGTCCGGCCAGGATGTTCGTCTCGTTGTCGCGCAAGCGGATGACGGTCTGGATCTGACGCGTCCCGATGATCGGCTGCTCCTGTCCGCCCGTGCCACTGGAGACGCTTCCCGTGAGCTGGCTGATCTCGACCTGGACCTGCAGCGTGATCTCCTTGTTGTGATGCACGCGCGGCTGGATCTGCAAGGTGATGCCGACGTTCTGATAGGTGAAGGACGTAATCGGGACGATGTTGCCGCCGACCGTTTGGGACGTGTTGAACGAGGTCGTCGGGATCGGCACGCGGTCGCCGATCAGCAGTTGGGCCTGTTCACCCTCCGACACCCGCAGCTGCGGCTGGGCGATGGCCTTCGTGTCCGAGTCGCTCTTCAGGAAATCGAGCGTGACGGCCGGGATGATGCCGACCGTCCAGTTGCCGGTCTGGCGCAGGATGTCCAGGTTGTTGAGCGGCACGCGCTCGTCGCCGTCGCGGAACTGCAGGGTCAGCAGCTTGGAGGTCAGGTCGAGACCCAGGGTTTCGGCGAGATTCCGATTGATCTGCAGCAACTCCACGTCGATCAGCACCTCGCCCCGCGACTTGTCGTGCGCCTCGACGATCCGCTCGGCGATCGCCACCTTGGCCGGCGTATCCTTGATCGTCACCGAGTTCAGCTCGGTATCCTCGGCGATCTGGCGCGACTGCAGGAGCGACCGCAGGACGGTCGTGACCGTCTTCGGGTCCGCGTTGCTCAGGAAGAACGTCCGGATCACCTGGTCCTCGTACTCCTGACGCTTCGGCCGCGTGTCGGGCGCGACGAGCAGCGTGAAGTCGTCGATGACCTTGTAGAAATTCTTCGTCTGGAGCATCAGGATGTCGAGCGCCATCTCGAGCGTGACGTTCCCGATGTCGATCGTCATCGCCTTGTCGATCTCGACCTTGTCGTCGAAGATGAAGTTGATCCCCGAGGCCTTGCCGATCGCCTCGAAGATCTTGCTCAGCGCGACCTCCTTGAAGCTCATCAGGATCGGGATGTTCGTCCGGGGATCGAGCAACGGCGGGCCGACCTCCCTTCGCCGCGCCCGCTCCTTCAGCTGCTCGATCTCGGACAGGCTGGCCCGCTGGCGCTCGAGCTCGCGAAACGCGCGCTGCAGCTCGGTTCCGGCGTGCTGATGGCCGGGCGCGATGACCAGGACCTGCTGGAACTCGGCGACCGCGAGGTCGAGCTGCCGACTGTCGGCGTACCGCCGACCCTTGCGGAAGTGCTCGGCGGCCGATTCGAGCTTGGCCCGGGCGAGCGCGACCGTGTAGCGTGTGTTGCCCGGATCCATCGCCGAGGCCTTGCTGAAATCGAGCAGCGCCTCGTCGTACCGCTCGGCGCGCATGGCGCGCTCACCCCGCTGGAACGCCTTCTGCGCGGCGCAGCCCACGGCGGCCCCCACGAGCAGCACGAGGGCCACGATCCGGATCCAGCGCGGTGTCGTTTGCATCACGGCAGCTCTCCTAGCGCTTGCGCGAACCCTGCGTCTGCTTCAGTTCGGTCGTCTGTCCTCGGAACCGGTCGTCGACGTAGCCGATGACGACGGTCTCGTATCCGAACCCGGCGATGCGGAAGTGCTGCTGCACGACGTCCCCCTCCCGCGCGAGGATCATCTGACTCGCGACCTCGAGGATCGCGATGCGCGAGTCCTTCGGCCCGATGCTTCCCGTGAAGGTGAAGCTGACCGGCGGCGGCTGCGGGCGCGCGGGCTCGGACGGAGCTCGATGGATCGGCGCCGGCTGCGGCGTGGGTCGCGGCTCCGGCTCCGGCGTCGCCACCGGTCGCGGCGTCGGCGGTGGCTCGGGCGGCGGAGGTGTGTAGTACTGGAACAGGTTGCGGCCGTTCGCCTCGTACCCCTCGACAGGCCGATCCAGAAGCGCGAGCGCTACGGCCGGGGCGCTTCCCTGCGCGGCGGCGCCGCCCGGCCCGCGAGCGGCCGGGTCACGGGCGCCCGGCGTCGAATCGTCGCCGCGGAAGTACGACACGCCGATCGCAGCGGCGCCGAGAACGCCGAGCAGGCCGATCTCGCGGCGCGTGAGCTTGCGCGCCATCAGCCGGCCCTCGCGGGCCCGCGCGGCGGGCGCTCGGCTCGGTTGCGCGCGCGGACCCCGGGGGAGTCGAAGTAGGTCGCCAGCGAGACGTTCAGCTGGAGCATCACCCCACCGTCGTTCGACTCGGCGAGCGCCACGTGCTCCACTACGAGGAACTCGTCCGACACCTCGACGGCCTGCAGGAACCGGCGCAGGTTGGCATATCCGCCCTCGAGCGGGACGCTCATCACCAGCCGGTCGAGCTCCTCGTCGACGAGGATCTCGTTGTCGATCCGCACGGAGCTCCAGTCGATGCCGAAGCGCTCGCACAACTCGGCAACTTCGAGCTGCACCCCGATCATCCGCGTCTCGCGCGTCGCCAGCACGTCGTCGCGCAGGCGGGTGAGATCGGTCTCCACCCGCTCGAGCGCGGCCAGGAACTGTTCCTGCTTCTCGACGACGACCCGCCGCTCGAGCAGCGCCCGTTGCTGCGGATCGGTGCCCACCGACAGGCGCTCGGACTCCCGGACCTGCGGACGGGTGACGAAAAGCCAGAATCCGAGGTTCAGCGTGGCGACGACCAACAGCAGCGCACCGGTCGCGCGGATCACCTCACGAACGTCGATCGGTCGCCGGATCACGGCGTTCCGCTCCTCACACCATCGGCGCTCCCTCGCGGCGCGCCCGTCTCGGCCCACGGATCGTCGACTTCGACGGGCTCCTCCTCGACCGACTCGGGCACCGCCGGCCGCGCGCTCTGAGCCTTCGAGGCCAGGCTCTTCGCGCTCGGGTTCGTCAGCTCCGGTCGATAGTGGAACCGCAGCCGGAACACGATCTCGCCGCTGTCGGCGCGGGTGAGATTCTCCGGGAGGACAAAGCTGCAGTGCGGATCGTCCTGCAGCGCCTGCTCGAAGTCGGCGATGTCGTCGAGGGTCCGCGCCGTTCCCTCGATCGAGACCGGAAGCCCGGCGACCGCTCCCGCCGAGCGTGGATCGACCCCGTCGCTCGCCCCGTGAAACACGGGCCGGACGCCGTTCATCCGCACGGCGCCGGGCTGGATCCGTTCCATCATGTTGAACAATCGGGTCCACGAGAACGCTTTCCAGTCGATGATCTCGTTGGCCTTGGCTGCCTGGACGTGTAACCCAGGCACGTCGTACCGCTCGATCGCGACCCGTGCGCGCTCGGCGCGCGCTTCGAGCTCGCGTCGTTGCTGCTCGAAGCTGCCAGCCTGGGTCGTCAGGTCACGGCCGAGCGTGCGATGGGCGAGGTACGTGGACCCGTTCCACCACGTGAACGCGGCGAGCACGAGCGCTCCGACGCCATAGCCGCTCCAGACGAGCGTCGTGTTGCGCACAGGCCGCGTTGCCAGGTTGACGTCGAGGCGTTGCACGTCAGCGCCCTCGACCGAGAGCGGCTCCGATCGCCGGAGCGAGTCGCTGGGCCAGCCGCGGATCGATCGTCGGGCCGCCGGTCGTGTCGAGGTCGGCCAAGGGTTCGATCGGCACGACGCGTCCCGGATCGATTGTCGCGAACGCGTCCCCGAAGCCGTCGGGTGGGCCGCTGACCGTCCGCGCGAACAGCGTACCGATCCCCTGCCCGTCGAGCTTCTCCCGGTAGTACGACAAGGAGCTCACGAGTTCGCGCGTCAGCTCGCCGTTCGGCCGTCCACCGGCGGGGTCCTCGCCGAGCGTCTTGCAGCGGAAGAACACGAGCCGTCCGCCGCGGAGGATCACGAGCGAAAAGTATCGTCCGGCTTCGTTGAACAACGCGATATCCGACCCGTCGCGCGACGCCTCGTCGATCCGTCCGAGGCACAGATTGACCAGGTTCGACGTCGCCAGATCGACCACCCCGACCCGTCCGCCGATTCCCTCGATCGCCCCCTCGAGACCCTCGACCAGCGCGCGGCGGACGAGCACGACGAGCACGGTCACCCCACCCCCCACCCCGGCAAGGACCTGGTGGCTAAAGCGTGCCTCCTCCAGCCGGAACGGGATCGCGCGACGCATGCGCGAGCGCACCAACTCCTCGAGATCGCGAGCGCTCGCGGGTCGCTCGGGCAGGTGCAACAGGCTGATCTTGGCCAGATTGTCGGGTAGGACCAGCGACACTCGTCCAGGGCGGGTACCGCTCGCCTCGAACACCTCGCGCAGCCGCGCGCCCAGGGACTCGGGCAATCGCGCCATGCCCTGGAAGATCGATGCCGGAATCGTCTCCGGGTCGAGCGAGCGCTCGGCGTGCGACTCGAATCGCGCTCCGCCGCGACGCCGGGGCTTGAGCCGCACGAGGACCGCGCCGTCCGAGTCGATCGCCAGCGCGACCGGCGGATTCGGCGGTCTCAAGCCGAGCAACGTCTCGGCGTCGATGCTCCGCACCCGCTCCACGGCTTTTCTCAGTACGCTGGTCACGAGCTCCTCAGTCGACGAACGTCACCTTGTTGATCTCGTGCAGGGTCGTCTTGCCCGAAAACACCTTGGACAGCGCGGCCTCGCGGAGAAAGATCATTCCCTCCTCCTTGGCCGCGCGCTTGATCTCCGAGCCGGGGCGCCGCTGCAGAATCATGTCCCGGATTCGGTCGGACATGTCGAGCAGCTCCGCGATCGCGGTTCGCCCGCGATACCCGGTGCCGTTGCAGTCGATGCACCCCCGCCCCTCTTGAAACGTGAACTCGCCGAACCGCCGCGGATCGAGTCCGGAATCGACGAGCTGCGCGGTCGTCGCCCGGACCGTCTGCCGGCACGCCGGGCAGATCAGCCGCACGAGCCGCTGGGCCAGGATGCAGTTGAGCGCCGAGACGAAATTGTACGGCTCGACGTTCATGTTCAGGAACCGGCCGATCACGTCGACCACGTTGTTCGCGTGCACTGTGGTGAAGACGAGGTGGCCGGTCAGCGCCGACTGGATCGCGATCTGCGCCGTCTCCTGATCGCGGATCTCGCCGACCATGACCTTGTCCGGATCGTGACGCAGGATCGAGCGGAGCCCGCGCGCAAACGTCAACCCCTTGCGCTCGTTGACCGGGATCTGCGTGATTCCTGGCAATTGGTACTCGACCGGGTCCTCGATCGTGATGATCTTGTCCTCTTCGTTCCGGATCTCCGACAGCGCGCCGTACAGCGTCGTCGTCTTGCCCGAGCCGGTCGGACCGGTGACGAGCACCATTCCGTAGGGCTCCTTGATGAACCGGCGCAGGCGCGTCTTGTCTCGGTCGCCGAAGCCGCAGACGTCCAGGCTGAGCTGGCTGAACTCCTCGTTCATCGACTCCTTGTCCAGGATGCGGATGACGCAATCCTCGCCATGGACCGTGGGCAGGATCGACACGCGGAAATCGACCGTGCGAGCCTTGACGCGGAGCTTGAACCGGCCGTCCTGCGGGATGCGCTTCTCCGAGATGTCCAGCTCGGACATGACCTTGATCCGCGAGATGATCGTGGAGTGGAAGCGCTTGTCGATCGGCTCCATCGCCTGGTACAGCACGCCGTCGATCCGGTACTTGATCACGACCTGCCGGTCGCGGGTCTCGACGTGGATGTCCGAGGCGCGCCGCTGCAGCGCGTTGAAGATCGTCGAGTCGACGAGCTTGATGATCGGCGAGGAGTCGGAGGTCAGCCGGTCGATGCTCAGCGTCTCTTCGCCGGTCTCCTCGTTCTCGGTGACGATCTGGATCCGGAACTCCTCGGTGGCCTCCTCCAGCACGCGCTGGGACGATTCGCTCTTCTTGAGGATCTCCTGGATCGCGGTCTGCGTTCCGACGCACACGCTGATCCCGGTGCCGAGCAGCAGCTCCAGCTCGTCGATCATCAGAACGTCGCTCGGATCGGACACGACCACGGACAGCCCGCGTTCGGTGCGCCGCCGCGGCACGAAGTTGTAGCGAAACATCAGGTCGACGGGGATCGAGCGGAACAGCTCGGGATCGATCGCGAACTGCGCCAGGTCGACGTACTCGAGACCGAGCCGCTCGGCGCGCTGGCGAGCCTGGATCTCCTCGGACAGGACGTCGGCCGCACCCGCGACGTCCGCTTCCACCGCTCGCTCGCGCAGCCGCGTCTCGTCCGCCATACCGGTCTCCATCCCGGCTCAGACCGCCGCGCCGTACACGCGGATCAGCGGCAGGTAGATCGACAGGAGCATCGTCGCGATCACTCCGGCCATGACGACGAGCATGATCGGCTCGATCAGCGTCACGAGGCGGGTCAGGCGCGTATCGATCTCCTCGTCCGTGAAGTCGGACGCATGGTTGAGCATCTCGACGAGCGCTCCGGTCGACTCGCCGACCCGCACCATCTGGATCGTGATGTCGGCCATTCGCCCCGTCTGGTCCAAGGACTCCCACAGCGACCGCCCCTCGCGAACCCGGTTCGCGACCTCGGCCAGACTGCGCTCGTAGACCACGTTGCCCACGGCGCTCCCGGCGAGCTCGATCGACGTCACGAGCGGGATCCCGCCGGCCTGGAGCGTGGCCAGCGTGCGCGTGAACCGGTTCTGCGCGTAGTCCGCGATGACGCGTCCGAGGAGCGGGACGCGCAGCTGGAAGCCGTCGAGCCATGCGCGGCCGGTCGGAGTGCGCGTCCACAACACGAGCGCCGCGCCCCCGCCCACGAGCAACAGAACGATCAGTTGCCAGTAGGTTCGACAGCCGAGCGCGAAGCCGACCACGACCCGGGTCAACAACGGGAGGTCCTGGTTGAAGTCGCGCAGGAACTCGCTGAACTTCGGCAGGATGAAGAACACCATCAGCGCGATGAGCCCAGCCGAGAGCGTGAGCAGGATCGCCGGATAGATCAGGGCGGAGACGACGCGGCGCTGGATCGCCAGCACGCGCGTCGAGTACTCGACGTAGCGCGCCATCACGCTGCCCAGCTCGCCCGACCGCTCGCCGGACGCCAGGCTCGCCGCGTACAGCGGCGGGAACAACGAGCCCTGTGCCGCGAACGCGTCGGAAAGCGCCTCGCCCGACTTCACGCGCTCGCGGATATCGCTGAGGGCCCGGCGGAACGCCGGGTTCTTCCGCCGCTCGTGCAGGATCTCGAGGCTCGACAGGATCGGCAGCCCGGCCCGGATCAGCGCGACGAACTCCTTGTTGAACGCCAGGAAATCGCGCGCGGACACCGAGCCGCGAAGACGGAACGCGCGCGCCACCTGGTCCACGAGGGAGTTCGTCCGGCGGACCCTGAGGACCACCAGATCCTGCGTCTCGAGATCGCGCCGCAGCGTCGCCTCGTCGTCCGCGCTGAAGGTGCGCTCGACGATCTCGCCCGACGGACTGGCCACGCGACAACTGAACTCGGCCACGACCTACTTCTCCCGGACCTGGAGCGTCAGAAACAGCGCGCGCTTCGAACCCGGATCGCTCGCCGCACCCACGGTCTGGAGCCGTTCGAGCGGCAGGACCATCCCGGCGGTGTACAGGTCCTGCATCGTCTCCCGACCGTCCGCGTCGATCCGCCGGCGCTGGAGCGAAAAGCGCTTGAACGTCACCGCGCGCTGCGCGACCTGGATCGCGTCGACCGTGAACACGACACGGTAGTCGTCGGACAGATCGGCGACGACCGGCGCACCACCCTCGATCGCCGTCACGGCGCGGCTCCCGAGCGGCTCGTACGACGTCCACTTGGTGAAGTCCCCGAGCGTCTCGAGCACCCCGCGAACCTCCCGGGAGAACCCGGCCGCGCCCGGAGCTTGCCCAGCGCGCCCCTGCGCCGTGCCGAGGAACAGGCTCAGGGTGACCTCGACGTTGCGTGGCGGGAGATCGAAGCTCTCGAGGAGCGCGGCGACGCGATCGAGGACGTCGTTTCGATCCTCGACGACCAGCGTGCGCAGTCGCGGTTGGATCTTCACGCTGCCCTCGGACGACAGGACCGGCTGCACGATGTCGGCCGCGTCCGCAAGCTCGCGGTGGTGCACGACGAACGCCCGCGCGAGCAGCGCGCTCGGCGGGGACGACTGCCCCCGAACGGCAGCCAAGGCGGCGAGTGCGACGAGCGCGGCGGCGAGGTTCCGGCCGCTCACAGGTCGAGGTCCTTGTCGAAGATCATCACCACCTGCGTGCCGCCGACGTGAAGGTCGAGGACCTGGGCATCCCCGGACAGCGACAGCAGTTCCACGCGCCCGTAGGCGGGACCGGCGTCCGCGGCCTCGCTGCCGCGATCGGCCCGCGGGGCAGGCGCGGCCCGATCGCGCTCACCGACCAGGCCGGCAACGACCGCGGCAAGAGCGACCGACGCGGCGATGAAAGCGACGGCTCGTCCCGAGATGCCGACCCGACGCTGCGACAGACGATCGATCTCGCGCCCGAGATCCGCGTCGAGACGGTCGAGCCGCTCCGGCGGGATCGGGATCGCCGCCAAGAGAGCGAACGCGCGGGTTGGGTCTGTGGCGACGAGACGGTCGCGACAGGCCACGCACCTCGACGCGTGCTCGACGGCGGAGGCCCGCGCCGTCCGATCCAGCTCGTCGAACCGCTCGAAAGTCGCTGCCGAAAGATGCTCGCTCACTCGCGCCCCTCTCCCGGCGCCCGTCGCGACGGTCCGGGTACGAGGCCCGGGTAGTGTCGCTCGATCCCTTCGCGCAGGATCCGTCGGGCCTGCAGCAGGTGGTTCCGCACCGTGGACGGGGCGATCCCGAGCACGACGGCGATCTCTTCGGGATCGAGCCCCTCGATCTCCCGGAGCACGAACACGGCACGCTGTCGCGGGGCGAGGCCGGCGGCGAGGTGGGCGAACGCGCGTTGCAGCGCCTGCCGGTCGATCTCCCCTTCGGGCGTCGGCGCAGCGCCGGCGATCTCGTCGACCTCCGGGCTCGGGACGAGCGCGACGCCACCGCGTGCCCCACGCGTCCGCAGGGAGTCGATCGCCGCGTTGACCGTGATCCGGTACAGCCAGGTGTCGAAGGCATGGCTCGAGTCGTAGCGGTCGAGCCGCTGCCAAACCTTCAGGAACACGCCCTGGGCGACATCGAGTGCGTCGTCCAGATGGCCCGTGATCTGACACGCCGTGCGCACGACCCGCTCCCGCTTCCGCCGGACCAACTCGTCGAACGCCCGCCGGTCCCCCGCCGCCGCGGCGCGGACCAGCTCTGCGTCGTCAGGCGGCTGCGGCATCGGCCACGCTCGTGCCCCCACGGCGTGCCGCGACGAGGGCCTCCCGCCTCGGCCGGAGATACGGCCGAACGCGACCCGCCGTCTAGTCGACCCGGGAGGGGTGCTACCCGCGCCGTCCGCGACGCGGGAGCGACTACTCTAGCGAAGCTTGGACGCGCCCGAAACCGCGCCTGGGCGATTCCCGGTCCGGAAAAAAACGTGCCGCAAGGGCACATGCGTCCGTGCGCCAATAGGCCAGCGGCACCCAGCCCGTGACGTCCGGCTCAGCTGGATGAGGTACGAGTCAGTTGGCACGACGGGAAACGGAACGCCGGACAGTCCGGTGTAGGCGGCCCAAACGTCCCCGGCCTGGATGTACTGCCCGACCTGGACGACCGCGCAATCCGGCAGGCCGGGGGGTGAGCAGGTGGCGAACAGGACGCCCTCGAACTCGTCGATCTCCTCCATGAGCCGATCGGCTCGATTGCTGACCAGGGCGTACGGTGGAGCCCAGTGGTTCTGACCCGTCTTCGAAACCAACTCATGGTCGCGGGGCGTGATTGCCGACCCAACCGACGCAGGCGGAGCGGATTGCGCCCGCAGGTTAATCCCGAGGCCCGGATTGTGCGACCCGACGATGATGTAGGCGACCGTCGCCGGAGCGTTGACGCCGAGCTGACCAGGTAGCCCTCGCCCGGGACGAGCAGGAACGGCGTGCCCGTCGTCCCGGTGTAGGCGGCGAAAATATCTCCGCTCGGGATGTACCGGCCCACCTGGCCGATGATCCCCGTGCCACCCATGTCGACGTTCAGGTCGAGCGCGTTGACCAGGTTCGTCTGCTGATGGTACGGGAGAGCGATCACCTGGGCTCCCGAGCGCGACGTTCCGCCCGGGGCTGCGGCGCCTTGCTTCTCCAGTGTGGACAGGAGCTTGAAGCCCATGTTCCCCGCGAAGAACCCTCCCGCGATCAGCGCCGCGACCGCTGCAACAGCACCAAAGCGCAAACCCCTCGTTCTCATGCCATCCCATGCCAGCCCCCCCACGATCGGGAGGCTGGCGGATACGCCGGGACTCGGGGTGCTGGGCGACATCCGCCGTCGCCTGGGCGAGCGAATCGTGCTCGATCACTTCGAAACCTTCGAGTACTCCCAGGACCTACCGACCTCGACCCCGCACCGCACGACCGCACCGGTCGGGCGTGCAGCAGCATGGCGTGGCGTCCGAGCCTGGCGCTGAGGTGGGTCACGCGCAGCCGATGGTGCGCCCGATCTGACGATGAGCGGATCCGGCCAGGAGCTGGGCGGCCACGGGCCGGGATGAGGCGGGGCCGTTTGAGGTAGTAGGTCACGGAGAAGGTCTGACGAGAGAAGGTGCGACGGCAGGAGTGGCAGCGGTAGCGGGGGACCGGTGGAGCGTGGCGTAGGAGCCGCGGTGGCGGAAGAGGCAGCCGGGATCGGTGCGGCGGTGCTCCCGGCACTCGGGCCAGGGGCAGAACGGAGGGCGAAACGCTTGCAGGCGCTCGACCGGGGTGCGCGGCTGGTCCACGCCCAGTCCTGTGTCACAGCCCGTGCCACCGTTCGACCCGCTCTAAATGCTGGCGCAACACACCTTGCCTACCCGCAACCCAACCTCACGCCCGCCCGCGGACACCCACCATCCATACACGGACGCAACAAGCTCCGCACTACGATGGGCTGCTAGGAGCTAGGACGTGGTCTGGAGCACGGGCTCCAGACGCGGGGCCGGCCGGCTCCGCGGCTCGGGCCGCGCGATGGGCTCGAGGAGCACGGCGTCGAACACCTCCTGTACATGGCGGACGAAGACGAATTGCAGATCGCGGCGCACCGCGGCCGGGATCTCGTCCAGGGTCCGGCGGTTTGCACTCGGGAGCAGGACGGTGCCGATGCCGGATCGCCGCGCGGCGAGCGCCTTCTCCTTGATCCCGCCGACCCCCAGGACGTTGCCGCGCAGTGTGATCTCGCCGGTCATGGCGATCCCGCTGCGTACGGGCCGCGAGGTGAAGGCCGACAGCATCGCCGCAGCGATCGTGATTCCGGCCGACGGGCCGTCCTTCGGGATCGCCCCTTCGGGCACGTGGACATGTACATCACGCGACTCGAAGAACCCCGGGGCGATGCCCAGCTCGGCCGAGCGGGCCCGAGCGTAGGACAGCGCCGCCTGCGCGGACTCCTTCATCACTTCGCCCAGCTGGCCGGTCAGGATCAGGTTGCCGCGACCGTCCATGACGGAGGACTCGATGTACAGGACGTCGCCGCCCGTTTCCGTCCACGCGAGGCCGGTCGCGACGCCGACCTGCGCCTCGCGCATCGCCTCCTCGCGGCTCGGAGGTGGCGCGCCGAGGTAGCCCTCGAGGCTCGAGGCGATCACGCGGACTCGCGAGCGCCTGCCCTCGGCGACCTGCCGCGCGACCTTGCGGCACACACCGGCGATCGCCCGCTCCAGGTTGCGCAGGCCGGCCTCGCGCGTGTAGTCACGGATCGTCGCCCGGACCGCGTTGTCCGAGAACTCGATGTGCGACGGTTTCAACCCGTTGCGCTCGACCTGCCGCGGCACCAGATGGCGGCGTGCGATCTCGAGCTTCTCCTCCTCGGTGTATCCCGACAGCCGCAGGATCTCCATCCGGTCGCGGAACGCGGGCTGGATCGTATCGAGGAGGTTCGCCGTCGTGACGAACAGCACGTCCGACAGGTCGAACGGCACGCCGAGGTAATGGTCGCGGAAGCTGTTGTTCTGCTCCGGATCGAGCACCTCGAGCAAGGCCGCCGACGGATCGCCGCGGTGATCTGCGCCGATCTTGTCCACCTCGTCCAGCATGAACACGGGGTTCATCGAGCCGGCCTGGTGGATCCCCTGGATGATGCGCCCGGGCATGGCGCCGACGTAGGTCCGCCTGTGACCGCGGATCTCCGCCTCGTCCTTCACGCCGCCGAGCGCCAGCCGGGCGAACTTCCGGCCGAGCGCGCGGGCGATCGACTGGCCGAGCGACGTCTTGCCGGTCCCCGGGGGGCCGGCGAAGCACAGGATCGGGCCATGGCTGCTGCGATTGAGCTTGCGAACCGAGAGGTGCTCGAGGATCCGCTCTTTGATCTTGTCGAGACCGAAGTGGTCCTCGTCGAGGATCCGCGCGGCCTTGACCAGATCGCCGCTGTCGCGCGTCGTTTTGCCCCACGGGAGCCCGACCATCCAGTCCAGGTAGTTGCGCAGCGTCGTCGACTCCGAGGAGTCCGGATGCATGCGCTCGAGCTTCTTGAGCTGCCGGTCGAACTCCTCCCGGACGTCCGCGGGCATGCGCAGGCCGGCCGCTTTCAGCCGGTACTGCTCGAGCTCCTCGGCCAGCTCGTTCCCCTCGCCGAGCTCGCTCTGGATCGCCTTCATCTGGTGCCGCAGGTAATACTCGCGCTGCGAGCGGTCCATCTCGTCGCGGGCAAGCGAGTCGATCTCGCGCTGCATCGAGAGCAGGTCGAGCTCGCGCTTGAGGTAGTCGTGGACCCGGCGCAAGCGCGCCAGCGGGTCGAGCGTCTCCAGGATCTCCTGGGCCTCGCCGAGCTTGAGATCGAGATTCGACGCGGTCAGATCCGCGAGCCGCCCGGGGTCCTGCAGATTGCCGGCGATGGCCATGACCTCCGACGGGAGGTTCTTGCCCAGGGTCGACGCGCGCTCGATCAGGCGCTTGACCGAGCGGAGAGTCGCCTCGGTCTCGATCGAATCCGGGTCGTGCGGCAGATCGTCGAGCCGGGTCAGACGGGCCTGCAGGTGTGCCGCCTGGCTCACGAACTCGTCGACGCGTGCCCGACACACGCCCTGGACGAGAACGCGGATCCGCCCATCGGGCAGCTTGAGCATGCGCATGATCACGGCAACGGTGCCCATGCGGAACAGATCGTCGGCGTCCGGGTCCTCTTCGTCCCGGTCCCGCTGCGCGGCCAGGAGGATCATCCGATTCGACGCCAGGGCTTCGTCGACCGCCTGGATCGAGATGTCGCGGGCCACCGACAGCGGCGAGATGATGAACGGAAAGACGACGAGATCGCGCAGCGGAAGCACGGGTAAGCGGTCCGGAACGCGGACCTCCTCGCTCACGGTCTTCCCGGGGTCGATGGAGCTCATTCGACTCGCACCTCGATCGGCACTTCCTCGCCGCGACGGTTCGGGACTTTGGGGAACTGGATGCGCAGCAGTCCATTGCGCAGCAGCGCTTCGGCCAGCCGGGTGTTGACCGGCACCCCGAGCTGGATCACGCGGCGGAACCCGCCGTACGCACGCTCCGCCACGTGGACCTCGACGTCCTCGTCGTCCGCCGAGCGCGACTTCTCGCCGCGCAGGATGACGTTTCCGCCGAGCACCGTCACGGACAGCTTCTCCGGAGCCACCCCCGGAAGATCGACTTGCAGCAGGACGGACGAGTCGGTCTCGATCACGTCGGCGTTCGGGATCCAGGCTCCCTCGCCGCGATCCCCGCCCAAGTCGATCAGGTTGTCGAACAACCGATTGATCTCGCTCTGGATTCGAGCCATCTCGAGAAACGGTCCCAAAGTCGACGTCACGACGGCCTCCGCGGCGCTACTTGCGCCCCTCGAGGTTCTGCAACTCGGCCATGAACTCGCGCACGTCCTCGAACTCGCGATAGACGGACGCGAATCGAACGTACGCCACCTTGTCCAGCTCGCGCAGTCGCTCCATCAGGAGCTCGCCGATCGCGCGTGACGGGATCTCGCGGTCCGAGCTGTCTGTGACGAGCTGCTCGACCTCCTCGACCAGCGCCTGGAGCGACTTGGCCGACACCGGTCGTTTCTCGCAGGCTCGATGCAGCCCGGCCGTCAGCTTCACCCGGTCGAACGCTTCGCGGCGACCGTCTTTCTTGACCACGAGGTACGGGATCTCCTCGATCCGCTCGTACGAGGTGAACCGGCGGCCGCAATCGATGCACTCGCGCCGGCGCCGAATCGAGTCGCCCGAGCCGCTCTCCCGCGAGTCGACGACCTTGTCCTTGATCTTCCCGCAGAATGGGCACTTCACGATGCGCTCCCCGGGGCGGCGGTCGGTACGACCCGCGCGCCCAGCCGCCGCATCGCCGTCGCCGACGCGCGGATCTCGCGCCACGAGATATTCTCGGTCCACAGGAGCACGACCCCGGTCAGCAGGATCGGCACGGTGATCAACACGTGAACGACGAGCGCCGCGCTCACGGCGGAGGACTCCGACACCCCAAAGGCGAGGAGCCCGACCTTCATCGCGCCGTGATAGCCACCCGCGCCGCCGGGCGTCGGAACGGCGACGCCGAGGGCCAAGAGCGGCAGGATCACGAGGACCGTGCCGAACGGCAGGTCGATGCCGATCGCGCGGATGCCGAGCCAGGTCCCGGCGGCGATCACAAGCCAGGCTGCGAGGCTGTTTGCGACCACCCGCACGGCGAGACGCGGACGGGCGAGAGCGGTCGCGCCGCGAGAGACTTCGGTCGCCGTTCGTCCGACCCATTGCAACACGCTCGGCCAACCCTCTAGCCACGCACCGCTCCGGCCCGCGAATCGTGCGATGCCGAGCATCCCGGCAAGGCCGAGCGCTGCACCCAGGACGAGCCCGAGCGAGAGGGTGCGCAGGAAAACCCCGTGCTCCGCTGCCAGCCCGGTGAGCGGCGCGAAGAAGCTCCCCACCGCGAACAGGACGGCGACCGTTCCCGCGTCGAGCAGGCGGTCGACGACGACGGTTCCGAGGCACGGACCGAGCGGGAGGTCCTCCCGGCTCGACAGCAGCAGGGGCCGGACGAGCTCCCCCAGGCGACCGGGCACGACCCACGACGTCAGGTAGCCGAGAACGACGGCGACGAACGCGGGGCGGAACCCCACGCCGACGCGGGTCGGCTCGAGCAGGGCTTGCCAGCGCCAGACACGGAACGCGTTGTGGCCGAAATTCAGGACCGCGCACGCGAGGACACCCAGGAACGAGGCGGACAGGATCTGGCGAACCACGGTTGCCGGATCGGCTCCGCGAAGCACCCAGGCAAGCAAAAGGATGGCGGTGAGGAGCCCGCCGGCGTACTTGACACCCTCCCTCACGAATCTCCCCCGAGTCTGACCGGCGGTCCGGCGCTGAATCTAGGCCAGCCCCGCACAAGGGTCAACCGTTCGCGGCCCTACTTTCGCCGGATCGGGTCCAGCTTTTCGGCGCGGACGCCCATGTCGGGGCCCGGTTCGCGCCAGTCTCGCCCGCGGATGGGTGTTCATCCGGGGATCTCCGTCTCCACGGGGATCTGCGGGCGGACTCGAATCACCTGGAACTTCTTGAGCGCGACGGTCCCCGGTGGAGCGCGGCGCAGGCGGCGGACGTACTTCCGGCGGGTCCACTGGACGTCGACGAACGCTTGGTCCCTTGCGTCGCTGAACCAGGCGGCCACGCTTGCCGCGAAGCTCAACGCCGATCCGTCTGGGTCCCGAGCTTGCCCTTCGCTTCGAAGGACGACGTGGGCCCCGGGCACGTCCCGCGCGTGGAGCCAGATATCGTCGGGCGAGGCAAGACGAAACGTCACTCGGTCGTTGCCAGCACCGCTCTTCCCGGCTAGAACGGTTTCCCCTCCGGGCGCTCGGAACGTCCGGATCCCCTCGGCGCGACGAGTCGGCACGGCGGGGCGGCCGCGCCCCGCGCTCCGCCCTTCGAGGGGAATCC
>Ga0247727_10003604_pt1 | contig 33951 bp, 21 predicted proteins | sample WisWelCaveWW1625_FD_202498 | JGI IMG/M metagenome (GOLD analysis project Ga0247727, IMG submission 202498) | Biofilm microbial communities from Wishing Well Cave, Virginia, United States - WW16-25 | ecosystem: Environmental > Aquatic > Deep subsurface > Groundwater > Cave microbial mat | place...
CGTCCTCGGCACCTGGGAGTTCAACTCGATTTCGCGGCTCAATACCCGGCCTACGTGTTCCCCTGTCAACGCTTCGGTTACGACCTTGCGGTCGTACCCACATGACTCGGGGCCATCGTGGGTGGCTGCTGCACTTTGCCGGTTTATCCCGGCGCTTCTTCCGGAACGAGTACGAAAGGTAACATTCGTGTTTCGTTCAGACCTCGCGGGCCTTGGGCGAGCGCGAAGATTCAAGCGGATTCCGCCGCCTGGGCGACCACGGCCAGGATCCGCGCGCCGTAGCGCTCGGCCTTGGCGGGCCCGATGCCGTGAGCCAGCTTGAGCATCTCGAGGCCGCGCGGGCGCAAGAGCGCGATGTCGCGGAGCGTGCGGTCGCTCGCGACCACGAACGCCGGCACGCTGTCCTCGCGGGCCAGCTCGGAGCGCAGCAGGCGGAGCGCCTCGAAGAGAGGCGCGGCCTCCGGCGGGAGGACCTCGGGGGTCTCCGGGGCGCGTGGGGCTCGGGCGCCTGAGGCACCGCGTGACGGGCGCGGCGGCGCCTCGCCCTCGTGCTCACGCGGCAACACCAAGCGCGCCGGCCGATCGCCCTTCATGACCGCCCGGCCCGACCCCGTGAGGAGCACGACCGGCTTGTCGCCGGGCGTGAAGTCCACCCAGCCCGCGGTGACGCAGCGGCGCAGGAGCTGGGTGAGCCACGGCTCGGAGTGCTCGCGCAGCGTGCCGTAGGTCGGCGTGCGGTCGAGCCCCGCGCGCTGGAGCCGGGGGTCGGGCACTCCGGCGAGCAGCTTCACGGCCGCGGTCAGCCCGTAGCGCCGGTCGACCCGCGCGACGGCCGAGAGCGCCTTCCGCACCATCAGGCTCGTTTCTTCCTCGCTCTCTGCATCGCCGTCCATCTGGCGGCAGACGTCGCAGCGGCCGCAGCCCGAGAGCGTCTCGGCCTCGTCGCCAAAGTAGCGCAGGATCGCGTCGTGGCGGCAGCTGCCGCCCTCGGCCCAGCGCATGAGATCGAGGAACAGGCCCCACTTGTGCTCGATCACCTCGGGCCGCGGCGCCTCGCCGCCGCCGCCCGACTCGAGCAGGCGCCGGCGCAGCGGCAGGTCGCCGGGAGAGTGGAGCAGGAGCCCGAACGCCTCCTCGCCGTCGCGGCCGGCGCGCCCGACCTCCTGGTAGTAGGCCTCGACCGACCCGGGCGGGGCGAGGTGGATCACCGCGCGCACGTCGGCGCGGTCGATGCCCATGCCGAACGCGTTCGTCGCCACGACGACCTCGAGCGCGCCCTCCGCGAAGGCGCGCTGCACGCGAGTGCGCGTCTCGCCCGTCATGCCGGCGTGGTACCCGTCGGCGCGCCAGCCCCGCGCGGCGAGCCGGGCGGCCTGCTCTTCCGTGGCGCGGCGCGTCGGCGCATAGACGATCGCGCTGCCGCGCGCGGCTCCCGGCGCGCCGAGCGCTTCTTCGAGCTGCGCGTCCACCTGGCGGTCGCGCTCGCGCTCGCTGGCCACGTGGCGCGCCCGGAGCGCGAGGTTCGGGCGCGCGAAGCCTTGGAGAAGCTGCGGCGTGTCCGTGCCGAGGCCCAGCCGGACGAGGATCTCGTCGCGGACGATCGGGGTAGCGGTGGCGGTACAGGCCAGGACAAGCGGCGGACGCAGCTCGGCGATGAGCCCGCCGATCGCCAGGTATTCGGGCCGGAAGTCGTGGCCCCATTCGCTGATGCAGTGGGCCTCGTCTACCGCCACGAGCGGTGTGCCGAGCTCGAGCGCCAGGGCCCGGAACCCCGGGTAGGCGAGCCGCTCGGGCGCCACGTAGGCGAGCTTGAAGGCGCCCTGCCGCAGCCGCGCGAGCCGCTCGCGCATCTCCTGGGCCGAGAGCGTCGCTGCCAGGAACGTGGCCGGCACCCCGCGCGCCGTGAGCGCCTGCACCTGGTCGTGCATCAACGAGACGAGCGGAGAGATGACGAGGCTGGTGCCGGGCAGCAGGCTCGCGGGGAGCTGGTAGGTGAGGCTCTTGCCCCCGCCGGTGGGGGCCACCTGCAGCAGGCGGCCCTTTTCGAGCAGCGTGAGGATGGCCTCACGCTGCCCCGGCCGGAAGGCTTCGTACCCCAGCCTCGCGAGCCCTGTGTCGAGATCCAGTTCAGTCACGGCCCGGATCATACCGGCGGGGCCGGTGAGGGGAGGACCATCCGTTACGCATGCACGCCCGGGGCCTCGTGGCCGGTCCTGGCGACGTACTCGACGTACGTGCCCGGGTAGAGGTGGGGCAAGGGGTCGCTGCCGCTCTCGCCGCCCAGCTCGAGCACACGGTTGCTGAGGCCGCGCAGGAACGTGCGGTCGTGCGAGACGAAGATCATCGTGCCGTCGAAGTCCGCGAGCGCCTCGACCAGCATCTCCTTGGTCGCGAGGTCGAGGTGGTTCGTGGGCTCGTCGAGCACCAGGAAGTTCGGCGGGTCGTAGAGCATGCGCGCTATCACGAGCCGCGACTTCTCGCCTCCGGACAGTGCCCGGACGCGCTTGTCGATCTCGTCCCCCGAGAACTGGAAGGCGCCGAGCAGGTTCCGGAGCGCCCCCACGCCCTCGTGCGGGAAATCGGCCTGGATCTGCTCCCACACGGTGAGGGCCGGGTCGAGGAGATCGAGGGCCTGCTGCGCGAAGTAGCCGAGCTTCAGGCTCGCGCCGAGCTTCACCTGGCCGGTGTCGGGAGCCAGCACACCCGCGACCATCCGCAAGAGCGTCGTCTTGCCGGCGCCGTTCTTGCCCATCACGCACCAGCGCTCGCCGCGACGGATTGTCATGCTGAGGCCGTCGTGCACGACGCGCGCGCCGTAGCGCTTGCTCACGGCCTCGAGCGTCGCCACCTCCTCGCCCGAGCGCGGCGGGCGGCGGAAGTCGAAGCGCACGAGCTTGCGCTGCTTCGGCAGCTCGATCTTATCGATCTTATCGAGCGCCTTCACTCGGCTCTGCACCTGCGCCGCCTTGGCCGCGTGGGCCGAGAAGCGCTCGATGAAGCGCTGCTCCTTGGCGAGCATCGCCTGTTGGCGCGCATAGGCGGCCTCGCGGTTCTGGTCGCGAAGCGCCCGCTCGCGCTCGTAGAAATCGTAGTTGCCCGAGTAGGCGATGATCTCGCCGTCGTCGATCTCGGCGATGCGCGTGACGGTGCGGTTCATGAACTCGCGGTCGTGCGAGGTCATGAAGAGCGCGCCCGGGTAGGCCTTCAGGAAGCCCTCGAGCCACAGGATCGACTCGATGTCGAGGTGGTTGGTGGGCTCGTCCATCAGTAGCACGTCGGGCCGTCCGAGCAGGACGCGCGCCATCGCGACACGCATCTTCCAGCCGCCCGAGAGGGCGCCCACGTCGCCAGAGGTGCGCTCGTCCTCGAATCCGAGGCCGTGGAGCACCTCGCGCGCCTGCGCCTCGAGCGCGTAGCCGCCCTTGTGGTCGTACTCCTCCTGCACCTCGCCGAAGCGCGCGAGGATCTCGTCCATGTCGTCCGTCCGCGCGGGATCGGTCATCACGTGCTGCAGGTGCTCGAGCTCGTGGTGCAGGTCGCCGAGCCGGCCGCTGCCGGCGATCGCCTCGTCGAGCACCGAGCGGCCCTTCATTTCCTCGACGTCCTGGCGGAAGTAGCCGATCGTGAGCTTCTTCGGGACCGACACCTCGCCCTCGTCGGGGCCCTCCTCGCCCACGATCATGCGGAAGAGCGTCGTCTTGCCGGCGCCGTTCGGGCCGACGAGGCCGACGCGCTCGCCCGGATTGAGCTGGAACGAGGCCTCGACGAAGAGCACCTGGCGTCCGTACTGCTTGCTGATGCGCGTGAACGAGATCATGGCAAAGCGACGAGGGTAACTTATAATCCGCCTCGATGACCACGGTGCAGGCCGGGGCCGTGAGCCCGGACGCGAGCCTCCGGGCCGACATCGAAGAAGTGAAGCGCATCGTCCTGCAGGGGCTCGGCACGCTGACCCGACGCCTGTCGCTCGCGCGCCGCGCGCTACGAGCGTCGAGCCGGGCCCCGGTAGCGAGTCAGGGAGTGTCGGGACGCGTGAGGGGATCGGAGCGGCGTTCCGTCTACGAGACCGGCAAGGGGCGGCTCTGCCCAAAGTGCGGGTGGCCGGCCTCTGATTGCCGCTGCTCGAAGGCGGACGAGGAGCCCGTGCCCGCGAAGCTGCGGTGCGTGCTGCGGCTCGAGAAGAAGGACCGCGGCGGCAAGAGCGTGACCGTCGTCGCCGACCTGCCGAGAAACCAGGAATTCCTCGCCGCCCTCGCCTCCGAACTGAAGCGGGCCTGCGGGACGGGCGGTACCGTCGCCGACGGAGCCGTCGAGATCCAGGGCGATCAGCGTGAGCGTCTGCGGCCGCTGCTGGTTGCCAAGGGCTGGGTCGTTCGAGGCTGAACAAACGGTGGGAATGGCCGGCATCCGGAACGCGTTCAGGCCGAGTAGAGCCAATGGTCGCCCGTAATGGCAACCTGCGCGTCTTGCGAATGCCCGGGCGGCTGTCGATGAATTCCGCTAATGAATTGCATTTTGGGGATGGCGTCGACAAGAATCGGCTGCAGTCGCCTCACCAGAGGGAAGGGTCACGGAAGGATCCGCGCGGGCGGAGCCGTCACCGTTTCGGTGGGGCGCTCAAGGAGGATCCCTCATGAAGCGTCGTGAGTTCACGAAGGTGATGGGTGCGGTGGCGGCTGGCCTGGCGGCCGGCTCCAGTCTGCGCGCGGACGAGAAGCCCAAGGACAAGAGCGAGAAGCACGTCTGTAAAGGCCACAACTCGTGCAAGGGCAAGGGCGGCTGCAAGTCCGGCGACGCCGGCTGCGCCGGCAAGAACTCCTGCAAGGGCAAGGGCGGCTGCGCGTCGGCCGAAGCCAAGCACTCCTGCAAGGGCACGAACTCCTGCAAGGGCATGGGCGGCTGCAAAACCGGCGACGCCGGCTGCGCCGGCAAGAACTCCTGCAAGGGCAAGGGCGGCTGCGCCGTCCCCCCGAAGCACTAGAGCCCACGTCGATCTGAGAGGGACCGCGGACCGCCGTCTGGCTCCGCGGTCCCTTCGTAGGCGCGCATGAACCGATTCGGTGTGCCCGACCTCGGGATCGGGATCGGGCTGCGGACGGTCCACTTCGGCGAGATCCTGGCGGGGAAACCCGCGCTCGACTGGTTCGAGGTGCTGTCCGAGAACTTCATGGACACCGGGGGGCGACCCCTGCACGTCCTCGACCGCGTGGTCGAGCGCTTCCCCGTGGCCCTCCACGGCGTCTCGCTGTCGATCGGGAGCACGGATGCTCTCGACCGCGCGTACCTCCAGAAACTGAAGGCGCTCGCGAAGCGGACGCGCGCCCGCTGGGTCTCCGACCACCTGTGCTGGACGGGCGTCCTCGGGCGCAACAGCCACGACCTGCTCCCGCTGCCGTACGACAGGGCGACGCTGCGCCACGTCACGCGCCGCGTGAAGCAGGTCCAGGACGTGCTCGAGCGCCCGCTCGTGCTCGAGAACCCGTCGACGTACCTCGCGTACGCGCGATCGACGATGACGGAGTGGGAGTTCCTGACGGCGCTCTGCGACGCGACCGGGTGCGGGCTGCTGCTCGACGTGAACAACGTCTACGTCAGCTCCTTCAATCACGGCTTCGACCCGCGGCAGTACATCGACGGGATACCGGCCGACCGCGTGGTGCAGGTCCACCTGGCCGGGCACACGAACCACGGGACGCACATCCTCGACACGCACGACGGCCGCGCCATTCCCGAGGTGTGGAAGCTCTTCGCGAGGCTATGCGCGCGCACGGGCCCGGTGTCGACGCTCTTCGAGTGGGACGCGTCCATCCCCAGGCTCGCGGCGGTCGTCAGGGAGGCGGCGAAGGCGCGTCCGTTCCTCACGGCCGTGGCCGCCACCGGCACCGATGACGCCTGAGCTGGCGCTCGGCGGTCTGCAGCGGTGGCTGCAGGCGGTCGTCGAGTCTCCGGGGTCCGTCGGGCGGGCGCTCGCGTCGCGCGAGGCCGCGCGGCTCGTGCGTCCCGGCAAGACCCACGAGGTCGTGCTGCCCTCGGCACGCCTGAGCGCCGTCGAGCGCGTTGGCGTTTACCAGGGGATGTACCTGCCCCGGATGCGGGAGGCGCTCGAGTCCGACTACCCCGGGCTCGCGCACTTCCTCGGCCTGGCGGCGTGGGAGCGTCTCGTGAGCGCCTACGTCACCGATCACCCGTCGCGGAGCTACACGTTCAACGATCTGGGCCGCCGGCTGCCGCAGTTCGTACGACGGGCGCGCGTGCGGCGCCCGGCGTTCTGTCACGATCTGGCCCGGCTCGAGTGGGCGGTGAGCGAGGTCTTCGACTCCCCGGAGACGCGCCCGCTGGCAGAGACGGACTTCGCGTCGGTGGTGCCCCGCGACTGGGAGCGGGCACGGCTCGTTCCCGTGGCCGCGCTGCGGCTCGTCGAGCTCGATCACGACGCCGGCGAGTACCTCGACAGCCTGCGCGGCGACGCCCACGAGCACCCGCCCGTCCGACGCCGCCGCACCCTGCTCGTCGTCTACCGCCGTAACTACGCGGTGCTGCGACGCGAGCAGACGCCGGCCGCGTTCGCTCTGCTTCGGGACCTGGTGGCCGGGCTGCAGGTGGGTCGCGCAGTCGCCCGCGCGCTCGCTCGCCCGCGGGCCCGGCTCGCCGGTGCTGACGCGGCGTTCCGCTTGTTCCGCGACTGGGCCGCGATGGGTGTGTTCCGGGCCGTCGAGGGGGGCAGCCCGGGGCGCGCCGGCTCGCGTCCAGTCGTGCGTGGGACGAACCCGCAAGGGGCTGGACTCACCCGCAAGAGAGCGTGAGGCCGGCAGCGGGATAAGCACGGGCGGGTCGAGCCTTGTGGGGGGCATCCCGCCCCCCACACCCCCGGGGCATCCCCCCACACCCCTCCGTTAGCGCGGCATGGGGATCGTCGGCGCGACGAGGTCGTCCATCGACCAGCGCTCCACGTCGTCGATCCGCGAGAGCAGCAGCTCGTGGATCCCCGGGCCTACTCCCTCGGGCGGCGCCAGCGTGCGCGCCTTCATCCCCGAAGCGAGCCGCTCGAGGCGGGTGCGCACGCGAGCGTCCGGTTCGCTCGCGGCCGCGGCCGCGATCTCGGCAGCCGCGGCGCGCACGGCCGCCGGATAGCTCCCGGCCTGTCTGAGCGCCCCGCGCCAGCGCTCGTACACGAGCCGCTCGATCCAGTGATACTCCGCGGGCGGCATGCGGAGCGCGACGAACGCGTCCATCTCGGCGCCCACGACGTCGCTCACGTCACGGATGATGTCCGGGACCTGCTTCAGCTCCTCGAGCGTGCGCACGTTCTTGCGGGGCAGGCTGTCGAGACTCGGGCCGGCGTCCCGCCGCGCCGCTTCGATGCGCGCGCGCACCGCAAAGAAGCGGTCGAGCTGCTCGGGCGACAGGGCGTCCTTCTCCGGACGCTTCCAGCCGACCTCGTCCACCATGTCGTCGAGCGCCGTCTGGGTGCGCTTCATCTTCTGGATCGGCCCCACGACTCGCGACGCCTCCCGCACGAGCGTGGGCGCGAGGAGCGCCAGGCCCACGCTGGCGACCGCCACCACGCCGGCGCATCCGATGCCCACCTTCGCCAGGGTCTTCATGGTCGGGCTGCGAGGAGTCCGGACAGTCTAACGCCATCTCACAACGTCACGGTGGGCGACGACAACGACTTCCTTGTGGCTGCCTCAGTTGCGACGTCTCCGACCTCGGCTCTTCGGCCGCAAGGGGACGCGGGCGGTCGCCCGGCGCGCTGGTCGAGCAGACTCGTGATTGTCTCACGCGTCAACTTCCCCCAGCCCATAATGCGTGGCAGGAGGCGCGTCGTCTCCAAACAGCTGCTCGGTGAATCCAGCGTCCCTCAACGCAGTACGAAGATCGCCAGCAAGGGCCGCATCCGAGAAAGCAAGGTCGGCATCGCGCGTGCGCGGCGGGACATGCCCAGGTGGGTTGGCCAGGGGATGAAACCGATGGAGCCGATGGGCCCATCCGCCAACAACAACCAACTGACCGAGCCACGGCCGAGAGCCGTGAGGAGGCGCGCGAACGCTTCGATGTCCTCCAACTCAGCGGCCTCCCTCGATGACGCGGCGCAGCGCTCGCTTCCGGATCAGGTCGGCCTGCTCGCGCCCTCGCGAAGGATGCGCCGCCACGTCGACCCAGACCTGCAGCACGTCGCACACCGCGATGCTTCCCGGCCGGACCATCCCACGAAACACCGACTGTGGCGCCGGGGCCTGCCGGACGATGAGATCTGGAGATTCGCCCGGCGCGCATGCTCGCAGATTCTTCCAAGCCGCCAGGTTCGCAGGCTGGACGCGCTGGACGTACACGTACGGTGGTACGCCGTGAACGAACCCGAGCTGCAGCGCCTCTGCGGCGGCGAACAGCGCAAGGCAGGCCCGTCCGCTACCGAGCATCTTGCGGAGCTGCGCTTGCACGTCGCCTGGGAGGACGAATCGCATCGGCACTTCTCGAACCGAGCGAGCCGACAAAGCCTGCCACCGGTTGAGCAGGTCTTCGCGTCGCACCAGGTTCAGGTAGGGTGCCGATTCGTGGAGGTAGCCCTCGCGCTGGAGCTGCTGGACGAATCGGAACGCACTCATCACCGATACGTTCGCGGCGCGAGCGAGCTGGGACGCGTTCCGATACTGCCCTCGCGGTGCCGAGAGCAGCCCCTCTGGTAGGTCCGGGGCCAGCAGCACCTTCAGCATCCACCGGTTCAGATCAGTGAAGAAATCGCCCGAGTTGCGCACCGACCGTCTCACGGAGGCTGGAGGATTCCTAGCAAGGGCGTTCATCTCCTCGAGTTGAGGGCCTCGGAACATACGGAGACCGTCGAAGTCGATGACGCCGGCGGCCGCGGCCGGGGCGTAGTCTTCAGCGAACTTGATCACCTGCTCGGCTGCGCGCGGGGAGATCTTCGGCGCAGCGACGACCGCGAGGGGCGCGGCTTTCTGGCCGGCGGCGCGTGCTGACTGGAGTACGGCTTGGGCCAAGAGCGGCACAAGCCGATCGCTGCGACCTTCGGGACCTGCTTTCACCTCGATGGCGTACGCGATCCCGGGCCGTTGGACGATCAAGGAGGGCTGAAAGCGGTCACGATGAGGCGAGCGACGGACCTCCCACCCGGCTTTCTCGAACATCGCAGCCAAGAGGGACTCGGCGGCACTCCTGCGTTGGAGAGCATCGGACTTGCCGGGGAGTTCGGGGTTTTCCATGGCTCTCATTTTGGCCGCGAGTGCTACCATGGCCGTGTTAATTACCGTGGCCAGAGTAATTAACGTGGCCATGATAATCCAATATCGGCAAAAACTCAATCGCGTCAAGGACTGAGCGACGGCGCTTGCAGCCTGCGCGGGCCCGCGCGCCTATCGCTGCTGCAGGCCAGCCCCCGGAGACCGCCAGGAGCCAGAGCACGTCGCGGATGGCCCGGCGCATTGCTCCGGACGCGCCAGGCGGAACAGTGCTCGCCGCGCCGCCCGCTCGAGATCTCGCTCGACGTGACGCAGAGGATCCTTCTTGGCTATCCTGGCGTCCCCATGAGCGAGCGGGGCGCCTTCGAACGGGATGACGGCAGTCCAGAGCTTCCCGGAATGAACTCGCCTTGGAACGACTGGGTTGCCGCTTCGGCGACTTTCAACTACTGCAGCGACGACCCCGCGCTGGATTGGCTCGAGGCCTTCGGGCAGAGCAAGGGCTTTCGGCGCGACGATCAGCTCTCCGGCTACGACCTCCGAACCGATTTCCGCGCGTTTCTCAAGGCGAAGGCCGCCCGGTTCGAATCCGTCGTCACCGAGTACCTGGCCGCGCGGTTCCAGGTCATCCGCATCGCACGGGCACCTGCCGATATCCGGAATCGGGCGTTCGCAGAAACGACATGGGCCGCCATGCGAGATGGCGCAGAGATCCTGGCGCAGGCCGTCCTCTGGAATCCGCAGACGCAAACCTACGGCGCGGCCGACCTCTTGGTCCGGTCCGATCGTCTCGGCGCGCTTGTCCCCGGAGCCCTGTCCGAGGAAGACGCTGCGGCCACCGCTCCGGATCTGTCTCTGGGACCGCGCCACTATCGTGTGGTGGACGTCAAGTTCACGACGCTGGAGCTGCTGAAAGACGGCCAGGCCGCAAGCGACCACCTGAAGTACATGGTCGAGGTCTGGCTCTACAACGAGGCTCTCGGCCGCCTCCAGGGCTTCACGCCGCCCGCCGCCTTCCTCTTGGGTCGGCGGTGGAAAGCCGCCAAGCAGCGCGGCACCTCGGCTCTGGAACGACTCGCCCGTGTCGACCGCGATCGGTACTTCGACAACTGGGGGACGAGTTTGCGCGATGTCGCGTCCGGGGCTTGCGCCTGGGTCCGGCGGGTTTCCCGAGAGGGAGCAGCATGGAGCGTGCTTCCGCAGCCCTCGGTACCCGAGCTAAGACCAAACCTGCACCATCCGGACGACCAGCCGTGGCATCAGGCGAAGCTGCAGATCGCGCACGAGCTCGCCGATCTCGCGATGCTGCCTCGCGTCACGCCGGACAGACGGGAGGCCGCTCTTGCGGCAGGCCTCTCGCGCTGGACCGACGCGGGCTGCACTGCGGCCGCCCTCGGCATCACTGGAGACAAGGCCGCACCCTTGGTCGACGCCGTCATCCAGGCGAACCACTCCCCCGCGAACGGCCCGATCGTGTTTCCTGCGCGCGTTGCGGCCAACGAGCCCTTGTGGCGCGAGCCTGTCGCCGCCGAGTTCTACGTCGACTTCGAGACGGTGAACGACCTTGACGAGGACTTCTCACGCTTTCCCGAAGCCAGCGGTCAGCCCCTCATCTTCATGGTTGGTTGCGGCCATCTCCTCGGCTCGCCGGACCAGGCGCAATGGGAGTTCCGCGTCTTCACCGCGCGAAGCCTCACGCCGGCAGAAGAACGCCGGATCCTGGAGGAGTGGTTCGATCACCTGCAAGAGATCTGCGGCGCGCGCAACAGTTCGCTGGATGAGGCCAGGATCTTCCATTGGTCACCCGCGGAGACGAGCAACCTCACCGAGGCCTACAACGCTGCCTTCGTTCGGCAGGGGTCTCCGCCCTGGCCCAAGCTGCCGTGGGTCGACCTGCTGAACCGCGTGGTCAAGCAGCAACCCGTTACGGTACGGGGCGCGTTCAACTTCGGCCTCAAGGCGATCGCCAGGGCGATGCACGCTCACCGCCTGATCCAGACGCTCTGGAGCGACGGCCCGGCCGACGGCCTCGGCGCGATGGTGGGCGCTTGGCGGTGTCACGACGAAGCCAGTCGGCGGGGCGTAGCCATGACCGAGATCGACCTGATGCGGGAAATCGAGCGCTACAACGAGGTCGACTGCAAGGTGATGGCCGAGGTACTGGCGTTCCTCCGCCACACTCGCTAGCCCTGAAGAGGAATTGGCGGGGTGGACGGGACTCGAACCCGCGACCTCCGACGTGACAGGCCGGCGTTCTAACCAGCTGAACTACCACCCCGCTCGGGTGGCGCCGGGCCTCGGATGCGATCCTGGTGGGCGGTACAGGATTCGAACCTGTGACACCCGGCGTGTAAGACCAGTGCTCTACCGCTGAGCTAACCGCCCAGGCGGACAAAACGTGACTTTATCCGAAGCGTCGGTTGCGCGTCAAACGACCGAAAGCCAGTTGAACCCGTCACTTTCCCGGTCGTCAGCTATCGCCAGCCAGATCGAGGCCCTCATCCGGCCGGGTCGGTCTACGGGCCCGCCAGCTCCACGGCGAGCGCGTCGCGCCAGTGGCGCAAGGCGCACAGGTCGAGCGCGCGGAAGCGCGACGTGTCAAGAACCGAGTAGGCCGGGCGCCGCGCCTTGAGCTTCAGCTCGGCGGCCGCGATCGGCTCGACCGGGGCCGCCACGCCACGGGCCGCGAGCGCCGCTTGCGCCAGCTCGTACCAAGAGCACGAGCCGTCGTTCGTGACGTGATAAAGCCCGCGCGCCCGGCTCCGGGCCAGCGCGACGAGCGCGTCGGCCAGCTCGCCCGCGAATGTGGGTGCGAAGACCTGGTCCGCCACCACACGCAGCGGCTTTCCCGCCCGCGCTTGTTCGAGAATCCGGTCCACGAACGAGCCGCCCTTCTGCGCGGAGCCCCCGCGCCCCAGGAGGCCGCTCGTGCGCACCACCAGATGCTCCGCCCCCGACGCGAGGACGTGGCTCTCGCCGGCGAGCTTCGACGCGCCGTACACGGAGAGCGGCCTCGCCTCGTCGTCCTCGCGATAGGGCCGAGTCGACGCGCCGTCGAAGACGTAGTCGGTCGAGACGTGCACGAGGAGCGCGCCCGCCGCGCAGGCGGCGCGTGCTATGGCGCGCGGGGCGTTCGCGTTGACGGCGAAGGCCCGCTCGGGCTTCGTCTCGGCCGCGTCGACGCGGTTGTACGCGGTCGCGTTGAAGACCACGTCGGGCCGGGTCTGCTCGACGAGCGCCCGCACGGCCGCCTCGTCCGTGACGTCGAGCTCGGCGCGGCCGCCCGCCCAGACGAGCTCCACGCCGAGGCGGGAGACGAGCTCGCGGCCGAGCTGCCCGCGGGCCCCGGCGACGAGCGCCTTCACGCTCCTATCGACTCAGCGAGCGCGAAGTCCTTGGCCGTCAGGCCGCCGGCGTCGTGGGTCGTGAGCGTGAGGGTCACCTTCGAGTAGCGGATGTCGATGTCGGGGTGGTGGTCCATCGCGTCGGCGAGGCCGGCCACGCGATTGACGAAGGCCATCGATCCCTTGAAGTCCACGAATGCGAATGTGCGGGTGATCTCCTGCCCGCGTCGCTCCCAGCCCGTGACGCGCGCGAGGCGCTCCCGGATCTCGTTCTCCTCGAGAAGGGCCATCTTCGTCCTCCGTTCGCCAACGTCCTCGACCGCCTCGACCCGCGACCGCGGGGGCGGCCGCTCCGCGTCAGGCCGGCGCCGCGGGCTCGCTGCGCGGCCGGCGACGGCGGCGGCGGCGGCGGCGACGACGGCTGCCGTTGGCTTCCGCGCCTTCCGCCAAGGGCGACGGCTCCCCCAAGGGCCCATCCTCAGCGCCGGCGTCGGGAGGTGCTTTGGCGATCTCACGCCACACCAGCCCCAGCTCGCGCCCGTCCGGGCCGCCGTGGATCTCGAGCCAGCGCACCGCGTCCTCGAAGTAGCGCTTGGCCGTGATCATCCGGCGCGCCGCGCCGGGCCCGTGCGCTTCACGCAGGCGGCGCTGAGCGAGCAGCATCAGCCGGAGCCGCTCGAGGTCGCGCCGGGCGAACGGCAAGAGCAGCGGCGGGGGCGGTGCGTCGGGCTCGCTCGAGGCCTCCGCGTCGTCCTCGCTGCCGAGCTCCGCGATCTCGGCCGCGAGGTCCTCGCGCGGCGCCTCCGGCTCGGGCGCATCGCCGGCCTCGGCATCCGGCTCGACCGGGGTCTCGTGGCGTCGCGTCGCGACCGCGACCCGCCGCAGCGGCACGCCGAGCGGCACGAGCAGCGAGCCCATCAGGAGGGCGTTCGAGAGCTGGTCGGGGGTCGCGAGACCCGCCTGGCGGTGGGCGTCGAGCCGCGCGAGCGAGCCGACGAGCGCAGCACCCCCCTCGGCGATCGCCCGATCGGCTTCCGGCAGCAGGTACGCCAGCAGGCCGTGCGCGTGCAGCATCTCGAAGGTCCGCTGCGCACGGCCCTGGCGCAGGATCTTGTAGAGCTCCTCCAGGATGCGCGCGGGGCTGCTGCGCACGATCTCGCCGCGCAGGAAGCGGATGGCTTCGGCCGTGTCCGGATCGATCGTGAAACCGAGACGCGCCGCGAGCGCCACCGCCCGCAGCATCCGCACCGGGTCCTCGCGGAAGCGCAGCGCCGGGTCGCCGATCGTGCGGATCACGCGCGCGGTGAGATCCTCGAGGCCGCTCACCCAGTCGATCACCGAGAAGGTGGCGATGTCGTAGAAGAGCGCGTTGACCGTGAAATCGCGTCGGAACGCGTCCTCTTCGGGGCTGCCGAAGGTGTTGTCGCGGCGAATCAGCGTGTCGCCGGCCTCCGGCTCCGCCGCGCGGCGGAAGGTCGAGACCTCGACCAGCTTGCGGCCGAAGCGCACGTGGGCGAGCCGGAAACGGCGACCCACGATGAAGCAGTTCTTGAAGAGCTTGCGCACCTGCTGGGGATGGGCGCTCGTGCCGATGTCGAAGTCCTTCGGCGCGCGCTCGAGCAGCAGGTCCCTCACCCCGCCCCCGACGAGGTAGGCGACGAAGCCGTTGTTCTTCAGGCGGTAGAGGACCTTGAGCGCGTCGGGGTCGATGTTCTTGCGCGAGACGTTGTGCTCGGGCCGCGACAGGATGCGCGGGGCGACGTTGCCGGGGGAAGCCTCCATCGCCCTCGATTATACGGCGAGCGTCGGGTGCTTCCGCGTCAGGCCCGCTCGGGGCGGATCACGACCCGCCCGCGGACCCGGTCGGCGCGGAAACGCACGCCGAGGGGAAACAGCTCCGGCTGCCGAAACGGCGGCAGCGGCCGCGCCGGATCGCGGACGAAACGGTCGCCCTCGGCCACGAGCGCGCGGATGAAGAGCAGCTCGCGCCACTTGAGCTCGGGGATCGAGAAGCCGCCCTCGACCGTCACGACGTCGGCGAAGGGTTCCTGCTGCTCCGCCATCAGCGCGTGGCCCGTTTCATCTTGCGCGCCATGTGCTCGAGCAGCTTCAGCTCCTTCGGCGTGAGGTCGACGCGCTGCACGAGCGCCCGCCATTCGGCGAAGTAGGAGGCCCGGTTGCGTTGCGGGAGAGCCTCGACCGCGACGAGCCCCGCCTCGAGCAGCTCGAGCAGGCGCTGCTTCTGGTCGTGCGTGGCCTGCGCTCGCGCTGGCGCCGCCCCGCGCCTCTTGGCGCGCCGCACCTCGTAGGCCGCGATCGCGACCGCGTGAGAGAGGTTGAACGAGGGTTGGGCCGGGTCGGCCGGGATCGTGGCCGCGCGACCGCAGAGAGCGATCTCGTCGTTCGTCAGGCCGTTCGTCTCAGGACCGAAGACGAGCGCCGCACGCGCGTCGCGCCCCAGCCCGGCGATCGCGGCGGCCGCGTCGCGCACGTCCTCGACCGGCGTCGCCGGGCGCCGCCGCGTGAGCGCGACGGCGAGCGAGGCCCCGGCGAGCGCTCGCGCCAGGTCAGGAAAGACGCGAGCTTCCTCGAGCACCTCGTGAGCGCCCCAGGCGGTGCGCCAGCACTCGACCGTGCGGAAATCGCCCGGGGCGACGAGGTCCAGGCCCGCGCACCCGGTGTTGCGCACGACGCGGGCGCAGGCCCCCACGTTGGCAGGGGTCTCTGGCCGCACCAGCACGACGCGAACGCGCGCCATGCGCGTCAGCCGGCCGTGGGATCGTCGCCCTGCCGCTCGGCGTCGGGCCAGTGCCGCAAGAAGCGCCGCACGCGGGGGTTCTGCCGGCAGTACTCGACGAGCAGCGCGCGCAGGCGCTCCCGGTCGGAAGGCGACATGTCGACGAACTGCAGTCCCGCGCCGGAGGGCAGCGACTTGGAGGCGAGCGGGGCGCCCTCGGAGTGCCACCACGCGACGCGGCAGCGCGCGCGGAACGCGATCTCCGATCCGGGCCAGGGGATCTGGATCTCGATCGCCTCATCGACGGGGAGCGGCTCGGCCCGCTCGACGAACGCCCCGGCGAGACCGATGTCGATGAGGAAGGCCTCCTCGGTCCGCACGGCGGACACGAGCGTCGCGCGCCTGACGAAGGGGATTCGGAGCTGCTGCAGAACGCCTTCGGGCGGCGTCGAGTCCCGGACGGTCGACGGGGCCGGGGTCATGAGCTCCCTGGCACGCTAGCACCCGCAGCGCGTGGGTGTCAACGCGCGTTGACACAGTCGAAGACGCTGTGCTTGAATCGCCGCCAGGGGAGGCATCTCCTTGTCTTTCTGTCTCTTGGAAGGGTGGCCCCGTGGCGCCTGAACGGGTGAGCGTGCCGACGCTGGTGATGACGGGGGGCCCCCTGGACGGGACGGCCTACCCGCTCCCCATGACGAGCCGCGAGGTCGTGATGGGCTCGAGCATGGACGCCGGCGTGCAGATCATGCTCGGCAACGTCGAGCCGTTCCACGCCAAGCTGGTGTTCAGTCCCGCGGGCCTGGCGATCGCCGATGCCGGCAGCGCCACCGGAACGTTCGTGAACGGCGAGAAAGTGGAGGGCGAGCACCCGCTGGAGGCCGGGGATCGCATCTGCCTGGGCCCTCCCGGCGCCAAGGGCAGCGCCAAGCTGCTCGTGCTTCTGCCGACTTCGGGAGGGTCACCCGCGCCTGCGACCGGGGCGGCGCCGTCGCTCCAGGGCTCTGCGCCAGCGCCGTCGTTCGCTGACGAAGCGCCCGCGCTCACGTTCGCGCAGGAGGACACGGGCGGGTCGTCGCCCACGTTCGACCTCGGTGCTTCAGCCGTGGAAGGCTTCTCCGCCGAGCCCATGGCCGAGGACTCTCTCTTCGGGACGCCGCTGCCGCCCCAGGCGCCGCCGCAGCCCGCAAGGCCAGCGCCCGCGCCTCAGCCTCCCCCCCCACCCGTTCCCGCGTCACACCCGGCGCCGGCGATAGCACCTTCTCCTCCGCCACAGCACGCAGCTCGCCCCGCGGCGCGCGCGCCGGAGCCGGCGAGGCCGGAATATCACGCCGACCCGCCCTCGATCCCGGTGGATCGCGAGCCAGAGCCCGCCGAGTTCCCGGCGCTGCGCCAGGCCCCGCGCCCCGCGGCCAAGCCTGCAGCCGGCAAGGCCAAGGGCAAAGGCAAAGCCAAGGCGAAGCGTGGCCGGGGCTTCTCGCTGCCGAGCATCCCCGTCGTTCCGATCGTGGGAGGGCTCGCCGGGCTGGCCCTCGTCGGAGCGCTCGGCTGGTTCTTCGTGCTGCGCAAGACCCCGCCCGAGCTCACCTCGGTGTCGCCCACGACCGTGGCGGCCGGCGATACCGTCACGCTCACCGGGCGGAACTTCGCGGGTGACGCGGCCGCGAACTCGGTGCACTTCGGCGCGCTCAAGTCCCACGTGACCGAAGCCACTCCGACCGCGCTCAAGGTCGTCGTCCCGGCCGGCCTCAAGGCACAGGTGCCGGTCGTGGTCCAAACGAGGGAGGGCCGCTCGAGACCGGTGAGTGTCACCGTCAGCGTCGAGGCGACGACCACGGGCGTTTCGCCCGACGTCGCGATGGCGGGGCAGGTCGTGCTCGTGCGGGGCGAGGGGCTCCAAGGCCAGACGCTCAGCGCGCAGGTCGCCGGCGTCGACGCGCCGTCGGTCGAGGCGACGGCCGAGGGCGCGCGAGTGACGATCCCCGCGGTGCCCTTGCCGGAGGGCTCAAGGACCCAGCTCGTGCTCCACACCGGAAGCGGGCCGCCGAAGACGTTCGACATCTATCTCGGAAGGCTGCCGCTCGTGATCGACGTCGCGCCCAAGCGCGGGGCGATCGGCGAGCGCGTGGTGCTGAGCGGGCGCGGCTTCCTGCCCGACCCGCTGGCGAACGCAGTCACCTTCGCGGGACAGCCGGCGCTGGTGCTGAAAGCGACCACGACCGAGCTCACCGTGATCGCTCCGCCGCCGCCGCCCGACGAGATCTCACCCGAGCTGCCGGTCGTGGTGACGACGCGCGGGCGCGCCTCCACGGGCAACGCGGCCTTCGGCATGTCACGCGGCTCGAGCTCGGGCTTCCTGCCGCTCTTCTTCGCCGCCCCGGTGACGGAGTTCCCAGGAGCGGGCTACGCCTTCGTGTCCAGCGAGATCGGACCGGTGCTGCTGCTCGGCGGTCCGGCTGAAGCGCCCTCGACGGCGGACCGGGCCGTGACGGTGGCCGAGGCCCTCAACGCGCTCGTGGCCGGCGCGCAGGCGAAGCCGCCAGCGTTCGAGCTGCGCGAGCAGCCGCGGCCCGGCGTCGGGGTGGTGGGCGACGTACGGACGTTCCTGGTGCCGGCCGCCGAGGACGCCGAAGCCTACTCGAAGAACTGGGAGACCGGCCGAGGCGCGGGCCGGCGCGTGGCCGCGGCCGCGGTGGCCCGCCATTGGGCGGCGCTGCTCCAGGACTACTTCAGCCTGTTCCTCTACCGCCAGCGGCCGCTCCGGCTCGCCGCGATCTCGCCGCGCGGCAAGGTGTTCACGGAGATCTACGGCGAGGCCAACCGCCGCTACCCCGGCGGGGCGAACGTGCCGGCGAGCATCGTGCTGCCCACCTCGGCGAGCATGGCCACCGCCCTGCGGCAGGCGGCGCTCGTCGTCTCCGGCGAGGCCGGGCGTGCGGCGGTGGCCGTGGAGGGCCGCTGGGACGGGACGATGGAGGATCCCGATCTCGGCAAGCGGGCGTTCAAGGTCGACCTGCGCCACGACGCCGGCCGGCTCGCGGGCACGCTCACCACCTGGCGCGGCTCCGTCGAGCTGCGCTCGCCGCTGCGCGAGATCGGGTTCGAGCGCGGCAGCGTCCGCTTCACGGCCGACCTGCAGGGCACCCCGTTCCGCTTCCGAGGCACGCTCGAGAACAACACCGTGACGGGCAACATCGAACGAACCGGCCGGCCCGCGGTTCCGTTCACGCTCCAGTTCGTGGAGTAGCGGCGATGCCGCGCGTCGTCTCCGGGCTCGAACGCCTGCTCGAGCGCCCCGAGCCCGTGCGGGGCCTGCGCGTGGGCCTCGTCGTGAACCCCGCTTCGATCACGAGCGGGCTCGTCCATGCCGCGGTGGCCTTGCGGGAGCGGCGGGGTGTCAGGCTCACGGCGCTCTTCGGTCCCGAGCACGGCATCGCCGCCGACGCGCAGGACCTCGTCGAGGTGGGCCACTCGCGCGACCGCGAGAGCGGCCTCCCGGTCCACAGCCTGTACGGCGAGACACGCGTGCCGACGAAGGCGATGCTGCACGACGTGGACGCGATGGTCTACGACGTGCAGGACGTGGGCTCGCGCTACTACACCTTCATCTACACCATGCTGCACGTGATGGAGGCGTGCGCCCGCGAGCGCAAGCGCGTCGTAGTGCTCGACCGGCCCAACCCGATCGGCGGCGACGCGGTCGACGGCAACCGGCTCGACCCGGAGTACCGCTCGTTCGTCGGCATGCACACGCTCTGCGTGCGCCACGGCATGACGACCGGCGAGCTGGCGTTGCTGTTCCGGGAGGAGCTGGAGCTCGACGTGGACCTTCGCGTGGTGCCGATGAAGGGCTGGCGCCGCCGCATGCACTACGAGGACACCGGCCTGCCCTGGGTGCTCCCGTCCCCCAACATGCCGACGGTGGACACCGCGTTCGTCTACCCGGGCGGGTGCTTGATCGAGGGAACCAACCTGTCCGAGGGCCGCGGCACGACGCGGCCGTTCGAGCTCGTGGGCGCGCCCTGGCTCGACGGCGTGGCGCTCGCGCGCGCGCTCGAGAAGGAACGGATTCCCGGCGCCACGTTCCGCGCCACGGCATTCACGCCGACCTTCCAGAAGCACAAGGACGTGCTGTGCCACGGCGTGCAGGTGCACGTCACCGACCGCGCGCGCTTCCCCGGGTTCCTGACGTACCTGCTGCTGATCCACCACGCGCGGCGCCAGGACCCCGTGCGCTTCGCCTGGCGCGACCCGCCGTACGAGTACGAGTACGTGAAGCGCCCGATCGACATCCTGTGCGGCACCGACCGCGTTCGCCGGGCGATCGAGGAGGGCGTTTCGCCGAAACGGCTCGCGGCCGGCTTTCGCAAGGACGCGGCGGCCTTCCGCAAGCGCCGGCAGAAGTACCTGCAGTACTGAAGCGCGGCCCAGCTTGAGCCTGTCCCCCTACCTGCTCTTCCCGCGCGACGAGTGGGCGGCGCTGCGCGCCGACACGCCGCTGACGCTGACGGACGGCGATCTCGACCGCATCCGCGGGCTCGTCGAGCGCATATCGCTGCGCGAGGTCGAGGAGGTGTACCTCCCGCTTTCGCGCCTGCTGAACCTGTACGTGGCCGCGGTCCAGGGCCTGTACCGGGCCACCAGTACCTTCCTCGGCCACGGCGAGCAGAAGGTCCCGTTCCTGATCGGGCTCGGCGGCAGCGTCGCGGTGGGCAAGAGCACGAGCGCCCGCGTGCTGCGCGAGCTGCTGGCGCGCTGGCCGAACCACCCGCGCGTCGACCTGGTCACGACCGACGGCTTCCTGCTCCCGACCCGGGTGCTCGAAGAGCGCGGCCTGATGCGGCGCAAGGGCTTTCCCGAGAGCTACGACGTGCGCGCGCTCGTCGGCTTCGTGCGCGACCTCAAGGCCGGCAACGACCGCGTCACGAGCCCGGTCTACTCGCACCTCGTCTACGACATCGTGCCGGGGGCCGAGATCGTGATCGAGCATCCGGACATCGTGATCGTCGAGGGGCTGAACGTGCTGCAGACGGGGCCGGCCCTGCCCGGCCTGCCGCGCGTGTTCGTCTCGGACTTCTTCGATTTCACGGTCTACGTCGACGCGGAGACCGAGGCCGTGCGGAGCTGGTACGTCGAGCGCTTCCTGGCGCTTCGCGGCACGGCCTTCAGCGACCCGTCGTCCTACTTCCAGCGCTACGCCGCGCTCAGCGACGAGGAGGCGGTCGCGACGGCGCGCCGCATCTGGGCCGAGATCAACGAGCCCAACCTGCTGCAGAACATCCTGCCGACGCGCGACCGCGCCGACCTGGTGCTGCGCAAGGGCCGTGACCACGCCGTCGAGGAAGTGCGGCTCAGGAAGCTTTAGTATTCTGGGGGGTGCTGCGTCGCACCCCCCAGACCCCCCCTCCGCTGCGCGGGAGTGAATCCCGCTCCGCTCCGAGCCCGTTGCCTGTCGACTGTGTGCTGCGTCGAACCCCCACTCCCCGCTCGCTGCGCGGGAGTGAATCCCGCTCCGCTCCGAGCCCGTTGCCTGTCGGCTGCGTGCTGCGCCGCACGCCCCGCTCGCTGCGCGGGAGTGAATCCCGCTCCGCTCCGAGCCCGTTGCCTGTCGGCTGCGTGCTGCGCCGCACGCCCGACGCCGATCGGGTTCGCCTTCTGGCTATCACGGGTTCGTTTCGCGGATACGCCCGACGACCCCTGGAGGAGAAGCGAGTCACGAGCGGTGTTTTTCCTTGACAGCAACGCCGTCCGTTCCTAGTCTGCAGGTCTCAGCCGTTCGAAGGCCGTTCATTGCCGCACCCGTCGATGCGCCGGCGCTGCCGCAGCACACGGGTGGAGGCGCTAATGGTGCATCGCTCGATCCATCCAGCTCGCCGCTCTTCGGCCGAGACGACGGCCGCCGCCGGGGCGCTTGCCCTCGCGCTGCTGCTGGGCGCAAGCCCGGCGTTCCCCGCGCATCCGGTCTTCGACGCGCGCGGCTTCGATCCCGAGCGCGAGTTCCTGAGCGAGCTGCCGTACGAGCACGTGGACCCCATGACGGGGAACCTGCTGCTCACGTTCACCGACCTGGTGCTGCCGGGTAACGCCGGTTTCGACCTGCGCATCCAGCGCACCTACAACAGCAAGATCTACGAGAACTACACCTCGGGTGGCTGGGTCGGCTTCCGCGAAGACTCCTGGGCCGGGATCGGCTGGTCGCTTCACTTCGGGCGCGTCTCGCGTTTCCCCGGTCTGCCCACGCTGCCGGGGCCGGTGATCGAGATGCCGGACGGGAGCCAACACCAGGCGTACCGCCACAAGGACGGCGTCTTCGGCCACTACATCACGCGCGACTACTGGACCTTCGAGGACCGCAGCCCGGCGCCGATCCTGAGGCTGCCGAACGGGCTCGTGTACACGTTCGGCCGGGTCGTGAACGGCCCCCGCCCGACGGAGGTCACCCACTACGTCACGGAGATCCGCGATCCCTTCGGCAACACGCTGACCGTCAACTATGCGCCTGCGCCCGCTCCCGCCGACGTCGTCGCGAGCGTGGTGCAGAGGATCGGAACCAGGACGCGCACGGTGACCTTCGCCTACGACCCGACGCTGTCGGGTGTCGCGACCGGCAGCCTGCGCTCGATGACGTTCGAGGGGCGCACCTGGACCTACCGCCAGAAGCGCGTGCCGTTCTTCACGTACAGCGCGCTCAGCGAGGTCGTGCCGCCCCTCGGGCCGTCCTGGAAGTTCGAGTACAGCGAGAGCCCCGCCGACGTCGTATCCGGCTGGCTGCTGAGCCGCCTGACCACGCCTTCGGGAGGGCGGATCGACTACGGCTACACCCCGCAGCTGTTCCGGATCGGCTCCGGCGTGATCTACACGCCGTCGCTGCAGACGCGCACGGCGTCGGGCACGAACGTCGCGACCGGCACATGGCGCTACGAGTACAGCTCGCCGGACTGGCGCGACCCGATCCAGTCATCGGTCACGACACCTTGCGGCAGCTCGGTGCGCCACACGTTCAAGCCGATCGGCTCCTACGGCGCCGAGGAACCGTGGGCCATCGGCTCGATGATCAGCAAAGAGGTCTGGGACGGCGCCCAGCTCCTCGAGCGGCAGTCCCTCACGTGGACGCGGTCCTCTCCCGTATCGGACTTCCCCGAGAGCGGGAACTCCTTCCAGACGCACGTCCCGCTGCTGGGCACGCGCACGGTCATGCGGTCGGGCGGCAGCGCCAGCTATAGGACGCAGAACTTCTACAGCCCACTGCCCTACAGCCGCTCGCGCGCCGCCAATTTCAACGATCATGGGCGCCCGTTCCTGATCATGGAGACGGGAGAGCTCGACCGGGCCACGGTCAGAGCCTTCGGCTATCTCTCGGGCAGCGACCCGAGCTTCGGCAGCTACATCGTGGACCGGGTCGCCGCCGAGCTGCTCGTGTCCGGCCCGGAGGTCTTCGGCCGGAGCTTCGAGTACGTGCCGGCCACGGGCTTCATGCGGCTCGAGAACCGCTCCGGGATCGTCACCCGCTTCGAGTCCGACGCCTGGGGCAACGTCGCGAGCACGCGCGACGCCAACGACAACGCGACGGGATTCACGCACGACTGGGGCGTCGTGAAGAACACCGCCACCCCCGAGTTCACGATCACGCGCGAGATCAACAGCGACGGCACCGTCAAGACCGAGACCCGGCGCGGGCACACGACGCGCTTCCAGTACGACGAGATCGGCCGGCCGACCCTGGTCGCACCGCCGATCGGCCTCGAGACGCGCACTCAGTACGACAACTTCGCGGGCCGCTTCACGCGCGTGAGCCGCGGCAGCTCGGTCACGACCACCAGCCTGAACGGGTTTGGGCAGATCGTGCGCACCGAGAACGGCTTGAGGGTCGCCGCAACCCGCGACTACGACTCCTGCGGTCGGCCCGTCTACGAGGGCTATCCCTTCTACGCGGGAAGCGCGGGCAGCCCGTCGATCGACACCGGGACCACGACGGCGTTCGACGCGCTCGGCCGCGTGGTGCGGCGTACCCATCCGGACAGCAGCTTCCAGGCGTTTCAGCATCGCGGGATCGACGTGACGATCACCGACGAGATCGGCCGGCAGACCGTGCAGGACCGGAGCGCTTTCGGCAGCCCCGACGACGCCCGCCTCGTCGCGGTCACCGACGCCGACGCGAAGACGACGCGCTACTCCTACAACGCCCTCGGCAGCCTGACCCGCGTCGAGGGCCCCGGCGGCACGCCCGTGCGGAGCTGGGCCTACAACACGCGCGGCGAGCTCGTCTCGGAGACCCACCCCGAGGCCGGGAGCGTGACGTTCAGCTACGACCCGGCCGGCAACCTGCGCACCCGCCGCGACGAGCAGTTCGGGGTCTCGACGTTCGACTACGACCGGAACGACCGACTCGTCTCGATCGACCGGCCTGGCGCCGCCTACGACACCGGCTTCGGCTGGGACGCTTCCGACAACCGCACGCTGGCGGCGAACGGCCAGGTCAACAGTCGGTTCCAGTACGACGCGGTCAACCGGCTGCAGCTGCGGACGGACGTGATCGGCACGAGGAGCTTCATCACGAGCTACGCCTACGACGACACCTCCGCCGGCAACGGCAACCTCAAGACGCTCGGCTACCCCACCGGCCGATCCGTGACCTACGCCTACGACAGCGAGGGGCGCATCAGCTCCTTGAGGAGCGGGGCGAAGCTGCTCGCGGCGAGCTTCAAGTACCACGCGTCGGGCGGCGTCGCCTCCTTCCAGCGCGGCAACGGGATTGCCGAGAAAGTCGAGTACGACGCCCGCCACCGGCCGTTCGACCTCGAGTCGGGAAGCGTGCTGAACCTGCGCTCCGTGTACGACGACGTCGGCAACGTCGAGCGCGTGGACGACAGCCGCGCCGGGATGGACCTGTCCTTCACATACGACCCGCTCGACCGGCTGCTGACCGCGAACGGCCCCTGGGGCCCCGGCCGCTTCAGCTACGACGCGCGCGGAAACCGCGAGACCCGTTCCATCGGAGCGGCGTCGACCAGCTACGGCTACGACGCGGCCACGCAGCGCCTGGTTTCGGCGACGGGCGCGGACGCGGGAAGCTTTGCCTACGACCGCAACGGCAACCTCCAAAAGGACGCGCGCGGCAGCTACACCCACGCGCCCACGAACCTGATGGAGACCGCCACCGTCTCCAGCCAGGTCTCGAGCTATCGCTACGACGCCGACGACCTGCGCAAGCTGCGCGTCGCGGCGGGCGAGACCCATTACTACGTGCACGGCCCCGCCTTTAGCCTGTTAAGCGAGCTTCTCGAGAAGGGCGCCTTCGTCGAGCCGGTGCGGGACTACGTGTACGCGGGCTCGCGCCTGATCGCGGCGATCAAGCCCTCGCCGCTGGTCGTCACGCCCACGGCGCTCGACTTCACGGCGCTCGCCGGCGGGACCCCCTCGCCGGGCAAGAAGGTGAAGATCGAGACGCTCGGCGCCACCGGGCTCGCCTTCACGGCGACGTCGTCCGCCGCCTGGCTCACGCTCTCGGCCACGAGCGGGGCGACGCCCCATCAGCTCAGCGTCGCCGTCAACCCGGCCGGCCTCGCCGCGGGAAGCTACACGGGAACGGTCACGATCGTGGCGCCGCTTGCGCAGGGCAGCCCGAAGACCGTGGCGGTGAGCGTCCTCGTCGTCGCGCAGCCGGAGCTGCAGGTGACCCCCGGCAGTCTCTCGTTCGAGGCGACGGCTCCCGCGAGCGCGGCAGCGCTTGCCCCGCCCGCGCCCGGCGCGGCCGCGTCGGCGCGGAGCGCCGAGGCGCTGCTGCGCATACCCCTCGTCTTCGAGCGAAACCAGGGCCAGGCCGACCCGTCGGTCGAGTTCCTGGCGCGCGGCCCGGGCTACGCCCTGTTCCTCACGCGCGAGGCCGTGGTGCTGGGGCTCGCGCCCGGGTCGGACACGGCGACCGGGCGCGTGCGCATGCGCTTCGTCGACGCGAACCGAGAGCCCCGCGTCGTGGCCCGCGAGGAGCGCCCGGGTCGCAGCCACTACTACCGCGGCGACGATCCGAGCCGTTGGGTCACGGGCGCCCGCCAGTTCGGGCGCGTCGCGTACGAGCAGGTCTATCCCGGGATCGACGCGGTCTTCTACGGCAACCAGCGGCAGCTCGAGTACGACTTGGTGGTGGCGCCGGGCGCCAGCCCCGACCGCGTACGCCTCGCGTTCGAGGGCGCCCAAGCGCTCCGGATCGACGACGACGGCGACCTCGTGCTCGAGGTCGCGGGCGGCGAGCTGGTCCAGAAAAAGCCGATCGTCTACCAGGAGGCGGGCGGCACGCGGCAGCCGATCGTGGGACGTTACCGCCTCACGGGTGAGTCGACGGTCGCCTTCGAGGTCGGCGAGTACGACCACGACCAGCCGCTCGTGATCGATCCCGTGCTCAGCTACTTCACCTACCTTGGCGGCTCGCAGGGCGGCGACGAGTCCTGCACCCGCCACGGCCGATGTGGCCGGGACTGGCTCTTCAACGTGGTGGTCGACGCCTCGGGTTCCGCGTACGTGGCCGGCCACACCCTTTCGACCGACTTCCCGCTCGCGGGCGCGGGCGAGGACACGGCGGCGGCGGGCGGCCGGGACCTCGTCGTGGCCAAGCTCGACCCGCTGGGCTCGTCGTTGTCGTACGCCACCTACCTGGGCGGATCGATGAACGAATGGGGCGGCTACCTGGCCCTCGCGCCCGGAGGGAAGCTGTTCCTGGCCGGCGGAACCCGGTCGCCCGATTTCCCGACGACGGCCGACGCCATGCAGCGCTTCTTCGCGGGGCCGTTCGAGGTGGACCCCGACGGCCAGGACGTCGTCGTGGTCGAGCTCGGAGCGGACGGCGAGTTGCTGTTCTCCACGTATTACGGAGGCCGGGGCATGGAGTGGGCCGACGGCATCGGCGTCGATGGCGCGGGCGCGGCGTATGTCGGCGGAGCGACGTGGTCGGACAACCTACCGATGCGGAACGCCATGCAGCCCACGCTCAGGGGCAGCCACGACGCCTTCGTCGCGAAGATCGTCCCGAGCGGCGACCCCACCCGGAGCTCACTCGTCTGGTCGACCTACTTCGGCGGAAGCGGCTCGGACTTCGCCAGAGCCTTCACCACGGACACGGCCGGCAACAGCTACCTCGCCGGCCACACGCAATCCACCGACCTCCCCCTGAACGGGGCCATCCAGGGCTCGCTCAACGCCGGCGCACCCGTGCCGACGCCCCCACAGTACCCGTTCAGCGACGCTTTCGTGACCAAGATCGACCCGTCCGGCACGAGCGTCCTGTTCTCGACGTACCTGGGGGGGACGGATGAGGATTGGGCCTCGGGCCTCGCTCTTGGTCCGGGCAACGCCATCCACGTGACCGGCTCTACGCTGTCGACGGACTTCCCCCTTCATCGGCCGCTTCAGCCATACCTGAACGGCGGCGAACCCCAGGGCTACGGCTATACCTACGACGGCTTCGCCGCTGCCATCCAGGAAGGACAGGGACTCGTCTACTCGACGTTCCTTGGGACGTTCCCCTACTCGCCGCGGGTCGATTCGCTGGGCAACCTCTACTTCCTCCACTCTGCACAGGACCTCGTGGTTCACCCGTTCCGATCGGGCCAACGGGGGACGGGCCTCGCCAAGATCGCACCGGATGGCTCGCGCTACTTGTTTGCGAGCCCGATCGCCGACGGAATCGGCCTGGCCGCGAATGGGCTGGCCCTCGACGGCGGGGGGAACGTGTTCCTGGTCGGAAGCACGTGGACGCCCGACCTCGCCACGCCGGGCGCGTTCAAGACGAGCGTCGGGGGAGAGTTCGACGGCTATCTCATGAAGCTGACGGGAACGGGCGGGGCCGGCGGCGGGTCGAGCTTCCTCCAGCAGGCGCTGCTCATCAAGGACCGCGTGCTCGCCAGCGGTCCTTTCTGGACGGCCTCCGAGAGCATCCCGTGGCTTCAGCTCTCGCGGACGAGCGGCACGGGACCCGCGATCGTGTTCGCGGACGTCGACACGACCGGGCTACTGCCCGGCGTCTACGCGGGAGCGATCACCGTGTCGGCGTCGGGGGCTTTGGGCAGCCCGAAAGACGTCCCGGTGACGCTCACGATCCGGCCGGGCGCGCCGCAGCCGGCGCAAGCCAACCCGGGCGGTCCGTACCGCGGCCAGCTCATCCCGGACGTGGAGCTCGACGGCTCCGCGTCGGTCGATCCCGCCGGGACGATCGCGTTCCATCTCTGGAGCTTCGACGACGGCGCCACGGCGCTCGGCAAGAAAGTCAAGCATCTCTTCACGACCCCGGGGAACCACGCGGTGACGCTCACGATCCGCGGCTTCTCGGGCGCGAGCGCGAGCGCGACGACGAGCGTCTACATCAACCATCCGGTCGAGCTGCGGATCTCTGGCCCGTACACCGGCGTCGTGGATCAGCCGATCGCCTTCGACGGCAGCGCGTCGTTCGACCCGGACGGGACCGTCGTCGCTTACCAGTGGACCTTCGGCGACGGTGCGACCGGTGTCGGACCCAGCTTCCCGCACGCGTACTCGCAGCCCGGCACCTATACCGTGACGCTCGCGGCGCAGGACGACACGGGCTACTGGTCCTACGCAACCACCACCGCGACGATCTCGATCGCGTCCAACGAGCCGCCGGTGGCGCGGCCGGGCGGGCCCTACCTCGGCGAGCCGGGCGTGAGCGTCACGCTCGACGGCCGCGCCTCGACTGACAGCGACGGGTCGATCGCGAGCTGGGCCTGGGACTTCGGCGACCAAGCCACGGGCGCGGGCGCCGTCGTATCGCACGCCTACGCGGACGCCGGCGTCTACGACGTCACGCTCACCGTCACCGACAACCTGGGCGCTCAGGCCACGGCGGCCACGCAAGTGACGGTCGGCATGTTCTCGGTGACGCCGGACCGCCTGCGCTTCCGCATGTTCGCGGGCGGCGCGAACCCCAAAAGCCAACCGCTCGAGCTGTCCTTCCCGAGCCCGCTCGCCTGGACGGCGACGGCTTCGGAGCCCTGGCTCGCGATCGACGCCACGGGCGGGACGACACCCGGCACGCTCACCGTCTCGGTGGACGCCGGCGGCCTCGACGCCGGGACGCGCCAGGGAACGGTCACGATCACGCCGGCCGGCGTCGGGGCGCGGCCGGTCCTCGTCCCGATCGAGCTCGTGGTGGAGCCGCCCGCCGGCACGTGCGACGCCGCGGCCTACTTCTGCGAGCCGTTCGACGAGCTATTGCTGGACAATCTGGCCGGCCAGAACGGTTGGGCGGCCACACCCGACGCGACGACGAGCAACCAGGTGGTACCCGACCCACGGCCGGGGCCCGGCGCCAAGGTCCTGCTGCTCGATCCGGCCTCCGGGCTCACCGGGATCGAGCGCGTCGAGTTCTCCGCCCGGCCGCTCGCGGACCTCGAGGTCGCGCTCGAAGTGACGAGCGCGGGTGTCGGGGCCGGCTCGCTGCCCGCGAGCGTCGACCTGCTCGGCCCCGCAGGGGGCGGCGGCTGGGGCGTTGAGAGCCGGGCGTTCGGGTCGCTCTGGATCGGCAGCGCCCTCGTCTTCCGCGACGGCGAGTTCACGAACCAGACGCTCCTCGACACCGTGGAGCCCGGGCGCTGGTACGGCGTGCGCCTCGTGTACCGGGCCGGGGAGGTCGAGGGCTGGGTGGACGGCGTGCAGCGGTTCAGGGCACCGATGAACGCGGTCGCTTCCGAGATCTCCGGCCTCGCGGTCACCGGCGGCGATGCGGCGGGCTCCGTCTCGCTCGATCTCATCCAGGTGAAGCCCTTCGTCCCGCCGCCGCTCGAGGGCGAGCTGGTGGCGGAGCCGGCCGCGTTCAGCTTCCAGCACACCGTCCAGATCGCTCAAGTGGGCCTCGCCCAGCCGGCAGTCGAGGCGGCACGAGTCGCTTCCGGCAGCAGGCCGGCCGAGCTGCCGCGCGACGTTCCGGCACGACCCTCCCCTGCGCCGACGCTACCGCTAGAGTTCGAGGCCAACGTCGGGCAGGCCGATCCCGCGGTGCGCTTCCTGGCGCGAGGCCGTGGCTACGGGCTGTTCGTGACACCGGCGGAGATGGTGCTCGCGCTGCCGGGACACGGCACACCCCTGCGCGTGCGGTTCGAGGGCGCGCAGCGCGAAGCCGAGCTGCGCGGACTCGACGTGCGGCCCGGAAAGTCCCACTACCTCATCGGACGCGACCCGGCCGGCTGGTACCGCAACGTGCCGCGTTACGCGCGCGTCGAAGCGCGCGAGCTCTACCCGGGCGTGAGCGCCGTGTTCTACGGGAACGAGGGCCGGCTCGAGTACGACCTCGTGGTATCCCCCGGAGCGGACCCCGGCGTCGTCAGGCTGGCCTTCGACGGCGTCGAAGGGATGCGCATCGACGACAGGGGCGACCTCGTGCTCGCGACGCGCGCGGGTGAGGTTCGCCACCAGAGGCCGCTCGTCTATCAGCTGCTGAACGGCGAGCGCCGCCCGGTCGAAGCCAGCTATTCTCTGCTCGGGGACAGGCGAGTCGCCTTCCGCCTCGGCGCCTTCGACGACAGCCTGTCGCTGACGATCGACCCGACGCTCGTCTACTCGACCTTCCTGGGCGGGATCGCAGATGACGGCGCGCAGGCGCTGGCGATCGACCTCGCGGGACACGCCTATCTCGGCGGCTATACGGCTTCCGCGAACTTCCCGGTCACCGCTGGCAGCTACCAGCCGGTTCCCGCCGGCAACCACGACGCTTTCGTGACCAAGCTCGACCTGGCGGGTACGGGCGTCGTGTACTCCACCTACGTCGGCGGCAAGAACCTTGACTTCGTCGAGGCGCTGGCGGTCGATGCCGACGGCCACGTCTACGCCGGCGGACGCACCTACTCCGACGACTTCCCGCTCGCGAATGCCCTCCAGTCGACGCCCGGTGGCCAGGCCGACGGTTTCCTGCTGAGGCTCGATCCGAGCGGCGCGAGCCTGGCGTTCTCGACGTACCTCGGCGGGTGGCGCGACGACTCGGTCGCCGACCTCGCGATCGGCCCCGACGGCCGCGTGTCCCTGACCGGCCAGGCGAGCAACGGCTTCCCGCTGACTGGGTACTGGAGCCACCTCAACAACCTGGCCGCCTTCGCAGCGCGGTTCGACTCGCGGGGCGTGCGGGCGTTCGCGGTCGGCCTGGGCGAAACCGACACGGCCTACACCGTGGGGCAGGGCGTGGCCACGGACGCGGCCGGCAACACCTGGGTGACGGGCTGGACGACATCGACCCGGTTGCCGATGGTCGGCGCCGTCCAACCGGCGCCCGGTGGCGGCGGGGGTGACGCGTTCCTCGCCCGGTTCTCACCGTCGGGCTCGCTACTCTATTCCAGCTACCTCGGCGGATCCGGTTTCGAAGCCGGCCACGCCATCGCCGTGGACGCTTCGGGCAACGTCGTGGTCACGGGCGCCACGGCCTCGCCCGACTTCCCCGTCCGTAATCCGGCGCGGAGCTTCCATGGCGGGACCGTGGGCTCGAGCGACTCCGACGGCTTCGTCACCAAGCTCGACCCCACCGGAGCGAGCCTCGTCTTCTCGACCTTCCTCGGCGAGCCCTATGCCGCCTGGGGTCAGGCGATCGCCACGGATTCCGCGGGCTCGATCCACGTCGGCGGCCGCACCGATCTCACGGCGCAACTCGACGGCGACACGCAGGCGCTCCTCACGAGGCTGAGCCCGGATGGCAGCACGCTGGAGCCCCCCACTACGCTCGGCGGCTCAGGCTTCGACGAGATCACGGACATCGAGATCGACGCGACCGCCGACCTCTGGGCGGCTGGCCAGACGAGCTCGCCCGACTTCCCCGCCGTCGGAAGCTCCTACCAGGCCCTGCCGGGTGGCGGCTACGACGCCTTCCTGCTTCGCTACTCGAGCGGCCCCGCCAACCCCGTCGGCATCCTCCAGCTCGCGAACGGCTACGGCGCCCACGAGCGCGCCGGCGCCGCCACGATCAGCATCGGCCGCATCGGCGGCAGCCTAGGCGAAGTCACGGTCGACTATTCGACGGGGCCGGGCACCGCGCTCACTCCGTGGGACTACAGCCCCGTTTCCGGCACGCTCGTCCTCCCGGACGGCGCCACGACCGGCAGCTTCTCCGTTCCCGTCTTCCACAACCAGGTCCACCTGGGCGACACGACCTTCACGGTCTCGCTCGCTAACCCCACCGGGGGCGCCACGCTCGGGAGGTCCAGCGCGCCCGTCACCATCCTGGAAGCCGACGCCAGCCACACCGGCCTTTCCGCACGCTTCCGTGTCCGAGACCGCTCGCGGCCTACCGGCCCCGCCTGGACCGCCTTCGTCGACGTCCCGTGGCTCACGCTCAGCGCCTACTCCGGAACTGGCCCGAGCGTCGTCACGATCACGGCCTCGCCGAGCGGCCTCGGAGACGGCACACACAGCGGCTCCATCACCATCAGCGCGAACGCTCTCGGCAGCCCGCTGGTCATTCCGGTCACGCTCACGATACTCTGTACCGAGGGCTGCTGATGCCACGCATGCGCGCGCGAGTGACCCGCCAAAGCACCTCGAAGGCGCCTTTCGTGCGCCGGCCGCGATCCGTCTGGTCGCGGGCCGCTGGGCTCTTCGCTGGGCTCGCGGCCTTCCTGTCGCTCGCCGCCCCCGCCTCGGCCCAGCTCGTCGAGTACTACCACACCGACCTCCTCGGCAACGTCCGCGCCGTCACCGACGAGAAGAAGAACGTCATCGAGCGCCACGACTACTTGCCCTTCGGCGAAGAGTGCACCACGGGCCCCTGCGCCTCGAACCCCGGCGTGGGAGCCGGGCAGCCGAGGAAGTTCACGGGCAAGGAGCGGGACCAGGAGACGGGCCTCGATTACTTCGGCGCTAGATACTACGCATCCAAAATCGGTCGGTTCACAACGCTGGACCCGTACCTCGATCAGCAGGCCGCTCTGCTCGACCCGCAACATTGGAACCGCTACGCATATGGCCGGAACAACCCCGTCAAGTTCGTGGATCCGGACGGAAGGCATCCGATCATCGTCGTCCTCGCCCTCGCGGCGGCTTTCGTCCTGAACAACCCGACCAACACGAACGTTACGCAGGGGCCGGTCAACGACACGATCATCCCCAACAGCGTGATCGTGGCGGGCGGCTACGGCCTCACTGCAGGTGGGGCGAGAATGGCCGCGAAAGAAGCCTTCGAGGAAGCGACTGGTATTCCCGTGGGAGGACTGCCGAGCAGTCCTACTGAGGCATACGATCGATTGAAACACTACGGGCGCACGCCGTCGAAGGCGGATCGGAAGACCCTCGGTGCTGCTGCCGGCGAAGTGGTGGATCACAACCCGCCCTTGGTAAAGCGGTACTACGAGGGCGACGCGGCCTGCTGCGAGAAGCCTGGAATGCAGATGTCCGCAGCCGAAAGACGCGCCAGCGCGACGGACAGGTCTCGGATGCAGCCGCAACCGAAAGCAGAGTCGAACCGGCAAGGTGCCGAAATGTCCCGCTACAGCAAGGAGAAGAAGAGGGAGCTCAAAGAGCAGTGACTGCTGCGGCGAAGCCCTACTGCGATGCCTTGGCTGCGCACTACCAGCGCGTATGGGGCAGAGTGGCCACCAAGCGAGAATGGGAAAGAGGTCCAACCGGCGAGCTGCCGGAGGGCTTTTGCATCCTGGAGTTCTCGCCCGATCAACGCCGAGACATGTGGACGTACGCGACCTGTGGCATGGCGACAACGGCTGACGAAGACCCCATAGAGCTGCATCTTTTTAGCCCAGTGCAGGCGGAGGACCTTGTCGAGCTGTTAACGGTCGTCGCTCACTATCATCGAACGGGTGCGCGGCTGAGTGCTGGGCATACCGTGAACTTTGGACGTCCCTGGTTGCCGGGCTCGCGATGCACGTCTGGGCTCATCTCGCTCCCCTATTTGGATGGTCCAGATCTTGAAGAGCTGCCCAGTCCTGCTCTCCGACGAGGTGTGCGATGCCTCTGGCTGATCCCCATCACCGCCCGGGAGGTGGAGTTTAAGAAACAGCGGGGGATTCAAGCCTTGGAGGATCTTTTCGAGGGTTCGAACGTCAACTACGTGGATCCCCTTCGTGCTGACGTAACGGCCAATCAAGGGACCGCCGCTCACTAGAATGGCGGTGCGAGGATCGATGTCCTTCCCCCGTTCCGAGAGCTCGGCTGGCTCCTGGCGTGCGCTCCTGCCGCTAACTCTTCTGCCGCTGACGTTGCTTCTTCTCGGCGGTGGTGGCCCCGCGTGTGCCGAGGACGTGGTGGAGGTGGTGATCGCGGATGCCTTGGGGAACATCCGGGTCATCACGGACGACCAGGGCAATGTCCTCGAGCGCCACGACTACTTGCCCTTCGGCGAAGAGTGCACCACCGGCCCCTGCGCCACGAACCCCGGCCTCGAAGCCGGCCAGGCCAGGAAGTTCACCGGCAAGGAGCGCGACAGCGAGACCGGGCTCGACTACTTCGGCGCTAGATACTACCGGGCAAACATCGGACGGTTCACGACCGTCGACCCCCTCTACACCTGGCAGGAGAACCTCGTCGATCCGCAACGGTGGAACCGCTACGCCTACGCCAGGAACAATCCGCTCAGGTACGTCGACCCGGACGGGCGTGCGATCGAGACGCCGTGGGATGCGCTCAACGTGGGTTTGGGCGTCGCCTCGTTCGCGGCAAATGTCGCCGCGGGCAATGTCGG
>Ga0247727_10003605_pt1 | contig 33950 bp, 29 predicted proteins | sample WisWelCaveWW1625_FD_202498 | JGI IMG/M metagenome (GOLD analysis project Ga0247727, IMG submission 202498) | Biofilm microbial communities from Wishing Well Cave, Virginia, United States - WW16-25 | ecosystem: Environmental > Aquatic > Deep subsurface > Groundwater > Cave microbial mat | place...
TTAAATTGCTTCAGGAAAAACCTGATGCCAATTTAGTTGCCCAGATTTTTCGCGCCATCACACGGCTGGGCAGCATTCATAATCCGACTGACTCGCCCTCCGCAGTCTAATTTGGCGAAGGTATTAATACTGTGACAGGTTTTTACCGCGTGCGCGTCACGATTCACAACTGTTCAATACATCGCGCACGCGTCACGTAAAACATTCGCGGCGGAAACCTGTCAGGTCTTGATTTACGGCGCGCCCAACACTTGCAAATCTTTGCCGCGCAGACCGACGAGCGCGACATCACCCGTAGCAGAAACGCGCAGCTCGGCGTAACGCGCCGCGCTATAGTTCGCGCCGTGACCCTCTTGAAAGAAAAAGGATTCGGGTCCGATGCGGACATCGCGCTCGCGTTGATGATACGCGAGTAAAATTTCTTGCGCGGCGAGCGGGGTTTGCGGATCGTACACACGCGCGGTGCGCGCGATTCTTTTTTCATCCAACTGCACCACCACGACTCCATCGCGCGCCGCGTTGGTTGGGAGATTGCGCGCGAGCGCATAGCGCAAACGCATATAATCGCCTTGCAAGAGCGAACGCGGATCAACAGGCGCGAGTTCAAGAAAAACGACTTGGCCATTCGCTGCCAGTTCCTCGCGTTGATATGCCAACACATTGATCGTCCCCAACACCACCAACGCGATCAAAAATAAAAAGAGGATTCGTAGTTTCATGTCGCACTCGCCTTTCGTGTACGCAGCAGCGCAATCCGCAACGCGAGGAGCAGGATGCCGCTTGCCAGCAGCGCCAACGATTTTTGCAGCAGCGTCCACTCGAGCGTGTAGTAATACGCGCCGATATAAAATACGAGAAACACGCCCGCTAATCCGGTCAAGGCGCGGTGATTGCGCCAGAAACCGAGCACCAAGAGAATCAACGCGCCGAGAATCCCTGGCATCCGCGTCGCGGGAATCACCAACACCGCGCACACCAGCAGCAGTCCGATGAGCTGCCAACTCAGGAGCGCGACGCCGAGACCGCGCGCGACCAGTACGATCAAAAATAACAGTACGGTAAAGAGCAACACCGCCGAGAGCCACCACCACTCAATTTGAAACATTCCAAAGAGGGGAGTGGACAATGGCAGGATCAATAGCCCGAGCAAAGACACCACAATGCCAAAACTCACGGGGTACAAAAATTCTTGCATGCCCGCTGACAACAAATCATTCTCGCGCCAGAACAAGAGAATCATCGCGCCCGCGAGCGCGCCGATCAGAATGTGAATCGCCTCGAACATTTGCAAATCAAAAATGATCGTCACAATGGCGGCGACAATAATCACCGTCGAAAGGAACCGATGCACGCGGTCTCGGAAAAGCAAGAGCAATACACTTTCCAAAACAATCACCATCAGCGCAACCCCGATCGTATTTTTCACGACGAGCGCGAGTCCCAAGATCAAGAGCGCTTGTCCCGCGAGTGAAAGAGCTAATCCAAGTTGACGCATGAAATCATTGCGCGGGCTCAAACGATTGATTCCTACCGCAATCGCGCAAAAAAAGAATCCAATAAAAAGCGCGCCCTGTTCGCTCGTCAGGATTCGCGCAATTACCAGAAACGCGATCAGTAAAATCGCCGCGATCCATGCGCTCAATCCGATGAAAAAGCGCACATACCAAGGCGAGTTGGAACCCGTTGCCCCTTCCAGCGCGTTGAGCGTGCGTGCGTCGTCCTCTTGCAACTGCGGCAAAACTTGGCGTAACGTCAATTGTGTTTTCATATTTTGCGCGCCTCCCAATCTTTTGACAGATGGCTTAACCATGTCACCACCAACGCGGCAAGTCCAATCACCAACGCGCCCGCTAAAAGCAGTGTGCCTGTTTCAACATTTCCCGCCTTGAGCAGTCCTGCGATCAGAGTAATAATCACGCTGAACGCGCACACGATCAAAATAAATTGATCGAGTATTTTCTGCGAATAGAGATACAACGTCAGCACGCTGGTGACGACAAACAGAATCGCCATCACAGGCAGCCACGGATCTCTCGTCGTCGCGTATTCCGAAACAAAAATCAAAGCAAGCGTCGGCGCGACGAGTGCGGCGAAAATCAAGAGCGACAACAAACGCGGCGTCCAACGACTCTGGAGCCAACTCACACCGAGACGTTTGAACACTTCCCAACACAACAGCACGCCGCCGTTCAAAAGAAACAGCGCCAAATACAAGAGACCGTTGATCGTCCCAATGATTTGTAGGTAATAAAAAATCACGCTCAAGTTGAGCAACACAATCCAGATAAACCAGAGCGGCGCAAACTTGCTGATCAAGACCCAACCCGCGATGAGCAGCGCCCACGTCAAAAACAATTGGTACGAATCCGCGCCCGTCTGATAAATTTGTCCGTACACTGCAAACAACGCGCCCACGAGCAAACCCGCCACCGTCAGCGCAATTTTCCCCGGCAACCGATCCAACGATTGCCAAAAGGCGACGCCCACTGCGAGCAGCACCGCGAGTTCCACCACCCCCAGTTTGGCAAAGCGATGCAGCTCTTGCCAGTTGAACGCGAAAAAGAAAAAGACGCCGCTGATGAAAAAGCCCGCGCCCAAGACGAGCAGTACCCAATCCAAAAAACGCGTCCAACGCGACGCATCCGGCAGATGCCCAATGCGCGCCAGCGCTTGCTCCAAATCGTTCGATGAGAGGACGGCGCGTTTTGCCAGCGCGCGCAAATTTTGCGGGGTTGCAGTTGAATCCAACACATTTATATTTTCGGTATCCATACGTTTTTCCTCATTTCATCCGTGAATCTATATCCCCACCACCGCCAAAACAAGCTACGCGCCTGCCAAACACCGCCGCGTTACGGTTTCCACCATCCCAGCGATTACAAATCGCCGTCTTAAAAAAGTTCGAACCAAAAACATTCTTTGGGTTCGTTCTTTCCTTCTTTTGCCGTTGTTTTCTAAACAACGGTTACGGTTTCCACCTCTTCCACTCACTCATCAACGCGCGGCGCGCTGACAGCGTTTTCTACAGCAGCAACAACGATGGAACGCGCGACTCTCCTTCCGCTGATCCAAAAGTACAATGCGCCGCCGAGTGCGCCCAGACAAACCAAAGCCAACAGCCAACCGAACAATTCAACATAGCGTAGCAAATTAATAAATGGGTGGCCGATGCTGCCAATCAAAGCATAGATAATAAACAGCGCGATCGGCGACAACCCCAGTGCAACTGCCACGCTGCCACATAACACCGCAAAACGTAATGACACGTCAAGTTCGGAAGCCAGCGCGATTCGAGTACTCTCGCTGGCTACAAGCCATCCGGCAACGATGGCAAAAACAAGCCAGAACGGCGCACAATATGTAGCGACATCAACAGCAGGCGATGTAGTTGGGTAAAGATTCAAACTCAAATACGCAAACACCGCGAGAGTCATCCACCCAAAAATCACGTTTAAGACTCCATAAATCACTGCGCCCACGATTACTGCACGGTTCAAAATTTTTGGTTGCATGTTTTTCTCCTTGTGAGACGTTTCCCCGAAACGTCTCTACGGTCTCCACATCTTCCACTCACTCGTCAACGCGCGGCGCGCATTCAACAATTTTTCGCGGCGAAACAAACCGACGAGGCCGCCGAGCAGCAAGATGCTGCCAATCGTGCCAATCTGAATCCAACGATCCAAATTTACGAACGCAGGCCCAAATTGCGCCAGTCCGTTCCCCACGAGCGCGAGGATTGCGGCTTGGACATAAATCCGCGAGCGCATTTTGAAACCAATGCCGAACGCGGCGACACTTTCGATCAACAAGAGCGCGGCATAACTCACATTCGACAGCGATTGATAAAACGCGGACACGAGCAGGACGACCAAGCCCGCGACCGTTGCGAATTGATACCACAGCACGCGCCCGCGCCACAGTTCACTCCAACCAATCAACAAAGACAACACGCCGAACGGAATGAGGTATGCTTGCCATTCCGTCACGTTCGAGAATCGCAGCATCCACCACAACGCGGCGACGAACAAAGCGCCGCCCGCATACACCAACGCGATCTGTTTTCGTAAATAACCATCCGCGCCGAACGCGCACGCGGCGATCACAAAGGTCAGCGCGCCCGCGAGCGGTTTGAACAAAATCGTTGCGGCGATCAACATGCACACCAGCGCGATCAATCCCACATAGCGCAGCGGTTCGCCATACAGACGTTCTGCCAGAACGTCTCTACGCGCATCGCGGACGACCAACGCGACAGCTACAAACATCGCGCAGGTCAACGCGAGGGCGACGGGCGCGTATTCGATCGGAATGTTGAACGCGCGCGTCGCAAAATAAATTCCGTTCAACGTTACGAGCGCGCCGAGATACGACAAGACGGGCGGCATTTTCATCCGCCCCAGCGCGCCCTGCTCTACCCACTGCATCGCAAAACCAGCCACTGCGACAACTGCCGAGATTGCGACAAACAACGCGTTATTGTTCGTGAGCGCAAGCGCGTAGGCGAGCAGAAAATCCACCGCGGCGACCAGATAGATCGGTTCGCGCCATTTCAAAAAACCGCGCCGCTTGAGTTCCACCGCGCCCGCCAGCAGCAGCGCGCCCAATATGCCGTACCCGATAGCAGCGGCGAATTGAATATCCACACGCGCCGTGTACGCGCTCAACACGCCCGTCAGCACCGCAAGATTGAGCGACAGCAGCGCGGCGAGGGTGAGCCACTGCCACCGCAGCCACACCGCGCAAAACGCGTAAAGCAATCCAATCACCACAAGCAGCGCGGTCATCACGGAATAATTTGGCATCAAGACCGCGACGGAAAGCAAACTCAACCACACGGCAGCAGAGAGAAACGCGCCCACTGTTCCCTTTGCGCGCTGTAGCACAGGGCGCGCGCGCCCAATGAGAAACGCAATCCCCACATACGCCAACATCAACGCGCCCAATACCAAACCAACGCGCGTGTTGTCCACGAAATTTATTTTGGCAAAAATGTACGTGGGCGCAATGAATAACCATGTCGCCGCGTACACAAATTCCACGCGCCGATACAAATACGCGGTCAACGCGAGCAAGCCCACATCCGCAAGCAGCGTGTTGGCAAGCGTCGCGGACAGCAGACCCGCGCGCGCGTCGATGGCCGAAATGAAAAATGCGAGCGCATAGGTCATGCCCAAATTCGCCAACATGCCAACGGCGAACGGCTGCGCCCACTGCTTTTCCCCAAGAATCTCCAAAACGCGTCGCGCCAGAAACAGCATCACGACAACGGCGGTGAACAGTAACGCGACGACGCGCGCCAAATCCAAATTGAATGGCACGAAAATGCGCGCGCCAAAAATCAGCGCGAAATCGAGCGCGGCAAGTGCAGCGAGTACCAACCATTGAAATTTCAAGCGTACCGCCATCACGCCATACAAGATCGCAATGCCGAGCAATACGAACGTCATTACAGGATAGTTTGGATTCAGTAACGTGGGTGTCAGCACGCTCAAAAACGCGGCGGTGGAAAGAAACGCGCCGCCCCATTTCAAGCGCGCGAGGCCAAGCCAATAACCAACCGCCGTGTACGCCAACATCAACGCGCCCATCACCAATCCCACCTGCGTTCGATCCGCCAAATACAATTCCGCAAAAATGAACGCGGGCGCAACGAATACCCACGCTGCCGCGTACACAAATTCTGCGCGCCGATACAGATACGCGGTCAGCGCGAGTAACGCCACGCTCCACACAAGCGATAAGCCGAACGCTTGCGAAACGAAACCATAACGCGCGAAATCAGCAAGCGCGATGAAAAATACAAACGCATACGTCAAAACAAAATTCGCCAGCGCGCCAATCGCAAACATCTGCGCCCATTCCTTGAGATGCAGATAAGCAAAACTGCGCCGCGCGAAAAACAAAATCACCGCCCATGCACAGAACGCAAAGGCGAGAACGCGCGCGAGATCAATTCCGAATGGATAAAACAGACGCGCGCTGCTGATGATGGCGAGATTGATCGCGGTGATCGCCGCGAGTACCAACCACTGTATTTGCAAACGCACTGCCAGCGCCGCGTACAAGATCGCAATCCCGATCAAGACGGGCGTCAAGACGGGATGATTGGGATAGATCATTGCGGGAACGACGACACTCAAGAACGCAGCGACGGAAAGAAATGGCAGCGCCCATTGCAGTTGCGGCAAGCCCAAACGAAAACCGACGGCAACATAAATGAGCATCAACGCGCCCAACGCCAACCCGCGCTGTGGCATGTCTGCCAAATACACATTGCCATAAATGAAAACGGGCGCGAGGGCGAGCCACGCTGCTCCATATACAAATTCGACGCGCCGCGCCAAGAACGCGCCGATGGCGAACAACGCCACATCGCCTACCAACGCGAGCGCGAGATGTTCGGGCGTGCGCGTGTACACGAGCAGCGATTGAAACGACACGAACGCGGCGAGCAGCGCGGCGACAATGTACAAGGGCATGCCCGCGTCCAATTTTTTCCCGCGCTGCAAAAAATTTCCGACAAACAGATAGATCGCCGCGAGAATTTTTAGTGTGAGACCCGTTTGAATGGACGAGAGACGCATTTCCGTGCAAATGAAAATCGTCGCAAGCGCAAACGCGAATGCGGCACACCAGCGCGCGTACAACGAACGCGCGCGCCAATCGTCAAACGCATAGAACGCGAAAATGATTAACATGGCACCGAGCGCGAGCCAAGGAGTGCCAATCCTTGAACCAACGCCCGTCCAGAATATCCACGCGACGCTTGCCAATAAAAATACGAGGGGCGCGACCATGTGCGCGGCGAGGCGTAACGTCCGCGCCATGAAATTCGCAAACGGAAGAGTACGCACGCGCTCTGCTATCACCAAGACGCCTAACGTCACCAGCGCGTAACCGAACGCGAATCCTGTCGTTTCAAAATGTAACAAGCGCATCAATGCTGTCGCGCTTGAAAGCAGCGCGAAAAAACCAAACGCGGTAAAAAGATTGTGGCGCGTCCACAGCGCGGTGACTACATACGCAAAGCCGCAGACAAGTGAGCCGAGCAGCCACATCGTCTCAAAACTCACACCGCGCTCATCCGTGATGTAAAGATGGATGACTGCGAAATTGAGCGACAAAAACCCCGACGCGATGGCGAGCAAGGCGGTGCCGCCGATTTTCAAGTTAGGGCGTTTGAACAATACAATGCCGCCTGCGTACATTCCCAACGTTACCGCGAGGGTCACCCCCAATTTGGCAAGCCCCGACAAATACGCCCAATTCACGCCCGCAAAAATCAAGCCCGCCAGCATGAGCAAAAAGCCGCCCGAATACAACGCGAGTTTGATATTGCGTTCGCTCAAGAGCCATTGGTCAAAGGGAACGGAGGGCGCGGGGGGGATGGGGGGCGTGGAGGGTGAAGTGGGGAGCGTGGAGGGGAGGGGAGCTGTTGTAGAGACGTTTCGGTGAAACGTCTCCGCGGGCGCGGGTGTTTCGATGACGCGCGGGGTTTCGGGAACGACGGGGCGCGGCGCGAGCGCGACAGGTTCGGGCGCGGGTGAAATGGGTGCGGCGGGAATTTCGGGCGCGGGTTTCGGTTCTTGAGGCACGACGCGCGGGGCAAGCGCGCCCGTGCGTAATTTTTCCAAGTACGTGCGAATCTCATTCCCCGCGAGAAAATGCGTTTGCGCGATTTTTTCCAGCGCGTTTTTTGCCGCGTCGCGCGCGTACGCTTGCGGATCATTACGCGCGACATCTTTTAACGCGGCGACGATCCCTTCGTCGTACGTCAGCGTTTTGGCAATCGCGTTGGCGATGCTCTCGTGGCGTTTCGATTCGGCGGATGCCAGACCTTCGAGCCAGAGTTGGATTTGGTTGTCGGAAATGAAGGTTTCCATACTGTCCTCCGCAACTGGGTTGTTCGGGCGGGTGGGGGACGGGCGGGATTACCCCGCCCCCACATTGCGTACTTATTCAATCACAAAAGCAGTGTCAGCGCCAGACCCTTTCGCGCCAATCTCCCACCCCACATCTCAACGCTCACGCGCGGGGGTTAGAAGATAATCGAAAACGAACAGCGCTCCAGCTCCAATCCAAATAAAGGCGGCACAGAGTGTTATTTCCAGCGATGGGCTCAAGAGGCGCACAAAAAGCGAAAAGAGCCCTGCAAAACCCAAAGCGATCATGCTGGTGCGTTTCAAGCGCGGATTTGATATGTTGCGCGTTTCCACAGGTTTGTTTAGCCGTTCCGCCAAAACATTGGCAAATCCCGATGCCTCGCTGTGTGGATACGAGCCAAACAAAGGAAACGATTTGCCGTTCTGAAGTTCAAGCAGTACGCGCGAGGAATGACGGAACCCCTTTTCGACTACCAGCGCGCTCACTTGCTCAAAACGAAATTCATGTGCGTTAAACCATTGCCCCAACGCAGAATGACCGAACGCGATGATCTGATCGGCTGAATCTATAGCCAAGACGGTCTTTTGCGCGACGTAAGCGATCATGGGAAGCGCAAAAACAAGCAGCCCGAATCCAAAGCAAATATTGGTGAGCAGATCATCCGCCGCATCCGATAAATAAAAGAACGCGCAACCCAGGGGCAGCAGCGCAAACAAGGGCAGCCAGAGCCATTGACGCTTGCTTTTGAGAACGAGCAAGTTGGGAGTGTTTTGGGTAGTGTCTAGATTTTTCATGGGCCTCGCCTTTTCGATCGCGCTCCACGGGACACGCTATCCGTGCGCGCGATCCCAGTAACGGTTGTGTGATGTTTCATATTTCACTTCTCAAAATTTAACTGCCTGCATTTCATCACGTTCCAACCGCCAATTCAAGCTCCGCGTCTGCCAAAAAACGCCAACCTTTTTGTCCGTGCGCGCAGCGGGTGGGCATATCCTCGATTGTTGTAGGCGTCGACAAGTTTTGGGTCAAGTTCAATTGCTTTGGTGAGATTCGCGATGGCAAGGCGATCAAAACCCAAATGCCGAAGACTCACTCCAAGATGATAGTAGCCCTTGGCATCTGTGGGGTCGAGTTCGATGGCTTTGGTGAACGCGTCAATGGATTCCGCGAGATTGCCCTTTTTGTATTCGGCGATGCCTTTTGCCAGAGCTTGCTTGGCGGGATTGGGAACAGGTGTAGATGTCACCTTTGCAGTCGGCGGCACGCGTGTCGCGGTTGCCGTTGCTGTCGGTGGAACGGACGTAGCGGTTGCGGTTGCGGTCGCGGTCGGCGTGTTCGTCGCGGTTGCTGTCGCAGTTGGTGCAACTGTTGGCGTGGCTGTTGGCGGAATCGCGGTTGCGGTGGGCAGCGGAGTTGGCGTCGGTGTGGGGACAGCCGCGGCGCACGCCGAAAAAACGAACAGACACAATAACGCAACAAGTATTTGTAAAATTGTTTTCATGTTACTCTCTCCTTTTTCACTCTGACGCCCGCGCCTCACACATCATCTTGATCCCATATTTCGCGCCCAAGCCCGTGCGCGGCAAGAGTTCGATGCGCTGGTTGGGCGCGAGACGCAAGCGCCACATGCGCGCCAGCGTCGCCATGATCAACATGCCGTTCATCCAGCCGTACTCTTCGCCGATGCAAATACGCGGTCCGACGCCGAATGGAAAATAGTACAAGCGCTGCGAAAAAGTTCGCTCACTGCCGAGCCAGCGTTCGGGCAAAAATTTTTCGGGTTCGGGAAAATAACGCGCGTCGCGATGGAGCGCCAGCAAATGTTCGCCATAAAAACGACTGCGTGGACCCGGCGGCTGTGCGATCTTTTTTCGGTGCGTGGAAAAAGTTAGAGCGTTCATTTCGATTTCTCTACTTGTGCAATTCAAATACGAGTTGCAGAGTTTGTCCTTGTAAAACTTTTAACTGTTTTCCCTATCATGCAAGTTCCAAAACTTGCATCGGCTCCCCCTGTTCCACACGGCTTTCAGGCGCATGTCTTGGCGGAGTTTGATTTTGCAAAACGCAGCAAACATACTGCACCTCGCCTGCGCGAAACTGCTCATAGTTCGCGGAACCGCGCATTCCCGAAAATTCGACAATCGCGCTGTGCAAAAATTTTGGCGTGTATTTGTGCATCAGCGCCACTTTGCGCGCGTCATCCAATTCCATCGCGCGCGCGACGCGCGGTATCAAGTCGTGTGATTTCACAAGCGTTAAACCCGCGTTCGTAAATTGCTGATGGAGCATTGGAATTTGATGCGGATACCAGGTGTCTGCATACAGCAAAAAGCCGTCGGGACGCAAAACGCGCCGTGTCTCGTTAAAAAATTTTTGAATGTTGCCATAGTGCGTGGACGATTCCACATTCACCACCACGTCGAACGTCGCGTCGGGAAATTCAATCTTTTCCGCGTCGCCTTGAAAGAAATTGAGCCCGGGAATCTGATAATGCGTTTGGCAAAATTTGACGGCGCGGTGTGCCAGCTCGATGCTCGTGTACGTGCGCGGGCGCAAATAGCGCGTGATGTACGATGCGCCGCCGCCGCGCCCGCTGCCCACTTCCAAAATATCCAGCTCCCGCACATCAATTTGCGTCGCGAGATGGTGATACATTTGCAGCGGAAAGCGCTGCGGCTCGTCCTGCGGCAACAGCGTCAAACGCGGCGCGTCGTCATCGGCGTACCCAAAATTCATACATTCAATCTCACCGTCGCGATCCAATGTCGAAAAGTATTCATACCATTGGCGCACGATCCAACGTTTGAAGGCGGGCGCACGCACCGCCAAGTCCCAACTGCGATTCCAAACCTTTGCGATCATGTTGTGCCTCCGAAATAGGATACCCTCATTTCAACCTATCCTAACTGCCAATGCGAGAGGTTAGAGTGCCAAAGACTGCCACAGTACATCACAGATCTCACGCAAAGGCGCAGAGGCGCAAAGAAATCACTTGAATCTGTAGCACAAATCTGCGGCATCTGTGTCCAAAATTGTGATGTACTGTGCCAGAATAAACATTCGCGTTCTGGATCAAAAAACCCGTTTTCGTGCAAACACTGTTTACGCACAAAAACGGGTTTTGAAAAATCTATGCGCCGGGCACCGACTGCGCGTGGTTCGCGTTTTGCAAGAGGCAGCACAAATACTGCACCTCTGCGCGGCGGAACATTTCATATTTGGTCGAGCCGTGCGTGCCTGCAAATTCCATCATCGCTTGCCGCAAAAATTTTGGCGTGTAGCGTTGAATCAACGCGGCGCGGCGCGCATGATCGGCATCCAAACCTCGCAGCACTTGGGGCACCATGTCCTCGATGCGTTGGAGGGCGAGCCCGGCACGCGCAACTTTTTCGCGCAAGGACGGCACGAGGTTGGGGGTCCAAATATCGGCATAGAGAAAAAAACCATCAGGACGCAGCACGCGTTTCACTTCGGCAAAAAATTTTTCAATATCACCATAATGCGATGACGATTCGATATTGATCACGGCGTCAAAGCTCGCGTCGTGAAACGCCAACTGTTCCGCGTCCCCATGCACGAATTTCAAACCCGCGCCGCGATGTCGTTTTTCGCAAAACGCAATCGCGCGCGCGGCAATATCAACACCTGTGTACGTGCGCGGCTGCAACGCGCGCGTCACATACGCCGCGCCGCCGCCGCGGCCGCTGCCAACCTCCAGCACATCGAGACCGCGCACGTCAATCTGTGTCACAACATGGTGATACATTTGAATCTGACAGCGATATGGTTCCTCTTGCGGCGTCAAGGCGGGGCGGTTCTCATCCGCGTAGCCGTAATTCATTAACGGCACGTTGCCATCCCGATCGATCATGTCGAAAACTTCGTACCACTGTCGCACCGTCCACCGCCTTATGGTGGGCGAATGTGTCCCCCAGTCCCAAATCTGATTCCAAACGTGTGCCAACATGATGCACCCCCTAAATTAGGATGACATTATTTGACCACCAATTGACTAGCATTACAAGACCCTTTACTTTTTTACGGCGCGGGCTGCGCGTCGGGCGGCGGCGCAATTTCAATCGGTGCGCCAAAGTCAAAATAATGCGTGTCGGTCTTGCTGATGTTGGTGCCGCCATCGGGGCGTTTCAAATCCGCGCGCAAACGCGATTGGTGGACATACCCATCCGCACAAACCCAGTAGGTCAATTCTACGTTGACAATATCGCTCATCAGTGCGGCGGGAATAATGTTGTTTTGCTCAAAGACGCGTCGTCCGACGATCTTGTCAATCGTGTACACCTCACACGCTTGTCCGTCCACCGCTTCGTCGCCCACTTTGCTAAACTCGCTCAAATTGGACGAGAGCGTTTTCTTGGCGTCAAAATCGAGCGCGGCCGATTGTTCACCGCGTGCGCGAAAGTACCAGGTGCCGCCGCGTTGATAGTAAAATTTGTCGCCGAAAAAGATGCTGGGTTGACCCTCACAACCGCAAAGCAGCGCAATCAATCCGCGCAGGATGACGCGCGTATTGTTGCCCTGTCGTTCCCCTTCGCTGGTCAACAGTTCAATTTCGCGGAAGGGATTGCTGTACAGGACGCGCACCGCAAAACGTAAAGTTTTTGCCGCGTTGGTGCGATTGATCGCCGCCAGCAGCGGCGGCAATTTCGGCGTTGCGGTCGCGGGAACGCGCGTGCGCGTTGGCGTGACCGATGGCGTATTCGTTGCGACAGGTGTAAAAGTTGACGTTGGCGTTGCCGTGTTCGTCGGCGATGGCGTCACGGTTGGCGTCGCTGTATTTGTCGGCGTGCGCGTTAACGTCGCGGTGGGCGAGTTTGTCGCCGTAGGCGGAACGGGGGTATGGGTCGCGGTTGGCGGCACGGCGGTATTTGTCGCCGTTGGAGGCACGGTTGTGGCGGTGGGCTGCACAACGGCAACGGCGGGCGGAACTGCGGCGGGCGCGGCGCACGCGGCAACCGCGCACGCGAGGATGAGCAAACCAGAGCAAACGAGGATACGAGTTTTCATTTTCAATCTCCTTGTCACGATGCCGTGACAGCAATCACTTTTTAGTGCGAGGGTTGTCTAACGCACAGGTACACTCTATTGATGCGTTCACTTTCCCACATCGCAACCGCCAATTCCAGACTTGCCACTGCCACAAACCGCCAATCTATAGTTCTTGAGGTTGCGTTCTGCGCGAGTCGCGAGACCTTCGAGGTTTCGACACAGATGCTTCATTCAACGCGCTTGTTCTCGCGCTGTAACCAGCGCACAAACCTCGAAGGTCTCTCTCCCTTGCCTTGCGTTACGGCACGCGCACCTCGAAATCACTAAACTCATAAATTCCTGTCGCCCCCGGTTCATACACCATCGCGACAGGGGTAGTGTGTTGGCGCACTGTCCAGTGAAACACCTTTCGTTCTGCGTTGCAATGCAATGGGCGATACAAAAAGGGATACAAGAGACGGGGCAGCTTACGGACCTTGAATCGTTATTGGCGCGTTCAAATCATATAGCCGCGTTGTTCCCGTGATACTCAACATTCGACTCATGTCCCCCGCTTCCATCGAAACGGTCATTTGCCCGCGATGCCAATAGCCGTCCGGACAGACTGTCATTTCAAAATACGCGCCGATTTGAATTTTCTGCGTCTGCACATACACATCACACGATACGCCATCCAATGTTTCTTTGCCCTTCCATGCAAACGGAATATCCGCACCGTTGAAATGCGAAGGCGCATTGGGATCACCAACGAGTTGACTGAATTGAGAAATAGCCGCCTGTCCAAAGTTGTAGCGCGATTCTTCGGGAACCAACTCCCACGCGCCTTGGGAACCGCTGGAACGCTTGTACATTTTTCCGTCAAAGACCAAAATTTCCTGCGCGTCCGTTCCGTTGGCGTTCGTTTGAGAGTGTGTGTATGCTTGATTCTCTCCCTGGACATCGCCCTTGCTGTGTGACACTTGTTTCCCATCCGTTACAGCTGTTGTCTCAAAGCGATAGCTCTTGAGCGTTTTCGTTTTGTTGACCGCGTCTCGAACAGCGGTGGTCGCGTCCCCCTGCGGCATTTGGGGATCGAGGGCGGGCGGCGCAATCGCGATATTTCCGTTCACATCAAAGATGCGAAGCGAAATATCAATAGAGCCGGGGCGAATGGCAGGTTTATACGCGATGGTCATCGTAGCTTGGCGCAAATAACCGTCTTGGCAAACCCACGCTTTGGCTTGCGCTTGATCCAATTGCGCGTCAATGTATTCGGGTGTCACCTCGCTGCGCCCGCCGAAGGTTTTGAAAAACGCGGTCGCGGTCGCGTACTTGTCCTGAACATAGATGTCACATTCGCTCCCTTCAAGCGTTGCGCGCGCGTGAGCTTGCCATGTGGCGGGGTCGCCAATCAATCCGTTCAAGGACTCGATCACAATTTCCGTCGGCTTGAACTGTTTCGCGTCCGCATCAGAAAGCGTGAGCCAATTTGGGCTAACGGATTCGTTGCGCTGGTACAATTTTCCGTTCAGCGCAACGAACTCTTGGCGGGAACTCGAATCTTGAATGACCGTGTGCGCGTCCTGATTCTTGATTTCACCTGCGAATTTATACAAGAGCGTTCCATCGGCGCTCGCGGTTTTATCCTTGACCACCAACAGTTCGGCGCGGTACGTGGTGAGCTGTGCGTTCTTGGCGAGCGCGGCGCGTAATGCTTCTGCGGGGTTCGCGTTCAAATCGCGAGGTGTGCTCTGCGAAATCGCAGGGGGCGGTGTGTTTGAAGGGGGCGCGTGTGGTGTCGCGGACGGCAGCGCAGGTGCGATTGTCATCGTTGCAGTCGCTTGCGCCAAGGTTACGTTAGGAGGGGTTGCAACAGGCGCGGCGCACGCGCTTGCCAACATCGTGATGCCTAAAACGATAATCCACACGAGAATACGAGTTTTCATTTTTTCTCCTTGAACGTAGCAGCCAATGGCTGCGGTGTAGTTGATTGTGAGACGATCACCAAATTCTGCATGATTCAAACACTCGATCATCGCGCTTTGAGGCGCGGTGACTGCCAAAAAACGTCACGCTAACAATTCACCTTGCTTCTCCGAAGGTTTCTTCTCCCCACCTTCCAGCAAGCTCGCGTTGGCATCCATCAGTCGAATCCGCTCCAGCGGGAACGGGTTGTGCCGCAGCTGTTGCAGCGGCGCAAGTGCAAGCGGCTTGCCATGCGTGTCCATGACCAGCACATACAGAGTCCCGCTAGGACTGCGGATCGTTCGCTGGGGTTGCGTGATGGGTGTAATCATTTTCCTTGCCTCCTGTAGTTTTTGGGGACTTGTGTCATTTCGAGATTCTGGCGATGAATGCGATGACCTACATCGCCCATTGCACTCCATTCAAAATGACACACAAGTCCTATTTTTGTTGATCGAACGATTCGACTATTGCCAATCTAAGCCCAAACAACCGCCAATCCAAGACCTTGCACTGCCAATCACCGCCATCCTTATCCAGCTTGCAGTTCCAGCTCCATCAAGACTTTAGCAACGGATTGCAACGCGCGGCGGCGTGTGCGATTGAATGTCCCTTCGCTGATTTGCAGCCAACTCATAATCCAATTGTTCAGTTCGCCCTCGATATAGGCGCGGTGGAGAATGAGATAGAGATGCCATTCCCGACGCGGAATCACCGTGCTTGCGGGCATCGCTCCATTCGGGCGCAATTGTTCAATCGCTTCTTGCAGCAAGCCGCGCAAAATGCGCGCGCGGTCGAGACAGTTTGCCGATTCGCGTTGTGCCATTCTTGATGTGACAAGCGGCAGCTGCGCCAATGGATGCTCACACAAAAAGGCAAGGTCATACAGCCGCTGCAGCGCGCTCTCCACCTGGCGGTCAAACGCGGGATCCGTTTTCGCTACAAGAGCTCGCGCTGTATTGTCGCCCGTTGGCAACATTCGCGCTTTCACATCCACGAGCCGCATTTGTTCAATGGGAAAGTTCGAGTTTTGCAATTTCTCGATGGGGGAAAGCGCCAAAGGATTTCCGCGCGCATCCATGATGAGCAAATAAACAGGTCCGCCCTCATTGCGGACTGTCGTTTGAGTTTGAAGGTTTGATGCAAACATTTTTATTCGTCTCCTTGATCGTATGTGCTTGATTCAATGGGCAAAGACTCGTGCATGTCATTCTGAATGGGGTGCGATGTAGGTCATCGCCAGAATCTCGGTGTTATCAAGCGGGATTTCTCGCCAAGCATCCCCCGAAGATTGAGGGGGCGGCTGGAAATGACAATCATCGGTAAATTCGCCTGACAGGTATTCTGCAAGGTGCGCCCAATCGGCAAAGCCGCGCGCGTGTTCCTGTTGCCCGATCTCGGTGAGCGCAAAGCGCCAGACCGGCAGGTCATTCACAACTTCCTGCCAACAGCGGACAACGAACGCGCGATACAATTTCATAAATGTGTGAAAAGATGCCACGCACTTGCGCAAGTGCGTGGCATCTTTTCACACGGCACACACTTTCTTTAGTCGAGCCCCGTTTTTTTCTGGACGAACTGATGCTATACTTTACCAACCTACTCTTCGGAAATCCTTCGGAGACCACAACCAAGACCCCAAGTGTTTTCGGACAATATTGCCCCTCGAGTCGCGTAAAGTTTGAAAACACTTGGGGTCTGACCGTCACAAATGAATCGTCTTGCGCTCTTGGGACCGATTCAAATTTCAAGAGATGGTGAAGCAGTGCGCGGCTTTGAATCGCGCAAAGCCCTCGCGCTCCTTTGCTATCTCGCTGTCCGCGCACAACCCGTCTCGCGCGTTGAACTCGCCAACCTCTTTTGGGGCGACAAGACCGAAGCACAGGGACGCGGCAACCTCTCGCGCGTCCTCAACAATCTCTCCTCTCTTTTTCCCAATACATTCATCACCGACCGCGAGAGCGTCCAAATCAAGCCCGACGCGTTTTCACTCGACATCGCAGAATTTGAAGAACAGACGACAGACGAAAGACGAAAGGCGGAGATGGATGACGCCGTCCGCCGTCTGTCGTCCGCTGTCGCCCTTTACCGTGGCGAATTTATGGCGGGACTGTATTTGGACGATTGCCCCGATTTTGAAATTTGGCTGGTGCAGGAACGCGAACGCTGGCAGCAGCGCGTCGTAGAGGTCTTGGATTCTTTAATCCGAACATACAGCGGGCGTAGAGAATTTTCGACTGCGCTCGGTTTTGCCGCGCGCCTTTTGGAGATTGAACCGTGGCGCGAAGAAACGCATCGCGACCTGATGCGCTTGCTTGCGCGCACGGGACAACGCAGCGCGGCGCTGCAGCAATATGAAATCGCGCGCCGCGTTCTTGAAAAAGAATTAAGTGTAGAGCCGAGCGCGGAAACGAACGCGTTGTACGCGCAAATTCGCGCAGAGGAAATCGCGCCGCCCGTCGCGCCCCCCCACAATCTGCCGACACACCTCACCACTTTTTTCGGACGCGAAACGGAATTGACGCGCATCACCGCGCGTTTAAACAATCCCGATTGTCGTTTGCTCACACTTGTCGGCGCGGGGGGCATTGGCAAAACGCGGCTTGCAATCGAAGCGGGCAAAAATGTGTTGAACACGTTTCGCGATGGCGTTTATTTTGTGCCGCTTGCGTCCATCGGCGCGGGGCAAACGGAATTTATCGTGCCTGCGATTGCGAACGCATTGAATCTTGCGTTGGCAGGACAGCAAGAACCCAAAGTACAAGTCCTAAATTTTTTGCGCGCAAGGCAGATGCTGCTGCTGCTCGACAATTTTGAACACCTGCTCGATGCCGCACAGCTCGTCATCGAAATTTTGCAAGACGCGTCGAACGTAAAAATACTCGTGACCTCGCGCGAACCACTCGACGCGCAAGCGGAATGGATTACGCGCGTGGCGGGATTGAACTATCCGATGAACGTGCTGCAGCACGCGGAAGAGCTATCTCATTACAGCGCCGTGCAATTGTTTGCGGAACGCGCGCAGCGTGTGGATGAACAATTCGCGTTGAATCCAGAAACCGCCCCGCACCTGATTCGTTTGACCCAAATCGTCGAGGGGATGCCGTTAGCGTTGGAACTCGCCGCCGCGCGCACGCGAGCGCTTACAGTGAACGAAATTCGCGCGCAAGTGGAAAGCAATCTAGATTTGCTCACGACGACAATGCGCGATGTCAACGCGCGACATTCAAGTTTGCGCGCGGTGTTGGATTGGAGTTATGGATTGTTATCCAAAACGGAGCAAAAGTTGTTTCGAGGGTTATCCGTATTTGCTAGCGGTTGGACATCTGAAGCAGCAGTGCAGGTGTGTGGGGGCGAAGGTGTTGAGACCGAACACATCGCGGGAATGTTGAACAAGTTAGTGGACAAGTCGCTTGTGACCCAGCAAGAGGACGCGGGCGAAATGCGCTATCGAATGTTGGAACCGCTTCGGCAGTATGCGCGCGAAAAATTGGATGAACTTGGCGAGAGTGAGACGCCGACAGCGCGTCACTTGAATTTCTTTATGCAATTGGCGGAACAAGCCAGTCCGCAGCTCAGCGGCTCCGAGCAAGGACAATGGTTCCAGCGGCTGCACGCCGATCACGATAACATGCGCGCGGCATTGACGTGGAGGGCGCGCGAGCTAGAAGGTTCTGTGCAACGGCTGCGCTTGGCGGCGGCGCTGTCGCACTATTGGCAAGTACGCGGAAATTTTGCGGAAGGGCAAAGCTTTCTGTCAAGCGCCTTGGACCAAAGTGAGCCAACCGCAACCCCCGCGCGCGCCAGAGCTTTTTTAGGTCTGGGGACGATTGGATGGCTGCGCGGTGCGTATGACCAAGCCAGTGCTTGGCATGAACAGGCACTGGCGCTGTATCGCGATCTCGGCGACACGCGCGGCATTATTATGGCTCTCTACAACATCGGAGTTCCGTACTTTTATCGTGGTGAGTTTGAAAAAGCAAGATTGCTCTTTGAGGAGAGTCTCACGCTGGCTCGCAGACAGCACGACAAGCAGTGGATAGGTCTCTTATCAAATACACTGGGCGAACTAGCGCGCTATCAGGGTGACTATCCGCGTGCACAGGCGCTGATCGAGCAAGCACATGCCTTGGCATTGGAAACGCAGCACATTCAACATATCGGTCTCACCTTGAATAATCTCGGACTATTGGCGACGCGGCAAGGCGATTACGCGCGGGCAGTCCGCCTGCATCGAGACGCGCTTGAACTATATCGAACAGGCGGAGAAATGCGGCTTGTCCCGGAATGTGTGGATGGTTTGGCGGCGGCGCTGACCGAGTTGGGTCAGTCAGAAAAGGCGGCACGACTCATGGGCGCGGCGGATGCATTCCGCGAGTCCATTGGCTTGCTCATTACGCCGATTGATCGCCCGGATTATGAAAGAGTTCTCGCTTGCGTGCGTCAAGACATGCACGAGGGCTTTCAAACTGTGTGGGCAAAAGGGCGCGCGCTGACACTGGAGCAAGCGATTGAATACGCGCTAACAACAGAAGAATCAGCCACCCAGACCGCCGAGGTTTCCAAAACCTCGGCGGTCTGAATACGCGTAACCTATGACAAACCCAACTCCACTCCTCTCCCCACCCCCAACTCCCAATCTCCTCTGGCGTCCCCTCGCCTCCGCTGACCGCGACGCCGTTAGCGCGCTCATCGCCGCGTGCATCGCGCAAGATGGCGGCATCCCATTTATTGCGAACGACGAATCGTTTCTGGAACAATTTGTCGCGGATGTTCCGCATCCCGCACTTGGCGGTTTTGACGACGTGGGACAACTTGTCGCGTGTGCGGCTGCGCGCTTGGATGCGGAGTCAGAAGAGAACCGCGTCACCCTCGTCGGCAATGTGCATCCCGCGTATCGGCGGCGCGGACTTGGCAATTTTTTGATGACGTGGGCTATCGCGCAAGCACAAGCACTCTTGGCGTCCGCGCCGCAAGCAGAACACAACGCCATCTCCATTCGCACCGAATCCATCACCCCTGACGCGGAGACGCTTTATGCGCGTTTTCAATTCACCCAAGCGGTTGCGTCCAATGTGATGCGTCACGCGCTGCAAGGCGCGCTGCCCACTGCGCCCTTTCCGCCCGACATTACGCTGGCGCAATGGAGCGACGCGTTGGCGGAAAAATTTTTTGAAGCGTTTCACGCCTCCTTTCGAGACCGCCCCGGCTTTGTAGCTCCGAGCGCGCAAGAATGGATCAGCTGCCAGTCGGATGATCCAGATTTTTCTCCCGACTTGTCATGGCTGGCGTCGCACGCGGGACAACCTGTTGGGTTCATCGTCTGCGCGCCCAGATGGCTCTCGCAAGTGGGCGTGCGTCCCGAATGGCGCGGGCGTGGGCTTGGCGCGGCGTTCGTGGCGCAGATGTTACAGCAAACACAGCGCGAGGGCGGCACTGAGGTTTTGCTGGACGTGAATGTGAATAATCCGACAGCGACGCGGGTGTATGCGCGGCTTGGGTTTGAGGTGGTGGGAAGGCGGGGGAGGTATGTGCGGAAAAGTGAGGGTGAGTTTTGACGCTCGTTGGCGCGAGTGCTATAGTTGAATCGAACGAGGTGGCTTGCATGGAGATTGCGCGCGTTGATATTTTGGATGGAGATAAATTGGAGAGGAAGCATGGTGTCCGAGCGCATGAAGTGCGTCAAGTAATGCACAGCCAGCCGCGGATCCGTTTTCTTGAAAAGGGACAGCGCCCCGACGAAGATGTGTATGTCGCCTACGGGCGCGCCGAGAGTGGAAGATATTTGGTGGTGTTCTTTATCTATAAATTGTCGCGCGTCGCATTGGTCATGAGCGCGCGTGAAATGGAAGCAAAGGAGCGCAAACAGTATGGGCGTAAATAAATCCGTTCGTGATCCAATTCCTGACCGCTTCAAGACCGTCGAGGAGTTTGACGAGTTTTGGAGTACTCACAGTCTCGCCGATTATGATGACATTCAACGCGATGTTCACTTTAATATAAAGTTGGCTGCTGACGAGTTCGTTCCCGTCAAGCGCGATGTGGCGCGTCAACTCGTCGCGCGCGCGCGACAGCGCAAAATATCTGTGAGTGAGCTGGTGAATCAGCTGTTGGAAGAGAAATTGCGGGAGCCCGCGTAGCGTGATGGAATCTAACGAGATGCCCGTAAATAAAAAAGTACGCGATCCGAATCCCGAAAATTTCGAGACAGCCGATGAGCTGGACGAATTTTGGAGCACGCACAGTACCGCCGATTATCCCGAAAATTTTCGTGAAGTTCACTTCAACATCAAACTAGACGACGAGCCAATTACGCTCGAACCTCCGCTCGCGGCGGAAATTCGCAAACGCGCATCCCAACGCAAAATGTCCGTCAACGAATTTGTAAATCGGTTTTTGGAAGAACCATTGAAACAGGCGGCGTAGTACAAGACCCCAAGTGTTTTGACGCGTCACGCGACTCGAGCTGCGAGATCGCTTGAAAACATTTGGGGTCTTGGCTTGCCCCTATCGCCGCGGCGCGGTCAAAAACGCCCACAGCGTCGAGAATTTTTCCTTGAGCAAAAGATGATCGTCCGTTTCGGGACGATGCGTGGTTAGAAAAATCAGCGCGAACACTCCGCCGAACAGTACGGCAAACCACGATTGCGTTACCACCCCCAACACGAACGGCAGCGTCAGCAACGCCACGCGCATCGCCAAAAAATTGCTCCGTGTGAGAAATTGCGCGGCGAAATAAATCACTATAATCACTGCCAGCGCAATGGGCGAATACACCGCCACCGCAGCTGCGCCTAATGTATTCCCGCGTCCCCCACGTCCGCGCAGATAGATGCTCCAACGCGTTCCCACAAAAGCTGCAATTACCGTACACCCAATCTCAAATTCATTCGCGCTCAACATGCGCGGCACAATGACTGCGAGCGCGCCCTTGATCGCCTCGAACAAAAAAACGAGCGCAGCTGTCCAGCGATGAACTGACAGCGCGGTATTCAACACCCCCACATTTCCCGAACCCAATGCGCGTAAATCTTGACCCGTCGTGATTTTCGTGAGCAGCCACGCGACGGGGATGGAACCGAACAGGTAACCTGCGAGGAGGAGGGCGAGGAGCATGCGCCAAACCTGATTGAATTTGAAACCCGTTTTTTTTTGGCGAAAAACGGGTTTCAAATTCAATCAAGACTCTCCCCTCACCTCGCGCGTCAACTGTTCAAAAAATTCCCGCATAAACGCGTCGCGTCGCACTGCAATTTTTTTTGCCGATGCTGTAAAAAAACGTTCGCGCAAATATTTGAGTTTTACATGATATTCGTCCATAGGCGTATGCCCCTCATTGTGCTGATTGCGTGTCGCCACCGCGTCGGCTTTTGGTTCGCTCCACAATTTTTGATTCATCAGCCCGCAAATCGCATACGCGCGCGCCACCCCAATCGCGCCAATCGAATCGAGTTTGTCCGCGTCAAACAAAATTTTTGCTTCCAGAGTTTCGGGACGCGCCATCCCGCGAAAACGATGTGAACGAATTGCCTCCGCCACACGCGCCGCGAAATTTTCCTCCGCCCCATTTTGCAACAAATACGCGTGCGCTGCGTTTGCGGAAACCTCCGCGTGATCCATTTGTGTCGCGCCAGGTGCTTGCCCGCTTTTGGCAAGCGAATCTTCGTCATGCCGCGCAATATCGTGCAGCAATGCCGCGGCGCGCGCGATTTCTACATCCCCGCCTTCCCCGCGCGCCAACCGTTCCGCCATCAGCATCACGCGCAAAATATGTTCAAAGTCATGCGCGCTGTCCGCGTCCCGATAAAACGCGCGCGCCTCCTCAATGGAAAGTGAATAGGTCATGCGGGGATTATAGCAGGTTGGAAGTTGGAGATTGGAAATTGGAGGTTGGAGATTTCAGATTTTTGATTGGCGATTGGCGATACGCGATACGCGATTTGCCATCCGCCATTCGCCATCCGCGATTTGCGGATGGTGCATTGTCCATTTTGCATTGTGCATTGCTTCACCTGTGCTATAATTTCGCCTGTGTCCATCGCAACCTCATTGAAACACAAAACACGCGCGCAAATTGTCGTGCGCGGTGTCGTGCAAGGCGTGAATTATCGTTGGTTCACACAGCGGCGCGCGTCCGATCTGGGTTTGACGGGTTATGTGCGGAACGCGGCAGATGGTTCGGTGCAGATCACGATTGAAGGCGCGCGTGAATTGATTGAGCATTTGCTCGACGTGCTGCGCGTGGGTCCATCGGCGGCGGTGGTGGAAAGCGTTCAAGTGGAATGGCACGCGCCGTCGGGGGAGTTTGATCGTTTTGAAGTTAGAAGTTAATGCCGGCGCGCTCCCGCGCGCAAACACAAACGTACCTACGGACGTTCCAGCGGAACGTCTCTACGCGCTAGACCGCAAACCCGAACGGATGGCGTGGCTCGTTCTCTTTGGCGCGTTCACCGCCTGCATCGCACTTTGGATTCTCGTCCCCGTTCTCGGTTATCAATTTCTCCGCTTTTCCACCCTCGCGCAAAACAGTTCCATCGAATACGCGCCCACGCGTCCCGATCAAATTACGCCCGTGCGCGTCAGTTTGCCCAACGCGTCGCAACCCATCGCGGTCATTGATCTCACCGACATTCCCGAAAACAGCCGCATCGAAACCGATCCGAATGAAAATTCGCGCGCGATTATTCAACTATTTGAAAATAGCAACGTCTTTGTTTTTCCCGACAGCCAAATCGTGCTGCAAGAAATTCGCAAACCCCAATTCAGTGTGAGCGAACAACCCAATCGTTTGGTGATCGAACACCCGCGCGGCCTGGTGCGTTATGCCGTCGCGCCGCCTCTGAATTTGTCGGATGGCTCAAAAGCGCGCGCAACGCAATTCCTTGTACGCACGCCCCACTTTGATGTGTGGTTGAATCCGGGCAGCTATCGTATCCAAGTTACCGATCAAGGTTCCCAAGTCAGCGTCACCGATGGCAGCGCGGCTGTGCGCTCGCGCGATGGCAGCCGCGAACTCGTTGTGGAGCAAGGGCTGCGCGTCATTGCGGAGCAAGGCAAACCGCTAGCTGATCCGATCCCTGCCGCACAAGATTTACTCGCGGTCAACAGATTTCAAGACACATTGGATTGTGCGCCAAACTCGACCGCCATTTGGAAATGTTACATTGAGCAGGGCGGCGACAGCGGCGATGTGAATGGCTCAATCGGTGTGGTGACGTTGGAGAATCGCGAAGCGGTACAGATCAAACGCACCAACTCGGGACAAAACAGCGCAGTCACCGGCATTCGCCAAATGATTGACCGTGATGTTTCGGATTTTCGCACGCTGAATCTGTATGCCGATGTGCGCGTGGATTCGCACAATCTTTCGGGCGGCGGTTATCTGTCGTCCGAATATCCGTTGATCATTCGAATGAAATACAAAGATGTAGATGGCAACGAAACAGAATACGTGCGCGGCTTTTACGCGCAGAATGACACCCGCAATCCGACGGCGAACGGCGAGCTCGTGCCGCGCGGAATTTTTGTGCCGATTGAATCCAGCAATCTGTTGGCAAGTCTGCCGATCAAACCGTTCCGGATTCTCTCGCTTGAGGTTTACGCGTCGGGGTGGGATTATGAAAGTTATGTGTCGAATGTGCGGTTGAAGGCGGAGTGAAGGGAAAGGATGAAGGATGAAGGATGAAATGGTGATTGGAACGCTGGCGGGAGGCGAGAAAATCGAAAAATTGAAACAAAAATTTTCCGTGCCGTAATGGACGGAAATTTTTTTGTTTGCACATGCTCTTGACAAACCCTCTCCGTTTGTGATATTATTCACAATGTAAATATTTGCAGACCTGACACAATACATCACACGTTGACCTTTCGCTGCGCCGGGCGGATTTGCAATCCGCCGCTTTCCGTCGGGATTACAAATCCCTCGCGCGCGAGTCGACCAGCTCTGTGATGTACTGTGTCAGGTCTCGATGAGAGGGAGGGCTTATGACAGCACGAATCATTCTCCTCACCCCCGCGCGGCGGTTTATTGGCAACCGCTTGGACTTGGGGTATCAAATTCCTCTCGGGCTCGTTATGGTGGGTGGTCCTCTCGTGGATGCGGGTCATGCGGTTAAACTCATTGACAATGATTTGAATGGCTGGTCGCTCGAACGCCTCGCTCAAGAAATTTCCGCTTTTAACGCCGATATGATTTTGATGGGACACACGGGCTCCACTGCCGCGCATACGACGTGCTTGAAAACGGCAACCGCGTTGCGCGTGCTCTTTCCAAATGTTCGCATCGCGTATGGGGGCGTCTATCCTTCGTATGCGGATGAAGCAACGCTGCGTGAATGCGCTGCGATTGATGTGATTGTGCGCGGGGAAGCGGAGCAAGTTGTGGTGGATTTAATTGCCGCGTGGGAGAATGACGCGGACCTTGGAAAGGTCTTGGGCATTACGTGGCGCAAGGGCGCAGTGATTCAAAAAAATCGCGCGCCGCGTCCGATTCAAAATCTGGACGCGTATCGTCCCGCGTGGGAATTGGTGGATTGGAAGGGCTATGAAATGTTTGGGCTGGGACGTTCGGCGGGTATGCAATTCAGTCGCGGGTGTACATTGACCTGCACGTATTGTGGGCAGTGGCTGTTTTGGAAAACGTGGCGGCATCGCAGTCCGCAAAATTTTGTGAATGAAATCAAAACGCTGGCGAACGAGTACGGCGTAAAAATTATTTGGCTGGCGGATGAAAATTTTTCAGCGGATCCGAATGTCACGCGCGAGGTGTTGGAATTGTTGGTGGCAGCGAAATTGGATGTTTCGATCAATCTCAACACGACAGCAGCGAATGTCGTGCGCGATGCAGAGATGCTTCCCTTGTACAAAGCAGCGGGGGTGGATTACATCGTGATGGGTGTCGAGTCGTTGGAAGATAATGTCGTCGCGGCGGTACGCAAAAACAATCCGTACGAAATTTCGCGCGCGGCGGTGCGGTTGCTGCGCGAACATAAAATCATCAGTTTGGTGGATATTATCTTTGGCTTGGAACAAGAGAACTGGAAAACGTTGTGGCGCAAGTTTCAAAAAATTTGCGCGCTCGATCCCGACATTCTCAACTGTGTGTACTTGACGCCACACTTTTGGACCGCCGACGGGCGCGCAACGAATCCGCGTGATGTGATTCAAACCGATTTGGCGCGCTGGACATACCGCAATCAAGTGATCGCCACGCCATCGCTTTCACCTGCGCTGCTTTTTACCGGCGTCAAATTGACCGAAGGGCTTTTTCATTTGCGTCCGCGCGCGCTGCCGCGTTTGTTTGTGGGCAGTGATGCGCGCGTGCGAAAAATTTTCCGCGAATCTATGCTGGTGGGTGTGCGCGTGGTGCTTGGAGAAATTTTTGAATTTTTGTTCGAGACGGAATTTTCACCGCGCGGCTCGGTGACAGAAATTAACAGCGTCGCGCGCAAATCGTTCGCGCACAGTATTTTGCCGTAGGAACGGTGCGTACTTGTCTGGGGATCGAAAACGCGAATCCCCGCGAATCTTTACAAATCTACGCGAATCTACCCGAAACAAATAAATTCGCGTAGATTCGCGGTTTGATTCGCGTAGATTCGCGTTTCCAGTTCTAACACCTACTACGTTTTTGCTATTTTCGTTCCCTATGCGATCACACGGCGAATTTCCTCCACCGCTTTCGGATTCTCCAACGCGCTCACGTCCCCCGGATCATTTCCCAAATACACTGCGCGCGCGACGCGGCGCATGATTTTGGCATTACGCGTGCGCGGTAAATCGCTCACAAAATAAATCGCCTTGGGCAACAATGCTTTGCCCAATTCTTCCGCCAACAATTGTCTGAGCTCGCGTTCTATTTCCTCATTCCCTCTATTTCCCTGTATTCCAGTTTCCTTATTTCCCGCCGCCCCCGCCTTCAACATCACGAAACACACCACCACCTCGCCTTTCACTTCATCCGGCACACCAATCGCCGCGCTCTCTTGAACAGCTGGATGTCGCGCCAACGCGCTCTCCACTTCGGCGGGACCGAGTCGTTTGCCCGCGACTTTGATCACATCATCGGAGCGTCCGAGAATGTACCACAAGCCATCGTCGTCCACCGCCGCGAAATCGCCGTGAACCCAGACATTTGGAAAACGTGACCAGTACGTTTCGAGATAGCGTTGGTTGTTTTGCCAAAAACCGCGCGTCATGCCAATCCACGGCTGGCGAATTACCAATTCGCCAATACGCCCACGTACCGAATTACCATTTTCATCCACAACCTCCGCGTCCATTCCGGGCAGCGGACCCGCGAACGAGCTCGGTTTTTGCGGCGTGAGAAAATTGCCCATCAAAATTCCGCCCGCAATTTCTGTGCCGCCCGAATAATTGATAATCGGTAATTGTCCGTTGCCAACGGTGTTGAACAACCACAGCCACGGCGTCGGATTCCACGGCTCGCCGCTGGACGCGAACGCGCGCAAGGATTTTAGGGAATATCTTTTCACGGGTTCATCGCCATATTTCATTAGCGCGCGCACGAACGTTGGCGACAAGCCGAGCAGCGAAATGTTGTGACGTTCCACCATTGCCCACACGCGATTCGGCGCGGGATAATCGGGCGCGCCGTCGTATAAAAACATCGTCGCGCCGAGCAGCAGCGAGCCGTACACGAGCCACGGACCCATCATCCAACCCATATCCGTCATCCAAAATAAAGTGTCGGTGGGTTTCACATCGAGACCATGAAACATATCTTGCGCGGCTTTGATCGGAAAGCCGCAATGGGTGTGCACCGCGCCTTTGGGTTTGCCGGTGGTGCCGCTGGTGTAAATGAGCATCAAAATATCTTCCGCGTCGGTGATTTCCGTGCCATGCTCATCCCTCACCCCCAGCCCCTCTCCCAAAGGGAGAGGGGAGTTTCCTAACGTCACAATTTCATCCCACCAATAATCGCGCCCTTTGTGCATTTCGATTCGATTTTGCGCGCGCGGCAAAACAATCACATGCTCGATGCTTGGGGTTTGCGCGACAGCTTCATCGGCGGTTTGTTTCATTGGCACAATTTGTCCGCGTCGAAACACGCCATCCGCCGTGAACAATGCTTTCGCGTTTGCATCATTCAAACGCACTGCCGCTGCGCCTGCGCCGTAGCCGCTGAACAAGGGCAAAAAGACCGCGCCGATTTTTGCAATCGCGAGGACGGCGATCACGATTTCGGGTGTCATCGGCATAAAGACGCCAATCGCATCGCCCTTTTTCAAACCGAGCGCGCGCAGCCCTTGCGCGATTTTGTTCACTTCACGATACAGCTGTCCGTACGTGAGTTCGCGCGTTGTGCCTTCTTCGCCTTCCCATTTGAGCGCAAGCTGATTTTCCTTTGGCGTGCCAATATATTTATCCAAACAGTTATGCACGATATTCATTTTTCCGCCGACGCACCATTTGGGAAATTGAATGCCGTCCGACACATCCACGACTTGCGAATACGGCTCATAAAATTCCACGGATAGCTCTTTGAGCATCGTATCCCAAAACCACGCGACATCTTCCGTCGCGCGTTGCATACATTCATCCAACGTTGCAAAGCCATTGCGTTTGTAAAATTGATACAGATTGCTTTCGACTTTTTGCGCGCGCGAAGGACGCCACACGATCTCGCCGCCAAATTCAAATTCTGCCATGAGGATGCCTCCTGCGATGAATTATCGTGAGGAACGGGGGGAATGTCAATCAAAAAACGATTCCAGACCCTAAGGGTTTGCGGAAACCCTTAGGGTCTGGAATCGTGGGTAATCACCAGAAAATTGTCATTGACACTCGTATTCGCGTTGTGATATAGTTTCGCGCGTGGCTCGATAATTTTCGTAGTTCTATCGGATGGAGGTCAAAATGAAAACTCAGTTTCTGCGATTCAGCGCGTTGACAGTGCTTGCACTCGGCGCGCTGTTTTTGTTTGCTCCAAAGGCGGCAAAAGCCGCAAGTTGTGTTTCGCAGGCAAGCGGCAACTGGAACGCGGCGGCAACGTGGAGTAGCTGTGGCGCGGGAACGCCGGGTTCTGCCGATGATGCCACAATTCTTTCTACCCATGTAGTAACACTCACACAGAACGAGTCTGTGAACAATATTACGATTCAAGACCCTGCTACTAACGTGTCTCGTTTGACGGGCGCTTTTACGCTCCAGGTCTTTGGCACACTCAATTCAAACGCCACGACGCTCCAAGACGACATCATAAATAGCAGCGTTACCATCAAATTTGTGGGTTCTGTAAGTCGGGCGTTGTTTGGTGCGAATTGGGCAGCCGGGACAACGGGGTTAGTTTTTGAGGTTGCCCTCGATAGTGGAACGACCGGGACCAACACACTTGGAACAAACATTAAAGGTAGAACAATTACGATCACCAGTGGAACCTTTAACGTATCTGGAGAGCTCAGAGCGGATCAAGGTGCTCCCAATACAGGAACCTTAACGATTGCAACGGGCGGAACTTTGATCGTTAGTGGCCGGTTAAGCAGAACTAGCACAGACAACGTGCCATTTGCAAGCTTTACCATTAACGGTAACGGCACGTTCCAAACTCCATTTACGAGTACAAACGTGTGGCCCTCGACCACCCCGACAACATTCAGCGCAACGAGTACCGTCCGATATTCTGGCACAAGCCAAAACGTGCAAACGGCGACCTACGGGAATCTCGTTCTCTCTGGCAGCGGGACGAAAACTTTGGCTGGCGCTGCTACGTTGAACGGCACAAGTTCGTCAATCAACACAGCCGTCACTCTAGCCACAGGCGCTTTCGCGTTTACGAATAACGGCACGCTTGCGATCAATAGCACGCTTACGAATAGCGGCACAATCACCAACAATGGATCGTTGCAAATTAATCAAGGTGGCTTTCCCGGAGGCACAGGCACTTATGCGTACCATTCCTCCACCGGCACTTTGGTTTTTAATAACACCAGCGGTTCGTATGGTGTGAACAATGACAACTATTGGTCCACCACAAACGGTCCGCCCAATGTCACCGTGCAAGGCGCGGGCGGCATCACGATGAATGTCGCGCGCACGATCAGCGGCTTGTTCCAATACGCGGCGGGTGTTACCACTGCAAACAACCTCACGCTCAACGGAACGTCGCAAGTGAATGCGGGGGGCTTTGTTTCTGGCGCACCAACGTACGGCAGTTCTTCTTTGCTCAAGTACAACACGGGCGGGAGCTATGGGCGCAATGCCGAATGGTCTCCCGGAGCAACAAGCGGCACGGGCTATCCGAACAATGTGCAGCTCAGCAACAATACGACACTTGATCTGCCAAACGGTTCATCGGGTTCGACATTTCAGATAGCAGGAAACCTCACCATTGACAGCGGCTCGACATTAGAAATGGCGGGCGGAACGCCAATGACCCAAGCGCTCACCGTCTTGGGAAATGTAACCATTAACGGCACACTTCGGCTTTCAAGCAGCAGTGGGGGTGAAATCAAAGTTGCAAGCAACTGGACACGCGGAGCGAGCGGCACATTCACACCAAATAATCGGTCGGTCTTTTTCACCGGCTCGGGCACGCAAACCATCGCGGTGACGGGCGGCGGCACCGAGACGTTCAATTATCTGATCGTGAACAAGTCTGGCGGCAATCTCACCTTGAACAGCATTGATCCAACCGATGTGATCGTCAACGCGACAAGCGGTGACGCCCTGCAACTTTTGAACAGCGGCGGGATTGATTTGAATGGGCGCACCTTCACCATGTCCGGCTCTGGCGGCAATTTATTGACGAGTGGAGGAAGCCGCACGATCACCGGCGCGAGCGGCAGTATTTTTTCATTTACCGGGAACAAGACCGTCACATCCGCCGCATTGGGCGCAATCCGTTTTGATACAAACGTTTTGGTAAAAATCAGCGCGGCAGTCGGTTTGAGCAACTGCGTGATCAAAAACACACTGCAAATTGATGCAGGGGGCAGTGTGTCGGCAAGTTCCGCGCCCAGCTATGACACAACCTCTACACTCAAATACAATTCGGGCGGCAGCTACAGCGCGAGTGAAGAATGGTATCCCAACACCTTGAGCGGTCCGGGCGTTCCGCAAAACGTACAGATTTCCAACAACACCTCCGTCAGTTTTGGCAGCAGCGCGTTCGCGCACACCATGAAAGGGAACTTGACGATTGACTCAGGCGCATCGCTCGCTCTTTCGTCTACCTTTGGCGGTGATCTGAATATCGCGGGGAACTGGACCAACAACGGCACCTTTACTCCCAACTCGCGCACGGTCACTTTTAACGGCACGAGCGCGCAAGCGCTCAATGGCGGAACGACATTCGACTTTCTCACGCTCATCAATAGTAACGATCTCACGCTCAACAACAACATCACTGTCAATCAGACACTCAACCTCACGATCGGAAACATATCTACCGGAACGAATACTTTGACACACGCGGGTCCGTGTTCGGGGAATGGCGATGTGGTTGGCACCGTCTCGCGTTCCGATCAAGGCACAAGCGCGCGCTGTTTTGGAAATACAAATAACCAAATCACATTTGCGGCGGGTGTAGGCACACCTTCCGGCAATGTCACGGTCAAGCTCACCAAATCAACACCCGGTGGGTTTACTGGTAGTGCTGTGGGGCGATACTATACCATCACCAGCAATACTTGGACGGGCACCGGCACAACTCTACGCTTGCGTTATTTGACGAGTGAGTTGGCGGGCATTACAGAATCTTTATTGGTCTTGTACAAGTTCCCGACCGGTGGGACGAAATATGTAGAGCAAGGTGGGACTGTGAATACCGGCAGTGATTATGTACAACTTACAGGCGTCTCAAGTTTCTCGGATTGGGCGTTTGCCGCCAGCGGCACCCCCACCTCCATCATCCTCACCTCCTTCAAAGCCAAAGCCACAGACAAACCCAGCGTCAGGGTGAAATGGGAAACGGGCAGCGAAATAAACGTTGTCGGATTCAATGTCTATCGGGCAACGAAAAAAGATGGCGAATACAAATTGCTGAATGACGAAATGCTTGCCCCACTTCACCCGGGCGAAATCATTGGCGACACGTACAAATATAAAGACAAGACGGTCAAGCACGGCAAGACATATTTCTATCAGCTGGAGGTCGTGAAAACCGATGAGACGAGTGAATGGTCAGAGATCGTCAAGGTGAATGTCCCATAAAAAAACAAAACCCGTTGTCGTTAAACGACAACGGGTTTTGTTTTTTTCATACGCGCTACTCTACATACGAATCATCCGTGATCTCTAACGCCCGATCAATAATCTCCATCCCCTCATCCAATTCCGCTTTGGTGATCGAAAGCGGCGGATTGACGAGGATGTTGTTCCAGCGCACGAATGTGAACAAACCATTCTCGCGGAAAAATTTATTGATCACCGCCATCGCGCCCATCTCGGACGCTTTCGCGTTGTACGGCGCCATCGGTTCGCGCGTCGCGCGATTTTTTACAATTTCCAAGATCGAAAACATGCCGATATAGCGCGCGTCGCCGACGGAAGGATGTTTCGCTTTTAGCTTTTCGTGCCACTCCCCAAGATATTTCCCCATTTCCTTTGCGCGCGCAATCAGATTGTCCTCTTTATAAACATTGATGCACGCAATCGCAGCCGCACAGCTCATCGCGTGTCCGCCATACGTCAAACCCGCGTACAACACCTTGTCGTCAAAATATTTTGCGACCTCTTCGCTTACCATCGTCGCGCCCAGCGGCATGTAGCTGCTCGTCAAACCTTTGGCGATGGACATGATGTCGGGCGCCACATCCCAATGATCCACCGCGAACCACTCGCCTGTGCGTCCGAACCCGCTCATGATTTCATCCGCAATAAATAAAATTCCGTACTTGTCGCACAAGTACCGAATCCCCTGCATGTACCTTTCTGGCGGAATGATGATCCCGTTTGTGCCTGTCACGGGCTCCATGATAATTGCCGCGATGTTGTTGGGATTTTCAAATTGAATCGTATCCTCGACATGATTCAAACAATTCAGGTTGCACGCGCTCGCCGCTTCACACCAACGACAGCGATAGCGATATGGATCCATGATGCGGACGACGCCGGGGATGCCGGGTTCGGCTGCCCAACGGCGCGGATCGCCCGTCAACGTCATACTGCCCGCCGTGCCGCCGTGATACGAACGATAGCGCGCGATAATTTTATGTTTGCCCGTCACCATGCGCGCGATTTTGATCGCGTTCTCGTTCGCTTCTGAACCGCCAAGTGTGAAAAAGGATTTTTTCAAACTGCCCGGCGCAATCTCGGCAATCATTTCGCCCAACACGCCGCGCGCTTCGGTTGCCATGTACGGCGACGCGTAGGTGAGCGTTTCCGCCTGCTGTTGAATCGCCTTGATGACGCGTTCGTCACCGTGACCGATGTTGACGCTCATCAATTGTGAGTTCATGTCAATATAGCGTTTGCCGTCAGGATCCCAAAAGTACACGCCCTTGGCGCGCGCGACAGGGATGGGATTGAACGCGGCTTGGGCGTTCCATTCAAACAACGTATAGTCTTTGTTCAGCCGAACCATTTCGGCGGAGGGCATGGTCATTCGGATTCTGCTCCTTGAGAATTATCTGCGAGTGATTTTAGAATTTCGAGGAATTGCGCGGGGGTTACCATTTTGACGCTGCGGTGTTCCTTCAAATTTATGAAATGCAAATTGCCCGAGACCAGATAGTCTGCGTTCGATTGGACGGCACAAGCCAAAACTACATTGTCCGGTGGATCCGTGGTTATCACATTTTCAACATTTTGTACTATAACTATGATACTAGCAGTCCGTAGGCGAAGGATAAAAGCCTCGATAATTTGCGGGGTGAGTGGATCTTTTTTCTGAATGCGTTTTCGCTGTAGAACTCCCAAGGTCTCGGCAAGAATCTCTTGCAAAAGAAAAAGTTCAAACCTTGAGGGCTGCTGTTCAAGGATCTGTGCAGGTTTGCCGAATGGGCGTAGGATGGCACTGACGAGAACATTTGTATCCAACACAGCTTTAATCATTTTCTAGCAGTTTGTCGGAGAGGCACATGAACTTGCCACTCCATTGTACAATTCAAGCATGACCAGAGAATTCAAAACCCCTGATTACGAAGCGACGCTCC
>Ga0247727_10003606_pt1 | contig 33948 bp, 35 predicted proteins | sample WisWelCaveWW1625_FD_202498 | JGI IMG/M metagenome (GOLD analysis project Ga0247727, IMG submission 202498) | Biofilm microbial communities from Wishing Well Cave, Virginia, United States - WW16-25 | ecosystem: Environmental > Aquatic > Deep subsurface > Groundwater > Cave microbial mat | place...
TCGCGGCGAAACAAAGAATTAATTAATGAGAAACGATATGAAAAAGATTTTGGAAATTCACAAAAGTCCATCGCAGCACTGGGTTGGAGATGGTTTTCCGGTTCGTTCCATTTTATCATCGCAGCGTTTGGGCGCGATGAGCAGCCCTTTTTTGTTGTTGGATTACGGCGGCCCAATGGAGTTTCTGCCGGCGGATCAACCGCGCGGTGTTGACGAGCATCCGCACCGCGGCTTTGAAACCGTGACGATTGTTTATCAGGGCGAGCTGGAGCATCGCGACTCGACAGGCAATCACGGCAGCCTCGGCCCCGGCGATGTGCAATGGATGACGGCGGCATCCGGCATCGTGCACGAAGAAAAACATTCGCGCGAGTTCACCGAACGCGGCGGCACTTTGGAGATGGCGCAGCTTTGGGTCAATCTTCCGGCTCAGTTCAAAATGTCGCCGCCGGCTTATCAGACGCTTCTTAATCGCGACATTCCCGTCGTCAAACTCGAGAACGAGAGTGGCGCGGTTCGTGTCATTGCCGGAAATTTTCAGGGAATCAAAGGCCCGGCTCGAACGTTTACGCCGATAAACTTGTGGGACATTCGATTGCTGGCGGGGCGTCGCACGAATCTGAAACTCCCGAACGGTTACACAACGGCGCTGGTGGTGTTGCGAGGAAAAGTTTTGCTGAATGCGACGGAGACGGCTGGAGAGGCGGAACTGGCGTTGTTCGAACGAGAGGGAGAGAACATTAGCATCGAAGCGCGGGAGGAGGCGACGATGCTTTTGTTGAACGGCGAACCGATTGCCGAACCGGTGGTCAGCTACGGCCCATTCGTGATCAACACCGAAGACGAAATTCGTCAGGCCGTTCTCGATTATCAAAGCGGCCGGATGGGACGGATTGCTCATTGAGATGAGTAAGGGCAAAAACGCACGAGACGCAGAGAACGCGCCAGGACATTTCCCTTGCGATGTTTTTTGCGGCTTAACGTGAATTTTTTTTAAATATTACTCTGAAGGAGGTACGTGATGGCAAAATGGTTTTTCGAACCCGGACATACCGCCGCGGAATTTTGCGCGAGACACATGATGGTGACGTATGTGCGCGGACATTTCAAGAACGTTCGCGGCACGCTCGAGTTTGATCCGAACAATCCACGCGCCTCTTCGGTCGACGTGACGATTGAGGCGAAAAAGCTTTCGACCGATGAGTCGGATCGTGACGCGCATTTGCGCAGCGCCGACTTTCTAGATGTTGAGAATCATCCGACGATCACATTCAAAGGCCATGAAGTCGAGTTGATTGGCGATCATGATTATATCGTGCACGGTGATTTAACGATTCGCGGCGTGACCAGGAAAGCGCCTTTGCATGTCACGTATTTGGGGCAATGGCAGACGCCGTGGTGGGAAGACAACATGGACAAAGGGCCAAAAACACGCGCCGGATTTGTTGCCAAAACGAGCCTCAATCGCCACGACTTTGGCGTGAGCTGGAATGCGCTATTGGATAAAGGCGGCGTCGTTGTTGGCGATATCGTGGAAATCACCATTGATGTCGAAGCAATTTTGGAGAGCTAAAATGAAAACTTCAGTACACGGCATTCATCACGTCACCGCCATCAGCGGCGAGGCGCAGGAAAATCTCAATTTTTATGTTGGCGTGATGGGGTTGCGTCTGGTAAAAAAATCGGTGAATCAGGATGCGCCTGATACGTATCATTTATTTTACGCGGACGGAGTTGGCACGCCCGGAACCGATCTTACATTCTTCCCGTGGCCGAGCATGCCGCCGGCGAAATTGGGAATCGGCTTCACCATTGAAGTGCCATTCGCCGTTCCGAGCGGCGCGCTGGCGTATTGGCAGGAACGGTTCGCAAAAAATAAAGTTGAGTTCGACAACATCGAAACGCGGTTCGGCGAAAAAGTTCTTTCATTCAAAGATCCGCACGGCCTCCAGTTAGCGTTAGTTGAAACGAATGACGAACGGCAGTTCGCGCCGTGGAATGAAAGTGCGGTTCCGCCGGAATATCAATTGCGCGGCATGCATGCGGTGCGATTATGGGAACGTGATTTGAAGCCGACGGAAATTCTGCTCACCCAGGTCATGGGATTCGAACGTCTCGGCGTCGAAAATGGTTGGCAGCGCTACGGCGGCGGCGGCGGTGTGTCGGGAAAAATTATCGAAGTGAAAGAACTGCCGCAAGAACGGCGCGGCCAGTGGGGAACCGGCGGCGTGCATCATGTCGCGTGGCGAATGAAAGACTCTGAAGAAGAGATGGCTCTGCGTGATTCTATCGAGCAGGCGGGATTATGGCCGACGGAGCAGATCGACCGCTTCTGGTTCAAGTCGGTTTATTTCAAAGAACCCGGCGGCGCGCTCTTCGAGTTGGCGACAGATGGCCCCGGCTTCGATTGCGACGAAAAACTCGAAAGTCTTGGCGAGCAGCTCATTCTGCCGCCGTGGCTGGAATCGCAGCGCAAAAGCATCGAAGCAGAATTGCCGCGTTTGGAAATGCCGAACCAACGGGTATAATTGACAATCAGTTTATGTCATCTCGAAAGGATCTTTGTTGAAAGAAGATTCTTCCAGAATGACAATTTTTATTTGGAAGTTAAATTGAAAAATGAGATGATTAAACCTCCACATCAAGATCAGCCGATTTTGCAATCCGGCGAACCGCTTGAAAACGCCCGCGCCGCGATGATCATGATTCACGGCCGCGGCGCTTCAGCCAAAAGCATTTTAATGTTAGCTGAAGAATTTAAACAACCGGATTTCGCCTATCTCGCGCCGCAAGCCGCCGATGGAACGTGGTATCTAAATCGTTTTCTCGAGCCAACGACGAGCAACGAGCCGTGGCTTTCATCGGCGCTGGCAGTCGTTGGAAGTCTTGTTGATAAAGTTATCGTAGCCGGAATTCCAGCCGAACGTATCATGTTGTTGGGCTTTTCGCAAGGCGCCTGTTTGGCGCTCGAATATGCGGCTCGCAACGCGCGTCGTTACGGCGGCGTGGTTGGATTGAGCGGTGGGCTGATCGGCGACGCCAATGAGCCGCGTCACGACAACGGCAATTTTGTCGGCACGCCAATCTTTCTCGGCTGCAGCGACGTGGATTTTCACATTCCAAAAGCTCGCGTTGAGCATGCGGCGAAAATTCTTAAAGAATTGGGCGGCGAGGTGACGATGCGTTTGTATCCGAATATGGATCACACCGTCAATCACGATGAAATTAAATTCGTGCGCGGCATGATGGCGGCGCTTCAATGAATGATGGCGGAGACGATAATATTTATGCCTAAATCTGCATTATTGCTGGGCGCGAACGGGCTGGTCGGCGGGCATTGTCTCGATCTGCTGCTCGCGGATCCGGCTTATGATCAAGTGCAAGTTTTTGTGCGAAAATTTTTGCCTCGCCAACATGCCAGGCTGCGGCAACATATTGTCGATTTCGCGCAATTGGAAAAATATGCTCCCTTCATGCGCGTGAAGGAGGTATTTTGCTGTTTGGGAACGACGATCAAAAAGGCCGGCTCGCCAGCGGCGTTTCGCCAAGTCGATTTTGAATATCCGGTTGAAATCGCGAAGCTCGCGGCGCAAAACGGCGCTGAACAATTTTTGCTGGTGACGGCGCTGGGAGCGAATCCTGATTCGGCGATTTTTTATAATCGCGTCAAAGGCGAAGCTGAAGATGCCGTTCGCCGTTTGCCTTTTCGCGCGATTCACATTTTTCGGCCTTCATTATTAGTGGGAAATCGCGCGGAATTTCGGTGGAAAGAAAAAATCGGGGTGGTTGTGATGAAAACGGTTTCGTTTTTGATGATCGGCGCGCTGCAAAAATATCGTGCGATTGCCGCGAGCGCGGTCGCCGCAGCAATGATTAAAGCGGCAAAAACGGAACAGGCAGGAATTCATATCTACGAATCGGATAAAATTCAAGCGCTCGCCGATGATTGGCGATAGAAAATATTCTTGCCAATAAACTTTGTTCGATAATCAGACGGTATTAAACATGACGACATTTCGCTTGCCCGCCGCGACCCAGATCGGCCACGCCCATCTGCAAGTGTCGGATTTGGCGCGCGCGATAAACTTTTATAAAGAGCTGGTCGGTTTCAAAGAAATTAATTGCAATGATGAAACTGCCGTTTTATCTGCAACGGGAAAATTGCCGGCGCATATTTTATTAACGGCGCGGGCAGGTGCAAAACCCAAACCTTCACGTACCACCGGACTTTACCATATCGCTATCCGATTTCCGAATCGCCGCGAATTGAGCCGCGTCTTTCGTCGTTTGATTGAGCAGACCTGGCCGTTTCAAGGATTTGCCGATCATCTCGTCAGCGAAGCGCTTTATCTCAGCGATCCCGATGACAACGGCGTCGAACTTTACACCGACCGGCCGCGCGAACAATGGCGCTGGCGCAACGGCGCGGTGGAGATGGCGACCGATCCGCTTGATGTTGACAATCTTTTACGTGAAAGTGAAAATGATTTGACGCCGTGGAACGGGGTTCATCCGAATACCGACATCGGCCACGTGCATTTGCACGTTTCGGATTTGCAAAAGGCCGAAGCGTTTTATCATGACGTGTTGGGATTTGACGTCACGCAGCGTTCATATCCCGGCGCGTTGTTCATCTCCGCCGGCGGTTATCATCATCACCTCGGGCTAAACATCTGGGCCGGAAAAGGCGCGCCGCCACCGCCGCCGGAGGCAGTGGGATTGCTGTCGTTCTCAATCAGCATTCCTGATGAAGCGACTTTGGAAATTTTGAAAAAACGACTTCAGGCGGCAGGATTATCGTTTGAGAATAGAAACGACTCGATGAATCAATCATCAATTTTGGCGCGAGATCAAGATGGGAATAGCGTCGAGATTGTGGTATTGGATGGAATCTGAGCCGAGCAAATGCTTATCAACGAAGCTCTGCGCCGCACCGGCGGCAATCTATCGCGGCGAATCTTTATCGTTTGTAATAAATTTGTTACCCGCGCGATTCAGGCAAATAGCAATGCCTTCTTTTTCGCGGCGTTCAATGCTTTGGGTAGAGCGGGAATCAAACGCTTTTCTTCAGCAGTGAGGTCAACAGACTGAAACTGTGCCGCGACAGTTAGCGCCTCAATAATCGGTTGCAGAAAATTCCGGCCTTTTTGCAAACCAAGCCTGATTTCCTTTTGGACGGCAGGTGGAAGACGGAGAGATTCCGCTTCCGTGACGGCAAACAACAAATCCAATTGCTGAATCCGCGCGAACGTTGAAAGAATACTGGTGTCGGCGATAATCATTGTTCTCGACCAAAGAACCGTGTGAGATCCTCATCCATAGTTTCAGCGGGCTCGGCGTCAATAATGATTGGAATACGACGTTCGTGCAGAATATCCTGAAATTCCCAGCGATCAATACCGGCAATCTCCGCAGCGCGGCCAAGTGAAACCTCGTCGGCTCGGAACAATTCAATCGCCAGCTCCAGCCGCAAAGCTTTATTGTTAAGCAGGAGATTGCGCAGCGCATCGGAAATCACCTCATCGTAGTTTTGATAGAGGCCGGTTCGAACCAGCGCGTCAATCTCTGCGCTGGCAATGGTTGGTTGAATCATAAGTATTCGTGGCTTTGCGCAATGAATTTACAGTTGCAAGTTTACACGAATAAAATTAGCAAGATTTTCCCTAAAAGTCAATCAAGCACAAAAAAATCTTTACAATGCTTTTGCGATTACCAACGGGTGGCGCCGCTGATCATAACAGCACATCGCCATTCGCTTCTCGAAATCTTTCGTCATTTAGTTCATGAAAAAACTCTTCTTGACATTTTACGGGTTTTTCTTAAATTATAAAAAGTTGTATTTGCAACGAATTTGTTTATGAATTTGTTTATGAATATGCCTGAATATAATCTGGAAGAATCATTAGGATGCTTCGTTGGGCGCGCGCATCGCGTTTTGGCGAATCGCTTGAATCGCAATTTTGCCGAAGCCGGACACGAAGTGACCGGCGAGCAATGGCAAATTTTGACGCGTTTATGGCAGGAAGACGGGCAGAGCCAGCAACAGCTTGCCGATTGCGCCTGCAAAGACAAAACCAGCGTGACCCGCTTGATTGACGGCCTTGAGAAACGAAATCTCGTCCTGCGCGTCGCCGATCAAACCGACCGCCGCAATAATCTGATTTATCTCACCAATAAAGGCAAAACCCTGCGAAAAGAGCTGAGTGATGTGGTCAAAAAGACGTTGGCCGAAGCGCAACAAGGCGTCAAAGCAGAGCATTTGGCAATTTGTAAAAAGGCGTTGGATAAAGTCTATCAAAATCTTTCCGAAACATGATTTTATTTTAGAGTGATAGTTGCATAAACAACAGTAGATTTTACGGTAGCGTCCTGGGAAACATTCATCGGCTTATGGCCGTAGGATAAAACCTGCCGCATGGCGGATATATTTATTTTCACAGAAAGGATGGAAAGGGATGACTCACAATCTGCAAGCATGCATGAACAAATATCATTGCCTGATGGCATTCGCCGGTTTGCTGTTCATCATTTCCGGCTGCTCGCAACAAGAGCAAGCCCAAGGTGGTTTTCAAATGCCGCCGATGCCGGTGGAAACGGCAACGGTAACTGAGAGCACGGTGACCGATCCATTCGAAGCCGTTGGCACCATCGAAGCAGTCGATGCGATCACTGTCGTCTCGGAAATCGACGCGCTGGTGATCAGCCTGCCGTTTCGCGAAGGCCAGGCGATTGCCAAAGGCGGATTAATTGCGCAGCTCGATGACGCGCAGATGCGCGCGGAAGAGACTCGCGCCGAGGCGATTCTCGAGCAGAAAAAAGCCAGTTATGCCCGCATCAAAAAAATTACCGATGAAGGAATTGGCATCCAACAAAATTTAGACGACGCTGCCGCCGAACTGAAAGTCGCAGAGGCCGATCTCGCGCTGATTCGCGCCCGTTTGAAAAAGACGCGAATCGTCGCGCCCTTCTCCGGCATTGTGGGCGCGCGGCAAGTGAGTCCCGGCGCTTTTCTCCGCGCTGGATCGCCAATTGTCGATCTCGCGCAGATTCAGCAACTCCGCGTGATTTTTTCGGCGCCCGAGCGTTTTTATTCCACTTTGCAGCGCGGCTCGGAAGTGAGAGTTTCTACTTCCGCCTATCCGGATGAGGAATTGATCGGACGCGTTGACGTTATCGAGCCCATGGTCGATGAGGCCACGCGACGCGCCAAAATCATCGCACGCATCGATAATTCCAAGGGGAAATTTCGCCCCGGCATGTCCGCCAACGTCACCGTAGTTTTGAGCGAACGCCAGAACGCGCTGGTCATTCCGAGCGAAGCGATTTTTGTCGAAGGCGATCAATCGCTGGTCTTCGTCGTCAATGCCGACAGCACAGTTGCGAGAACTCCGGTCGAGCTCGGCACGCGGCTGCGCGAGAATGTGGAAGTTCTCAAAGGCATCGAGGCGGGAACTCTCGTTGTTCGCGCCGGTCATCAAAAACTTTTTCCCGGCGCGAAAGTCGTTCCAGTTAGCCACGAGCCGCAATCACCTGCGAGTAATGGTGGCCAACAATCAAATCAAGGCAACCGCGAATAAGCGCGAATTGACGCGAATGTAAAAGCCATTAGCGTTTATTAGCGTTGATTCGCGGTTGAGGAAGGGAACAACGATGGCAGAGCTACTAGAAAAAGATCTGGTTTTCCGAATCGTCGGATGCGCGATGGCCGTGCACAACACGCTTGGACGCGGTTTGCGTGAAAAAACATACGAGAATTCGCTTGCCGTTGAATTCAGGCATCAAGGCATCGACTATAGCAAGCAAACCTGCTTTCCGGTTTATTATCGCAACGAGCTTGTTGATGAATTCATTCCCGACCTCGTGGTCGAAAAGCGCGTGATCGTTGACACCAAAACCGTTGAAACGATTATCGATGACCATCGTGGAACGATGCTCAACTATCTCAGGATAACCGGATTGAAAGTCGGCGTTATCATCAATTACAAACACCGTAAATTGGAATGGGAGCGGCTGGTTTTGGATGAAGCACGATGAGCATTTTTTCATTTGCGTTTATTAGCGGCCATTCGCGGTTTAAACTGTTTGAGAAACCGCGAATTTACGCGAATCGACGCGAATCGACGCGAATGTCTGTTGCTTTTTTATTTGCGTTTATTAGCGGCCATTCGCGGTTTAAAAACATTGACCTCGGAGATAAACAATGAAGCTCAGCGAAATATCGATTCAACGACCGGTGCTCGCGACGGTGATGAGCCTCGTCATCATCATCTTCGGATTGGTTTCTTATCTGCGCTTGCCGGTGCGCGAATATCCCGACATCGATCCGCCCGTCGTGTCGATCACGACGTTTTATCGCGGCGCCAGTCCGAACGTCATTGAAACCGAAATCACCGATCTTTTGGAAGAGCAACTCTCGACCATCGAGGGCGTCAAAACAATTACCTCTTCGAGCCAGGAACAAGGCTCGGTGATCACGATTCAATTCGAGCTGGCCCGCAATGTCGATGAAGCCGCGAATGATGTGCGCGATCGCGTGTCGAGCGTGCGCGGATTGCTGCCGCGCGAGGCCGATGATCCGATCATTCAGAAAATCGATATCAATGCACAGCCGATTCTTTGGCTGGCGTTGATCAGCGACAAGCATAACAATCTCGAATTGACCGACGCCGCCGAGCGCATTCTCAAAGAACGCATTCTCAGACTGCCCGGCGTCGGCTCGATATTTTTCGGCGGCGAGCGCCGTTATGCGATGCGCGTTTGGTTGGATGCGCAACAAATGGCGGCTTACGGTTTGACGACGCCGGATATTGAAAACGCCATTCGCAGCGAGAATGCCGAGATTCCCGGCGGCCGCGTCGAAGGCGAGAGCCGCGAATTTTCCGTGCGCACGCGCGGCGATTTGGCGACCCCCGAAGAATTTGGCGCGATTATCGTCAAACAAGATGGCGACAAGCTCGTGCGCTTGAGTGATGTCGCGAAAGTCGAGGTTGGCGCGGCAGATGAGCGCACCGCCGTGCGCTGGAGCGGCAAGCCAACGGTCGGCCTCGGCATCGTCAAACAATCGCGGGCCAGCACGCTCGATGTCGCCGAAACTGTGGTCAATGCGATTCCGGATTTGGAAAAAACTTTGCCCGCCGGCATGCAGATCGACGTCGCGTACAACTCCGCCACCTTCATTGAAAATTCGATCAGTGAAGTTCGGGACACTCTGCTCATCGCGTTTGGGTTGGTGGTATTGGTGATTATCGCCTTTCTCAAAAGTTTTCGCGCCACGCTCATTCCAACCTTCGCGATACCGATTTCCATTATCGGCACGTTTGCGGTGACGTATGCGCTCGGCTACACGATCAACATCCTCACGCTGCTGGCGTTGGTGCTCGCCATCGGCCTCGTGGTCGATGACGCCATCGTCGTGCTCGAAAATATTTATCGCCACATGGAAATGGGAAAATCGCGCTGGCAGGCCGCAATTGACGGTTCGAAAGAAATCGGGTTCGCCGTTTTGGCAACGACGATTGCATTGGTCGCCGTGTTTGTGCCGCTGGCTTTTCTCAGCGGAAATATCGGCCGCCTCTTCAATGAATTTGGCGTTGCGGTTGCGGTCTCCGTGTTGATCTCCGGCTTCGTCGCGCTCACGTTGACGCCGATGCTCTGCTCGCGCATGTTGAGGCCTTTGCACGGCACAAGCCAAAGTTGGATTTCGCGCTCGTTTGATAAATTTTTCGATTGGCTGGAGCGCACGTATGGGAAGATCGTGCGCGGTGCGCTCAATCACCGCGGCTGGGTGATGGCGATTGCCGTGTTGATGATCGCATTGAGCGCCATCATTTTTAAATTCCTCCCGAGCGAATTGGTGCCGACCGAAGATCGCGGCACCGGTTTCGGTATCGTCATCGCGCCCGAAGGCGCCACGCTGGAATATACTGATCGCTACATGCGGCAAGTCGAGGAAATCATGTTGAGCCGGCCGGAAACCGATGGCGTTTTCACCGCGACTGGCGTGGGTTTTGGCGGCCCCGGCCGCGTCACCAACGGCTTCGTCTTTATGGGATTGAAGCCGGAAGATCAAAGAGAAAAATCGCAACAAGAAATTGTGCAGGAACTTTTTCCGCAGCTTTTTTCCATTCCCGGCGTTCTCGCGTTTGTGATGAATCCGCCGAGTCTCGGCTCCGATTTCAACTTCACGCCGGTGTCGTATGTTCTGCAGGGCGATTCGTATGAAGAATTGCAAAGCGCGGTCGGCACGATGATGGCGCAAGCCTCGCAGCTTGGTTATCTGATTAATTTGGATAGCGATTTGCGTTTGAACAAACCGCAGCTTGAAATCACTATCGACCGCGAACGCGCGGCGGGACTCGGTGTTTCCGTCACCGATATCGGCGGCACGCTCGAGACTTTTCTCGGCGGCCGCGTCGTGACTGATTTTAAACGCGGCGCGAAACAATATGACGTCATCGTGCAGCTCAAGCCCTCGGAGCGCGCGACGCCGAGCGCGATTGAAAGCATTTATTTGCGCGGTGCGAATGGATTGGTGCAGCTTGCCAATGTCGTGAATGTCAAAGAAACCGTTGCGCCGAAAGAGTTGAATCACTTCAATCGCATCCGCTCTGCAACCATCACCGCCAGCATGGTTCCCGGCGTGAGCCTCGGCCAGGCGTTGAATGATTTGGATCGCATTGCCGACGCCAGTTTGCCCGCGACGATCAAACGTGATTTAACCGGACAATCGCGCGAGTTTCGCGAATCCAGCGGCGCGCTTTATTTTCTCTTCGCGTTTGCGGTGGTGTTCATCTATTTGGTGTTGGCGGCTCAATTCGAGAGCTTCATTCATCCGCTAACGATTTTGCTCTCCGTGCCCCTGGCCGTTGCCGGCGCGTTGATCGCGCTCTTTGCCTTCGGACAAACCATGAACATTTACTCGCAAATCGGTTTGATCATGTTGGTCGGTTTGGTGACGAAGAACGCCATCTTGATCGTGGAATTTGCCAACCAATTGCGAGAACGCGGACAGCGTTTGTTTGACGCGGTCGCAGACGCCGCCACAATCCGGTTGCGGCCGATTCTCATGACTTCCTTTTCCACCGTCTTTGGCATTTTGCCCATCGCCATCGGATTAGGCGCCGGCGCAGAAGCGCGGCGTCCACTCGGCATCGCCGTCGTTGGCGGCGTGTTGCTCTCGACTTTTTTGACGCTGGTTCTCGTGCCGGTGGTTTATACGCTGTTGGCAAGATTTACGAAAGTGGAAGTTGCGCCGTCGAATGGCAATGAACCGGTTTCTTCGCATCCGCGCGAAGAAGTCGTGCGCGAAGCGGTGGCATAAAATACAGCAGTCGGACTTGGGCGAGACGATTTCAAAATCATGACCACATTGGAGCAAATCCAGGAAGTCGCGCAACGCATCGGTGAAGAATTCTCGCCGCAGCGTGTGATTTTATTCGGGTCGTATGCCTACGGCCGCCCCACACCGGATTCCGACGTGGATCTGTTGATCATCACTTTTTTTGAAGGGAGCGCAGTGGCCAAATCGGTGGAGATTCAATTGAAAGTCAGACCCCCGTTTCCGGTAGACCTCATCGTTCGTTCGCCTGAGAAAGTGCAAGAACGTTTGGAGATGGGCGATGGTTTCATGCGCGAGGTTCTTGCAAAAGGAAAGACCCTTTATGAAACCAATGACGCTTGAATAACTTGGCGAATTGAAAACTGCTGTAAGCATGGGTGCGGGGATAGGCCTGAATCTCACCCGCAGGAAGAAGAGGTTGGCGTTTCAATGGCATAATAAGGAAAAAAGTGGACCCGATCAAAGACAGTGATTTAACCAGAGATCGGCACAGCGCCGAATCGCGTGAGCCGATACGGCTTGCCGGCGCCGCGCTCGGCGAATACCGCCACGTCTGTGCTTTCTTTAACAACCCAGATGAAGAGTATCGCGTGCTTCTCCCCTTCATCAAGGAAGGTCTCGCGCGCGGCGAGAAGGCTTTCCACGTTGTTGACCCCAAACTGCGCGATGAACACCTGCGGCGTTTAGCGTCGGCCGGCATTGACGCGGCAGCGGCAGAGCAGAACGGCCAATTGACTCTGCGCAACTGGCATGAGGCCTATCTGCGCGATGGCCGCTTTGATCAAGACAAAATGCTCGCTTTCATTCAGGAGGTACTCGAACAAGGCCGGCAACAGGGATTCCCGCTGACCCGTCTCGCCGCCCACGCGGAATGGACGGCGGAGGACTGGCCGGGTGCCAATGATTTTGTGGAGTACGAGACCAGGTTGAACTACATTCTGCCCCGATATCAAGACATCGTCATCTACCTGTATGATCTCACCAAAATTGGCGCGGAATACGTGATCGATATTATGCGGACCCACCCGATGGTCATCATCGGCGGCATCCTTCAGGAGAACCCCTTTTTTATCCCGCCGGACGAGTTTCTGCAAGAGTTGCGGGACCGCGAGGCAAGGCGCAAAGTAGCACATGCATGACTTAAATCTTTGCAAAAAAAACCTACGCCCGCAGGCAAAAAAATTTTGGCTCACGGAATTGAACTCACACGGAAATAATAATGAAATGGTCCTGGAAACTGGGTGAAATCGCGGGCATCGGCATTTACGTGCATGCCACGTTTTTGATCCTGCTGGTCTGGGTGGCGTTGAGCCACTATCTCGCCGGGCAGAGCATTGCGATGATGTTGAACGGCATCGTGTTTCTGCTCGCGTTGTTCGGCATCGTCGTGCTCCACGAGCTGGGTCACGCGCTCACCGCCAAACGCTTCGGCATTCCGACGCGCAACATCACGCTGCTGCCGATTGGCGCCGTCGCGCGTTTGGAGCGCATGCCGGATGATCCCAAACAAGAGTTGTGGGTCGCGCTGGCCGGGCCGGCGGTCAATGTGGTTTTGGCCGCGGTATTGTACATCGTGCTAAGACTCACTTCCGGCGTGGCGCCGTTAAACCAATTCAACGTGGTCGGCGGACAATTTTTGAGCAAATTGATGTGGGTGAATGTCTCACTGGCGTTGTTCAACATGCTGCCCGCTTTCCCGATGGATGGCGGTCGCATGCTCCGCGCGTTGTTGGCGATGCGCCTGGACTATGTGCGCGCGACGCAAATCGCAGCCAACATCGGGCAAGGGATGGCGTTTCTGTTTGGAGTCATCGGATTATTTTATAACCCCTTTTTGGTGTTGGAATCCGTTTTTGCGCGATTGAATGCGTGTCGCTGCCATTCACTTCCACTCGTGCGCAACGGCCAGCTCGCGGGCCTCATCACGATGGACAACGTCGGCGAGTTCTTGATGGTGCAAACGGCGTTGGCCGGTAAACGATAGAAACTTGATTTTGCACTTAATTTGACCAAAATCACACCTGGAGCAATTCCGCGAGCTTTTTCAATTTACCCAGTTGATGGTGCAAAAAATTTTTTGCATGGCCAAATTGGCCTCGAACTCCGTTAGGATAGGAGTGGAATGTTTATAGTTAAGCACGTTCCCGACTTTTAAAACTCCAAGGGGTGAGAGTATAAGAGAAGCTGCTAAAATAGGGGAAAGCTTTTAAAATGGGGGTAAACTTCCAAACCAGCACTCATGTCCGCGCAAGCCAGCACATTTCCCTGAGTGGCCTTCACTGTCCTGTGGGGTGTATCACTTCGAGGTTGTCAAAGAGCTTGACAATTCTACATTTAAGCCGTATATTTCAATACACCCCACAGACAGTGAAGCCGATAACTCCGCTTGAGCAAATGGCCGATGTTTAGCCCACCGACTCAAACGGGGTTTCTTATTTCCCGCCGAATCCGAATCCACGCGCACACGCTATTCATTCGAGGCACACGCGAGGCGCTTCATCACACGCAATCTTTCCGAACGCACTCCGCTTATCAAATCGCAGCACACGCGCACGGCGCGAGGGTCTTCACTGTCCTGTGGGGTGATCACACACCAATAACACGAGGTTGTGCGGTTCGGGGGGCTGACGGTGTTTGATCGAAGACGGCGCGTTGAAGTCACCACCGAACGAATTCATGCCACACCCCCGAATCTGCACCAACCACTGTTATGCGCTTGGCTTGCTTTCACCACGAATTTATTTCTTTATGGAGTCTTTTTGTTTTCAAAATCTGATGTCTTCTGCCTTCACAGCATCCTATCGCCAGATCAAAGCCATCACCAAACTTAGGACTTGATTTCGATTGGATTTTTGATTAAATTTCTATCAAATTGATCTGGACTATGAAAGAAATTCCTAAAACCCCACCTTTGTGGGGTTTAGGAACGTAGACCAATTCTGCAATTTTCCATTGTCTTTCGCAGTCATGAAGTATTCTGTAATATTTATTCAAGCAGAATTTAGGCTAAATAATACGCAAAATTGGACAAACTTGGTAGAGACATTGGGTATTTTCTTCAGTAGAAAAAGATACTTAAAGTTATGCTCATTTGGAAGACTTTGAAAAAACTGTTCTTCTGATTGATCTTATCTTTCAAAATTACATTTACTTCCCGGTTCTGCAGGCACTCTTCAGCATTCCAACTTATCTGCGGGTAGCTTTTGTTGTTGAAGCGCTGTAGCTGAAACTAAGATGAATTTAAATTGCTTTTTCTCGCGATTCTGCTTATTTTTGTTATTGTTGGAGTTTGTCAGGCAAAAGTTTCATCACCACGAGTTGGCGAAGCCGCTTAAAATTGTTGTCGATGCAGGCAATGGCTGCGGCGGCTTGTTCGCGCCGCAAATTTGGCAAGACCTCGGCTGCGAGGTGATTTGTTTGTATTGCGAGCCGGACGGCCGTTTCCCGAATCATTTGCCTGATCCGACCGTGATGAAATACATCAAAGATCTGCGCGAGAAAGTTGTTGCAGAAAAGGCCGGCCTCGGTATCGGTTATGATGGCGACGCGGATCGTCTCGGCATTGTTGACATTCTCGGGCGCCCGATTTTCGCCGACAAGCTGCTCGCTATGTTTGCGCGTGACACCCTCTCGCGCGTGCCGGGCGCTAAAATTGTTTTCGATGTGAAATGCAGCCAGGCGCTGCCGGAATTTATTCAAAAATACGGCGGCAAGCCGATCATGTGGAAAACCGGCCATTCGCTTTTAAAAGCGAAAATGAAAGAAGAGCACGCGCCGCTGGCCGGCGAGATGAGCGGCCACATTTTTTTCGGCGAAGGTTATTTCGGTTTTGACGACGCCATTTTTGGCAGCGGTCGCCTGATGCAAATTCTCTCGCATTCCGGCAAGACGATGGCGGAATTGCATGACGAAATTCCCGCGTTCATTTCCACGCCGGAAATCCGCGTTGAAGCGACGGACGAGACGAAATTCAAAATCGTCAGCGACATGGTGGCGCATTTCAAAAAGTCGTATCAAGTTATCGACATCGACGGCGCGCGCGTGCTGTTCGGCGACGGCTGGGGTTTGGTGCGCGCCTCCAATACGCAGCCGGTTTTGGTGATGCGCTTCGAAGCGCGAACGCCCGAGTTGCTGTCGCAGATTACCGACATTTTCAAAAAGATCCTGCGCGAATATCCGGTGGTAAAATTCTCGGACGCGGACTTTGAGGTGGCGAAATAAAATTTCAAGAGGTGAGTTATGTTCAATACCTATCAAGCAACCTTGCGAGAAAATCGTTTGGCATGGCTGAAAAAATTCCTGAACACAATACCAAAAAGAAGTAATGTAAAAATGTAAAGCTGTAGTGCACTATTGATCAGAGATAATTTCGATGGTAAAGAATTTTGAGTGGGATGAAAATAAAGCCAAAGAGAATATCAGGAATCACAAAATCAGTAAGAAGGCGACTTCTAAAACACTTTATCACAAAGGCGGTGAAATGCGCCGCGAATACGACTTTACCGGCGGTGTGCGTGGCAAGCATTATAAGGACATGCTCAAGGGCTATACCATTAAAATTCATAAGTCCGACGGCACAACGGTTGTAAAACACGTCAAGCCGGATAGTGAAACGGTGGCATTAGCGCCGGACGTGCTCGAATACTTTCCAGATTCGGAGGCGGTCAACAAAGCGCTGCGCTCGTTAATTGCGCTGATTCCAAACAAGCGCAAGCTGGTTGCCAAGAAGGAACAGAAAACGCGCGCTACTTCTTTAGGGGTTTAAACACGGAGACAGCAACTCTCGAATTTTGCCGTTAAATCAGTTGGTAGCTTTTCATCTGTTGGTCAATTAAATTTCCGAGTAGGATACAGCTTACTCAACACATAGCGACAACTTCATTTGAATTAAACCCCACTTTCAAATTGCTTTTCCCGCCGTTTTTGCTTATTTTCTATAAGACAATTTTGGACTGCAACAAAGGAGATCACTGTGCCTCAACTTATGATCAGCATCTCGGGCGTGCGCGGTGTCATCGGCGAGGGACTCACGCCGGAGGTGATGCTTAATTTTGCTCAAGCTTACGGAACGTATTGCAACGGTGGCCGCGTTGTGCTCGGTCGCGACTCGCGAGTTTCCGGGCCGATGCTGCATCACGCGGTGACTGCCGGACTCATGGCGATTGGTTGTGAAGTAATCGATGTCGGAATCGCGCCGACTCCCACGGTGAAGATTGCGACGCACAATCTTCATGCATCTGGTGGATTGATTATCACCGCCAGCCATAATCCAGTGATGTGGAACGGTATCAAAATGCTGGCGAACGACGGTTTGTTTTTGGATGAAGAGCAGGGCAAACAAGTTCTGGCGATTCGCGATGCCGGACATTCGACTTGGCGAAATTGGGATGAGCTCGGCAAGTTTTCGTCTTACGATAAAGCCATCGATGATCATCTCGCGGCGATTTATGCGCTGCCATTCATTGACAGCGAAAAGATTCGCCAAAGAAAATTTCGCGTTACGGCTGATTGCGTGAATGGCGCCGGCGGCGTGATTCTCAAAAAGCTATTGGAACATTTCGGCTGCGATATTGTTCTTTTAAATGAAACCCCCACCGGACGCTTCACGCACAACCCCGAACCTGTGCCGGAAAATTTGGGTGAGTTGTGCGAAGCAGTCAAAAAATATCGCGCCCACATTGGCTTGGCGCTTGATCCCGACGCGGATCGTTTGGCGCTGGTCTCCGAAAAAGGCTTTCCGCTTGGTGAAGAATATACTTTGGCGCTCACCACGGCTTTCTTATTGCCCAAGCGAAAAGGCAAAGTCGTCGTTAATCTTTCGACATCAATGGTGATTGACGATATTGCGGCGCAACATGGCTGCACCGTCGAGCGTACTAAAGTTGGTGAGATTCACGTTGCCAAACACATGCAAAAAATCGACGCGGTAATTGGCGGCGAAGGCAACGGCGGTGTGATTCTGCCCGACGTCCATCTGGGCCGCGATGCGATGGTTGGCGTGGCGATGATCTTGCAACAGCTTGCTGATTTTAGCGGGCCGTTGAGTGAGTTGCATGCTTCATTGCCGCAATACATCATGCGCCGCCGCAAAGTTGAATTGCGCGAGGGCCTTGATCCCAAACAAGTTTTGCAAAAGATTTTGCAGAAATATCGACGCGAGAAACTCGATACGAACGACGGCGTTAAAATTCTGCGCGACAAATCGTGGGTGCAAGTGCGCGCCTCGAATACCGAGCCGATTCTGCGCATCATGTCCGAAGCGCCAAATGCGGCGATTGCAGAAGAATATTGTGAGGAATTGGCGGCGGTGGTTGTGTAAAAGAATATTGTAAGCAAAGGTGAGAAATGAAAAACCAATTGATACAATCTCATCCCAATATTATGATGGGCAAGCCGGTTGTCGCAGGAACCCGTATTACCGTCGAGTTGATTTTAGAAAAACTAGCGGCAGGTGAAACTCTTGAGCAGATTTTAGAGGCTCATCCCCGCTTGACGAGACCGGCTATTTTTGCGGCTTTGGAATTTGCGGCGCAGGCACTGCGCGCTGATGTGGTTTATCCTATGATTGAGCAAGCTGCATGAACCTGTTGGCTGATGAGGGTGTGGACAAGCCGATTGTCGAACAACTTCGGCAAAATGGGCATGATGTTCTCTACGTTGCAGAAATGGAACCGGGCATTCCCGATGAAATGGTTTTGCAACGCGCGAATGAACATCAAGCTTTACTTGTCACACAAGATAAAGATTATGGCGAGCTGGTATATCGTCACGGCCTGGTTCATCTTGGCGTTATCTTAATTCGGCTTGCTGGGTTGTCACTTGAAACGAAAGCAAAGATAGTTTCCAAAGTGCTTGCTGACCGTGCAGGCGAAATGCCGAATGCTTTCAGCGTGATCTCACCGGGCATGGTTCGCATAAGGCCAAAGCACGATGAGCACACACAAAGCAACTAAAATCACTTGATTGTAAATTATATACCATCAACCATAAAAGCAGAAGTTAGTAATTTAATAGTCATGTTTGAATTAACCGACCGCGTGCTGGAGCATTTGGCGCGCGAGAAAAATCGACAATTTAAAGCCAAAGAATTGGCGCGGGCGCTGCGCGTGCCGCCGGGGCAATACCGCGAGTTTCGTGATTTCGTCAAAGCGCTGGGGCGTGAAGGCAAAATTGCCAAACATGCGCGCAATCATTACGGCCATGCGCAGCAAGCCTCAACGCTCGTTGGCACGCTGCACGTCAAAACGCAGGGCTACGCTTTTCTCATCGTCGGCGAAGGACAGGAAGACGTGTTCATTTCGCAAAAAAATATGGGTACGGCGCTGAATCGCGATGTGGTGAAAGTGCAGCTCTTTGCGAGGCCGTCGGGTCGCAAGCCGGAGGGGCGTGTCATCGAGGTGATCAAACGCTCGCGGCAAAACATCGTCGGGACGTTGCGTAAAGGCAAGTATTATTATTTCGTCAAGCCCGACGAGATGAAATTGCTGCAGGATATTTATATTCCGGAAGAATTTCTCGACGGCGCGCAGCCGGGACAAAAAGTTGCTGCCGCCATCGAAAGTTGGGACGATCCCTCGCATAATCCGGAAGGCCGCATCGTCAAAGTTCTCGGTTTTCCGAACGAAACCGGAGTCGACGTCCTTTCGGTGGCGTTCTCGTTTGATTTGCCGGCGGATTTTCCGGCGGCGGTTGAGCAAGCCGCCGAGCAATTGCGACTCGACATCACGCCGGATTTGGCGCAGCAGCGGCTCGATCTGCGCGATCAATTGATTTTTACCATCGATCCCGAAGATGCGAAAGATTTTGATGACGCCGTCCACTTGCGGCATTTGGAAAACGGCAATTACGAGCTCGGCGTTCATATCGCCGACGTGAGCCATTACGTAGCCGAAGGCTCGACGATTGATCGCGAAGCATTGGCGCGCGGCACCTCGGTTTATTTGGTGGATCGCGTCGTGCCGATGCTGCCGGAAAAATTGAGCAACGAGTTGTGCAGCTTGAAACCGCACGCCGACCGCCTCACCTATTCCTGCATTATGGAAATCACGCCGAAAGGCGAAGTGGTGAATTACCAAATTGCCGAGACGATCATTCACAGCAAGCGGCGTTTCAATTACGAAGAAGTGCAAAAAATTCTCAACGGCGACAAGAGCTCGGCGGATACTTCTACCACTGATGATGAAAGGAAAATCAGCGCCGAGCTTGACAAGACTTTGCGCGAGCTGAATGAGCTGGCGCATATTCTAACGCGCCGGCGCTTGCGCAACGGCAGCCTCGATTTCGACACGCCGGAAGTGAAAGTCATTCTCGACGGCAACGGTTTTCCGATTGATATTCGGCGCAAGCTTCGGCAGGATTCCAATCGGTTGATTGAAGAATTTATGCTGCTGGCGAATCAGACCATCACCAAGCATGTCGATTTGAAGCTGGCGCAGAAACGCAGCAAGCCGCCGTTCATCTATCGCATTCACGAGGCTCCCAATCCGCTAAAGATAGAAGAGTTCGCGCTGTTCGTCAAAGCGTTCGGTTATAATTTCGATCATCAGCAAACGATCACCGGCAAGTTATTGAGCAAATTTCTGCATGAAATTCAGGGCAAGCCGGAAGCGGACATTATCGAGAATGTGATGCTGCGCTCGTTGATGAAAGCGAAATATTCAACGGAGAATCTCGGCCATTTCGGGCTGGCGTTCAAACATTATTCGCATTTCACCTCGCCGATTCGGCGCTATCCCGATCTGATCGTGCATCGAACTTTGAAGGCGTATGCCAATGGCTATCATCCTGAAATGCAAGAGACGTTGTTGCCCAAGCTGAATCATGCGGCGCAACAATCTTCGGAGCGCGAGCTGGTGGCGCTGGAAGCCGAGCGCGCTTCGGTCAAGATGAAACAGGCGCAGTTCATGACGCGCCATCTCGGCGACGAGTTTGACGGCCTTATTTCCGGCGTGGTGTCGTTTGGAATTTTTGTGGAGATTCCGCAGTTTGTGGTGGAAGGATTGGTGCATATCAGCGATCTCGCCGATGATTATTACATCTTTGAGGAAAAAGCGTATCGCTTAAAAGGACAAAATTCCGGAAGGATATATCGGTTGGGCGATGAAGTGAGAGTGCGCGTCGTGCGGGCCGATGCCAGCGAGCGCGTGTTGGATTTCGTGCTCGTGGAAGAAGCGCCGCGACGCAAGTCAAATCATAAAAACAAAATGAAGATCACCCCAAAAGGTCGGAGGAAAAAATGAGCTGGTGGGATCAACTTTTATCGCGAGAAACGCGCGAGCGCGATTATCGCAACGGCAATGAAGAAGCGCCGGAGATGGCGGCGCAGCAGCCCTTCTCGGACGGCACTGAAGAATTTTTTGGGCAATTCATCCCCCGTGATGATCGAAACTGGCGTCCCAACAAGCAAGTCGCCATCGGGCTGGGCATAACTGTTGGCGTGCTGGCCGGCGTCGGCATTGCGGTTTGGCTGAAAAAAAGCAAACGCCAGAAAACGTGGCGGGATTTTATTCCAAAAAATTAATTCTGGCTTTTCAGTTAAACAAAACAACCGTCATTCCGCAAGAATCTTTTTTAATATTCGGCGCATTCTTAAAATGAAAAAGATTCCTCCGGAATGACAGGGTTTTTTTATTGTTACATTACCGCAATTGGCCGGAATTTTTATTGCCTCTTTAGCGAAAATTTTTTAGATTGATATAATTTCAAGGCAAACTATTTTGAATGAATTGATTCGCAATTTTTGTATTATCGCGCATATCGATCATGGCAAATCGACGTTGGCGGATCGCTTTCTCGAGTTGACTGGCGCGCTGCGCAAAGAGGAAATCGTCGATCAAACGCTGGACAGCATGGATCTCGAGCGCGAGCGCGGCATCACCATCAAGCTCCACGCCGTCACCATGTCGTACAAAGCCAATGACGGCAAGGAATATATTCTGAATCTCATCGACACGCCGGGGCATGTCGATTTTAGTTACGAAGTTTCCCGCAGTCTCGCCGCGTGTGAGGGCGCGATTCTCGTCGTCGATGCTTCGCAGGGCGTCGAAGCGCAGACGATTTCCAATCTCTATCTCGCGCTCGAACACAACCTCATGATCATTCCGGTCATCAACAAAATCGATTTAAAAGGGGCGCAAATCGATCTCGTCAAAAAGCAGATCATCGATATTCTCGGCATCGACGAGAACGACATCATTCTCGCCAGCGCCAAGCAGGGCCTCGGCATCGATCAAATTGCTGAGGCCGTTGTCAAGCGCATTCCGGCGCCACAAGGCGATTCCGTCTCGCCGTTGCGCGCCTTGATTTTCGATTCGAAATTTGACAGCTATCGCGGCGCTATTGCTTATATTCGCGTCGTCGACGGCATCATCAAGCCGGGGATGAAGATTAAATTTTTTTCGACTGAAAAAGAGTTCGAAGTTGCCGAAGTTGGCGTCATGCGAATGGATCGCTTCTCGCGCGACCAATTGGCGGCCGGTGAAGTCGGCTATTGTGTGGCCGGCGTCAAAGAGGTGAAAGACACCAAAGTTGGCGACACCATCACCGATGCGGAAAGACCGGTTGCAGAAGCATTGCCGGGTTATCGCGAAGTGAAACCGATGGTGTTCAGCGGCGTGTTTCCGACGGTTAACGATCAATATGATGAATTGCGCACGGCGCTGGAAAAATTCAAGCTCAATGATTCATCGCTGATGTATGAGCCGGAAAGCTCGGTGGCGCTGGGGTTCGGTTTTCGCTGCGGCTTTCTCGGCTTGCTGCACATGGAAATCGTGCAGGAGCGGCTGGATCGCGAGTATGGCATGGACATTATCACCACCGTGCCGAATGTTGAGTTGTGGGTTTACAAAACGAATGGCGAAAAACTGGTGATGGACAATCCGGCGATGCTGCCGGCGATTGGCGAGATCGATCATATTGAAGAGCCGTACATTCGCGCGCAAATTATTACGCCGTCGGATTATATCGGCAACATCATGAAGCTCTGCCAGGATCGGCGTGGCATTTACAAAAACACCAGTTACATCGACGCCAATCGCGTCGATATAACGTACGAGTTTCCGCTGGCGGAAACTATTTTCGATTTTTTTGACAAGCTCAAATCGCTTTCGAAAGGTTACGCGTCGCTGGATTACGAACTCCTCGGCTACCGCGAGGGCGATCTGGTGAAGCTGGATATTCTCATCAACGGCGAGCCGGTTGATGCGCTCTCGCACATCGTGCATCGCGACAAATCGTATGATTGGGGCCGCAAGATTTGCGAGAAATTAAAGGAGCTCATTCCGCGCCAGATGTTCGAGGTCGCGATTCAGGCGGCGATTGGCTCGAAAATTATCGCGCGTGAAACGGTTTCAGCGATGCGGAAAAACGTCACGGCGAAATGCTACGGCGGCGACATCACGCGCAAGCGCAAATTGCTCGAGCGGCAAAAAGAAGGCAAGAAGCGCATGAAGCAGCTTGGCCGCGTCGAGATTCCGCAGGAAGCCTTTTTAGCCGTATTGAAAGTCGAACAGTAGATGGAGAAAATTTTTTACGGATGAAAAGCGGCCAACGGATAAAAATAATGGCAAATAATTTTGCCGTATCTATCCAAATAACATTGTCATGCTGGAAGCATCTTTTTTCTATTGAGTACTGTGCTTGAAAGCAAAAGGATTCCTTCTGAATGACAGCGTACTAATCGTTTAATTCATCACGACAAAATTTTGAGATATTAAGGAAGTTCCATGAGTGAAAAAGTTTTGCAAATGAATAAAACCAAATCGGTTTCCGAAAAGAAATCCAAAAGCCAGGTTCGTGAATATACTGAAGCGATTCTGGTGGCGCTGCTCGCGGCGTTGCTGCTGCGAACCTTTGTGGTGCAGGCGTTTCGCATTCCCACCGGCTCGATGAAAGACACATTGCTGATCGGCGATTTTCTTTTAGTGAATAAATTCGTTTACGGCGCGCGCACGCCGGACGGCATTCCGTTTATCGACGTGCAACTGCCGTTCTGGCGTTTGCCGGCGCTCAAGCAGCCGCAATCAGGCGACATCATTGTTTTCAAATTTCCGCAGGATCCGACGCTTGATTATATCAAGCGCTGCATCGCGATTGGCGGGCAGACTATCGAAATGAAAGACGGTATGGTTTATGTCGATGGACAACCGGAGGGCAAACAGGAATTTGTCAAACGCGAATATGATCCGGAAGAAGGTCATTACGTGGTTTTCCAAAAAGTGACGCCGCCGCGAGGCAAGACCTATGAAATTCGCCATTATGAAGATCACAATCTGCGCGTCGAAAATTACGGGCCGACGCAGGTTCCGGCCGGGCATTATTTCATGATGGGCGACAATCGCGACAACAGCTCGGACAGCCGTTACTGGGGCTTTTTGCCGGCGGAGAATGTCGTTGGCGAAGCGATGGTGATTTATTGGTCGTGGGACAAACAGGCGCCGTTGTATCGCATTTTTAACAAAGTCCGCTGGCTGCGTATTGGGGATTTGATCAAATAAAATGAGTTCATATGGGCACATTTTACACAAAATGCAAAATTGAAAACACGGTTGACCGCGCCAAAACCGCGATCATTCCAAAACTTTTGGTGGATACCGGCAGCGAGTATACTTGGATTTCAGCCACGACTCTGGAGAAGCTGGGCATCGAAAGAGAAAAGAAAGACGTCGCTTTTGTGATGGCGAATGGACAGCACGTCACTCGCAGCGTCGGCTTCGCGATTGTTCGGCTGGATAAATTTTTTACGGTTGACGAAGTGGTCTTTGCGGAAAAAGGGGATCTATTGCTTCTTGGCGCGAGAACGCTGGAAGGTTTGAATCTTATGGTTGACGCGGCGCGAAAACAGCTTGTCGCTACCGGCCCGATTCCCGCGGCTTTAACGAGAAAAGAACGCAAGTAATTTTGTTTTTGCTGAATCGTACTATTGATTCGGTGTTAAAAAAGTCTGTCATTCCGGAGGAATCTTTTTATTTCGAGCACAGTGCTGGCATGAAAAAGGATTCTTCCAATGACATTTATTTTATTCAAATAATATGTTCGAACGTTCCGAAGAAAAACTGCGCGACTTAGATAAAATCATCATCGTCGGTGTTTTTATTCTGGTCGCCGCCGGGTTGATGGCCATTTATAGCGCCACCACCACCATCAATACGCCGGGGATTTTAAAAGGCAACTTCGCCAAACAAGTTCTCTGGTTTACCATCGGCATCATGATCGCTTCGGTCATCGTCATGGCGCCGATGAAATTTTTTCATAAATATGCTTATTGGTTTTACGGCATCGGCGTGGCGCTTCTTATCATCGTGCTTTTTGCCGGCTCCGGCAAAGGTTCGCATCGCTGGTTGGTCCTGGGGCCGTTGCGCCTGCAGCCCTCCGAAATCGCCAAGATCGCCACGATTCTGGCACTGTCACGTTTTGCCGCCGGCGAAGCCGTTGATTTGCGGCGTTTCAAGGATGTGGCGATCATGTTTGCGATCGTCGTCGTCCCCGGCTTGCTCATTGTCAAAGAGCCGGATCTCGGAACCGCCCTGGTGTTTTTTTCGCTGGCGATTCCGATGTTGTTTTGGGCCGGCCTGTCGCCTTTTATTATTTTCATTCTCATTACGCCGATCATCACGCTGATTGCCGCTTTCAATGAGGTGGCTTTTTTCATCGCCATGGCGCTGATTGTCGGCACGCTCGTCTGGCTGCGCGCGCGGGCGTGGATTATTTTCGCCGTCTTTCTCGTCAATGTGGCCGTCGGTGTCATCACCCCGAAAGTTTGGGAAGGCATGCACGATTATCAGCGCAACCGTATTCTCACCTTCGTCGGCGCCGAAGAAGATCTCAAAGGTTCGGGATATCAGGTCAATCAGGCAAAGGTGGCGATCGGTTCCGGCGGCTTCTGGGGCAAAGGATGGCTGAACGGCACGCAAACCAGGCTGCGTTTTTTGCCGGAGCAGCACACTGATTTTATTTTTACCGTCATCGGCGAAGAATTTGGTTTTGTCGGCGTCAATTTAATCATGGCCGTCTTTTTGACTTTGCTCTTGCGCTCGCTTCTGATTGCCGGCGCGGTTAAAAGCAAATTTACCGCGCTGGTCGTGGTTGGATGCGTCACTGCCATTTCGGTGCACGTCATCGTGAACGTTGGGATGTGCGTCGGCGTCATGCCGGTGACAGGAATTCCTTTGCCATTTTTAAGTTACGGCGGTTCCGCGTTGTGGACAAATATGGCAATCGCCGGACTCATATTAAATGCCGGCGTGCGACGATTTCAATATTTGTAATTAGTGAAATCAAAACCTTGACTTTCTTGGCGAACTTTCATACCTTATATATAAATTGCATTTTATCAAATTAAGCTAAGGCAGTGTTATTGTGAGTAGGATGCGAGGCTGTTGGCGAGGGGAATTGATTTGTTGGATTGCCGCTCTCTTCGTTATGGCGCCGGCGACGTTCATAGCCGCGCAAGTTCCGAAATTCGGCGTGGGATTCCGTGGGGGTGTAGCAAGGTTGGATGGCGACGCCAGCATCTCGCCGTTGCGTCCTGAAATCAACGCAATTTTTTCTTTTGCTCTCCGGCCCCATTTGCGTCTCAGCGGTGAAGTCGGTTTTGCCGATCTCGCGCTCGGCGCCAACGCCGACACCGCGGTTTTGCGGACGATCCCCATCGCTTTGAATCTCGCCTGGCGATTTGCGCCTTACAGCGACGTGACGCCTTTCGCGACGTTGGGCGGCGGCGGCGCCAGTTGGAAACACCTCGATAAACGCACCCATAAAGCCATTCCAATCAGCGGACAAAAAGAGAGCAATTTCAATTATTTTCTCCAAACTTCCGGCGGGCTCGATATTTCGCTCTCGCCGCGAATGAATTGGATGATTGGCGCGGCTTACCGCTACGGTTTCACCGACAACCTTGACGCGATTCCGACTGGCGATCAAAACGATGCGGTGATCTCGGCTTTCACCGGTTTTACGGTCAATATCGGCAACATCACCGGTGATGCCGATCAGGACGGCGTCGTTGATCGTTACGATTTGAGCTCGCAGGCGTCCGAAGATCGTGATGGTTATCTCGATCATGACGGCGTGCCGGATAAACGCATGGCCGGCGACATTGCGGCGTATGTGAACGCTGCGGAAACGAATAACGGCAGCGACAAAGCGCCGCCGATTGTGATTCATGATCCGGTTTTGCACGCAACCGCCGGCAACAGGCTGCGTTTATCTGCCGAAATTTTTGAGAATCAAAGCTTGCGCAAAGCCGCGATTATTTATCGACCCGCCAACGCCCAACGCTGGCTGGTGGAGCCGATCAATCCTGCGAAAAAAAATCTGTATGTTGGAACCATTCCCGGTTCCGTCATTCAGAGATCAGGACTTGAATATTGTGTCGTCGCAGTGGATCAGGCGATCAGCGGCGTGGGTTATTCCGGTTTGCCGGATCGTCCGAACTTCGTGCGCGTGCACGGGAAAGAAACCGGTTGGCGCATTGCTGCCGGACTTGCTGCCGCCGCCGGCTGGGGCACGGCGAGTTATCTCGTCTTTCGCAAGCAGCAATAAGCCGCGCGGGCAGCAGCGAAAAAATATAACTGGCTTGAAGTAAATGCGTAATCTTGCGTTAATCCAACCATCATTTGTAAACAAAGCCCTGATCGGGCTATATCTTTAGATGACAGGAACAGGGAGGTCAATATGAGTCAAATCAATTTAAATCGAGCGCCGCGCTTTTTCTCACCAAAACGACACGACCTTTTATCCGGCTGTTGGATTCTTGTTTTAAGCCTCGGTTTGTTTTTCATGGCCTGTGGCGGAAGCAAAAACACCGACGTTTCAACTTCATCGCCGGATTCGGAAGGAGAAATCGACATTGATAGCCTGTTGAGCGCTCCTGCCGATATGGAAAAGCAGAATGCCGAAGATGCCGAGGTTTTGCGGCTGTTGGGAATTACGCCGGAAAACACTAACGCCGATGCCGCCAAAACGGCGCCGGCGGTTACGGAAAACAAAACCGAACCCGCTCAACCAGTGATGCCGAGTCTGGAACAGGAAGTGGAACGTTTGCAGCGCGAGCTCAACGCCAAAAATCAGCAAGTCACCGAGCTGCGCAACAGCTTGATGGAGCGAGACGCAAAAATTCAGGAGATCCAGCAAACCGGGCCGCCCCCGGTCACGCGCGCGGCGACCTTGCGCGTGACCGGGGGCGGAAACGGCGTCGGGCAGCGTTATGCCGAGGCGCGCAATCTTTATGAACAACGCCGCTATGCCGAGGCGGTTTCCGCTTTTCAGGCCATTCTGGCGGAAAACGACAAGAGCAGCTATGCGGATAATTCCCAGTATTGGATCGGCGAATGTTACTACGGCATGGGCAGATATGCGCAAGCCATCGCCGAATTTGAAAAAGTTTTTACTTTTACGCGCTCCAACAAAAGCGATGCGGCGCTGTTGAAACTGGGACTGTGCTATCTTCAAATGGGCGACCGCCAACAGGCGCGCAGCGAGTTCGAGCAACTGATCGCCAATTATCCGAGCAGCTCTTACGTCGCCAAAGCTCGAAAGTATTTGGCCCGATTATAATCGAAACGGCGCCTGCGGCGGCGGCGTGCACAAAAAAGCGGAATTAAACGATGCCGGAATTACGCAAGGATCCGATTACTGAACGCTGGGTCATTATTTCGAGCGAGCGCGGCAAGCGCCCTTCGGATTGGACGATGGAGCCGAAATCGCGCGGCGGCGGTTTCTGTCCGTTTTGCCCGGGCAACGAAGACAAAACCCCGCCGGAAGTGCGCGCGGTTCGTCCCGGAACCGACCAAAAAAATGTGCCGGGGTGGAAAATTCGCGTGGTGCCCAATAAATTTCCCGCACTGCAAATCGAAGGCGAGCTCGATCGGCGCGGCGAGGGCCTCTATGATTTGATGAGCGGCATCGGCGCCCACGAAGTCATCATCGAATCCCCCAATCATCTCGCCGAACTTTCCGATTTGGACAGTGACCACATTTACGAAGTGCTGCTCATCTTTCGCGAACGCATTCTCGATCTCAAAAACGACGCGCGGTTTAAATACATTCTGGTTTTTAAAAATCACGGCGCTTCGGCCGGCGCTTCGCTCGAGCATTCGCATTCGCAGTTGATTGCGACGCCGATCATTCCCAAGCGCGTTCTCGAAGAAATCCAGGGCGCGAAAAAGCATTTCGATTTCAAAGAGCGCTGCATTTATTGCGACATTTTGCATCAGGAAATGCAAATGGGCAAGCGCCTGGTCGTTCGTACCGATGATTACGTTTCCGTCGAGCCGTTCGCGCCGCGCTTTCCGTTTGAAACGTGGCTGCTCCCCGTCAAGCATTATTCGCACTTCGAAGCGATGGAGCTGCGCGAATATCACGGCCTCGCCGCGGTGCTCAAAGAGACGCTGGCGCGCATCAATCGCACCCTGGAAAATCCGCATTATAATTTCATCCTGCACACCTCCCCGCTTCAAGAAGCGCCGCTGCTCGAATATCATTGGCATATCGAAATCATTCCGAAACTCACCAAAGTGGCCGGGTTCGAATGGGGCTCGGGATTCTACATCAATCCGACGCCTCCGGAAATGGCGGCGCAGCATCTCCGCGAAGCGCAGATTTAGTTATGAAAAACAGGTTTAAAATTTTTTTTGTTTCTTCTGAAGTCGCCCCTTTTGCCAAAACCGGAGGGCTGGCCGAAGTGTCGACGGCGTTGCCCAGAGCGCTTAAAGAGCGCGGCCACGACGTCCGCATGATCATGCCGAATTATCGCTCGGTGAATGAGCGCAAATACACCCTGCGCGACGTGATTCGCCTGAAAGAGTTCACCGTTCCCGCCGACAATCAGATGTTGAAAGCCAACGGCAAATCTGCGTTTCTGCCGGATTCGAAGGTGCAAATTTATTTGCTCACCTATAAATCGTACTTCGACCGCGACGGGCTTTACCAAAACTCGGCGGGCAGCGATTATCCTGACAATGCCGAGCGGTTCATATTTTTCTGCCGCGGCTGCCTGGAAACGTTGAAACTGCTGCAATGGCAGCCGGATATCATTCATTGCAACGATTGGCAAACGGCGTTGATTCCGGTTTATTTGAAAACTCTTTACAAAGACGATCCGTTTTTCAAGGATACCGCCGTTCTCTTGACCGTGCACAATCTCGCCGATCAGGGGATTTTTGATTCTGCCGTTGTGACCAAGGCCGGGCTGCCGACGGAATTGTTTTATCCTGGCAGCGATCTCGAATTTTACGGCAAGATGAATTTTCTTAAAGCCGGTTTGCTCGCGGCCGATTTCGTCAGCACCGTCAGCCAAACTTATGCCGAAGAAATTCAACACGCGGAATACGGCAAAGGATTGGAAGGCATCGTGAAGGCGCGCAAGCAAAGATTGGCCGGTATTCTCAATGGCGCCAATTACGCCGAATGGGATCCGGCAAGCGATCGCTTTATTCCCCGCCCATATTCGGCTGATGATCTCGATCCCAAAATTGAAAACAAGCAGGAACTCCTCAAGCGCGTCGATCTTCAATTTGACGCCGGCACGCCGGTCATCGGCATAATTTCACGCCTCGAGAGCGACAAAGGCTTTGATCTGCTCGAACAGGCTTTTGATGACATTATGGCGCTCGGCGCGCAAATGATTGTGCTCGGCATGGGCGACGAGAAATATCACAAGATGCTCAGCCGTTTTGCCAAAAAATATTCCCGCCAGCTTTCGGCGCATTTGCGTTTCGACAACACGCTGGCGCATTTCATTCAAGCCGGCGCGGATATGCTGTTGATGCCGTCGCGTTGCGAGCCGAGCGGCCTGACCCAACTTCATGCGCTGCGCTACGGCACGATTCCAATCGTTCATGCCACCGGCGGCCTCGCCGAAACGGTGCAAAATTATGATGCGAAAGCGGAAAGCGGCACCGGCTTCGTTTTTAAAAAATTTGAATCGGAGGACATGATCAAAACCATCGAGCGCGCCATCAAAACGTTTCGCGACAAAAAGCGCTGGCAGAAGCTGATGAAAAATGCCATGAAGCAGGATTACTCGTGGAAGATCGCGGCGGAGAAATATACGAAACTGTATACGCGTTTGGCGGCGAAAGGGAGGAAATGAGTCTGGTTTTAACTCAAAAACTGCGCCGGAAAAAATCAGCGCCGATTCCAAGCAACGGCAGGAGAATCGAAAGCAGCGTGCCAACGGCAATAATTCCGATGGTGACCCAACGTCCGGAGGGCGAGTTGTCGCGCATGTAGATCAATCCGCAAAACAGCATTCCCATCGTCAGCCGTTTCGTCCAGGCGGCGCCGTCGGTGGCATAAATTAAAAAGCCAAACAAGAAAATGGCAATCAACCCGGTGACGCGGCGATTCAGAAAACTTTTTCTCATAAATAGCCGAGACTGCGCAGCTCCGCTTCACGCTCGCGCCATCTCTCTTTGACGGCGACGAAAAGCTCGAGATAGACCGGCCGGCCGAGCAACTGCTCCAGCTCTTCGCGCGCCAGCTTGCCGACCTGTTTCAGCGCCTGCCCGCCTTTGCCGATCAATATGCCTTTTTGCGATTCGCGCTCGACGTAAATGATCGCGCGGATGTAATCCTTGTGCCCCGGCCGCTCGACAAATTCCTCGACTTGCACGCTGGTCGAGTACGGAATCTCTTCGCCGTAACGAAGAAAAATTTTTTCGCGCACGATCTCCGCCGCTAAAAATCGTTCCGGATGGTTGGTGATCATCTCCTTGTCGTAAAACGGCTCTTGCTCCGGCAGATATTTCTCCAAAATGCCGGCGAGCGCCTCGACGCCGTCCTGCTGCAACGCCGAAATCGGAACGATCTCTTTGACATGGCGTTTGTTTTGAAAGGCGCTGATGATCGGCAGCAAATTATCTTTGGCAACGGTATCAATCTTGTTGATGACGAACACAATCGGTTTGCCGGTATCCGCCAGCCGATTGAGAATCGCCAGATCCGCCGGTTGGGGCGCTGACGGCTCGGCCATCATGAGGTGAACATCCGCCTCGGTCATCGCCTGATAGGCCGCGCGAACCAGCGCTTGCTGCAAGCGGTAATGCGCTTCTAAAATGCCGGGGGTGTCAAAAAAAATCATCTGGCTGTGCGGGCGATTCAAAATGCCGAGAATGCGCTTGCGCGTCGTTTGCGGTTTGGGCGAGACAATCGACAGCTTGAATTGCAACAACGCGTTCAGCAGCGTCGATTTGCCCACGTTGGGCTGGCCAAGAATCGCGACATAGCCGGTTCGAAACGACAAATGGTTGCCCGATTTTTCCGGATCAGCCAAATTGAAGGGCGTGGTTGCGGCGACGGATTCGTCAGGTTGGGCATGATTGCCTGGCTCCGAAAAACCTGTGGATCGGGAGTCAGGCGAAATCGTCAAATTTTCCACGAAATTATCGTTCACGGTTAAGCTCGCTGTGTGTTCCATGATGCAAGTTCGAAGAACTCACCGTTTTATCTAACTTTTAAATTGTACACGCAGTGGGCTTATTCGCCGAGAAACTTATAAACTTTATTTATTTTGCCCGGGCTGCAAGCGCCGAACGCAGCGAAATCCCACAAACGAATAACCCTGTTGCGCGTCCAATGTCATGCGCTCGTTGATCGCCGCCGGCACAACGGATCTTTTCACCTCGCGCCAGCCGCCCTTTAAAATTTTTTGGGAAGATGAAATGGCGCTCGCCGTGGCCATTGCAGTTTGGTCATGGAAATTATCGCTGGTCCATTCCCAAACATTGCCTTCCAAATCGTAACAACCCACCGGACTGTAATTCTCGCGATAGCTGCCGACTTTCCGGCATGCCTTCGCGTCTTGCAAGCCCGGCAATCTTTTTTCCTTGCCCCAGGGATAACGCCGTCCGTCGGCAGCGCCCGCGGCCAATTGCCATTCGGCTTCGGTCGGGAGCTGCTTGCCGGCCCACTTCGCATACGCCGCCGCTTCTTCCCAGGTAATGTTGGTTACCGGAAAATCTTCTTGTTGTTCCCGAAACTGGTGATCCGGCCGAAAATGGGCGAATTGCGAGTTGGTGACTTCATATTTGTCGATCAAGAACGGCTGGACGTCGATCTGACGATCCGGTTGCTCCGAATCGATCCCCACGCCGCCTTCGACGCGCACCATTTCGCCGGCGTCCAGCACCGGGCTCCGGCGCGTGGCAGCCAAAAATACAATCCACAACAGGCCGCACGCGATGGTCAACAGCGCCGTAACAAATAGCGATTTTCTCAAGCTTCCTCCTCCGATAAGTTCGACTTTTCAATGAACGAGAAATTTATGTCCATTGCTTTCGTTTATTAATAAGCTTTAGCGAGCACAACTTTATCTTTCGCCGCAGCGCCGCAGAGCAGACACTTGCCGTCTTCGGCCAATTGAATATTGGTCGTGAGGCGGGGAAGGCAGCGAATGGTGGCTTTAGTTTCCTCTTGCAGGCGATCTTCACAGGCGCGATTGCCGCACCAGTGCGTCCAAAAAAATCCGCCCGGCTCGTCAATCTCTTTTTTGAATTGTTGATAATCGTCGATCGCTTTCGAATTTTGTTCGCGAAAAGCCAGGGCGCGATTGTACAAATCGATTTGCATTTGTTCGAGCGTCTGCCGAATCTCGCCGGTCAAATTCGCTTGCGACACGACACGCTTGGCGCCAGTGTCGCGGCGAACCAGCACGGCGTTGTTGTTTTGCAAATCCTTCGGGCCCATTTCGATGCGAATCGGTACGCCGCGTTTTTCCCATTCATTGAATTTGAAACCGGGGCGATAGTTGTCGCGATCATCCAATTTAAAACTGAATTTTCCTTTCCAATCCGCGACGATTTTATTGGCGCGTTCCAAAACTGTTGTCTGTTCATCGACGCCTTTCCAAATCGGCACGAGCACGACTTCCAGCGCTGCAAGTTTTGGCGGCACGACGAGGCCGTTGTCATCGCTGTGGGTCATGATCAGCGCGCCGACGAGACGCGTCGACACGCCCCAACTCGTGGCCCAGACATATTCGAGTTTGCCCTGCGCGTCGAGATATTGCACGTCAAACGCTTTGGCAAAATTTTGCCCGAGATTGTGCGAGGTGCCAGCTTGCAAAGCTTTGCGATCCTGCATCATCGCTTCGATGCAATAGGTGTGCAACGCGCCGGCAAATTTTTCTTTCTCGGTTTTGATGCCGGGAATTACCGGCACGGCCATGTAGTTTTCGGCAAACGTGCGATACACCTCGAGCATTTGCAGCGCTTCTTTTTCGGCCTCGTCATAAGTCGCGTGCGCCGTGTGGCCCTCTTGCCAGAGAAATTCCGTCGTGCGCAAAAACAACCGCGTTCGCATTTCCCAGCGCACGACATTCGCCCACTGGTTGATCAAAATCGGCAGATCGCGGTAGGATTGAATCCAACGCTTGTACATCGACCAGATGATCGTCTCCGAGGTGGGACGGATAAAAAGAGGTTCTTCGAGTTTCTTGCCGCCGCCGTGCGTGACCACGGCGCATTCGGGCGCAAAGCCTTCGATGTGATCGGCTTCTTTGCGCATGAAACTCTCGGGGATGAACAGCGGAAAATAAGCATTCACGTGGCCGGTCTCTTTGAAGAGTTTGTCCAAACCGGCCTGCATTTTTTCCCAAATGGCGTAGCCGTTGG
>Ga0247727_10003607_pt1 | contig 33947 bp, 30 predicted proteins | sample WisWelCaveWW1625_FD_202498 | JGI IMG/M metagenome (GOLD analysis project Ga0247727, IMG submission 202498) | Biofilm microbial communities from Wishing Well Cave, Virginia, United States - WW16-25 | ecosystem: Environmental > Aquatic > Deep subsurface > Groundwater > Cave microbial mat | place...
AGACCCTGGAGCGGGTAAGCGGCTTCCTGGCGAGCCACGGCGTGGCGGCCCCAGTGTCTCCCCCCGAGCTCATGCAGCTGTTGCGGGTGGCCCAGGTTCCGCCCCTGGCTGCGCGTTCTGCCGGGGCGGAAGGGGCCCCCTCGCGCAATTTCCGCTTCTTCGACAACCGGCAAAAGTACCTGCTGTTCGTCAACACCTGCAGCGAGAAGGAGGTGATCGCCCGGCGCGTCGGCCTGGAGCTGTCCCACCTCCACCCCGAGCCGCCGGCGGTGCGCGTGTTCGACGCCGGCATGGGCGACGGCACGGTGCTGACCCGTGTCATGCGCGACATGCACCGGCGCTTTCCGACATTGCCGTTCTATGTGGTGGGCAAGGAGATCAGCCTGGAGGACACGCGCCTCTCCCTCGACAAGATGGCCGATCGCTTCCACGAGCACCCCGCGACCGTGCTGGTGGTCACCAACATGTACTACACGGAGGCGCCTTGGCTGGCGCCGAAGGCGCTGAGCGCGGCGACCTCGCTCGTTTGGCACGAGGTGGCCCTGCGCGGGGGCACGTCCGCCGAATTCAGCGAGCAGATCGAGGCGCTCGAGCCGTTTCTCGCCAAAGTCTGGCAGGCGCGCCACAGCCCCAAGACTGGCAACCCGGTCTACGAGCGGCCGGTGGCGCTCGTGATCTATCGGGACGATTTCCGCTTCCTGCTCGACGACGTGATCCCGCGCCAGGGGCGCGTGCGCGCCGACTACGACCTCGTCGTCGCCTCCCAGCCCTACCGGGCGCGCGTGCCGGTGCAGTTCAAGGCCGCCAAGGTCATCGCCCCGCTGTCGCGGGCGCTGCGGCCCGGCGGGCGGCTGCTCGGCATCCACTCCTGCGGCCGCGATCCGGGCCTGGAGATCGTGCGCAAGATGTGGCCGGAGGAGAACCCGTTCACGACCTCGCGCCACGACATCCTGCGCGCCACCCGCGCCGAGCTCGGCAAGGACGCGCGCCACTACAACTTCAACGCCTACGCCGACCAGCGCGCCGTGTTCCGCTACGACATGCACACCCTGCCGACGGAGATCTCGGCCAGCATCGGCACCTCCACGCTATTTGCCGCCTGGAACGCTGCCGTCTACGTCAACCAGATCGACGACGAGCGGCTGGCCGCGGTGCTGGGCGCGCGGCGCTATCTCGACGCCACCCGCGAGGTGCTGCAGCAGCACGGCCAGCTGTGGTTCCTCGATGAGTCCTACGTCATCTCCAAGAAGCGAGGCTGATCCGATGCCGGCCCTTCCCATCGATGCAACCCGTGACGATGGCCGTGACGGGGGCCGTGACGATGGCCCGGGCGCCGCGCACGACATTGCCGGCGTCGCCGCCGAGCTCGTCGCCTGCGGTTCGCTCGAGATGGGCGCCGACGCGCCGGCGGACGCGCGCCGCATCGCCGACATCCTGCCGGCGGGCACGCCGGTCTACGTGAACCACCTGCCGCGCCGCGACCTCGCCCACACGCTCGATGCGCTCGTGGCGCTGCACGCGGCGGGACTCGAGCCCGTTCCCCACATCGCCGTGCGCCGCATCGTCTCGCGCGAGGAGTTGTCGCGCTTTCTGACCGAGGCCGTCGAGCGCGCCGGCGTGCGCAAGGTGCTCGTCATCGCCGGCGATCTGCCGGCCCCGCTTGGGCCCTATGCCGACGGCGCTGCGCTCTTGCGCGACCGCGTGCTCGCCGGTTGCGGCCTCGCCCAGGTGGGGCTGCCGGGCTATCCCGAGGGGCACCCGCGCATCGCCCCTGCGGTGCTGTCGGCGGCGCTCGCCGAGAAGCTGGCGCTGGTGCGCGCGCAGGGGCTCGGCGCCTATGTCGTCACGCAGTTCTCGTTTGCTCCCAACCGCATCATGGAGTATTGCGCCGACCTCGCCCGGCGGGCGCCGGACACGCCCGTCTACGTGGGGCTGGCCGGGCCGACGAGCCCGCCCGCGCTGCTGCGCTATGCCCAGCGCTGCGGGGTGAGCGCGTCCCTGCGCGCGCTGCAGGCGGAGGGCATGCGCGCCGTGCGGCTCTTTACCCACGTCGATCCGACCGACCAGCTGGTGGCGCTCGCCCGCCATGGCGTGACGGGCAGCAACAGCAATGTCGTGGGCGTGCACCTCTACTCGTTTGGCGGGGTGGCGCGGACGGCGGCGTGGATGAACGCGCGCATCACCGAGCGGCGGGGTTGACGGCCTCTGTGGAGGCGTGCTGGAGCCAATCGGCGCGGCGGATGGGGATCACGCAGCTGTTGGCGTAGCGCTGATAGTGGCCGGCGTCGTACTTGGCGCTCGCCATCTGCTCGAGCCGGCCCCGGTGGTCCTCGAAGGCGACGAGGTAGCTGTCGGGACCCCTGCGGTCGGTGCGGGCGATGTCGACGAGCAGGTTGCGCGGGACGTCGACGCGGACGGTGCGCTCGCCATCGACCATCAGGAAGGAGACGTCCTCGCGGCCGTCGACGACGTGATAGGTGGTGGGGCGCAGCGGCATGGGTGGAGCTCCTGTCAGCGGCTGGCGTGTGGGGCCAGGGCTAAAGCGCGGAGCGGTCGGGAGAAACGGGCAGCGGTGGGTTATCCTCGCTTTCCACAGAGCGCGGGTGCGCCGCCGCTTACGGGAACCCGCAGTCCTTCGCGGTGGCGCCTGCCGTGGACCACCGGCTGCCCTGGCGAAAACACCCGTTGGTCCAGGTACCCCGGTATGTCTGTCCCTCGCGCGTGGTCTTGGTGCCCTGCCCATGTGCCAGGTCGTTCTGCCATTCGCCGTCGTAGCGGTCACCATTGGCCCAGACCTGGACGCCACGGCCGGTCGACTTGCTGTCGCGCCATTGGCCCTCATAGCGGTCGCCATTGGCCCACACGAAGAGGCCGAACCCTGTCCTCTGGTCCTCGACCCAGGCACCGTCGTAGGTGTTGCCGCTCGCCACCCACAGGAACTTGCCGCGCCCGTGCCTCTTGCCGTTGCGGAACTCGCCTTCGTAGCGGTTGCCGCTACTGAATGCATAAACGCCCCGACCGTGGGGCTGGCCGTTCACGAAATCGCCTTCGTAGGTGCCGTTGTCATAGGTGTGCTTGCCCCGGCCGCTCTGGGGCTGGGCGTAGGCCACCGTGTCGACCGCGGCAGCGAGCATCAAGCCGAAGATCAGAGCGATGAGCCCGCGCATCCAAGCCCCCGTCGCTTGTCGGCCGATTATCCCACAAGAGCGCCGCCGCCCATGAACGCCATCGAGGCAACGCCATGGGCTGGCGCGGCCCGGCACAGGATGCAGGGGTCGGCTCGAGACGTCAACGCATTGGCATTGGTCGGGTGCGGGCGAAATGTGCTGCATCGTCTCGCGGACTCGCACCAGAGAGCAAGAGCAGAGGTGCTTGGGTCCCGGCCTTTTCCCGTTCGCATGCGTGGCATGCGAACGGCGCCGGGATGACGACCCGCGTCCTCAGCGCAGGCGGGCGTTGATGCCTTCGAGCGCCTTGGCGCCGGGGCACAGCTCGGCCATGGGCAGCGCGTTGAGCGGGCGTGCGTCGGTGGCCAGGATGTCGTGCATGTCCTGCTGGGTCTCGTCGATGAAGAGCAGGCCGGTGGCGACTGCGCCCTTGGCGGCGTTGGAGCGGATCGTCATCAGGGCGGCGTCCGCATCGCGCGGGTCGTGCTGCTGATCGAGCTTGTGCAGGAGGAGGCGCGAGCCGTCGTGCAGTGCGATGGCGGCCGACGTGCCCTCCGCGTAGTCGACCGTGATCTCCTCCTTCTCCTCGACGAAGTCGAGCTTGTTCTCGGAGGCCATGTTGTGGGCGCGCACGTAGTCGTAGCTCTTGGTCGAGGTCGGGTGGTTGTTGAAGGTGACACACGGGCTGACGACGTCGAGGAAGGCAAAGCCGTTGTAGCTGATGGCGGCCTTGAGGAGCGGGATGAGCTGGGTTTTGTCGCCGGAGAAGGAGCGGGCGACGAAGCCGGCGCCGAGCTGGATCGCCATCTGGGCGAGGTCGATGGCCTCGAACGGGTTGGCCTCGCCCTTCTTGGACGGCGAGGTCTTGTCGTTGGTGGCGGAGAATTGGCCCTTGGTCAGCCCGTAGCAGCCGTTGTTCATGACGATGTAGGTCATGTTCACGCGTCGGCGCACGGCGTGGCAGAACTGGCCCAGCCCGATGGAGGCGGTGTCGCCGTCGCCGGACACGCCGATGTAGACGAGGTCGCGGTTGGCGATGTTGGCCCCGGTGGTGATCGAGGGCATGCGGCCGTGCACACTGTTAAAGCCGTGGCTGCGCGAGAGGAAGTAGGTCGGCGCCTTGGACGAGCAGCCGATGCCCGACACCTTGGCGATGCGGTGGGCGGGCAGGTCCATCTCGAAGCAGGCCTCGATCAGGGCCGCGGTGATGGAGTCGTGCCCGCAGCCGGCGCACAGCGTCGACATGGTGCCTTCGTAGTCGCGCCGGGTGAGGCCCAGCATGTTCTTGGGCAGCGCCGGGTGGTGGGCGGAGGGTTTGGGGATATAGCTCATCGTGGGCTCTCTTATTCGGCGGCGGCCTTGGCGGGCCGGAGGGTCTTGAGGACGGCGCCGCGGACGAAGGCGGCAGTCAGCGGCATACCGTCGTAGTTGAGGGCGGGAATCAGCTTGACGCCGGGCACGTCGGCTTCCGTCATCAGGAGGGAGCGCATCTGCGCATCGCGGTTCTGCTCGACCACGAAGATGCGCTCGTGCATGGAGCAGAAGGAGACGACCTCGCGCGTGAACGGGAAGGACTTGATGCGCATGGCGTTGAGCTTGACGCCCTCGCGCTCGAGGCCGTCCAGCGCCTCGGTGACGGCCGGGGTGGTGGCGCCGAAGTAGATGACGCCGGTCTTGCCGGCCTTGTCGCGGATGGCGATCTCGGGCTTGGGCACGATGCCGGCGGCGGTGTCGAACTTGCGGCGGATGCGGTCGAGCAGGCGGGCGTGGATGACGCCGTCCTCGGTGTAGCGCGCGTTCTCGTCGTGCGAGGTGCCCCGCGTGAAGAAGGCACCCTTGGTGGGATGCGTGCCGGGCAGCGTGCGGTAGGGCACGGCGTCGCCGTCGATGTCCTGGTAGCGGCCCCAGTCGCGGCCCTTGAGCTCCTTGAAGGCGTCGAGCTGCTCCGCGCTCAGCACCTTGCCGCGGTCGTGCGCCTTGGCGTCGTCCCAGGCGAAGGGGTCCGTCACCCACTCGTTCATGCCGATGTCGAGGTCGGACATGACGATGACCGGCGTCTGCAGGCGCTCGGCGAGGTCGAAGGCCGCAGCACCGAGCGAGAAGCACTCGGTGGGGTTGGCGGGGAAGAGGAGCACCTGCTTGGTGTCGCCGTGGGAGGCGAAGGCGCAGGAGAGGATGTCGGACTGCTGGGTGCGCGTCGGCATGCCGGTGGAGGGCCCGCCGCGCTGGATGTTGAAGAGGACGACGGGCACCTCGGCGAAGTAGGCCAGCCCTAAGAACTCGCTCATCAGCGAGATGCCGGGGCCGGAGGTGGCCGTGAAGGCGCGGGCGCCGTTCCAGCCGCCGCCGATGGCGACGCCGATGGCGGCAAGCTCGTCCTCGGCCTGCACGATGCCAAAGAGGCGGCGGCCGTCCTTGGTGGTGCGCAGGCGCCGGGCGTAGCGCTCAAAGGCTTCGGCCAGCGAGGTCGAGGGCGTGATCGGGTACCAGGCGCACACCGTGGCGCCGGCGTAGAGGGCGCCGAGGCCGGCGGCGTCGTTGCCCGATACCAGGATCTTGCCCTTGGCGCCCTGGGCGGCGCGGACGCGGATCGGCAGCGGACAATCGAAGTTGGCGCTAGCGTAGTCGCGGCCGAGCGCCACGGCCTCCATGTTGGCGGCGATCAGCTTCTCCTTGCCCTTGAGCTGGTCGGCGACGGTGCTCTTTAGCACCTCGACGTCCATGTCGAGCAGCGCGGTGAGCGCGCCGATGTAGACCATGTTCTTGAACAGCTGGCGCTGGCGCGGGTCGCTCCACTTGGCCGCGCACATCTCGGCGATGGGGACGCCGAGGATGGTGATGTCGTCGCGCGGCCAGGCGCGCGGCAGCGTCGAATCGTAGAGCAGCCAGCCGCCCTTGACGATCTCGCCCAGGTCCTCCTTGTAGGTCTGCGGGTTCATGGCGACCATCAGGTCGATGCCGTCGCGCCGGGCGGCGTAGCCGGCCTCCGACACCCTGACCTCGTACCAGGTGGGCAGGCCCTGGATGTTGGAGGGGAAGATGTTCTTGGGGCTCACGGGGATGCCCATGCGGAACAGCGTCTTGGCAAAGATGGTGTTGGCGGAAGCCGAGCCCGACCCGTTCACGGTGGCGAATTTCACCACGCTGTCGTTGATGCCGCTCATCTAGAATTGGCCTCGTTGGCAAATGGGGTCAGACCCCATCTCTCCCGTCAGCGCAGATAGGCATTGTGATGCGTCAGACAAGCCTCGGACGCCTGCGCTTCCATGTACATGAACTTCTGCATGTCCCAGGCCCCGGTCGGACAGCGCTCCGCGCACAGCCCGCAGTGCAGGCACATATCCTCGTCCTTGGCCATGATGCGGCCGGTCTTCAAGGTATCGGACACGTAGATGTCCTGCGTCTTGTTGCGCGCCGGCACCCTGAGCTGCTGGCGCAGCGCCGGCTCGTCGTCGTTGGCGGTGAAGTTGATGCAGTCGACCGGGCAGATGTCCATGCAGGCGTCGCACTCGATGCACAAGGGCGCCGAGAACACGGTCTGGATGTCGCAGTTGAGGCAGCGCTCGGCTTCCTTGAACGCCAACTTGTCGTCGAACCCGAGTTCCACCTCGACCTTGAGGTTGCGCAGCGCCAGGGCCTTGTCGGCGTGCGGCATGGCCACGCGATTGAGCGGGGAATAGTCGTTCTTATAGGCCCACTCGTGGATGCCCATCTTCTGGCTGACGAGGGTGGCGCCGGGTGCGGGGCGCTCGGTGAGCGCGCGGCCGTGGCAGAAATGGTCGATCGAGATTGCGGCATGGTGGCCATGCGCGACGGCCCAGATGATGTTCTCGGGGCCCCAGGCGGCGTCCCCGCCGAAGAACACGCCGGGTCGGGTCGACATCATCGTCACCTTGTCGACCTTGGGCATGCTCCACTCGTCGAACTCCAGGCCGACGTCGCGCTCGATCCAGGGAAAGCTGTTCTCCTGGCCGATCGCCATCAGCACGTCGTCGCACGGGAACACGACCTCCTCGCCGGAGGGCTCGAGCTTCGGCCGGCCGTTTTTGTCGAGGCCGACCTCCTTCATCTTCTGAAAGCGCACGCCGGCCAGGCGCCCCTTCTCGAGCATGAACTCCTTGGGCGCGTGGTTGTCGAGGATGGGGATGCCCTCATGCTCGGCGTCCTCGATCTCCCAGGGGGAGGCCTTCATGACGCGGCGAGGCGAGCGCACGGTGACTTTCACGTCCATGCCGCCGAGGCGCAGCCCGGTGCGGCAGCAGTCCATGGCGGTGTTGCCGCCGCCGATCACCACGACGCGCTTGCCGACGGCGTGGATGTGCTCGAAGGCCACCGAGGTGAGCCAGTCGATGCCGATGTGGATGTTGGCGGCGGCCTCCTTGCGGCCGGGGATGTTCAGGTCCTTGCCCTTGGGTGCGCCGGTGCCGATGAAGACGGCATCGAAGTCTTCCGCCAGCAGGGCCGCGAGGCTCTTGATCTCGTGGCCGAAGCGGGTCTCGATGCCCATGCGCGCGATGCGATCAATCTCCTCGTCCAGCACCGTCACGGGCAGGCGGAAGGAGGGGATGTTGGTGCGCATGAGCCCGCCGCCCTTGGGGTCCTTCTCGAACAGCACGCAGGTGTAGCCGAGGGGGAGGAGATCGCGCGCCACGGTGAGCGAGGCGGGGCCGGCGCCGATCAGGGCGATGCGCTTGCCGTTCTTGCTGGCCGGGATCTCGGGCATGAAGGCATCGATCTCGCCCTTGTTGTCGGCGGCGACGCGCTTGAGACGGCAAATGGCGACCGGCTTCTCCTCGACCCGGCCGCGCCGGCAGGCGGGCTCGCAGGGGCGGTCGCAGACGCGGCCCAGGATGCCGGGGAAGACGTTGCTCTCCCAGTTGAGCATGTAGGCCGCCGCGTAGCGGCGCTGGGCGATCAGGCGGATGTACTCGGGGACGGGGGTATGGGTGGGACAGGCCCACTGGCAGTCGACCACCTTGTGGAAGTAGTTGGGATTGGCAATGTCCGTGGGGGCCGTGCGGCCCCGCCTTCGCGCCTCGATTGCACCCGCCTGCATCCGCCTCGTCCCTGGCTCGTTCCCCAACCGGGCATTCTAATGGATCGGGATGCGTTACCCCAAGTACTACCAAGGTTCCAGGGTCTATTTTTCGACCGGGCCACGACGGATGCCGGTTGACGCCCCACGGCCACGCGTCCGGCGGCCATTGTGCGGTGCGGAAATGGGGTTGATTGCGACTGTGGGTGGAGGCCCCGGATGGCCTGGGCTTGCGGGGATGCAGATGGATCAGCGCTTGCGGCCAGATCGGCTTCACGCAATCCTTCGGGAGGCGAGCGCTGCCGCCCAGCGCGAGCGGGCGATGAAGAGATGGCGGCGCGACTGGAAGATCGAGCTGATCGAGAAGAACAATCCGACCTGGCGAGACCTGTTCGCGGAGGTGGTGCGGGCCGATGGCTTCGAGTGGTGAGCGCCGAGGTTTATCGGGAAACGGGGAAGATCCCGGATAGCCTCGGCAGGCGCCTCGGCTTCCGGGAACGCGGATGGAAGGGATGGCGTCCGAAGGTGCGGCGGGGAGAGGGGGAAGATCGCCGGCCTATTCACGCTCACGCGAACGGCGCCGGGATGACGGTTCAATTGAGCTTGATGATGCCGTAGAGGCGGACGGTTTGGCCGGGCAGGAGGACCTCGTCCTTCTTGAAGGAGACGTGGTTGCGCACGTCGTCGTCGAGGAGGTTCTCGCCCTTCACGCCGATCGTCACCTCCGGCACCATGCCGCCCTGCGCGCCCGTCTCGACCGTGTAGGCGAGGTCGGCGTTGAGCAGCGTGTAGCCCTTGGTCGGCGTCTCGTTGTCGCCCAGACGGTTCTGATCGAAGGCGTGCAGGAAGCCCAGGCGCGCGAACCAGTTGATGTCGCGATAGTAGACGCCGGCGCCGGCACGATGCGGCGGAATGCGCGGCACGTTGCCGCCGGCCGCGTCGTCGAACTCGGCGCGCACGAAATCATACTGCGCGTCGATGCCCCACACGCCACTCCAGATGCGGCCGACGTCGAGCTGGGCGCCGGAGTCGAGGCCGTAGAAGGTGGCCTCGCGCTGCTGGAACAGGACCTGGTCGAGCTCCGTGCCGCCACCGGCCGGGGTGCAGGTATCGAGCGTGCCGTCGCAGGTCTGGCCCGTGCGCTGCTTGAAGATGAAGCCGTGGAACCGGGTGTAGTAGAGCGACGCATCGAAGCGGAATTGGCCCCTGGCTTTCCTCAAGCCGATCTCGGCCGTGCGCGCGGATTCGATATCGAGGAACGGGTTGCCGATCTCGAAGGTGCCGGTGGCCTCATGCAGCCCCTTGGAGAAGAGCTCCGCCGCATCCGGCGCGCGCTCGACGTATTGGCCGGTCAGGCGCGCCACGATGCCGAGCGGCAGCTCGTAGAGGGCGCCGACGCTGGCGCTGAGCGGACGGAAGGTGCGCTCGCCGGCTACGAGGGCGGGCGCGGCCGGGTCGGTCAGATCGAGGCCGGTGCCGTCGACCTTGGTCTCCTCGATGCGGGCCGCCGCCTGCAGGCGCAGCCGGCGCGTGACCTGCAGCTCCTCGAACCAGAAGGCGGCGACGCTCTTGGTGCGGGCCGGTTCGAGCAGCGAGTCGCCCTCGAAGCTGGTCGCCGTCGTCTTGCGATTGCCGATCTGGGTGCCGACGGCGCCGCGCAGCTCTCCGAGCGGGGTCATGACGGGGAGGTGCTGCACCTCGATGCGGCCCTCGTTCTCCTTGTTGAGGAAGCGCGAGCCGACCTCGGGGCTGCCGGTGGCAAAGCCGATCTCGTCATGGGCGTAGTCGGAGTGGCCGAACCAATAGCGGATCGCCTCGATGCCGAAATCGCGCACCCGCCATTCGCCGCGCGACTGGAACTTGTTCTGGGTCAGATCGATGCGGACGCGCTCCGCCAGCGCATCGGCGCCGGGGATGCCATAGAGGCTGTTGAAGCGCGTAAAGGATACCCCGATGAAGCCTTCCCGGCCGACCAAGGACGTGCCGACCGAGAAGCCATCGCTGTCGACGAAGGAATTGAACTGGCGCCCCTGCGGGGTGTTGTAATCGCCGGCGTGGCGCCTGAAGGCGTCGGCGTGCACCGCGAAGTTGCCGGCGCCGGCGGTGACCTTGAAGCCGCCGTCGCCGCCGTTGTCGACCGAGCCGAGCCCGCCCCGCACCTCGGCGCTGACGCCGCCGCGCGGGATCGTCTCGGGGATGCGGCCGTTGGTGGCGTTGACGACGCCGCCGATCGCCTGCGAACCGTAACGCAGGGTAGCCGGCCCGCGCACGACCTCGATCTGGTCGGCGGCGAAGGGATCGATGGGGACGGCGTGGTCCTCGCTCACTGTGGAGACATCGTGCGAGCCGATGCCGTTCTCCTGGATACGCACGCGCGCGTTGTCGAGCCCACGGATCACCGGGCGGCTTGCGCCCGGTGCGAATGTGGAAGCGGCCAGCCCGGGCTTGTACTGCAGCGCGTCGGCCAGGGTGGCGCCGGGGGTGGCGGCGATCTCGCGCTGCTGGACCACGGTCAGGGCACGAAGGCGTCCTCGACGATGATCTGGCCGGGCAGCGGCGCCAGCGGCGTGACGGCCGGGCCTGGCGCGGACGGGCCGCTGGGCGCAGTCCGGGCGACCGGGCTCGGCGTGGTGACGGTGATGCCGGGGAGCTGGGTCTGGGCCTGCGCCAGGCTGGCCGGGAGCGCGGCGGCGAGCAGGGCCGCACAGATCGTAGAGCTGGGCGAGGCGCGCTTCGAGAGCGGCGGCATGGCGATGGACCCCCTATGAATGTTATAGTATTACACTACCGCGCAGATCCGCAGCCAACAAGGCGTGCGCGGGCGTCCTGGATCGAGCCAGTTGAAATTCGGGGGCAGCCGTGTCTGTAATGTTACACCATTACCCATACAAACCTGGGCTGAGCCCCGAGGCCCCGCGCATGCAGAAAGCCGCCCCGGCCGCCGGCAGTTTGCCGCTCGAGGCGCCTCTCGCGGGCGTCGCAGGCCTGGCGCGCGCGTCCGCCCGGCCCTGGTTGGGGCTGTGGGCCGGATCGTGGGGCCTGGCGCTGCTGGCGCACGCAGCCGTCCTGCTCATGCTGGCGCGCGCGCCCGCCGACCTGATGGCGGGCGGCGCCGGCCACACGCTCGATGCCATCAGCATCACGCTGGTGAGCTCGGGCGTGCTCGAAGCGCTGGAGGTGGACAAGGTCGAGCCCGATGCCCGGGCCGCCGTCGCCGCCGTCGAGGCCACTTCCGGGGTGCCGGAGGCCACCCCCGCCGCCGGCGCCGCGCCGCGCGAGACGCCCAAGCAAGAGCGCGTCGAGTCAGAGCAGCCGCGGCTGGAGACACCCAAGGTCGCCGACGCCGTCGTGGCGATGCCGCCGTCGGCCGAACCGGAGCGTGCGCCTGAGGCACGTGCCGCCGCGGCGGGCGGGGCCGACGTCCATGGCGATGCCGTGCTGGCCGCACCAGTGCGGGCGCAGGCGGCAGCGAGTGCCGGCGCGCTGCGCGAATATGCTCGCTACGTGTCGCAGGCGCTCGCCAGGACCAGGCCGAAGGGCGCCGGGGGCGAGCGCGGCACGGTGCGGATCAAGTTTGCGATCGGAGCAGGCGGCGGCCTGGCTGTGGCGGAGGTGGCAAGCTCCAGCGGCCGCCAGGACCTCGACCATCGGGCGCTCGAGGCGGTGCGGCGCGCGGCCTTTCCGCCGCCCCCGCCCGGCCTGTCGCTGGCCCAGCTCACCTACGTCGTGCCCTACCACTTCAGGTGAGGGGCGCCGATGCTCGGCCCCGCCGGGTCTGGGGCGCTCAGCGGCGGGGGCCGCCGATGTAGGTGCGCCGGCGCGGGTCGCCGACTTCGACGTGGAGCGGCGTGCCGTGGCCCGGATTGATGATGACGCGATCATGGCGCGGCAAGGGGCGGAAAACGCGCACGCCCTCTTCCAGGGTTACGGTGGCGCCGTAGAAGGGACGCGGCTCGATGCGCGTGGTGTAGGACTCCGCCGCCGCCGGTGACGCGGCCACAATCATGGTAACCCCCACGAGAAAGCCAGGGACGAGCACACGCATATCGCACCTCCAAACCGTTGACGGCTAACTGCAACTGTAGCGGCATTCGCATGCGGCGCGCGGGGGCAGTTGCGGCGATCCTTAACGGGGGCCCCGCAGCACCGTGCCGGGCGGCAACGCAAACCCGCGCAGGAAGTCGGCGGCCGGCAGCGGCCGCTTGCCCGCGCGCTGTACTTGGAGGATGCGCACGGCACCCTCGCCGCAGGCCACGGTGAGCGCATGGTCGAGCACGGTGCCGGCCATCACGCTGGCCTGGGTGGTGTCCAGGGCGGCGCCGACGCAAAGCTCACTACGCAACACCTTGATGCGCTCGGGGCCGCCGTTGCCGTCAATGGCGAACCACGCGGCTGGCGCAGGGGAGAGCCCGCGGATCTGATCATGCACCTGCCGTGCGGGGGCGGCAAAGTCGATACGCGTCTCCGCAGTGGTGATCTTGGCGGCGTAGGTGACGCCGTCCGTTGCCTGTGGCAGGCAGGTGAGCGTGCCCGCTGCTAGCGCTGCAAGGGCAGCGACCATGAGATGTGCACCGCGCTCCGCTATCTGATCATGGAGCTTGCCAGCAGTCATATCGGGGCCGATCGCTATCGCCTGCGCAGCGCACACCGGGCCCGTGTCGAGGCCCTGCTGCATGCGCATGACGCTGGCCGCCGTGACGGTGTCGCCGGCGATGATGGCGCGCTGAATGGGCGCCGCGCCACGCCAGCGCGGCAGCGCTGATGCGTGCAGGTTGAGGCACCCTGCACGCGGCGCGCGCAATACTGGCAAGGGCAGGAGCAGGCCGTAGGCCACGACCACGCACACGTCCGCGCCGTGTCCTGCAAAGGCGCGTGTCACGTCCTCGCCCTTGAGTCTGGCGGGGGTGAGCACGGCAATCCCGTGTTGCTCGGCCAGGGCGTGCACGGGCGATTTTCGCTCGGCGAGCCCGCGTCCGGCCGGGCGGGGCGGCTGGGTATAGACGGCGGCCACCTCGTGCCCCGCCGCCAGGATCGCCGACAGCGTCGGGACGGCGAACGCGGGCGTGCCCATGAAGACGATGCGCAGCATGATGCGGGCAACCTCGAGCGGGCAGGCCCAGGCGCGGGCTCAGGCGTCCGCCTCGACCTTGGCCTGCTTCCTGAACCGACGGATGATGATGTCGCGCTTGAGCCGGGAGAGAAAGTCGATGATCAACCGGCCGTTGAGATGATCGATCTCGTGCTGGATGGCGGTGGCGAGCAGGCCTTCGGCTGCCAATTCCTGGGCCTTGCCTTCCCGGTCGAGAAAGCGCACCCGCAGCGCGGCGGGCCGCTCGATCTCGACGCGCACCTGGGGGATCGACAGGCACCCCTCCTCGTGCAGCCGCAGCTCCGACCCCAGCTCGACGATCTCGGGGTTGATCATGACCAGCGCCGCGGGCGGCTCGCCCTCCTTGGCGGTGTCGAGCACGATCAGCCGGCGCGGCACGCCCACCTGCACCGCCGCCAGGCCCACGCCGGGCGCGGCATACATGGTCTCGAGCATGTCGTCGGCCAGCCGCAAGAGGCCTTGATCGACGCGCTCGACCGGCGCGCTCGCCTTGCGCAGGATCGGCTCCGGCAGGGTGATGATTGCAAGCTTGGCCATGCCGCTGAAATAAGATGCGCCCGCCACCGGGTCAATTGCCTTTGCCAGCGTCCTGGGGGCCGATCCGGTGGGAGCGTGCATCTGCGCCCCGAGCCGCTAATCGGTCGGCCGGCGGCCGCCGTCGACTGGCTCGAGAGACGCGGCGTCGCCTGAAGACTTGCATTCCCGGAAGCCGAGGCCCCTGGCCGAGGCTATCCGGGACCTTCACCGGTCTTGATGACCTCCCCCCGAACCCCGCGCCGGCCCGCATTGGCGCCCCGCGGCCTGCGTGTTAGCCTCGCCACAAAGTTCTGCGCATCTCCTTCACGTCGCCGGTCCCGCCGCGCCAAGAGGCCCCGCATGCTGCGCAAGATGTTGTTCCCCACGCTTGCCCTGATCGCGCCCCTGGCGCTCCTGCTGGCGCTGCCGGCGGCGGCCCAGACGACGCGCGAGCACGTCCTGGGGGGCGGCCGCGCCCTCGCCGGCGCCAGCGCGGTGCGCAAGGTCACCAGCATCGAGGGCAGCGCCGACGCCAAAGCCGTCGTGCAGCAGATCATCGCCGTCGTCGGCATCCCGATGACGAAATTCGAGGTGCGCGCCTCCCCGGGCGTCGCCAATGCCGAGGCCACCACCGAGAATAGCGGCAACGACCGCCTCATCCTCTACAACCCGGCCTGGATGGAGGGCCTGCGCTCCTCCTCCACCAACTGGTCGGACTGGGTGGTCCTCGCCCACGAGGTCGGCCACCACGTCGCCCAGCACATGGACCCGAGCTTCCCCAACCACGAGGCCGAGCTGCAGGCCGACTACTTCGCCGGCTTCATCCTGCAGAAGCTCCGCGCGCCGCTGGCCGACGTCCTGCTCGCCATGGCCATGGTCTCCAATGACGAGGCGAGCCTGACCCATCCCGCCAAGGCCAAGCGCGTGGCCATGGTGCGCAAAGGCTGGGAGGCGGCTGCCGGCGGCGGCGGCGCCAACGTCATCCCGGCCGCGCTTCCGGTAGGAGAGCGCCCCGCGGTGGTCGCAACGCCGGCCCAGCCCGAGCAGCGCGTCGCCCTGCTGATCGGCAACACCCACTACAAGACCTGGGGCACGCCGCTCAAGAACCCCAAGAACGACGTGATCGCCGTCGGCCGCCAGCTGCGTGGCCTGGGCTTTGCCACCACCATCATCTACGACGGCAGGAGCGAGCAGATCGCCACCGCCGTCGAGGCCTTCCGCGAGGAGGCCGCGGGCGCCGACTGGGCGGTGATCTACTACGCCGGCACCGGCGTCGAGGTCGACGGCCACAACTACATGATCCCGATCGAGGCCGACGACCGCCGCGCCCTGGAGTTCACGCAGGACCATCCAAAGATGCGCCTCGACACCGTCTTCGAGGCGGTCAAGGGCGCCAAGCGCCTGCGCCTCGTGATCGCCGACGCCTGCCGCATCGATCCCTCCATTCGGCTGTCGGCGACCCCCAGCGCCAAGCCGCATGTCTTCAAGGTGGTGGAGCCGCCGCGCGGCGTGCTCGTCGCCTATTCGACCGCCGCCGGCCAGGAGGCGCAGGATGGCGCCGGCGATCTCAGCCCCTACGCGCAGGCACTCATCGCGGCGCTGCGCGAGCCCGGCATCGAGATGTCCATGGTGTTTCGCCGCGTCAGCGCCGAGGTCGACGCCGCCACCAAGGGGGAGCAGGTGCCGACCGTGATCGGCAACTGGCCCGCCGAGAACCTCTACGTGTCGCGCAAGTAGCCGCCCACGCCGCCGCCGTTAGCGACCGTGTTCCGCACGGAACAGCCCTGCTGCGCACCCGCTTCCATACTCCCAGTCGTCGCCGGCCGAGAACGCGTGCCGGCGTCGCGAGCGACACGGGAGGCTATCATGCGCGCACGCACCAGCCAGCGGCCGATCCACGTCGAGACGACGCTTGCCGACTATGCGAGCTGCGTTGCTGCGAGCATGGCCGAGGTGGCCACCATCTGCCGTCGCGCGTTTGCGGCCGCCGATACCTGGGAGAGGCTCAGGCGGCTGTCGGATGCCGGCCTCGCCGCCCGCGGCCTGGCCCGCGCCGACCTCCCCCGCGCTACCTTCGAGACGCTCACGCGGCGCAGGTGATCGCGAGCCTGCAGGAACATTGGCTCCGGCCGGAACGAATCTGCGAACCAGTATATGATTGTTGCTACCCACTGATTTCTGGAGACGCGCCCCAGCTACTGGACGAATTTCCTAAGCGACCTCGGCGCTGCGCAATGGCCCTGGGAGCCTGGCAGCGGGCGGACTGCCAGGAATTGACGTATGTCAGTGAAAGCACTAAAGTGACATACATGGAGAAGACCCAAGTCTACCTTCGCAAGGAAGAGCTTGACGCGCTGCGCAAGGTTGCCGCGCGATCGGGGCGGAGCGTCGCGGAGTTGGTACGCGATGCCATCCGCAAGGTCGTGCTCATGCCGCAGGCCACCGGTCCGGTTGCCATCTGGGACGGCAAGCCGAAGCGTACGTCCATCGAGCACGATAGCGTTCACGACGAGCCGTGATGCGGCAGGGGCAGCCGGTTTTCGTCGACAGCGGGGCGTGGATCGCCCTTGCGTTGTCGCGAGACCCGCTGCATGTGCAGGCGCGTGAGCAATGGAACCTGTTGCTCGGAGCGGGCGCGAGGCTTCACACTTCTGTCCCGATTGTCATCGAGACCTTCACATTCCTCGATCGCAATGCCAACCGCGACGTGGCGTTGGCATGGAAGGACTCCATCTATGAGCCAGGGACCGTGAAGATCCTTCCGTGCGAGCTGCGGGATTTGCAGCAGTCGTGGGAATATTTTCGACGCGCAGACCTGCACAAGCTGTCGGCCGTCGATGCAACGAGCTTTGCGATCATGAAGCGTGCGCGGATCCGGCTTGCGTACGCCTTCGATCATCACTTTGCCGCAGTCGGGTTCAGGTTGGTGGGGTAGGCGACGCTGCAAGCTTTGGTCGCCAGGCCCGCTGAAGTCTAGAGTTTGAGGCTGCCGGGAGCTACTCAAATCATTGAAAAGCGACAATTTAGATTGGCTCCGCGGGCAGGATTCGAACCTGCGACCAGCCGGTTAACAGCCGGCTGCTCTACCGCTGAGCTACCGCGGAATAGCCTTGTGCTCAGGCGCAAGCCGCCTCATTAGCAACCGCCAACCCGCGCGCCAAGGCTTTTGCGCGCGTCAAAGGCGAAATTCCGCGTCTGGGCCAGGAGCTGCGTCTGACAATCGGTCTGGAGGCCACGCCCGGAATCGAACCGGGGTGCGCAGATTTGCAGTCTGCTGCGTCACCACTCCGCCACGTGGCCCTCATCGACCGCCGCCGAGCCGCTACACCGCCCAGCGGGGCACTCCACTGCCTGGCGCGGGGCGCCGAAGGCAGCGCCCTCATGTAGAGGAGGGACTAGAAGCGGGCAAGAGCGTTGATGCGGCGGGGCGCGAGCCCGAGCCGGTCGTGCTGTCGGGCGCCGGCGCGGCGGGGGCCTGCTGCGTGGTGCCGGGGTCGGCCGCGCTGGGCAGATCCTTCGGCACCGGCGGAAACGCCGCGGTTGCCGCGCTTGTTCCGGCGTCCCCGCGTGGCAATGCCGCGGCGGGCGTGCTGGCGGGCGGGCATGCCAGCGGCTAAAGTTTCCGCCTGCACTTTCCGGTCCAGGTGATTCGCAACCAACCGTGCCAGCCAGCTTGCCCAGCCAGCCGACATGAGCGACAGCATCGAGCAGCGCCTCAACATGGTCGAGAGCCAGGTGCGCCCCAGCGACGTCACCGACCGGCGCATCATCAGGGCCATGCTCGAGATCCCGCGCGAGGGCTACGCGCCCGCCGCGGTTCGGGCCATCGCCTACATGGATGCGGCCCTGCCGGTGAGCCCGCGCGGCCGTGCGCCGGCCCGCTACCTCTTGGCGCCGCGCGATTTCGCCAAGCTGGTCCAGCTCGCCGATATCGGCGTCGGCGACGTGGTGCTCGATGTGGGGTGTGCCACGGGCTATTCGACGGCCGTGCTGTCGAAGCTCGCCAAGGCCGTCATCGCGCTCGAGAGCGACAAGGCGCTGGCGGACACGGCCCGCGCCGCCCTGGCTGCCGCCGGCGTGCACAACGCCATCGTGCTCGAGGGCGATCTGGCCGCCGGCGCCCCTGAGCATGCGCCCTTCGACGCCATCGTTCTCAATGGCGCCGTGCCCTTCGCCCCCCAGACCCTGCTCGACCAGCTCAAGGACGGCGGGCGGCTGGTGGCGGTGCTGGCGCAGGGCCCCGTCGGCCGCGCGCAGGTGTGGCGGCGCAGCGGCGCGGTGTGCGACGGCCGGCCGGCCTTCGATGCGGCTGCCGAGCCGCTGCCGGGATTTGCCCGCGCCGCCGGGTTCGTGCTCTGAACGCACGCTCGATTTTTGTTGTGTATATACTTGGTTAGCCGCCTCGCAGTGTTGAAAGCGGGCCACGGCCCGGCAAAAAGTAGCGAGTCCAGCCAGTTGAATGCACGTCGGTGGCTAGCGAATATGAAATAAGCGAGTCGAGTTAGTGCGAATCGGGCAGCTTGGCTCCGCGGCCAGTGCCGCTCTGCCTCCGTGTGGGGGCAGGCGAGCAGCGGGATCATGCGCAGCGCCGAAGCGCCGATGGGATTCGGGGGACGCACGTGCAAGCGAGACGAACGGGCTGCCTTGGTGTCTCGGCGCGGGGCGCGTCAGCCGCGCTTCTGGCTCTCCTGGCCCTGGCTTGGAGCGGCCCGGTGGGGGCGGAAACCCTGCGGGAGGCACTTGCCGCCGCCTACAAGTTCAATCCGCGCCTCGACGCCGCCCGCGCCACCTTGCGCGCCACGGACGAGGAGGTGCCACGCGCCCTCTCCGGCTACCGCCCGTCGGTCACCGGGTCCGCCGACACCAACTACCAGAGAACCCACACCGAAGGTCTGGCTGGGCCCACCAACACCGAGATCAACCCGCGCGGCTACACGGTCGGCGTGGTGCAGCCGCTGTTCCGCGGCTTGCGCACGGTCAGCGCCGTCAGCGCGGCGGAGGCCACCGTCCGAGCCGGTCGCGAGACCCTGCGCATCACCGAGCAGTCGGTGCTGCTCGAGGGGGTGACGGCCTACGGCGACGTGGTGCGCGACACGGCCATCGTGCGCCTGCGCGAGAACAACGTGACGGTGCTGACGCGCGATCTGCGCGCCACCCAGGACCGCTTCAACGTCGGCGAGGTGACGCGCACCGACGTCGCCCAGGCGCAGGCCAGGCGCGCGGCCGCAGTCGCCGCCCTCGATCTGGCCCGCGCCAACCTCAAGACCAGCCGCGCCACCTTCGAGCGCGTCGTCGGCCATCCCCCGAGCGGCCTCGTCGAGGCGCGCGCCAGCACGCTGATGCCGAAGGCCCTGCGCGAGAACGTCGAGGTCTCGGCGCGCGAGAACCCGAGCGTGGTCGCAGCCCTCTACCGCGAGCAGGCCGCCCGCTTTGCCGTCGACCTGATCCGCGGCGAGCTGCTGCCGACCGTGCAGCTGGAAGCCAACTACACCAGGCGGTTCGACCCGTCGGCGTCCATCGATGAAAGCGAGACCTCCCTTGTCACCGGGCGTGTGACCGTGCCGTTCTATACGGGCGGCGAGGTGCAGGCGCGCGTGCGGCAAGCCAAGCATACGCACGTCCAGCGCATCCAGGAGATCGAGCAGGCGCGCACCGAGGTGCAGGCCCAGGTGGTGGCGGCCTGGTCGCAGCTCGAGGCGGCCCGGGCGGCCGTGGAATCCGACCAGACCGCCGTCGAGGCCAACCGCATCGCGCTTGCCGGCGTGCGCGAGGAGGAGCGGGTCGGACAGCGCACGCTGCTCGACGTGCTCAACGCCGAGCAGGAGCTGCTGAACTCGGAGGTCAACCTCGCCACCGACCGGCGCAACCTGATGGTGGCGTCCTATTCGGTGCTGTCCACCATCGGCCGGCTCAACGCCCAGGAGCTGGCATTGACCTCGGTCGTCTACGACTCCGAGGCGCACTACCATCAGGTGCGCCGCAAGGCCTTCGACACCACCATCACTCATCACGATGGCCGGCGCGAAGTGTTGGAAGCCCCGCCTCCGCCCCCGCCGGCGGTGCGCTCCCGCCCGGCCAAGTGACGGCCTCCCTCTAGGCCCACGCTGGCCACGCCGCCCCCTTCCGCCTTTGTGAACGCTCCGCGCCACGATATGGGCATCCGCGGCTGCTATTGCGGCGCCGGTGCTGGTCGAGCCCGCCCGCGTCCGCTATAGAGACTGGACACATCCGGGGCGCCGGGACGCCAGGCCAGTGAGCCCCAGCAGCCTAAAGGAGCCCAAGGAGTAACGTGTTGCGAATAAAGGTGCGGCTATGAGCAAGCCCGACACGCCCGGGTCGCAGAGCCTGGAGGAGATCCTCGTATCCATTCGCCAGAGCCTGTCGCAGGGCAAGCCTGACGCTGCCGGTTCCGCCGCCAACGGCCACGCGTCCGCCACGGATCGGCCGGCGGTGGGTGGCCCCGCGCCCGACAAGCCCAACGGGGCTGCCGATCGCCTCGGCCTCTCCGCCCGCCTGGCGGGAGCCTTGAACGGAGCCCACGGTGACGGGGGCCTTACGGACGACAGCCTGGCCGACCTCCTGGTCGACGCTGCGAAAGCGGCCGCCGAGGCGCCGTCCGCGGCCGATGGAGCCAAGACGCCTGCGGAAGCCAAGGACCCGCTGTGGTTTTTGACGCGGCCCCAGGGTGCCGATGAGCCCAACGCCGCTGGCAGCGGCAACGGCGCGGCGTCGTCCGCCAAGGCGCCCGAGCCGGCCAGTCCCGCAGTCGAAGCCTTGAAGCTCTCCCGGCCCGAAACGCTGCGCCCCTCCTTGCCGCCGCTGTTTGGCGCGGATGCCGCTCGGGCAGCCAAGCTCCGCGCATCAGATGCCGTCAAACCGGGGGACGCCCCCGACGTGCGCCCCAAAGCGCAGGAGGCAGCACCGCCCGCTGCCAAGGCCGCGGAGGCGGCGCCCGAGAAATCCGCGCCTGCTGCCCAGCCGGCAGTCGACACCGTCGCCCCCGTGGCCGCCGCCGCGCCAACGCCAGCGCCGTCGGCGGAAGCCAAATCCGGGTACGAGCGTTCGGAGACCCCCGCACCACCAGGCGACGCTGCTGCCGTCACGCCGGCGCCCGCGGACGGCAAGCCGTCCAAGGCGCTCGAGCAGATGATCGCTCAACTCCTGGAGCCGGTGCTGCGCAGCTGGCTGGAGCAGAACCTGCCGGCCATGATCGAGAAGGTGATCCGCGAAGAGGTGGCCCGCGCCATGGCGGCGGAGCGCGGCGGGGTGGGGAAGGTGTGAGCACCGGCCCGCGGGTCCTGCCGGCACCCGCCTGTGCGCGCCCTGCGGCGGCGCCCTTCAATTGACAGCGATCGGCCGCGGCTTAGGAGCGGCGTTTCACCCTTCACCATCGATCCACATTCATGCTCGAGAAAACCTATCAGCCAGCCGACATCGAAGCGCGCATCCACGAGGCCTGGATGCGGGCCGAGGCCTTCAAGGCCGGCCGGCCCGAGCGGGCTAAGGCCGAGCCCTACACGATCGTGATCCCACCGCCCAACGTGACGGGCTCGCTGCACATGGGGCACGCGCTCAACAACACGCTGCAGGACATCCTCTGCCGCTTCGAGCGCATGCGCGGGCGCGACGTGCTCTGGCAGCCCGGCACCGACCACGCCGGCATCGCCACCCAGCTCGTGGTCGAGCGGCAGATGATGGAGCGCCAGGAGCCCGACCGGCGCAGCATAGGCCGCGAGAAGTTTCTGCAGAAGGTTTGGGCCTGGAAGGCCGAGAGCGGCGGCACCATCGTCAATCAGCTGAAGCGGCTGGGCGCCTCCTGCGACTGGGGCCGCGAGCGCTTCACCATGGACGAAGGCCTGTCGAAGGCCGTCCTGAAAGTGTTCGTCGACCTCTACAACGCCAAGCTGATCTACAAGGACAAGCGCCTCGTCAACTGGGACCCGGAGTTCCAGAGCGCCATCTCCGACCTCGAAGTCGAGATGGTCGAGGTCAAGGGCTCGTTCAACTGGACCGCGGGCGACCCCGAGAAGCCCTTCGATGCGAAGGCGCTCGGCAAAGTCCTCGACCGCAATCCGTCGGGACACCTCTATCATTTCCGCTACCCGTTGGCCGAGAAGGTCGCGGGCTACGACAAGGACTACGTCGTCGTCGCCACCACGCGCCCCGAGACCATGCTAGGCGACACCGCCGTTGCCGTGCATCCCGCCGACAGGCGCTACGCGCCGCTGATCAAGGCTGGGGCGAAGGTGAAGCTGCCGCTGGTCGGGCGCGAGATCCCCATCATCGCCGACGATTACTCCGATCCTGAGAAGGGCTCGGGCGCCGTCAAGATCACGCCCGCACACGACTTCAACGACTACGAGGTCTACAAGCGCCACCCCGCCATCGGCCTTATCAACATCTTCGATGCCAAGGCCCAGCTGAACGAGAATGCCGACAAATACCGCGGCCTCGATCGCTTCGCCGCGCGCAAGCGCGTCGTTGCCGACCTCGAGGCGCTCGGCCTCGTCGACAAGATCGAGGCCCACACGCATGCCGTCCCGCACGCCCAACGCGGCAATGCGGTGGTCGAGCCGTGGCTCACCGACCAGTGGTGGGTCGATGCCGCGACCTTGGCTAAGTCGGCGATCGCCGCCGTCGAGGACGGCAAGACGAGGATCGTCCCCAAGAATTGGGAGAAGACCTACTTCGACTGGATGCGCAACATCCAGCCCTGGTGCATCTCGCGCCAGCTGTGGTGGGGGCACCAGATCCCGGCTTGGTACGGACCTGACGGCAAGGCTTTTGTCGCCTCGGACGAGGCTGGCGCCGCCAAGCTCGCGCGTGCGCACTACAAGAAGGATGTCGCGCTCGAGCGCGACGAGGATGTCCTCGACACGTGGTTCTCCTCAGCGCTGTGGCCGTTCTCCACGCTCGGCTGGCCCGACAAGACGCCGGAGCTCGCCCGCTACTACCCCACCAGCGCCCTCGTCACCGCCTTCGACATCATCTTCTTCTGGGTCGCGCGCATGATGATGATGGGCACCCACTTCATGCAAGAGGTGCCCTTCCGCGACGTCTACATCCACGCCCTGGTCCTCGACGAGAAGGGCGCCAAGATGTCGAAGACCAAGGGCAACGTCATGGACCCCCTGGGCGTCATCGACGCGTACGGCGCCGACGCGCTGCGCTTCACGCTGGCCGCCATGGCGGCGCAGGGCCGCAACATCCGCATCTCCCAGCCGCGCATCGAGGGCTACCGCAACTTCGCCACCAAGCTCTGGAATGCGGCGCGCTTTGGCGAGATGAACGAGTGCGTGCGCCAGAAGGACTTCGACCCCAAGGCCGTCGAGGAGACGCTCAACCGCTGGATCGCCGGCGAGGTCGAGCGCACGGCGGCGGCCGTCACCGCCGGCATCGAGGCCTACAAGTTCAACGAGGCGGCCACCGCCATCTACGAGTTCACCTGGGGCACCTTCTGCGACTGGTACCTGGAGCTCGCCAAGCCGATCCTCATCGGCGAGGATGAGCAGGCCAAGAGCGAGACGCGCGCGACTGCCGCCTGGGTGCTCGACCAGATCCTCAAGCTGCTGCACCCCTTCATGCCCTTCATCACCGAGGAGCTGTGGGCGCGCCTGGTCGAGGTCGGCGTCGAGCGCGCCAGCCTGCTTGCACTCTCCACCTGGCCCTCGTTCGAGGGGCTTGCCGATGCGGACGCCGACGAGGAGATCGGCTGGCTCGTCAAGCTCGTGAGCGAGGTGCGCTCGGTGCGCTCGGAGATGAACGTGCCGGCGGGTGCCAAGGTCCCGCTCGTGCTGTCGGGTGCCGGCAAGGCGACGCGGGCGCGCGCCGAGCGTCACGAGGATACGATCAAGCAGCTGGCCCGGGTCGACGATTTGTCGTTCGCCAAGGCGCCGCCCAAAGGCTCGGCCCAGATCGTGCTCGGCGAGACGACGGTGGCGCTGCCGCTCGCCGGGGTCATCGACATGGGCGCCGAGCGCGCCCGCCTGATGCGCGAGATCGACAAATGCCAGGCCGAGATCAGGAAGGTCGACGCCAAGCTCGCCAACGCGAGCTTCCTCGCCAAGGCACCGCCGGAGGTGGTCGAGGAGAACCGCGAGCGCAAGGCCGAGTTCGAGGCGACGCTGGCCAAGCTGCAAGCCGCCCTCAAGCGCGTGGAAGCCGCAACGTGAGTCCCCTCTCCCCATTCTTCTTCAGAACGGGGAGAGGGTTAGGGTGAGGGGCAGCCAAACACGCCGGCGCAAGCTTCTGCCCCTCACCCCGACCCTCTCTCCGTAACGAGGCAGAGAAGGGAAGCTGAAGCAAGCCATGTACACGCCGCCGTTGTTCAAGGTCGAGGACGTCGCCGAGGCCCACGCCCTCATGCGCGCGCACCCCTTCGCCATCCTCGTCACCAACGGCAGCGAGGGTCTGCACGCCACCCATCTCCCAACCGTGCTCAAGACCGACGGCGCCGGCCCGCTCGGCCGCATCGAGTGCCACCTCGCCCGCCCCAACCCGCAGTGGAAGACGTTTGCGCCCGACGCCGACGCCCTGATCATCTTCCAGGGCCCCGAGGCCTACATCCGCCCCGGCTGGTACCCGTCCAAGGCCCAGCACGGCAAGGTGGTGCCGACCTGGAACTACGCGACGGTCCACGCCTACGGCCGGCTGGCGCCCGTGCACGACGAAGCCTGGCTGGTGGCGCACGTCGGCGAGCTCACCGCCCAGCAGGAGAAGCCCTATGCCGCTCCCTGGTCCACCGCCGACGCGCCGGGCAACTTCGTCGCCATGCTGACGCGCGGCATCGTCGGCCTCTCGTTCGCCATCACCCGCCTCGAGGCCAAGGCCAAGATGAGCCAGAACCGCGAGACCGCCGACCGTGCCGGCGTGGTGCAGGGCCTCGCCGAGCGCGCCGACGGCCACGACGCGGAGATCGCGCGGCTGGTGGCGAAGCTCAAACCGTAGGTTGGGTTAGCGCGGCCACCGCGCTCGCTGTTTGTCTCGACCCCTGATCCGCGCGTAACCCAACATCGCGTATGCAGGCTCATGTTGGGTTACGCGCTTTCGCGCTAACCCAACCTACACCTCACGCCAGCGTCAGGTAGTACACGTCGACGAGCTTCCAGCGCACGCCCTGCAGCGCGAAGATGCTGACCACGCGCTTGTTGGCCTCCTTGGGGTCGACGACCTCGATGCGAAAGCGCGTCGGGCCCTCGAAGAAGGCCCAGCGCAGGCGCCTGGGCGACAGCGGATCGGCCTGGGCCGCCTCCTCCGCGCTCTCCTGCCCGGCCTCGCTCCCCAGCCCCGGCACATCGCGCTTGATCTCGCTGGTCAGGAGCCGGCCCGCCAGCACGTGCGCCAGCGTGCGCGGCGTCACCGCCGCGTCGATCATGCGCTCGGCGAGGAAGGGCGCGACCGTACGCGTCAGCGTCCTGCGGATGAAGCCGGCGTCGGGCCTGCGCGTCTCGTCCTTGAGGTTGGCGGCGATCGTCTGCTTGAGGTTGGCGCGCAGGACCGGCCAGTCGACCTTGGTCTCGATGGCGGCCATGTCGCGCGCCTTGACGGCCGCCCGCAGCTGCCACGCCGACCAGGCGGGCCAGGCGGCGTAGCCAATAGCGGCCAGCACCACCGGCAGGATCAGAAGGACGAGCCATTTGCGCATGTGAGGGACCGAAGGTCGAATTTCAGGAATGAGGTCTCAAAATCCGCCGCCGGTGACGGTGAGGCCGACGAGCTTCCACTCCCAGCCGCGCAGCTCCAGCGTGCCGGTATAACGCCGGCCGGGCCGGTACTTGTCCTCCACCGCGAGCTCGAAGCGGCCCGGCGAGTAGAACACCGCCCGGCGCACGCGCGTCCAGAAGCTGGCGAGCCGGTCCACCGCGGTGCCGGCCAGCGCCGTGCCGGCGAGCGCGCCCAGCGGCTCGCGGAGCCCGAGCGCGGGCCGCACCGTGCCGCGATAGACCTGGCGATAGCCCAGCAGGACCGGCAGCCGCTCGGGCGTGACGTAGCGGTCGATGATGGTGTCGGCGACGCTGGGCGCCACCGCGGCTTTGATGCGCTGCCACAGCGTCGGCTTGGGCGCCTCGGGGTCGGCCGTCAGCCTGGCGATGGTCTCGGGCGTGATCGAGGCCTTGAGCGTGGTGCGCAGCGCCTCCCAGTCGACCTTGCGGGCGAGCGTGGCGGTGTCGCCCGCCATCATCGCCTCGCGGATCTTGAGCGCGGTGTGCACCGGCCAGGCCGCATAGGCGACCGCAAATACGAGCGCGAAGACGATCAGCTTGCCCAGCCTGCGCATAAATATCCTTCGCGGGCCCCCGGAGCGCCACTCTGGCACCAGAATTGGGGCAAACCCGGGGCTGGGCGCTGCTCCCTCTCCCGCTTCACGGGAGAGGGTTAGGGCCGGCCCTCGGCGAATGCCGAGGGGGGGCGCCCTCACTTCGCCCCCAGCGCCTTCAGGCGCTCGCGCGCGACGCGGTGCGCCCAGGCGCCGTTGTTGTACTTGGCCGGCATGGCGAGCGCGGCGCGGAAGTCGGCGATCGCCGCCTCGCGCGCGCCCATCTTTTCGTGCGTCAGGCCGCGGCCGGTCAGGGCGGCGGTATAATCCTTGTCGCGCGCCATCGTCTCGCTGAAAGCGCCGAGCGCCTCCTGCAGGCGGTCCGCCTCGCGCAATACCATGGCGCGGTTGTAGCGGGCATGGATGTAGTCGGGCCGCGTCCTGATCAGCTCCTCGAAATCCTGCAGCGCGGCATCCCAGCGGCGCAGCGTGCGGTTGACGTTGCCGCGGCCGTTGCGGGCATTGGCATGGGCCGGCGCCAGGCGCAGGACCTCGTCGTAGGCGCTGATGGCGTCCTCGTGCCGGCGCAGGTTCTGCAGCGCGAGCCCGCGGCCGTAGTGCAGCGCCGCGTCGTCGGGCTTGAGCTCGATTGCCTTCGCGTAGTCGAGGAGCGCCAGATCGTGCTGGCTGCGCCTGGCGTAGGCGCCGGCGCGCTTCTGCAGGGCGGCCACGTCCTTGGGATTATTGGCGAGCGTGCGCGTCGCCTCGGCGATGTCCTGCTCGGCCTGCGGGCTCTGCTTGCCGGGCGTGGGTGCCGGCGTGGGCGAGGCCGTCGCATCGCCCGAGGGTGCGGCAGGCGCCGGCGCCGGCGGACGCGGGGCCCCGCACGCCTCGCGCAGCGCCCGCCAGTCCTCCGGCGACAGCGCCGGCGTTGCCGGGTAGGCTGGTTGCGCCCGGATCATGGCGAGGCGCTCCGCGGTCAGGGGATGTGTGCGGATCACCTCGTAGTCGGTGATGCCCTTGCCCTGCTGTGCTGCCGGTCGCCGCCCTTCCAGGCGCTCGAAGAAATCGCCGAAGCCCTTGGGCGAGATGCCTGCCCCCTTCAGAAGGCGCAGCGCGTGCGTGTCGGCCTCGCGCTCGGCGATGCGCGTGTAGCGCAGTTGCGTCAGGATGACGCCGATATTGCTCAGCGTCCCCGACGAGCCGGCGAGGATGAGCTGGGCAGCGGCGGTGAGCCCGATGACCCGCACCAGGCCCGTCTCGGGATGCAGCTCGATGGCATGGCCCATCTCGTGCGCCAGCACGGCCGCGACCTCGTCGGCAGAGCCCGCCTGCTGCACCAGCCCGCGCGTCAGGATGATCTGCCCGCCGGGCGCAGCGAAGGCATTGATGAGCCCCCAGTCGAGCAGCATGACCTGCACGGGCACAGCGTTGGCGGCAGCGGCAGTCGAGAGGCGCTGCGTCAGCCGGTCCAGTGCCGCACGGCCCGCGGCCCCGTCGCACGCCCGGTATTGGCCGGCAAGCGAGGTCACCACGTTGCGTCCGAGCGTCTCGCGCACCTGCTGCGGCATCATGCGCGCCACCGTCTGCGGTGGGCTGACGTCGAGCGCCCAGATGCCGCCCGCGATCACCGCCACGGCGGCAACCAGCGCCAGCCCCGGTCGCACGCCTTGCCAGCGCCGGCGCGCGGGGGACAGCGCCGGCGTGCGGGCGAGCAGCGCGCGCGGAAAAGTAGCGTCGGCGACGAACAGCGTCTCCAGCCCGCCGGGCGCCCGGCTCAGCAGTACGTCCTTGTCGTCGACCAGCAGCGGCACCGAGCTCTGGAGCTCTGCATAGGGCCACAGGCGCGCCTGCCGCTCCCCCTCCGCCCGAATCTCGAGGCCGTGGCTCGTCAGGCGCACATCCACCGGCGTGGTGACCGCGGTACGGCCGTTGCCGAAGGCGCCCTGATAGCGCCGGCCGTCAGAAGGCATCGACATTGAACGCCTCCGCCAACCCTTCGCCGCTCTTGAGCAGGAGGTCGGGGTTCTGTCCGACCTGGCCCCAGGCGATGTCCCCCTCGACGGTGAGCCGTTCCACGATGTAGCGCATGGCGCGTGCCTCCGCGATCGGCGACAGGAAGCCTAGCGACAGCACGCGGATGAGATAGTTGCTGGCTGTCAGCCACACGAAGCTGCCGACCCTCACCGCCAGCCTGAAGCGCGCGCCGTCGAAGCGCGTCTCCTCGGCGAAGTAGTTGAGCACCCGGGTCGTGTACCAGGCGCGGATCATGGCGAAGATCAGGAGGCCCCCGAAGACGATGCCGGCGATGGCGGCGATCCTGCCCGCGCTCGGGCGGTTGAACGTCGGTAGCCCGTGCGCCATGTCGAGGCTGAGCGCCACTCCGATCAGCGCGGCCGCGATGATGAACAGGATGATGGCGCTTACCCACACCAGCCAAAATCTCTTGTAGAGCGGGCCGGCGCGACCGGTGAAGGTGAAGGTCTTGTCGCCGAAGCAGGTCTCGCTCATCAGCGCCTTCTGCAACCGCACCGTGCGCCAGGGCAGGATCCAGCCAAACGTCAGGGGCACCAGCAGCATGGTCCACAGATAGGTCCACGCGAACGGTGCCGAGCCCCCGGACAGGCCGGCGCGGATGCCGCGCCAGCGCGTGCGCGACAGCCTATAGCGGCGGGCGCGATGGATGCCGAGGCCCGACAGCAGGAATAGGAGCGACCAGGCGGCCAGCTCGTAGGCGCCGCGGCTGGTGTTGCTGGTGCTGAGCAGCAGCGACGCGACCAGGCCGGCGAGTCCCAGCGGCAACAGGATCAGGAAGAAGACGATGAGGAAGCCGCGCAGCAGCTCGGCGCCGGTGCCGCGATACTCGAGCGGCTCGCCGTCGAGGCGAATGGCGGCCCAAATGCGCTGGCGCACCTCGGTCTTGCCCCAGAAGTGGTAGACCCCGAGCGTGAGGATGCGCAGCGCCCCGTTGAGGAGGCTCAGGCCCAGAAAGCCGCGCGGCGGGTCGACCCAGGTGATGCTCGGGGCCGCCCTTGACGGGCTCGGCGAAGCGGCGGCATCGGCTGGCATGCACGTCCCCAATGGCAGCTCGGTTGCGCTCGGCCGGTCAGCGTGCACCAAAATGCGGCCGGCAAGATGGTGAGGCCAGCCACCCCCGGCGAAAGGTTCTGCCGCGCAATGGCTAGGATGCTGCTAACGGGGCCGGTTGGGCCGACGGCTCAGGCTGTTGATTGCGCTCGTATCGTTAACGCACTGTTGCCCCAGCGCCACGAATGCAGGCAACCATGCCACTGTTGGGCCACAAACACTGGACAGATTGCCCACGGATCGCATTAACCGGGGTATGCGCGTTCGCCAACGCAGCGCGCGCGGTCCCCTAGAGTTTCGACCCATCGAGTTTTGGGTCCAGCGGCACACGCAAAGGCGCGCCATTGAGGCGGCCGGACGATAGTTTTGCATCGGCGGCAGCGCCGCCAGGAGCGACAGCGCGATGGACGCCCGGACGTTCGACAAGTCCAAGCTTCCGAGCCGCCACGTGACGGAAGGTCCCTCCCGGGCCCCGCACCGGTCCTACTACTATGCCATGGGCCTGACCGAGGAGCAGATCCATCGCCCCTTTGTCGGTGTCGTCTCGTGCTGGAACGAGGCGGCGCCTTGCAACATCGCGCTGATGCGCCAGGCCCAATCCGCCAAGAAGGGCGTCGACGAGGCTGGCGGCACGCCGCGCGAGTTCTGCACCATCACCGTCACCGACGGCATCGCCATGGGCCATCAGGGCATGAAGTCGTCGCTGGTGTCGCGCGAGGTGATCGCCGATTCCATCGAGCTCACCATGCGCGGTCACTGCTACGACGCCATGGTCGGCCTTGCGGGCTGCGACAAGTCGCTGCCGGGCGTGATGATGGCCATGCTGCGCCTCAACGTGCCGGCGGTCTTCATGTACGGCGGCTCGATCCTGCCCGGCAAATTCAAGGGCAGGGATGTCACCGTCGTCGACGTGTTCGAGGCCGTTGGCCAGCACTCCGCCGGCAACATGTCGGACTCGGATCTGCACGATCTCGAATGCATGGCCTGTCCCGGCGCCGGCGCCTGCGGCGGTCAGTTCACCGCCAACACCATGGCGATGGTATCGGAGGCGATCGGCCTTGCGCTGCCCGCTTCCGCCGGTGCGCCGGCTCCCTACGTGAGCCGCGACGCCTACGCCCTGGCCAGCGGCAAGGCGGTCATGCGCCTCGTTGCCGACGGCATCCGCCCGCGCGACATCTGTACCCGTAAGGCATTCGAGAACGCGGCCACCATTGTGGCCGCCACCGGCGGCTCCACCAACGGCGGCCTGCACCTGCCGGCCATGGCGCACGAATGCGGCATCGAGTTCGACCTGATGGACGTGTGCGCCATCTTCAAGCGCACGCCCTACATCGCCGATCTCAAGCCCAGCGGTAAGTATGTTGCCAAGGATGTCTTCGACATCGGCGGCGTACCGCAGATCATGCGGGCGCTGCTCGACGGCGGCTACCTGCACGAGGACTGCCTGACCGTCACCGGTAAGACCATCAAGCAGAATCTCGAAAACGTGAAGTTCAATACAGATCAACGGGTTGTTTATCCGGTCTCAAAGCCCATATCCCCTACAGGCGGTGTCGTGGGGCTGGTGGGCTCGCTGGCGCCGGATGGTGCCATCGTCAAGGTGGCCAACATGACCAAGCTTCAGTTTCGCGGGCCTGCTCGCGTATTCGACTGCGAGGAGGACTGCTTCGAAGCGGTCGACAAGCGCAGCTACAAGGACGGCGATGTCCTGATCATTCGCTACGAGGGCCCCAAGGGCGGCCCCGGCATGCGCGAGATGCTGTCGACTACGGCGGCGCTCTACGGCCAGGGTGCGGGCGACAAGGTCGCGCTGATCACCGACGGCCGGTTCTCGGGCGCCACGCGCGGCTTCTGCATCGGCCACGTCGGTCCGGAGGCGGCGGTCGGCGGCCCGATCGCGCTGCTCGAGAACGGCGACATGATCTCGATCGACGCGGCCAAGGGCACGCTCGATCTCGAGGTGAGCGAGGTCGAGCTCGAGAAACGGCGCAAGGCCTGGAAAGCGCCGCCAAATGGCTATCAAAGCGGCGTGTTGAGAAAGTATGCGGACCAGGTAGGGCCAGCCCGCAAGGGCGCAGTGACGCATGCGGGCGGGAGAGCGGAAGTTGTTTGCTATGCGGACATTTAACGCGGCGCTGCTAGCGCTGGTGTTGACGGCGGCTGGGGCGGCCGCCGCCGGAGGCGTCAAGTATTCCTCGCCGCGGGCAGCGTTCGAGCAGGGCCTCGGCGCCTACAAGGCCGGCTACTACGAGATCGCCATTCCCGCGCTCGAGGAGGCCGCAAGCAAGGGCCCCGAGCTCAACCGCTTCTTCGCCGAGTTCTATCTGGCGCGCATCTACTCCGACAACACCGGCGCGCTCACCAATCACCCCAAGGCCTACCTGCTGTTCCAGAAGCTTGCCAACGAGCACGCCGACACGGATCCCGATGACGGCCAGCGCGCTCCGTTCGTGGCCAAGGCGCTGACGGCACTCGCGGGCTATGTGCGCCTGGGTGTCAAGGAGATCGGTGTGCGCCCCAATCCCGAGCGCGCCGTCGACTACCTGTACCACGCCGCCACCTTCTTCGGCGACAAGGACGCCCAGTTCGAGCTTGCCAAGGTCTACGTCAGCGGCGGCCGCACCGGCGAGGACGTCAAGCGCGGCATGCACTACCTCTCAGTTCTGACGGAGGAGGGTCACCCGGCGGCGCAGGCCTTCCTGGCCGATCTCCTCTGGCGCGGACGCTACATCAAGCGCGACGAGCAGCGCGCGCTCGCCCTCATCACCATGGCGGCGGAGAACGCGCCCGCGCACGAGCGCATCTGGATCGACGATATCCACCAGAACATCTTCTGCGGCACCTCGCAGGGCACTCGCAAGCAGGCCGACGGCATCGTTGCCACCTGGAAGAAGATATTCGCCCGCCCCTCCGAGCCAAGCGAGCGGCGCATGGGGCTTGGCGGCGGCGAGCTCAAGATGAAGCGCACCTGCGGCGACGGCGAGGTCGTGGAGACCCAGCGCGGCGGGCCGGTCTTGGCCCCGGTCTTGGCCAAGGAGCCGCCGCTGGCGGCCCCGGCTGCCTCGCGTCCCGAGGTCCTGCAGGGCACGGCGCTGGGCTTCGGCCTGCGCGATGCCGGCGCTTCGAAGTAAGGCAATCGGCATTGGGCAGTAGTGGCGCAATTCCCACTGCCGGCTGCCCACTGCCTACTCCCTGATTTCCACCCACACCGGCACATGATCGCTCGGCTTCTCCCAGCCGCGCGTGTGTTTGTCGACGCCGGCACCCTCGATCCGGTCGGCCGCCTGCGGTGAGGCGAGGATGTGATCGATGCGGATGCCGTGGTCCTTCTGCCAGGCGCCGGCCTGGTAGTCCCAGAACGTATAGAGGCCGGGCCCCGGCAGGCAGGCGCGCACGGCATCTGTCAGCCCCAGGTTGAGGAGCGCGCGATAGGCGGCGCGGGTCTCGGGTTGGAACAGCGCGTCCTCTGTCCAGGCTTGCGGGTTCTTGGCGTCTGCGGCTTCGGCAATGACGTTGTAGTCCCCCAGCAGCAGGAACGGCTCCTCCAGGGCCAGCAGCTCGTGCGTGCGCGCCGCCAACCGCTTCATCCAGGCCAGCTTGTAGGCGAACTTGTCGGTGCCGATGGGGTTGCCGTTGGGCAGGTAGAGGTTGCCGACGCGCACCACCCCGCCGCTGCGGGGCACCAGCACCTCGATGTAGCGCGCGTGCTGGTCGGCCTCGTCACCGGGCAGGCCGCGCACCACCACCTCGTCGAACGGCCGCTTGGACAGGATGGCGACGCCGTTGAAGCCCTTCTGCCCATGCACGGCGACGTTGTAGCCCAGCGCCTCGAACGGCTCGAGCGGGAAGGTCTCGGTGGTCGACTTGATCTCCTGGAAGCAGGCCACGTCGGGCTCCGCCTCCTTGAGCCACGTCACGGCCGCCTCGATCCGCGCCTTCACCCCGTTGATGTTCCACGTCGCGATTTTCATGAGTGGTGAGTACTGAGGGTCGCAAGCTTGGTCAAGTTTAGGGTAGCCAACCGGTGGATCGATCTCGATTTCCGCCACAAATGCGGTATCTCTGCTCGCCCGGCGCCATCGTACACCGTGGCACCAATCCGTTTTCAGGCGCAGGATGAATTGTTCAGAGATAGTATCTGAGGGCTCGGGCGCACCATGACATCCGCAATCACCGAAGAGGCCATAAGGATCATCAACGCAGCGCCGAGCCATGGGCCGTTGCAACCGGCACAATACGCCAAGGCGCTGCCGCCGCGGGCAGCAGCGCTGGCGCTGTTGCTGAAGAACGAGAAGATTGCCAAGGCGGCTGAGGACTATTCGGAAGCCGACGCTTCGGCGGGCTACGCACAAGAGCGGTTCAAGCGACTGGGCTGGACAGCAGCCTACAGCGGATTCCTGGCGGCGTTCCTTGGTGGCGTCCTCCTGTACTTGGGATCCGATCCCTCGACCCAATCGATGCGCACCAACTTGGGATTGCTGCAATCTATCCTGCTCGGCGTCTCGCTCTTCTGTGCCTTCCTACTGTTTCTTCTGAAGCCGTACCGAGAATGGCGAGTTCAGCGCGGTGACGCCGAAGTGAGGCGGTTACAAATCTTCGCGCTAATGATGTCTGACCAGGGAACTGCGGGGGAGAACGAGGTTCCGCTTCCATGCCTGTCCCTTTAGCTCAGGCTGCCGCCACCTGATTTGATCCGAACCATCGGCACCGCCTCGTGTCGTCGATGATGTTTCGCATCGTCATCGGCGGCCGGGCGACGAGGCTCTCGATCACGCG
>Ga0247727_10003608_pt1 | contig 33943 bp, 22 predicted proteins | sample WisWelCaveWW1625_FD_202498 | JGI IMG/M metagenome (GOLD analysis project Ga0247727, IMG submission 202498) | Biofilm microbial communities from Wishing Well Cave, Virginia, United States - WW16-25 | ecosystem: Environmental > Aquatic > Deep subsurface > Groundwater > Cave microbial mat | place...
CTTCGGACGAGCGGTTACTGTGTCTGGAAACGTGATCGCCATTGGTGCGCAACTTGACAATGACGACTCGAATCCGGCGATCACAGACAAGGGCTCTGTCTACGTGTATCGATACGACCCGAACTCCCAATTGTGGGTCCTTGAAAAGAAAATCACGGCCAGCAACGGAAGCGCTGGCGACCGATTCGGACTTGGAATCGACGTCGACGGCGACCTTCTTGCAATTGGAGCCTTCTTGGACGACGACTGCGAACCTGATTCGGGGTCGGTCTACGTCTTTCGATACAGCGGACCGGTGCTCAGTTGGTTGAACGAGACACAGTTGCAAGGCAGCTGCTGTTCGGCGGATGACCAGTTAGGATACGACGTTGGAGTTCGTCGCGATGACGTGCTGGGAGACGTGGTCGTTGCAGGGGCCCCTCATGACGATCCGCTCGGTACAAACTCCGGGTCGGCGTACGTCTTTAGACGTGACACAATTACAAAGTCATGGTCAAAAGGGCAAAAGCTGACCCCTGCCGGCGGACAAGGCCTCGATGTGTTTGGGTTCTCCGTTGCCATCGACGAGTTTATCGTGGTCGGCGCGTACAAGGACGACAACCCAAGCGGCACGGTTGATGTTGGCTCAGCGAACGTTTTCGGCTATGACGAGTCGTCTGGCCAGTGGATTGAGATAGCCAAGCTTGACCCGATTGATCCCAACCAAAGTGACTGGTTCGGCACTAGCGTTGGAACCAGCGGAGACGTAATCGTCGTCGGGGCTCAGCTCGATGATCTCACTTTCGTGGATGCCGGTTCCGCGACCGTGTTCCGGCGCTGCGGAGACACCTGGGTCGCCGACGAGATGCTTGCTCCCAGAACGCGGGGAACGAGCGATTGGTTCGGTTTCTCCGCGGCAGTTTCGGGGGATCGAGCGATCTGTGGTGCATATCTGGACGACACAAACAAGGGGGTCGACAGCGGCGCTGCCTACATCTACGGTGCCGGGGAGATCGGGCTCATGATGACTCCGACCACGGTCATGCCTGGGGCCTTGATGAACGTGTCGATGTTCTATGGTGAGCCGGGAGACCCAGTTCTCTTTGTTGCCGTAAGCTTGAACGGCGGCCCCATCTTCGACCCGCTCTTCCTCGCCACGTTCGGTGGGGACCACACTCTGACGTTTTCGTCGAATGTGCCGAGCAGCGTATCCGGAATCACCGTCGGCTTTCAGGCCTACGAGATCGACGCCTGCGGCCACATCACTGGATCGAACATCGTCTACGTCATCTTTCAGTGCTGACAAAGCGCGACTCCGCTGAACCGGCTGGGCCAGCGGAGTAGGCCGTCGAACCAAACCAAAGGAGAGAAAAGTGAACGCTCTTGGAAGAGTGACGGGCATCAGCTTGAGCTTTGTCGCTTCGACTGCTTTCGTCGACGAAGTGAATGCCCAATCTTGGGACTTGGTTTGCGATTTCAGTGACGCGGCCAATCCAAACGGTGTCTGGTCCTACAACGCCGGCTCCTCGCCGATCATGGTTCACCAGGATGATTGGGATCCCACGAGCTGCCTGAGCATTGCTCAGCCGGCGTGGGCGGAAGCGGGCAGTGGTTACGGGCACATTCCCGCCTGGATGAAGATCGTCACCAACGACACGAAAACATGTTGGCCAGCAGACGTCGAGATCGGCGACGTTATCGTCCATGCAAATAGCAAGGGCAACGGAAACGATGTCGATCTCGCAAACGTCACGTGGACCAGTCCCGTCGATGACATGGTTGACGTGCGCGGCGCACTGTGGTTGTTGCGCGACATCGGCAGGAGCGTCAAGTGGACCGCCTCGCTCAACGGATCAACGTTCGCGAGTGGCGACCTGTTCTCGGGAGACTCCCTCAGCAGGGCCGACCCTGCTCGCTTCAACCTGTCCGTGAGCCTCATCGTGGGCGACGTGATCAAAGTGGAGTTCGTGCGTACTTCACAGTGTGGTGACTTCGTGGGCGTGAATCTGACCATCGGAGATTGCTCCGGCGCGAGCTGGACGACGTATGGTCAGGGATGGCCGGGGACGTTGGGAGAGCCTGCCATGACTGCGGGGTCTGATCCCTGGCTCGGCAGACCGGCGATCATCAACCTTGAAAACTCGCTTGGCGCAGACACGATCAGCGTTCTCTTCCTCGGCCTGAACAAGATCGACGTGCCCAGCTCCTTCGATGCGCATCTGCTGGTGAATCCGTTTACCGTGATTCCGTTGTCGCTCCTTGCGGAAGGAATCACGTTGCGGGCGACCATTCCCTGCGATCCGGCATTGTGCGGAGTCTCCGTCTTCCTGCAGGCGTGGGAAGCCGACTCAGGAGCATCGAAAGGCGTGTCTGCAACTCCCGGGTTGGAGCTCGTACTAGGAATGACGTGACCCAGAAGAACACGCCGGCAGGCTTCCATTCGTCGGTCGCCCTGAGAGAACGCCAAGGCCTTCTCCCGCTCGCCGATCAGCGATCCACGATGAGCCAGCCTGCGCCGTCGCAACCCGAGCAGGTCCAGCGGCCGCTCCCCGGGCAGGACGGACATGGGGAAGTTCCCGGCAGGGCGCCGCGATCCGAGGCAGGCCGCTGTTGTAGGGCACCGTGCCTGCAACGTGGCAGTTCGGGCAAAGAACGTTTCCCGATCCGTCGCAGTCAGCGCAGACGACGGTGTCCAGCTTCGTTCCCAGCTCGGGACAACCGGGAGTTGCCGGGCAGCCAGAGCACGACGATCGCCTGGCCTGGATATGCGTTGACCGCGTTCTCGAGGACGGTGCGCGGGCGCATTTCGAGCTCCAAGTGTCCGTCCAGGTTGCGTTGAATCGCGAACGAGGCTTGAAACAACGAGTTTCGACCGACTGTCGATCGATGCTGTTCTTGGTTGATCGAAGAGCCTATTCTCCGGCGCGCGGTCATGCCAGGCTACGCCTTCGCAACGACTCGCCGGTTCATCGGGAGCGTCGGTCACTGATGGTGTGCTCGGGTTTTTGGAAGCCCACGGTACGCAGCCTTCGGAAGGAATGGGCGCTGGCGCTCGGGGTCCTGCTCTTCGCTCTCTCGAGCTCGCTCTGCAGAGGACAGAACGACGAGACCCCGGCGTACTCCGAGATCGACGAAGTCGCGTCGGCGCTGCGCGTTCCCGAGGACCTCGAGGTGTCGGTTTTCGCGCGCGCGCCGCTGTTCTTCAACCCGACCAGCATCGACGTCGACGAGAAGGGGCGCCTGTGGGTGGCCGAGGCGGTGAACTACCGCGGCTACAACAACTCGAAGGACCAGCGCCTCTGGCACGAGCCGGGCGACCGGATCGTCATCCTGGAGGACGTCGACGACGATGGCACGGCGGACCGCTCGAAAGTGTTCGTGCAGGATCAGGACCTGGTCTCGCCGCTGGGTGTCGCGGTCATCGGCGATCTTGTCGTGGTGTCGTGCTCGCCGAATCTGATCGTGTACACCAAGGATGCGCTCGACCAGGTGAGGAGCAAGGAGATCCTGCTCACCGGCTTCGGCGGCTTCGATCACGACCATTCGCTGCACGCGGTCGAAGTCGGCGCCGACGGGCGGTGGTACTTCAACACCGGGAACGCGGGCCCGCACGTCGTGACCGACCGCGGCGGGTGGACGCTGCGCTCGGGGAGCTGGTACACGGGCGGCTCGCCGCACAACCCGTCGAACTCGCCGGGGATGAAGAGCGCCGACGGGCGGATCTACACCGGCGGGCTGATGCTCTGCATGGAAGCCGACGGCACCCGGCTCGAGGTCCTGGGACAAGGATTCCGCAACGCCGTGGGAACGTGCACCGACTCCTTCGGCGACCTCTGGATGAACGACAACGACGACACCCAGAGCTGCCGGACGACTTGGTTGATGCTGCACGGGGATTGCGGCTACAACTCCAAGGACGGCACGCGGAGCTGGGAGGCGGACCGGCGTCCCGACCAGTCGATCCGCGACGCGCATTGGCGCCAGAATGATCCGGGAGTCATTCCGTCCGGGCACGTGTACGGCAACGGAGCGCCCACGGGGATCACGTATTACGAGGGCGGTGCGCTCGGGAACGGCTACGACGGTGGTCTTCTCCTGTCCTGCGAATCGGGGCAGAACGTCGTCTGGGGATACCACAGGACGATCCGCGGCGCGGGCTTCGACCTCGTGCCGTTCCCGTTCCTGACGACCACTCGGGATCACGATCCCGACTACCGCTGGGACCAGCGCGAGAAGGATCCCGCCAAGTGGTTCCGGCCTTCCGACGTCGCCGTCGGCACCGACGGTGCGGTGTACGTGTGTGACTGGGTCGACTCGGTGGTCGGCGGTCACCAGATGGACGACAAGAAGGGGTCGGGCGCGATCTATCGAGTGACGGGCGAGGGCGTGCGGACACGGCGGCCGAGACTGGATGCGAACTCGCTCGAGGGCGCGGTGGAACTTCTCAAGAGCCCTGCGGTCAACGTGCGCGAGCTGGGTCGAGGCGCGCTCCTTGCATTGGGCTCAGCATCGATTCCTGCGCTCGAGAAGCTCTTGTCCGATCCCAATCGATTCGTGCGTGCGCGTGCCGTCTGGCTGCTCGCGAGGCTTGTCCCGGAGGCGCTGAGATTACTCCTCGGCGATGACGACCCCGACATGCGAGTGATGGCGCTGCGGGCGTTCGAGCGCGTGGGATTTGATTGGCTGCCGTTCATGCCTCGGCTTGCGCGCGATCCCGCCGACCGCGTTCGCAGGGAGGTGTCTCTCCTGTTGCGCGACGTGCCGTGGGAGCAGAGCGGACCGGTTCTCCTCGAGATCGCGAGCCGCTACCAGGGTGGCGACCGCTGGATGCTGGAGGCGATCGGCACGGGGTGCGAAGGCAAGGAAGCGCACATGTTCGCGGCGCTTCGCGCGCGCGTGACCGAAAAACCCGGGAGCTGGCCGCAGGCGTTCTGTGATCTCGCATGGCGCCTGCACCCGGTGGACGCCGTGGAAGGATTTCATCAGCGGGCCCTGGATCCGATTCTCCATCTGGAGCAGCGCCGCCAGGCGATCGACGCCATCGCGTTCGTCGTCGATCGAAGTGCCGCGGAGGCGATGCTGGACGTGGTTTCGAACGGGCCCGAGGATCTTCGTCATCACGCGTACTGGTGGTGCCGGCATCGCAGCACCAACGACTGGAAGTCGTTCGACGTCGCCGCGCGCATTCCCTCCGAGTTCCCCGGCGAGCCGCGCTTTCAGAGCGGAGTGATGAAACGCGGCTTCGTCGACGTCGACGTCGACCTCACCGGGGCGAGGCATCTGTACCTGGTCGCGTCCGATGCGGGCGATGGCTACGGCTACGACTGGGTCGACTGGCTCGATCCGCGACTTGTGTGCGCGGAAAGTGAGGTCTCGTTGGCTTCGATCCCGTGGGTGCGCGGGTCCGTCGGCTGGGGCGAGCTCAACGTCGACAAGAATTGCGAGGGGGGTCCGCTCGTGGTCGACGGCGTCACCTACGAGAAGGGCCTGGGCGGGCACGCCAGCATGAAGGTCGTGTACGACCTCTCGGGCCTGCGCGCGACGCGACTGCGCGCGCGGCTCGCCGTGGACGCGATGGGCTCCGAGCGCGAAGGCAGCATCGCGTCGGTGATCTTCGAGATCTACCACGACGGCCCCTCCGAGATGGAGACGGCGCTCGCGCTGCGCGAGAGGATGATGGACGAGGCCGCGGACTCGAGAGACAGACGGCGCGTCGCCGAGGATCTGGCGAAGACCTCCGCGGGCGGCTCGTTGCTGCTGGCGCTCGCTCGCGACGGGCGTCTACCAGAGCCTCTGAAGGAGGCCGCCGGACGGCACATCTTCCGCAATCCCGACCTTTCAGTGCGTGCGCTCGCAAGTGAGTTCTTCTCCCGACCTGAAAGCAGACGGGAGCTGCCCCCGGTCGGGGCGCTGCTCAAGATGCAGGGGAACCCGGGGAACGGCCGGCAAGGGTTCGCGAAGAACTGCGCCGTGTGCCACACCCACGCGGGCGAAGGCAAGAACATCGGCCCGGACCTGTCCGAGATCGGCAAGAAGTACGATCGCGCCGCCTTGCTCGACGCCATTCTCAACCCGAGCGCCGCGATCCTGGTCGGCTACGAGTCGCTGGCGATCGAGACCACCAGGGGCGAATCGTACGTCGGGTTCCTGCTTTCGGACGGCGATCCGGTGATCCTTCGCGACAGCACCGGACTGCAGCGCCCGATCGCGCGCGCCGACGTCGTCAGCCGCCGCCAGAGCCGCCTCTCGGTCATGCCCGACAACGTCGGCCTCGACCTCGGCGCGCAGGACCTCGCCGACCTGCTCGCGTTCCTGTCACCTGTTCAGCAAGGCCAGTAAACCCCCGGATCCGCTTGCCAGTGATTGCGTCAGAAGGCCGCGGCACCTGCCTGCGCGACCGCGTGGTCCTGCTCACCGGACCCGCCGCTCACGCCGACCGCGCCCACGACCTTGCCGTCCCGCTGCAGCGGAATCCCACCCGCGAACACCATGATGCGTCCGCGGTTCGACGCGTGGATTCCGAAGAACTGGCCGCCGGACTGGCTGTGCTCGGCGAGATCCTTCGTCGCGATGTCGAACGCCCGGGACGTGTAGGCTTTGTTGATCGAGATGTCGATGCTGCCGATCCACGCGCCGTCCATGCGCACATGCGCAACCAGATTGCCGCCGCCGTCGGCGACGGCGATGTTCATCGGCTGACCGATCGCCGCTGCCTTCGTTTCCGCGGCGGCGATGATGCGGCGTGCGTCCTTGAGAGTGACCATGGCTCCTCCTTGAGATCTTGAGTTGTCGGGATTCTTGCGTTCACGTTGCGAGCGGGCGACGTTTCGAACTCGTGGGGGGACGAGGCCTGGTTCGGCCTGCCGTCGCCTTTCTGCCACGTCGCATGCTACTTCGGGCTGGCGAAATGCCAACTCACACCAACGCCTGCCCCTTCGAGCATCCCGCTCGCCGCTTGGTGTGCGAACCAAAGCGGCGCTGTCGCGCCGCACTCCAAAAACTGCCCCGCGACAGCGATGGATCCGTGCGCAGCTCGCAGTTTTGGAGTGCGGTGCGAAGCACCGCTTTGGTTCGCCAACGAACCCAGTAGACACGAACCCTGCGGGCGCGAACCGTGCGGACACGAACCCTGCGGATGCCTGCCCCTTCCCTGGCTCGCGCGATGATAGAAGGCGGCCGGGATCTGTCCGATTCGATCGAGTCTCGTATAGTTCGGAGGGCAGCGGTTGGAGCACTCCCGCACGGCGAGAGACTTCTTGAAGAACCTCTTGGTCATCGGTCCCAATGCCTGGGATGAGCTCGAGCTCACCTGTCCGCGCGTGAGTGAACGCAATCGGGTGGTGTTTCTCAAGGACCCGGCCCTGGAGGCACCCGCCAATCCAAGGCTGCTCGACCTGCTCCTGGGCGAGAAAGACCTCGAGCGGCTGCTCAAGAGACACCTCGATCGGCTGAGTGTCTCCTGGTTCGACGGCGTGATCGGCACGGACGAGTACCTCGCCTGCGCCGGCGCCGCGATCCTGAGCAGGGAGTGGGGGCTGCCGGGCTCCTCCCCCCGCTCGATCCTCCTGTGCCAGCACAAGTACTACAGCCGCGTCGCCCAGAAGCAGGCGGTCCCGGAGCACGTGCCGGGCTTCACCTGGATCGACCCGTTCCGTCTGCGGGAGGAAGACCTGACAATCGGTTTTCCGATGTTCGTCAAGCCGGTCCGCGCCAGTTTCTCGATCTTCGCGCGCCGCGTCGAGTCATTCGCGCACCTGCCCAGGATGATCGACGTGCCGCTCGCTCACCGCTTGTTCGCGCGCCGGCTGATGGAGCCGTTCAACCGGCTGCTGCGCCGCTACGCCGACTTCGAGCGCGACGCCAACTATCTCATCGGCGAACAGATCCTCGAGGGACAACTGGTCACGGCCGAGGCCCTGGTCGCCGGCGGCAAGGTCGAGATCGTCGGGATCACCGACTCGGAGATGTTTCCCGGAACGATGAGCTTTCGCCGGTTCTGGTACCCGTCGAGGCTTCCCCAGGACGTGCAGCAGCGCATGGCGATCATCGTTGAGCGGCTCGTTCCCGCGCTCGGGCTCGACTGGACATTGTTCAACGTCGAGCTGTTCTACGATGCATCCAAGGACCACATCGGCATTCTCGAGATCAACCCGCGGATGGCCTATCAGTTCGCCGACCTGTACCAGAAGGTCGAAGGATTCAACTCCTACGACCTGCAGATCGCGCTCGCCCTCGGGGAGAAGCCCGCCATCCCGCGCCGCCAAGGCCGCCACCAGGTCGCGTGCAGCTTCGTGCTGCGCAAGTTCGAAGACGCGCTCCTGGTCCGGTTCCCGAGCGAGCAGCAGGTCGCGCGGGTGCGCGACATGTTCCCCGACGCCCGCATCCGCTTCTACGGAAAGGAAGGTCATCGTCTGTCGGAGGAGATTGGCGTCGAGAGCTGGCGCTACGCCCTCGTCAACCTGGGCGGCGACAGCCGCGAGGACCTCGAGCAGAAGTTCGCGCGCGCGGGCAGCCTCCTCCCGTTCCAGTTCGAACCCGTGGCGCGAGCGGCACACAAGCTCACGGTATGACGCGCAGAAGCAGAAGCAAGGATCCACCGAAGAGGCGCAGAGAGCGCTCACAGGGCGACGAGGTCCATCGATCGTTGATCGGAAGGATCGAACTCGCCGAGAAGTGCGAGCTGGCGCTCGTAGCCGCGCAGGTCGAGGAGCGTCAGGGTCTGGATCGTGCGCACGGCGAGCAACTGATCGGTCCAGCGCTGCGGGCGCAGGGCAACGGCGTGGAGGCGACTCCACAGGAGATCATCCAGGCGCTTCCTGGCCGATGACTCATCTTGAGGAGGTTGCTGCTGCCCGACGGCCTGTTCCTCGCGAAGGATCCGCGCGACCTTGCGAAGAACCGGACCGAGCTGCTTGCGATGCTGTTCGATGGTCCGCTCCGCGAGGTCGATCGTCTCCGGCCCGTCCGTCCCGCCGCCGAACAACCAGGGCCAGACCGAAGCCAGGTCCGCCCGCAGCCTTGTTCGCAGGAATCCCGGCCGGCAAATCTTCGCAGGTGGATTGGACGTCGCCTCGACGGCGGCTGCGCGCAGCTGCTCGATGCCTTGAGAGAGGCTTGCGCAAGACCCCTCATCACAGACGTAGGCCGTGGCGAGCGCCCGCAGTCGTTCACCGGCGCCCGGCGTTCCCGGAGGCTGGCGCGCACGCAGGTAGGTCGCGAGCTGCTCGGCGCCTCCGAATCGCGCGGTGATGCGCTCCACAAGATGTCGGATTCTCTGCTCCTGAGTGGACTTGAGCCGGCGGAACTCCTGCCATTCGCGCTCGGTCGCCAGGAGAGCGCGGAGATCCTCGGAGATCGCTCCCGCCCGGGCCACGTCTTGATTTCCGTCTCGGCGGGCGCCTGGGATCGGAATCCCGAGGTACTCCAGGTCGAACTCCGCGCGCAGCCGCAACGCCTCGATCGCCATCGGCCGGCGCATCCGATGGAGCTTGCGCCGCGCCGAGTCGAAGTCCGCGTGCGCCGCCGAGGTCCGGTCGGGACGAAGGTGCGGGCGCAGGAGATCGCGGGTGACGCGGTACAGCATGCGCAGCGAGACGGCGGCTCCCTTGATGATCAGGATCAGGCCGAAGACGGGCATCAGGAAGATCCGGCCGCGCGCGAGGTAGCGCCGGTAGAACTCGTAGCCGTTGAAGGTGCAGAGAGTCGGGTTCTTCCTCCGCGCGGGATAGGTGCCGAACACGTCGCGGATGAGGTTCGTCCGGTCCTCGCGCATCCGCTCGCAGATTTCGGCTCCGAATCGTTCCTCGATCGCGCGGTCGCGATCGGCGTCGACCGTCAGGAAGTGCAGGGCCGTGAACTCGGTCGTGCGGAAGATCAGGTCGCTCGAGGCCGTTCTGCGCCGCGGCTCCTCTCGCGCGAGCACGACGCCCTCCCGCCGGGCCGCGGAGATCGCGCGGCGATGCTCGACCCAGAGCTGAAGCTCCTGGTTCTCCGCGGAGCTCGCCACACGCGCCTCGGCAAGCGGAATGGAATGGCGGTTGTACTCCAGGATCAGCCTTGCCGCCTGGTGGACGATGCTGTGGGAGATGCAGTTGAACCAGAAGTAGGGGCCGAAGAGAGACGCACGATTGCCGGCGATATTGAGCTTTTCCACCGAGCGCAGCCGGCGCTGGCTCCATCGAAGCCGGTCGCGGCGCACCTCCTCAAGCGAAAGATCACCGAACAGGAGGCTCGAGATCTTGGTGTCCTCGGCGTGGAAGTAGCCGCCGTCGAGGAACTGGCGATGGAGGAGAAGCAGCCGTTCGAAACCTGCGAGCGCGGCGTTGCCCTTGAGCCCGCGCCGGCGGGCGAGCAGGGCCGCGGCGGCCCCGGCGCGATCCATGGAATCGTTGCCTTGAACCCGCATCTCGGGAAGGACGACTCGTTCCACCAGGAGGTTCATCTGCTCCGCGCCCTCTTTCTCCTTCACCGTCTCGGTCAGAGAACCGAACTGGGCGGCGCAGATGCGCTCGTAGAGGTCGGCGGCGCCGCCGGCGATGCGCTGGAACCACAAGCCCAGGGCGAGGGGAACGGCGCACAGAAGACCGAGAACCAGCACCGGCAGGGACAGGAAGCGCAGGAGCACGCTCGAAAGACGCTGCAGGAACGAGAGCTGCGTGAGATAGATCAGGATCAATAGCGCGCCGAGGCCCAGACCAAACAGGATCAGACGCATCGCGGGCCGCATCGTGGCGCGCACCAGTTGCAGGCCCAGGCGGTCGACGAGCTGGGCCGCCGAGATTGTGCCGTGCAGGTCCGCGAACCACAGGAGCACCCGGCGCGCCCAGGCCATCAGATCGCCGATCACGTGTCCCAGCCGTGCCGTCACCGCCAGCGGTGGTTCCTCGCCACCCGCGCCGACCACGTACGACACCAGCGAGAAGCGGCGCAGCAGCGGCAGTCGCAGCAGGCGCAGCGAGTCGCACAGCTCGCGCGCGAAGTTGAGGCCGACGAGATCGGAAACCTGCTCGGCGTCGAGCTCGCGCAGCGTGCGGATCGCCTCCTCGACCTTGAGCTCGCGGTGCAGGTCCAGGCGAGGAGTCCGTTCCGGCGAAGGCGCCGCGCGCCAGTGCTCGATCTCGACGCGCAGCAGGCGGCAGCGTTCCTCGAGGTGGGTTCGCCGATCCTTTTGACCCATCGTCGAGAGGTGGTGCGCGGCGCCGCGGTGGATCCAGCGGTCGAGGTCGCGCGCACGCTTGTGAACGGCGCTCGAGGCGGAGGCCGAGGATGGCTCGTCGAAGAAAACGAGGTCGCGATTGAGCAGCCAGGCGTTGTTCTCGATGAAACGGTCGATGGCCCGCGCGAAGAACAGGAGCAGACGCGAGAGCCGCAGCACCGGCTGCAGCGCCCGGACGATTCGCGCGGCGCGCAGAAGGCGCAGCGCCGCCAGGAACTCGAGGCCGGGCAGATGCTCGAGGTGAGCGAGCAGACTGAACGGGATCGACGGCAGCAGCTCGGTGGCGCTGTAGCGCACCAGATACCGAAGGCGCAGCGGGCTGAGGAGCATCCGCACGAAGAAGTCGAGCAGCAGCACTCCGCAGATGGCCGTGTCGGTCCACTGGATCCAGCCGATGCCGCTCGAGCGCTCGGCGCTGAAGTGCTCGAGAACCAGCAGGGCGATCGCGACCACGATCAGCCAGAAGATCGACCCGTCCCAGATCTTCAAGCCGCGCTGGCCGAGGATGCGCTGCAGCCTGAGCTTGAGCGCGCGATCGGAGAGCACGTCACCCAGTCGCTTCTGATGTCTCTTGAAACAGGTCTGAACGGCGCGCGAGCGCCGCAGGGTCTCGATCGATGGCTCGTCGACGATGGCGGACTCGGTGAATCTTGATTGCGCCGCCTTCCAGCGTTCGTGGAAGCGCCGGGCGGTCCGCTCCAGCGCGCGCAGGGATTGAAGCTCCTCCGCGGCGCTCGCGGGCTCGAGAGCGGCCGCGCGCGCCGCGTCCATCTCTTCGATCAGGAAACGCGCCCCGTCGACGAATGCCTTGAGGCAAGCTTCTTCCGGAAGAGACTGCGCTTGCTCGAGAAAGCGGTCCTCGAGAGTGGCCGATTGAAGCTCGATCTCGGCCAGCAGAGGTTGAAGTCGGGCTTGTGAGCTTTCCGAGGATGCGCTGCGCCTCGTCTCGGACAGCAGCGCGACGAGAACGCGCGATCCCTCGAGCAGGCGGACCGCCTCGGAGGGCGAGCCCGAGAGCAGCGCTCGCCCGCTGTCGAGAGCTTGCTGTGCTCTTGACACCAGCACCTCGACACGAATCGCGTTGAGATCGGTCGCCCATGAATCCGCGCGCGTCGGTTCCTCGGGAAGCCCGGAGATGTCGACGCATTCCTGCTCGAGATCGCTCAGATCCTGGAGGAAGAACGGTGCAAGCTCTCCGGGAGGGTGAGCGTTCGCGCGAGTCAGGTTGCGCAGAAGGCGGGAGCTTGCGCGCAGCGTGGGCAAGGCGTGTGCGGTCGGTTGCGCACCAGAGGGCGCCTCATCAAACACCTGGCGCGCGTGGCTCTCGAGCGAGGAGAGCAGCTCGGACAGCTCCTCGGCTAAAAGGGGGGTCCTGCTCTGGTCGAGCTCGGAGGCGACGCGCAGCGCCGCCCGCGCCTTCGATGCGACCTGTGCGCGGTCATCGTCGGCGACCGAGGCGCTCCACCAGTCCCGCAGCGGGTTTTCCAGCCGGTTTCCCATTCCTCAGTAAGTATGGCGGTCTCGAAGCTCGCCGGCGCCGCAGCCCTCGGTGCGAGCCTGTTCGAATGGTTCGGAATGAGCCAGGAACGCTACTGTCTTCAGGAACGCGGTTTCACCAGCCTCTCTCGCCGCCGTCGGCACCTTTTCTCGGCGGGTTCAAGGACGGACACGATGACTCGTGCGGGGAAGTGGTCGGATGGGGGAATCTGCCTTGTGTTGGCGATCCCTGCGGGGGTCTCGGAGGAAAAGGCCGGGGCCGATGACAAAAAGGAGATCGTGTTCATCGCCGATCGGTGCTTTGAGGAGGAGGGCGCGCCGCCCCTTGAGTCGCTGGGCAAGCTCGTACTGGTCACGGACATCGAGGACCAGGATCCCTGGTACGAAATGGTGAGGGTGATTGTCGAGGCAAAGAAGGACGCGCCGCTGCATCACTTCCAGGCGGGAAAGGTGGAAGAGATCGCAGCGATCGCCCGCAAGGAGCTCCCGGAGTTCCTGTGGATCCTGACCCGGCCCGACCGGATCGACGTCAATCTTCATTTTGACCTGCTGGAATTGCTCTGCGCTCTCGACGAGGATCCGTTCATCGACTGCGCATTCGGATATCTGACGGGTGCGAATCCAAAGGAAGCCGCCGACTTCGGGCGCCGTCTGGTCAAGGTTCAGAAGGAGACCCTTCCCAGGCACTTCGTCGAATTCGGGCCAGCGGCCGACCGCAAGACCCAGTTCAGCGGCCCCTCCGCGCACGCTCTCGCCAGGGATTGGAAGCACTCGAACTTCTTCCACGGGCCGCTCGAGGATCTGCTGAAGAAAAAGGAGAGTCTCAAGGGCGCCGGCATCGTGCGCGCGGGAGGCCACGGGATGCCGGACCGGATCGACGACAGCCTCACGGGAGAGGAGCTTCGCGCGCACCAGATCGACTTCTCGCCGGCCCTGTATTTCAGCGGACCCTGTTACTGCGGCGTCACCGGCGCCTGGTACGACGTGCAGAGCGGAGCCGCGCGGCGCACGGTCGTCGATCCGATGAAGTCGTTCGCTCTCGCGGTGCTGGAGAGCGGCGCGAGCGCACTGTTTGCCGGCCTCGACCCGGATCGCGGAGAGACCTGCAGCCAGGAGATCGAGCACCTGTGGATCCACGGCGATGCTCTCGGGCACGCCTCGAAGGAGACCTACGACGGGGTCGTCGTGGCTCTGCGATTGAACAAGCTCCGGTTGCGGCGCTACGAGGACGGCAAGCGCCTCGATCCGGACCTGGTGCAGACGATGATCTGCGGCGGGGCGTCGCGCGCGCTGTTCGGCGACCCGACGTGGCGACCCTTCAAGGCGGCGTGCCCGCGGCCGTTCGAGCCCAAGGTCAGGGATCGCAAGGATTCGCTCGATCTCACCTGGGAGGGCAAGAGCGGGCCGACGAAGTACTGGATGGCGAATGACGTGTACCGCTGCGACGGCGGCTGGACCCATCGATTCGCGTTTCGGGAGGAGATCCCGCTCAAGACGGCGCGCGAGCTGAAGTCCCTGCAGTCTTGCGAGGTCACGGCCGATGGGAAGCCGATCGAGGCAAGGTTTCGCACTGCGATGATCGAGCGCTGGGGCGGCAAGGCATTCCTGCACGTCTACCTGGTGTTCCCGCCCGCCGGCCAGCAGAACGTCTACTTCGTCGAGAAGGACCTCGAGGCCCGCCTCACTTTCAAGAAGTGACATCGAAGCGGCCATTTCGGCCGCTCCGGTCGAGGCGTTGTGCGCGTACCCCCCGCAGGGCGGCGGAGCGGAAAGCAAATGCGAGGCTCGCCCGGGCTAGCGGGATGCCGGCGGCGTTGGCGGCCGGTACCATGCCGACCCCCACTGATGGAACAGATCACCAGGAGGTTGTCCATGGGGTTCCCCCCCACGTCCGCCAGCGTGCTGCATTGGCTGTTGATTTCGGTCCCGGTTCCTGCGGCGGCAGCTCCCGGAGACGTCGTCGCGCGGCGTGAGACCCGGCCGGTCGAGAGCAGCGGCGACGCCGCGGATGACCTCTGTGTCTGGTTGCATCCGACGGATGCAGCGCAGTCCTTGATCATCGGCACCGACAAGGACAACGGACTGGAGATCTACTCGCTGACCGGGCAGCGGCTGCAGACCCTGGCCGACGGCGACATGAACAACGTCGACCTGCGCTACGACTTCCTGCTGGGCGGCGCGCGCATCGACCTGGTCGCCTCGACGCAACGCAGCCTCAACACGATCGCCCTTTACCGGGTCGCCCCGGACGCGGCTCGCGACTTCGGCCGGCCGTTCCTTGAAAACGTCGCAGCGCGCGACGTGTTCTTCCTGCACGAAGGCTACGGTTGCTGTCTGTACCGGAGTCCGGTGACCGGCAAGGTGTTTTTCTTCGCGACGACCAAGGAGGGCATCGTCGAGCAATACCTTCTGTTTGACAACGGCATGGGCAGGGTGGATGGCAGGCTGGTGCGCAGCTTCGACGTCGGCGGCACGTGCGAAGGATGCATCGCGGACGATCACTACGGAACGTTGTTCGTCAGCCAGGAGGACGACGCGATCTGGAGCTACGGCGCCGAACCCGGCGATCGAGATACACGGATCCTCGTCGACACGGTGGGGCCCGGCGGCCATCTCGACTCGGACGTCGAGGGCTTGAGCATCTACCAGACTCCGGACGGAGCCGGGTATCTGCTGGCTTCGAGCCAGGGCTCGGACAACTTCGTCGTGTATGACCGGCGACAGCCGTACGCGTACGTGCAGACCTTCCAGATCGTGGCCGGCGCAACCATCGACGGCGTGACCAACACCGACGGCATCGACGTGGTCAACGTTCCGTTCGGTGCAACGTTTCCGAACGGCTGCTTCATCGCACACGACGGCGAGAACGATCTCGAGAACTCGAACTTCAAGCTGGTGGACTGGCCGGACATCGCACTGTTGCAAAACCCCGCACTGCGCGTCGACACTCGCTGGGACCCGCGGAGCGCCACCCGCAACCCGATTCGCCTCTATTCGATTCCCAAGGGCCGCTGCGTGGTCAACGAGTTCGTGACTTTCCATCTCGACGACGGCGAACTTCCCAATCAGGCGCCATTCTTCCTGCGTTTCGGCCTCGAGCTCTCGGCGGACGCGCGCCACGTCGAGAACTCGTTCACGATCTTTGCCGACGTCACCGACAACAACGGCAAATGGCATTCGCCGTCGCTCTCCGTCCCTCCAGAGCTGGCCGGCCTGACGTTCTTCCTGCAGCCGGTGGTCCAGAACGGCCTCGGCGCCTTCCAGTTCGGACTCGTGTATCCGGTGCACGTGGAATAGCGCGACCCCGGGGCACGAGGATCACTTGCGTGTGCGCCTTGGGGGAAACGGCATCCTTTCGCCAAGGGACTTCCAGGATCTTCCGGCCATGTCTGCAGTTCTGCTGCTGGTTACGCTTCGTTTACTCAATGCGTTGCGGTTCGACGAAGTGCCCGAGTCGCAACGCGCCTTGTTCGACCGGCTCGGAGTCGAGGAGGCTTGGGACATCACCCGGGGCAGCCCGGACGTCGTGGTTGGCGTGATCGACAACGGGTTCGACTTCTTCCATCCGGCGTTGAAGGACAAGGTCCGACCCGGGTTTTATTACCCGGGTGGCTTCCACCCGGAGGTGTACGAGAACCTCGCGCACGGAACGATGGTCGCGAGCCTGATCGTCGGGAGTCATCTCGACGATTCCTGCATGACCGGACTCGCACCTGAATGCACCGTGCTCGCGGCCTCGCAAGGGATGATCGAGCACAAGATCCTCCAGTTCCAGAGCGAGTGGAGCCGGCAGCATCCTGGCGGATCGATCCAGGAAATGCAGAAGGACATGAATGCGAACCAGGACCTGCTGCGATCCTTCGGCAAGAACTGGGCCACGTACCAGGTGCGCGGCGCCGCGCAGGCCGTGCGCTATCTGGTCGACCAAGGCGTGCGCGTAATCAACTTCAGCGGCGGCCTGCAGCGCAGCTTGTGTCCCGAGGAATCCGACTGGAAGGAGATCGAGGAGGCCTTTGCGTACGCGGAGCAGGCCAACGTGGTGAACGTGATCTCCGCGGGGAACAGCGCGGTGCGCAGCGAGGACTACCCGGGCAACGCAGACACCGTGATCATCGCGGGGGCCGCGCTGCTCGACGATGCACGCTGGGAACGGTCCGTGGAGATGCAGGGCGTCTCGTTCAAGGAAGGTTCCAACTTCGGCAAGCGGCTGACCTGCATGGCTCCGGTCGAGAACCTGCGCGTGTGCGCCCCGCACGAAAAGCGCTTCTACGCGAGCGAGAGCGGCCCGCTGGGCGCGACTCGCGTCCCGTTCCCGGGCGCGTACGAGACGCGCGCGATCGGCGCAACCTCCTGCGCCGCGCCGATCGTCTCGTCCCTTGTCGCACTGGTGATCAGCGCCCGCCCCGACCTCGACGCGCGCACAGTCGTTGCGATCGTGAAGCAGGGCTGCGACGACCTCGGCCCCGAAGGCTTCGACGAGATGACCGGCCACGGCCGCGTCCACTTCGGCCGCACGCTGGAGCTCGCACTCGACTGGGAGTAGTGAAGGCAGGGCAACCGGGACTGGAACAACGGGTCGCGGCGAGCACGCTGCGAAATGCCGGTTCCTACGTGCGTCCTCCCGTGACGCAAGCTCCTAGCCCGGATCAGGCTTGATCTTCCAGAACCTTGACCGGCATCCCCGTTTCGATCCAGCCCTCATTCTCGGCAACGAAGTAGCGGCCGAAGAAGACCCGCCCTTCCTCGGAATGGAGAGCGAGGAGCCTCTTCGAGACCTCGGTGCTCTTGGTGGCGTCTTCCTGATCGATGGTGATCATCACGCAGCGCTCGATCCTCGTCATTCCGTGCAGGACGAGGCCGTCGATCTCGACGCGCTTCCACTGGTCCTCGGCAAACGCTTCGCAATCGTCGACGACGAGATTGGGGCGGAAGCGATTCATCGGCACCGGCTTCTTCATGCGCTCGTTGAGCGCGTTCAGCGACGCCGACGAGATCACGGAGATCGGAAATGCGTCGGCAAACGACTGGCGCGAAAGCAGGTCCTCCAGAGTCTGCACGGTCGAATCAGGTTCCTCCCAGCGTGCCAGCCGGCAGGGAAAACCGAGGTGCTTGGTCAGCCAGGCGTCGACCGGCGGCAGGTCCAACAAAGTTCCCTTCTCGACTCGGCCGAGAACGTTGATGTCGGCCCCTTTTCGAGGGGAGTCGTTGCGATCAGGAGAGCGCGAGACTGCGACGTAAGTGCAGCCGGGGGCCTCGAGAAACCAGTGATCCTTGATGGCGCGCACCCGGATCAGCGCCAGCCGCGGACGAGCTTTTTGTGAAAGGGCGCCCCCGCGAATGTCGACGACCGCGAGCTGGCGATCCCCGTCGAGGCCACGGCGGCGAACGAACACCCGGTCGACACCGACGCCCCGGCACGACTTGATCGGATAGACGTTGATTCCCTTGAGCAGAGGCATTGCGGGTGAGTATGACCGTCATCCGTTGAAAAACCGCGCCCGGCGGCGGGACGATGATCGCAGAACTTCCCCGGGGCGTCGGACTCTGCAGACTACTGTTCTACATGCAAGTGCTGGAGATGGACGTCGGCGCCGCCTGCAACACATCTCGTTCACACATCAAGTCGAACTCTTGTCCGGCAATTCCTGATCGGCGGTTCCGGGCTCACGGCCCGGCTCTAGCCTCCTCAGCCCTTGGTGCGGCCCTTCTTGTTGCAGGAAGAGGCATTGCTCTCCCTGCGCGGGGCGGAGGACCTTTTCGGCCCAGCCTGCGAGGTCCGCGCGGGTTTCCGGCCGGCCGTGAGTGCCCTCGAGTCGCCCCTGTTCACGGCGCCGAATGGTTTTTGCGGCCCGGCCTTCCGCGCCATGAGGTCGAGGTTCACCCGGACGAAGCTGCCGTGGACGGCGAACCAGTCCGACACCAGGTCCGCCGAGCATCCGTAGAGCTCGGACAGGAATCTCACGTTGGAGAGGTGGACGATCTCGTCGTCACGGAGCTGGATCTTGTGCCACTCCGACTTGGGTCGGTCCTTGAAGTATCTGAAGGCGTTGCCGTAGGGAGGACCATGAGGGCGATCGACCTCGACGTGGAAGATCCCGGCGTCGCAGCCGAAGTGCGTCGTGATCCACAGCCAGGACTTGCCGTCCTGACGCAGCTTCACGACGGCCTCGGGAGCCGCGCGCGCGTGGCGCGAGAGGTGGAGCACGACCGGGATCTCCGGGTCGGGGATGCCGGACTTTCTCAGCAGATGCAGATCCGCGTCAGGGACGCGGAAATGCTCGACGCATGCGGCATCGAGCTCCATGCCACCCCTCTCGTCGATCCGCTGGTGAACCGTTGCGGCGGCCTGAGCCGCGCAAGGCACGGCGACCGAAGGCAGCGTCATCGCGACCCCTGCCGCCATCCAATGCAATGTCCGCATCTCGTTTTCCCCCGACCACGAGAACCAAAAAGTCTGTTTCAAACCTGCCTCGCCGCGAGCGGCTGCAGGTCATCGTGTAGGTACCTCCAGGCGCCGTTACGGGCAAGAGGCCGGGCACTCTCTGCCGCACGGCTTGACGGAAGTACCGATCGCCCGGAAAAAACCGGGAGATCCTGCCGGTCCCGTCGCCGAATACTTTTCCCGAAAACGCAGGAGGCGCAACAACGCGGATGCGGGCCCGCCGCCCGTCCGGCGATCGCGGACCGATTGGGATAGGCTCTGAAGGAAGTGATCTCTGGTCGACGCCGGGGGCATTCCTATTCTTCCACCCTTGTCATGACTCGACTTTCTGTCCGGCTGCTGCTGATCGGAGTTGGAGGCGTGCTGGGGCTGCTCGCAGGCGAGCTCCTGCTGCAGGCTCTTTCCTTGTTCACTTCCGAGCGGACCGGTGAGGAGATGGTTCGCAAAGGTGAAAGGAGGATCCTGTGCATCGGTGACTCGAATACCTATGGCGTGCACGTCGAGGCGCAGGACAGCTATCCCGCGCAGCTGCAGCGGATGCTCGAGAGGGTCGAGCCGGGTCGCCATCGGGTGATCAATCTGGGCTGGCCGGGGCGCAATTCGGCCGAGGCGCGCGCCTTCCTGCGGGAGCAGATCCGGCGGTTTCGGCCGGAGGTCTGCATCGTCTGGATCGGAATCAACGACACCTGGTCGCGCGCCAAGGCGGCACTCTGGGAAAGGAAAGACGAGGAGGGTCTGGAAGGAGCGGACGGCGCAGGGTGGGGGCGACTGCGGATGATGCGGCTGGTTCGACTCCTGGTGCAAAGAGTCGAGCAGAGCACCGCCTTCGACGCGTTGTCTGCAGAGGGAGACGGTCGCGCGGCGTTCGACCGCGAGGTCCCGCCGCTCGACGAAAGCAACTTGGTGACGAACGACGAGCTGCGCCATCGAATCATGCTGGATCTCGAGCGCATCCTGGCGATCTGCCGCGAGCACGGCGTGCGCCTGGTCCTGTGCGACTATCCGATTCCCGGCTTCAAGAAGATCAATCGGCCGATCCAGGAGTTCTCGGCCAAGACCGAGGTGCCCCTCATCGATCTCGAGGCGTGGTTCCTTCCGTTGTTCGAACAGCTCGGGTTCGACCGGCTGATGTACAAGGACGCGCACCCCAGGACGATCGGCTATCACGAGATCGCGCGCCTCGTGCTGCAGCAGCTGATCGACCTCGGGCATCTTGCAGCGGACCCGCGCTGGCGGGCCGTCGACCGCATCGAGGCACTGATGAGCTGCCTCCGGATCGAGAGATCGGACTCGTCGCTCGATCCCGTGCGATTGCGCCTCAGCGGACCTCCCGGCGCGAAGGTTGTCCTCACGCTGTGGATGTCGCTGAGATCGCGCACCGGGGACATGAAGATCTCCCCGATCCGCGAGCCTGAGCAGCTTGGACTTGCGCCGGCGAGCAGCGGGAGCTACGCCCGGATTCTTGACGCGAGTGGAACGGCGTCGTTCGAGCTCCGGCTGCCGCCTCTCCGGCGGTTGTCCAACTTTCTGGACAAAGGCGATGATCTGCGATGGAAGGCGATCTCGTTTCTGGCCGAGCTGCAGGCCGGAGCCGATTTCCCGGCGGGGATCGAATCGAACACGATCACCATCGATCGCGCCGAGATCGAACGGGCCGGCCCCGCCGCCGGCAGGTAGAGCCATGGCGGCGGGGAGAAGGGCGGTCCGTCGAGCTTTGAGGTCTTGAAACAGATGCCAGAGTCGAGCATCGTGGATTGCGAGCTTTGCAAAGGCGGCGGCGGAGAGCTTCTCTGGAAGGATTCCTTCTGCCGGGTCGTCGGCGTCGACGAACCGGGTTTTCCGGGCTTCTGCCGCGTCATCCTCGGCGCGCATGTCCGCGAGATGACCGACCTCGACGGGCCCGACCGTGAACGTCTGATGAAAGTCGTCCTGTGCGTCGAGGAGGAGTTGCGGCGTCTGTTCGAGCCCGACAAGATGAACCTCGCGAGCCTGGGCAATTTGACGCCTCACGTTCATTGGCACGTGATCCCGCGTTTCGCCGGCGACTCCCACTTCCCGCGGCCGATCTGGACGGAGCCCGTGCGGCCGGCGAATCCTCGTTCCATCCCCGGCGACTGGAAGGCGCGTCTGGCACGAGAATTATCCGGACGTCTGGGATCGGTTTCATAGACGAGAGGAGGGCTTTCCTTGGTTGGGAGAGGTGCTTGAAGATCGCATCCTGGAACGTCAACGGATTGCGCGCCTGCGTCGACAAGGGATTCATGCGCTGGCTTCAGAGGGAGCGCAGCGACTGCGTCGGACTCCAGGAGACTCGAGTCACCGCAGACAAGCTTCCCGCGTCGATCCGCCGGCAGCGTTCCTACGAGCTCCACCTGGTCAGCGCCGCGCGCGCCGGCTACAGCGGCGTCGCGATGTTGACGCGCAGGGAGCCCGACACGGTGATTCGGGCTCTGGGAATCGAGAAGTTCGACGCCGAAGGACGCTTCCTCGAAGCCCGCTTCGGCGCCCTGCGCGTGGTGAACTCCTACTTTCCCAACGGCAACGGCAAGAACCGCGACCTGAGCCGGATTCCGTACAAGCTCGGCTACTACCGGGCGCTGTTCGAGTATCTGCGGCCCGGGTTGGAAGGCGGCCAGCCGATCCTCTTGCTTGGCGACTTCAACACCGCGCACCAGCCGATCGACATCGCCCGGCCGAAGGAGAACGAGAAGAACAGCGGCTTCCGGCCGGAGGAGCGCGCGGAGCTCTCGCGGTGGCTTCAGAACGGCTGGGTCGATACCTTCCGCGCCCTGCATCCCGACCAGCAGATGTTCTCCTGGTGGTGCGCGCGTCCCGGAGTCCGCGAGAAGAATCTCGGCTGGCGGATCGACTACGTCCTCGCCACGCCGCGCGCGTTCAGCTTCGTCCGCGCCGCCGAGGTCCACACCAGGATCAAGGGCTCGGACCACTGCCCGATCAGCGTCGATGTGGATGACTCGGTGGTGGATGGCCCTTGAGCGCAGGAAAGCGGAGATTCGCGGGTCGCAGCTCAACTCCGCTTGCGATGGCTCAACCGTGGGCCGAGGCGGCCGATTCGGTGCTCGTGCGCAGCACGCGCAGCCGCGACAGCAGGACCCTCCAGCGCCGGCCGTCGAGCTTGCGGAGCTTTTTCGGGAGCTTGCGATGGAGCTTCTTGAGGCGCTTCTTCCAGCGTTTCACCAGGAGATCGGTCACGCCCCTTGCGGAAGAAAGGTCTCGACCCGATCTGTGTTGCGAGAGAGTGCGCACCTGGTCGACAGCGACGACGTCATCCTGGACCTCGCCCAGGATTGTCTGCAGCTCGACCAGCGAGCGCAGAGCTTTCTGGGCGGGCTGGCCGACCGACGGGGAGAGCACGTCGAGACAGTACCGCAGGGTCTTGACCTCGATGCGCAGGCGGTGCAGGCGTTCCGGGTCCTGGATGCGAAGACATTTGCGGGACCTGCGCAGCACGCGCTGTACCTGCGCCAGCAGGACCTGTGAACCCTCGGCGACGAACGATCCGGCGGCATCGAGCGGTCGCTTCCGTCGCGGCGCATCGGAGACCGGACCCTGCGCCATCACTCGCGGGATCCGGAGCTTCAGCCGGAGAAAGCTCGGCGATTCCAGCACTCGACGCAACCTGCGATGAAATCGGTCGCGCTGTTTTCTCAGGATCTGCTCGAGCAGCACGAAGGAATGTCGCGAATTCAAGGCGAGATCCTGTGCGGCCTCCGGCAATCGATCAAGGAGCACGTCGAGGTCGCGGACTGCACCCGCGGCACGCCCGACGCGCCGCAAGTCGGTGCGCGGTCCCTTCACCTGGCGGGGCAGCAGAGAGCGAAACAGCTTGAGCAGCGCGCGCAGCCGGCGGACACCGACTCGCATTCGATGAACGTCCTCCGGGTCCTCGCGAGAGGAGATGAGCTCCACAGTCCGCAGACATTCCTTCCATTGTCCGAGGACGAGGGCGCGGACAACTTCATCGGCGCTCCCCTGAAGGCCGGGGGACGGCGCCTCGTGGGGCAGGTCCGGCAGCGATCGTGTTGCCGCCGTCGTGCTCGACGTGCTCGTCGTCTCAGGAGGGGTTTCTTGCTTGCGTGCGATCATCGATGCCCCGGATTGTAGGACGATCACCTCGCACAAAGAAGCCTCCGCATCACCATCCGTCTTTCGACAACTCGTTCAGAGGATGTGGAGAGATCGATCCCCGGGACTGTTTTTCCGTCATTCCCGCGAAAGCGGGAATCCAGGGTCGTGCACCCGGACGCCGCAAGGGTTCTGGATTCCCTCCTTCGCGGGAATGACGACTACTGATCCTCACCTTGATCGAGACTTTCGGGGTGTAGATAGAGACTCGAAGGGTCGAGGCTCCACCCATGGGCCCCGAGAGGCCCGGTTCTCTCTGTGCAGACCGGGCCGCTGTGCCTACATTGGTCGGGTGACCCGTTCGGGAGGGGAAAGGGTCGACCTTCGGCAGAATCTCGTTGAGGATCGATCGGCGGTCGCCAAGGAGCTCTCGATGCCTGCGCCGGTGACGGATGTCCGCCAGATCAAGACTGTGCGGTCGAATGTGCGCCCTCTGGTCGAAAAGGCGCTCGAGGTCGGTGGCGGACTACTGCGCCTGCTTCCCAACTGGGTGCCTCGATCGTTCCTTCAGCCGGGACAGCGTCTCAAGCTCGACCCCAGGGATCTCTATGCCTGTGGCCTCAACCGCGGCGGCATCGACGAGCGCTGGTTCGCCTCGACGACGGAGGCCGCCAACGACAACCGCACTCCCGACGAAGGGTTGAGCTTCATCGTCCATCACGGTGAACGCTGCCTGCTTCGTGACGCCGTCCGCGAGTTCGGACCGGCGCTGATCGGCGAGGACATCTTTTCGAGATACAAGCGCTGGCCGGTGTACTCGAAATTCTTCGACAATATGGGCCCGATTCCGCATCACCTGCACCAGAACGACGAACAGGCCGCTCTCGTCGGACAGGAGGGCAAGCCCGAGGGCTACTACTTCCCTCCGCAGCACAACAACGTCGGCAATCACTTTCCCTACACGTTCTTTGGCTTGAGCCCGGGCACCACCAAGGAGCAGCTCCGGACCTGCCTCGCCCACTGGAATCACGGAGACAACGGCATCCTCGATCTGTCGCAGGCCTACCGCCTCAAGGTCGGCAGCGGCTGGCTGGTCCCGCCCGGGATCCTGCACGCGCCCGGCTCCTTGTGCACCTACGAGCCGCAGTGGGGCTCGGACGTGTTCGGCCTGTACCAGAACCTCGTCGAGGGACGCGAGGTTCCATGGGCGCTGCTGGTCAAGGACGTGCCCAAGGAAAAGCAGCAGGACCTCGACTACCTCGTCGACCAGCTCGACTGGGAGGCGAACGTCGACCCCTGCTTCAAGCGGAGCCACGCGCTCGAGCCGGTCGAGGTTTCGGAATCGCGGGACGAGGGCTACGTCGATCGCTGGATCGTGTACGGGCGCATCCGCGGCCGGCAGTATTTTTCCGCCAAGGAGCTGACGGTCGAGCCGGGTGTGCGCTGCACGATCAGGGACCAAGGCGCCTACGGCCTGATCGTGGTGCAGGGGAAGGGGCGGATGAATCGCCTCGCGCTCGACTGTCCCAAGATGATCGGCTTCCACGACATGACCGAGGACGAGGTGTTCTGCACGGAGACTGCCGCGAAGCAGGGCGTGGTGTTCGAGAACACGAGCTTGAGCGAGCCCCTGGTCGCGCTGCGCTACTTTGGACCCGAAGTCAATCCCGATGCCCCGGACATTGGAGGAGATTCATGAAGAGCATTTCGCTGGGAACGTGGTGCTACACGATCGGACCGTACGCCAAGAGTCCGGTCGACTTTGACACGGTGTGCACGAAGCTCAAGGCGCTTGGCTTCGACGGAGTCGAGCTGGGCGCGTTTGCGCCGCACCCCGATCCCGACTCCGTGCCCACCAAGGACGGACGCAGGTCCCTGGTCGACAAGATGAAGAAGTGGGGCCTCAGGTTCAGCGGCCTGGTGCCCAATCTGTGGAGCCAGAAGCTGGTCAACACCGCCGACTCCAAGCCCTACCTGAACGAGTTCCGCAAGAACTGCGAGTTCGCCAGGGACCTTTGCATCCTGGGAATCCGTGTCGACACGGTTCAGCCGCCGACGATCGTCGACGAGGTCGGTTACGACACGGCCCTTGCGCGAGTGACCAAGGCGTTCAACGAGTGCGCGACCATCGCCGCCGAGTACGGCCTGTACGTGACCTGGGAGTTCGAGCCGGGGTTCGTGCTCAACAAGCCCTCGGACGTGATGCGCGTCCTGGACGCGGTGAAGAAGCCCAACTTCGGCGTGATGTACGACACGAGCCACGGACAGATGGTGGCGGTGGTCGGCGCGCGCCAGCCCGGAAAGAAGGAGACCCTTCCCGGCGGCCAGCCGGAGCTGATTCGCAAGCTCTCGGGCAGGATCAATCATGTCCACCTGATCGACAACGACAACTCCTGTCACAAGGACGCGAGCGGCAACGACGAGACTTCGGCGCACCTGCCGTTCGGCAAGGGCAAGGTGAACTTCGACGAGATCGTGCCGCTGCTCGCCAGGGAGAAGCTGCCGCACAACTGGTGGACGATCGACCTGTGCTTCTGGCCGGACGCCTGGGAGGCGACCGCCGACTGCAAGAAGTTCGCCGACGGCCTCAACAAGAAGTACGGAGAGCTGGTGGCCGCGAAAGGTTGATGACCCTCTGGGGGCCGGAAGGAGGAATCGAATGAAGAAGCCGCTGAACGTGGCCATGATCGGCTACGGGTTCATGGGGCGCGCGCACAGCAACGCCTACCGCAAGGTGAATGCATTCTTTCCGGACCTGCAGCTCCTGCCCGTGCTCAAATGCCATTGTGCGCGCAACCGTGACAAGGCCAGGGCCTTCGCCGAGCAGTGGGGCTACGAGTCGGTCGAGACCGACTGGCGCAAGGTGGTCGAGCGCAAGGACATCGACGTCGTCGACATCGGCAGCCCCAACGACTCGCACAAGGACATTGCCCTCGCTGCGGCGCAGAACGGCAAGTGGGTGTTGTGCGAGAAGCCCCTCGCGATGAACGTGCGCGAGGCCGAGGAGATGACCCTCGCGGTCGAGAAGGCCAAGGTCCCCAACATGGTGTGGTTCAACTACCGGCGGGTGCCGGCGATCTCGCTCGCACGCCAGCTCGTCGACGAGGGCCGCATCGGCCGGCCGTTCCACTATCGCGCCATGTATCTCCAGGACTGGACGATCAGCCCGGAGGTGCCGCAGGGTGGGGCGGCCCTGTGGCGCCTGGAAGTCGAGGTCGCGGGCTCGGGCGTCACTGGCGACCTGCTGGCGCACTCGATCGATACCGCGATGTGGCTCAACGGCCCGATCCAGAAGGTCGTGGCATCGACCGAGACCTTCGTCAAGGAGCGCGTGCACCAGGGGACCGGAAAGAAACAGAAAGTGGGGATCGACGACGCCTGCATGTTCCTGGCGCGCTTTGAGAACGGGTCGATGGGCACGTTCGAGTCGACGCGCTATGCCCGCGGCCGCAAGAACTACAACACCTTCGAGCTGAACGGAGAGGGCGGCTCGGTGCACTTCGACCTCGAGGACCCGCAGTACCTCGACTACTTCGAGTACGCGCAGCTCCAGAGCGGCAAGAAGGTCGAGGACCATCTCACCGGCTGGCGGCGGATCCACGTCACCAACTTCGAGCACCCGTACATGAAGAGCTGGTGGGTGCCGGGCTGCACGATCGGCTACGAGCACACCTTCATCCATGCGCTCGCCGACTTCCTGCGCAACACCGCCGCCGGCAAGCCGACCGAGCCCACCTTCCGCTCGGCGTGGCAGACGCAGAAGGTCTGCGACGCCGTGCTCGAATCCGACCGCACCGGCCGCTGGACCGACACCGGGGTTCAAGTCTAGCCCGCTGCACAAATCGAGAATCTACTGCGAACGACCGCGGGACGCTGAGAGGCCGCCAGACCCTTTAGTGCGGCGCGACAGCGCCGCCTTAGGACGCGAACGATCAACAGGAACGAGCGCGTCAGTGTTTTGGAGTGCGGTGCGAAGCACCGCTTTCCTTGGGCGAAGATGCGGTTCTCATCCTGCTCAGCATTCATCAATACGAAGCAGGCCATCCACCGACGGCATTCGTTCACTCGGCCCTTGGATTCTCTTGAGCATCCCGCCTGCTGCTTCGTGCGCGAACCAAAGCGGTGCTGTCGCACCGCACTCCAAGGCGCTCCGCGCCTCCTTGTGCGCTTTTCAGGACTACGAAGGCGAGGCGTTCGTCGGGAACGACTCCGCGCCTCCGCGAAATCTGAGGATGGATGCGATTGTTTGTCGCGTTCTGGGTCGCTCCGAGGAAGCTCCGCGCATCCTCGATCGCTTGGTGATGCGGACGAGAGCGGTAAAGCCAGAGAGCGACCCGAATGCGAGAGGGCTGAGTGTCGCTGTCAAGACTACGGATCTAATCGGAGCGTTGCAGGAAGTCGTGGAAGTCGTCGATGAAGTAACCGTCGCCCTCCCACTCGCCGTCGACTTCCTTGCCGATCGCGGGGATCGAGGCTGATGGCGGGCCGACGTTCTCGAGGAGCCAGTGCTCGACTCCGGTGAGCGACTGGCTGTTGGCGAGCGGCTCGGTCGCGTCCGATGCGTTCCAGGTGCTGTCGGGAACGTAGATCGCGCGCGGCTTGCCAAAGCGCGCCGACAGCTCGAAGGAGACCCTGCGGAGCGCGTTGCAACTGGTTTCCTCGTCGATGAAGCTGCGCCAGGGTGTGACGTGGTACAAGCTCCAGGCGCGGGCGAAGAAGTCGAAAACGAATCCGCCCGGTCCCTCGAGCGTCACGGCGATTCCTTTGGGCCAGTCCCTTCGCGCGGCCTCGACCGGGTCGTCGGTCCATTCCCAGCGGCCCGTTCCCAGCCACTGCCGCCCATTGGGACGAGACTCGAGAGTGGAGTCGATCAGCTTCCTGACCTCCTTGAACTCTCCCGATTGCAGCTCGGCGGCCAGATCTTCCAGCTCCGCCGGCTTTCCCGTGTGCGCCATCATCGCGACGAATTCGACGTTGAACATCGCGCGTCCTCACTCTGCGTTGTAGTTCAGCCCCCTGGAGACCGAGTCTACGCAAGATGAGGTGGCACGCGGTGTTGCCGGTCGGGAGCGATCCGGAATGCGCGGTCTGGATGCATGTCGAGACAGCGCTGTCACCTTTGAAACTCGCCTCGTGCACGGGCTTGGAGGGGGACGATTCTGGTGCTACAAGTAGCATCCGGTGGACGGATCGGGAGTTCCTTGAGTCATCCCCCACGGCTGGCGGAAGGGTCTGGTCTGGAGGCATGTCATGCGCGTATTGGTGATCTTGTCGAGCCTGGTGATCTCGTGCGTGGCGCTGGGAATGACGGTGTGGACCCTTCAGTCGTCGAGGTCGTCCGAGGCGGGGCATGCCATGGAGGATGGGAGGGCACCCCAAACGCGGCTCCACGACCTCGAACGACGAGTTGAGAACTCTCTATCGATGCTCGAGGAAAGAAACGGAGCGCTCCTCCTTCCGGAAGTCTCACGCGACAACGAAGGAGAGGGCTCCGTCTCTGAACCGCGCCGCATCGAGGAGAGAGTCGCCGACCTCGAGGCCCGTCTGGAGGTTCTGGAGTTCCTGATGGAGGCGCAGGGGGAGGATCCCGTGACGAGGGGAAGGAGCTACCTTGTCTCGCGAAGCTGGCGGGTTCGTCGGGAGGGGATTCGCATGCTGCGCGACCTTGGTCTCGACGATCCGCAGAACCTCGATGAGATCCTGCGCCTCCTGAACGACCCGGAGCCCGAGGTGCGGGAGGAGGCGCTCAAGGCGCTGGGAGATGAGGAGAAGATCGAATCGGTCTCCCGCATGACCGCTCTGCTCGCCGACGGCGCCCCGGGTGTTCGCGAGGAAGCCATCGAATCGCTCGCCGAGATCCTCGTGGAGAAGGGATCGGAGGCGGACGTGGCGGGGATCGCGGGTCGAATCCTCGAGCGGTTGACCGACGACGACCGGGACGTCCGTGAAGAGGCCGCGGAGGCACTGGGCAGACTGAAGGTGCAGTCGGCCGTGGACGGCCTGGTCCGATGCCTCGAGGATCCGGAAGAGCAGGTCCGGGAGGACGCTCTGGAATCGCTGGTCCGGATCAAGAACCCGGCAGCCATCGGACCGCTTCGAAAGCTGTACGCCGACCCCGGCGGCATGGAGCCGATCGCCGTGGCCGCGGCGCTCAAGGAGCTCGGCGACGACGAGCTGTTCCGCCGGGAGACCACCCGGCTCGCGCGCCTGGTGAGCGTCGGCGAGAACGCGCAGATCCGGTGGGAAGCCTTGAAGACTCTGGCCGAATACGCTGGGGAGGACTACCGCTCGGTGCTGGAGGAGGCGCTGCAGGACCCGAGCGCGATCGTCCGCAGCGAAGCCGAGAAGGTTCTGGAAAGTCTCCGATGAGCCGCGCGTTCCCGGACCTTCGATTCGAAGAATCAGAGTCCGACCTGCTCCAGGATCGAGCGCAGGACAGTGTCCGAGTCGAAGTGCTTGCGCGCGAGGTCGAGTGCCGCATCGCAGTGGGAGCGGTAGTCGGAGTCGATCTTCTCGAAGCCGGCCAGAGCTTCATCGACGGTGCGAAAGGTAAGCAGGCCGGTGCCCGTCGGCAGGCACTCCTCGAGCTCCGTCGACTGCACAAGCACCGGCTTGCCGCTGGCGAGATAGCAAGCGGTCCGGTCGCTGATCCAGCCGCTCCTCGACTTCACGTAACCTCCCTTGGCGACGCTGAACTCGCCGCGAGAGAACTGGATGAACTCCCGGTAGCTGTGCGGATCGCCGGCGTGCATGTACGGATTCTTGATCTTCCACAGGTTGCGGTTTAACAGGCCCAGCTCCTTGTGATCCTCCGGGTAGATGGCGAGAGCGATCTCGACCTTCTGCCTGGCCCTCCGGGGCACCTCGGCGAAGCGCAGGAACTCGTCCCTCTTGCCTCCGTAGAGCTCTCCCTCGTAGCGGATGTGCTGGCTTCCCCACCAGTCCGCCACCGTCGAGAACCGCGAGCAATTCTCGTCGATGCGCGGCGGCCACAGGTCGAGGACCACCGGCGGGAGGATCCGGCGCCATTCGATCCCCTGCGTCGGGATCCTGAAGCAGGGCAGGCCCACGCACTGGCCGACCGTGAAGAAGTAATTGAATTGCTGGAGGCCCATGTCGCCGTGCAGGGCCCAGAGCTGCGTGAATCCAGGGTCGACGTCGACGTAGGCCCGGCGCGGGATCTCCAGAAAAGGCAGCCCTTTGGGCAATCCCTTGCCGCTGATGCTGAGGAGCAGGTCGGCCTTGCTTGCGAGCTCCGTCACCCGTTCCCTGGAGAGCCCGAAGTACTGCCTCCCGGATTCGTACACGACGCAGTACCGATCCTGGAATCCGAACTCGCGAGCCGTCGAGTCGAAGCGATGCATCAGATAGTCGAGGCTGTGAGCGTCCTTCAGCGGGTCGACGTGATTGAGCTGGTCCACCCAGAACGCGTCAACTCCGAGCCTCAGGAATCCAAGCAGGTACTGCATGGGCACCCACGTCGATCCGGCGAAATCGGGCCAGCTCGACCATTGCTGAGTTCTGAGGAGCACGATGGGCGCCGGCGGTTTCGCGGAGGGTTGAGGCTTCGCCTTGGTCCCCGTCTCCGGGCTGGAAGGCGGCGAGAGCAGCGTGGTTCCGGTCATGACGCTCCCATTCCTTCGCCCGGCAGCACCGGCTCGAGCGCCTGGAACCATCTCTCGATTTCCTCGAGCTCTGCGAAGCCCCAGCGGCAGTCACCCTCGAGCAGGGCGATCGCGGGCCAGATCAGGCGATTGCTGATGCGCGAAAGCTCTGCCGTCTCGCACAGCTGATTGAAGGTCTTGAGCGCCGGGAATCGATCGCCGGTCACGGGCTCGATCCGCCGCCGGTAGATCTCGACGATCGAGCGGCGCTGGTGAGCGGGGAATCGAAAGAGGAAGGTCGACAGGTCGTAGCTGAACGGACCGACGGCCGCGTGATCCCAGTCGATCATCCGGACCTGGTATCCACCGGGACCCTGGGTCACGAAGACGTTCTTCGTCCAGAGATCGCCGTGGAGCAGCGTCTCGGGCCCGCCGGCCTCCGACATCAGCGCCGAGCGGCGGGACGCGTCGGAGCTGAGCTTCTCCAGGCGGGCGAGCAGTCGATCCCGGAGTGAGATCTCAGCAGCCGTCATAGGCACCTTGGGAGGTTGAAGCGCGGCGAGGGCCCGGGCGGCGTCCTTGAGGTTCGAGGTGTAGAAGTGGATTCCCAGGTCGCCGCCCCACCGCCGGCATTCTCCGAGCAGCGGATGACTCGCAAACTTGAGGTGCAGCTCCGCGATCGAGCTCACCGCTGCCTCGACCTTGTCCTGCTCAAGGGCCCACGCCCCTTCTCCCAGGTCGCCGAGATCCTCGTAGACGTGGAACACCTCGCTGCCTTCGGGGCCGGACGCTTCCCCGAGAAGGACGGGTCCGAGCTGGCTCATCCCTGCTGCAGGAAGCCAGCGCTTGAGGACCATGGCGTTCCTGCGGGCCACGTCGGCAGCGAGGCGCTTGACGATGAACGAGCGCCGGGCTCCCTCGACCTCGGATCGCCAGCGGTGCACGCGGGAGTTCAGCTTCTCCGTGTGCCACTTGAGGCCGCAACCCGGTTGCCCGCCGGCAAGACGGTCGATCACGAGGGCCAGTGCGGAGGGGACGCTCGCGCCGTCGGTCACCGCAGGTGATTCAATCGCTGCCATTCATTCGAACCTTCAAGATCGCCAGGCTCAATCGGCCCACGGCGGACGCTGGAGCACGTCGTCCAGCTCGGCTTTGTAGACGCGGATGCATGCCACGGCCTTTTCCGGCCACTCAGTCGACAGGCTCATGCTCGACCAGGAGATCGCGGAGAGTCGCCTCAGCACGACACCCAATCTCACCTGGCGCTCGATTGAATCGATGTTGATCTCAGGGTCGGTGCCACGGACCGTGTCCTTGTACGCCGAGAGATCGACCAGGGGAAGCCGGAGCGGGGAGCGGGCCGGTGCGAGGTCGAGCGCTGCGATCCCCCATCCCGCCATCTCCCAGTCCATCGGCAGAAGACGGCTTCCTCCCGGGTCGGCGCGCACGTATGCGTTCTTCGGTCGGAAGTCGCCGTGAACGATCGTAGGGGGAAAGCTGGAGCACAGCCGCGTCAGAGGAGGCCACTGTGCCTCGAGTGCGTCGCAAAGACGAAGCACGGCCTCGAGGAAGGCGACGTCCTGAGCGCTGAGCGCGGGATTGCACCGACTCTCCAGGATCTTTTTCCTCGCCGAGGTGAGGCACGCGTGGAAGTGGGTTGTTCCCCGATCGGGAAGCTCAGGTCTGGGAAGGATCTGTGAGGACCGGGAGTGAAGGATTCCGAGCCATCTTGCGGCCAGCAGCCGGTGCTCGCTCATGAACGGCGAGAACTTCTGACCCTCGACGTCTTCCAGCAGGATCCACAAGCTCTTGTTCTGGGCCTCGACGGCGCCGTAGTAACGCGGGGCGGTCAATGGAAGCAGCGGCAGGACTCGCTCGTAGATCGTGCGCTCAGTGACCGCGGACTCAGGAGGGCACCGCTTGGCGATCACCGCTGAGCCGCCGTTTCCGGCCCCGTGGATTCGATACACGGTCGATTTGCTCAGGTTGCCGGTGAGACGTTGAAGTCCGGACGACTCGACGCGACCGGGAAGGCACCGGCTCCAGGCTTCGAAGTCCAGGGTCAGCGCTGAATCACTCACGGAAGCAACTCCGCAAGGAGATCGGGCGCGCTCGCGAGAGTTTCGGCCATGACGACGAGCTTGGAGGTGGTCCTCTCGTCGAACTTGAGCCTGATCGAGTCGCCGAGCGATTTCAGGGTCTTGTGCAGGCGGAAGGAATCGATGACTCTGCGCATCCGACCGCCGTCCGGGACCAGGAGGCCGTGAGTCTTCGCCTCCGCGCGATAGGCATTCCAGAGAACGGCGAGCTGGTCAGAGGGAAAACCGTCCGCCAGGAATGCGAAGTCGTACAGCGGGGATCCAAGCGCGGCCAGTTCCCAGTCGACGACCACCACGCGAGCGGCCTCAGCGTCTTGGGAGATCAGGATGTTCTGAGGACGGTAGGAGCCATGCACCAAAGTCACAGGCTCGGTCGTCAGGAGGTCGATCCGCTCTCGGTATCGAGCGATGATTCCGGCGATGCGCCGGCTCCATTCAGGATAAACACTGGTGACGGCCTGAAGCGCAGCGTTCGCGTGCGCATGGTAGAAGTCCGCGTCGTGACGGATCAGGAATCGACAGCTCTCGAGCTCCCTTTCCCGACGCGCGAAATGACCCTGAAAACGTCCGAGCCAGCCCGCCGCCTTCACCCAGTCCACGAACCTTGAGTCGCGGAGCAATCTGCCGTCGACGAGCTCGAGGAGGAGCCAGAAGCGCCCGCTCGACTCGTCCCAGACCGTGCCGTAGCACTCCGCGGTCCCGAGATCCTCCTTGGAGAGCAGGTCGCGATAGACGCCGCGCTCTCGATCCCGTCGCGCCGCGAGGTCGTCCTTGGGCAACCGGGAGGAGCTTAGGTCCTTGAGCAGCACCTTTGCGGTCCGGCCGTCCTCGAGCTCGACCGTGAGGATCTCCAGAGGAAAGGAGGTGCTCTCCTCGAAGTCTGCGCGGTGGATGGCTCGAATGCCGCCGAACCGCCGCTCCAGGCACGGGTGGAGCGCATCGACCTTCGCGGGATTGGCTTCGAGGGTCACCGTGCGACTCCCGTCTCCGTGGTCTCCGGCACGATCCGACCGTTCTCGAG